>Ga0208269_100526_pt1 | contig 16279 bp, 21 predicted proteins | sample LakWasMe88_LOW11_2_FD_183912 | JGI IMG/M metagenome (GOLD analysis project Ga0208269, IMG submission 183912) | Freshwater sediment methanotrophic microbial communities from Lake Washington under simulated oxygen tension - Sediment Metagenome... | ecosystem: Environmental > Aquatic > Freshwater >...
AGCTGGAAGTTTTGGTATCAAAATTCCCTAATTGTTGCAATTCGCGATATTGCTCTTCGTTAAGTATTTCGATACCCATTTCGGCAGCCATATCAACCGCACTGTTTTTGGGTTTAAACTCTTTCCTCGAATCTAAAGCCTGGCGGTCGTAACAGAGGCTTCGGCGTTCTTTAGGGCTTTCGGGCGAGCAATCGTAAAAAATGTATTCGCCAGTATTTTTGTCAAAGCCCACAACATCGGGTTCGCCCCCGGTTTCTTCCATCAAATCGAGCGACCAAAGTTTATCGGGATTGGCTTCTAATTTTGTCTGAACTTTTGACCATTCAAGACCTTTATGACGGTGGCTATTTTTCTCGAACCGATTTTTAAGTTCGTTCAATAGTGCTTCGGTATGTTCAGGAGTTAATTTTTGGCTCATGATTTCTGAGTTACATTTTTGCTAATTCAACTTCAAGACGGTCAAAGTTTTCTTCGTTTTTATCGACAACAAAAGGTCTTAATTTATCGCTTTCTTCTGGAGTATCAAAGACCATTCTGAAGACGATTTCGGTGCTGGTTTCCGAAACTTCTTCAAACGCAGCCACTACTTTGAATACTGGTTTAGAATAGCGCTTCCAGACTATGAGTGTAGGTTTTTCTATTTTGATGAATTCACATTCATTGGCATAATTCCCTTTATCCGGTCCGTGCATAATGAAACTCCATTTGCCTCCGACACGAAAGTCGTGTTCGTTAAACGTATTGGTAAACCCTTTAGGTCCCCACCAATTTTTTAAATGATTCGGATTGGACCAAGCGGTAAAAACCAATTCAATTGGAAAGTTAACCATTCTTGTGCTTACAATTTCGCAATCCGGTTTTGATGGAAAATCTTCTGTTGTCATTTTTGAAGCTTTTAGATTTAAACACTTTGCCCGAAAGTCAGCAAATTTTTATCAGGATCAATTAAAGAAAACTCGCGTTGTCCCCAAGGTTTGGTTTCTAAGCTACCGTTAGGATGGATGGCAACGTTATTGTCTAAAAGGAATTGGTATAATGCATCAATATCATTGGTTCTGATATAAACCTGACCGTAATTTTCATCCGGATTTAAGTCTTTGAATTCAAAAAAATGAAGCTGCACATTTTCCTTTTCAACCATAAGATATCCTTCATGGTCGTGGTTTCCGAATAGTGTAAAACCTAATTTATTTACATAATAATTACGAGTTGCATTTTTATCACGCATCGGTAGTTTCGGATTGACATTGGTAAGCATGATGGTATGTTTTGATTGATGATTTGTATTTTATTTCAAAGATAAAGTTTTTTTGTTTTTGATTTTATCTTAAAATCTTCTCGATCTTTTTGCCTTTCGCTAGTTCATCGATTAACTTGTCTAAATACCGTACTTGTTGCGTTAACGGAGAAGTAATTTCTTCTACACGATAACCACAGATAAGACCTTTAATAAGATGAGCATTGGGATTTAGTTTGGCTCTTTGAAAGAAGACTTCAAATGTTATGTTTTCTTCTATAAGTTCCTGTGTTTTCTGGTAATCAAAACTTGTTAGCCATTCTATTACCTGATGCAATTCTTCTTTTGTTCTGCCTTTGCTTTCCACTTTTCTGATATAGTGCGGGTAAACCGATGCAAAAGTAATTTTTGCGACTCGTTTGTCGTGTTCGGGTGTCGTTATCATAACCGTTCTAATTTTCCTTTTCTTTTGATTAGATTTTTATAATCCCATTGAATTGTTTTGGGTTTTTTCAGCCAAATTTCGAGGTCTTCGACTTCAATTTCGGCAACATCATTATAGAAAATAGATACATCTTTAAATTTCTCTCCTTTGACGTTTAAACTTTCTTCTTCAAAGTCAGCACCACTCCAAAACATTAGCCTGATTCCCATTTTTTGTTTACTATAACCCACAGTAGGGTTACCGTCTAAAAACCAAACAGGATGGGCATGCCAAATCATACTTTCCGCATCAGTAAGTTCATGATTTATAATAGTTGCAAGTCGGTTGCAAATTTCTTGATCATCCGGGCTTTGACTATCGTTATAGACTTTAATATCTTGATTCATGGATTAACTATAATTTTTCCTTTCAAACCCAAATAGTATTGCTTCTTCAAGTATTTGAATATTGATATCTTTTAAGGTTTTGAACTTAATGCAATAACCGCTTATGCTTGCTTTGCCTAATGTTTTTCCGTATGTTTTGGTTAGGTATGTTTTATCTTCGATTCCGATTATATAAATAGAGATTCCTGTTGTGTTAGCACTCATACCTATTTGATAAAACTCTCGGGTTTTTCCATCTACATATTTGATGGTTTGAAGTCCGTAGCCGATATTCGGATTAGAAACAATTTTATTTTCACTGTTTTTGCCATCCAAGAACCATAATTTACATTCCGGTTGTAGTTTCAGAATGTGCTGATGTAACCCTTGCATATCGCTTTGCTTTGGTTCGGGTTGACTGGTAATATATTTGGTGATTTGTTCTTGTGTGTTCATATAAGATTAAAGGTAAACTATTGTTTTTCAATAGAAAATATTTAGTTCTTACTAGTAAAGATAATCAAAATTTCAATTTAGTAATTTCCAGCTAAGAACAACTAAACCAGCTATTGCGTCAAGCGGCTGTTGGCAAACGTATCTTTCTGCTATTTGAATTCTTTTTCCAAAGTATCTAGATTTTTGGTATATTGGTTTTCACTTATCCATTTTCTGGCTTCGTTATTCCATTTCGTAAAGTTCTTTTTATCTTTTAACAGATAATATTGATATGCTAAATTATAAGCAGTTTCTTGAATAAAGGCCTTTTCAGAACAAAAAGAAGTCATTTTGTTGTATACATCAATTGATTTTTTCAATTGTTGCAAATGGTTATAAGTATATGCTAATTCTTTTAACGAATAGCAATCATTTGGTTTGTTTTTTATTACTTTATTCAAAGCTATTTCTGCTTTGTCATATTTTTCTAATGCATTATATGAAAAAGCTAATTCAGTTTGTAAGCCGTCATAATTGGGATTGATTTTTTCAGCTTTTTCAAGATAAGTTAATGCTTTTTCACATTCATTCCAACCATTGTACATGTAGCCCCAACGAAAGAGTTTTTCTATCGAATTTTCGTCAAGTTTATAACTTTCTAACCATTTAGGAAATTGTTGAATTTTAAGTTCGTTAAATTTAGATTCTGGAATTTCAGCAATCGCAACCCTATTCGGTTCTAGTCTTACCTTCATAAATCCAACATTTCTGCTTATTTCACTAATTTGTCTATTAAATTTTCCAGCTTTATCTATTTTAAATTCGCCTTCGTAATTGAAAGTTAAACCAGCTTGAGAGTCAATATAGATAAATCCAAAAGTATAAGTGCTGTCTTTACCCATTTGAAAGGCAATCCATTTATCTTCACATTGAACATTTCTTTTGTCAAACTTCAAGACATTTTGTGCATTTAATTTTATTACACATAGAATTAATATTATTGCGATATATTTCATTTATCTTCTCTTACGGGGTTAAGGATATGTTTGCTAACGTGCCGCGGCTAGCCGCAGTAGCGGCAATTTAAGAAAAAATGTTATAAGAAATTTGAATGACGATATTATTTTCCAAGAAAGCTAAACGAGCTATTGCGGTTAACGGCTGTTAGCAACAGGCTTTTCATTTAACAAGGAGACCAATATTCCATTCTTATCAATTTTCCATTTTTTAATTCAATTTTAATTCCGTCATCACCCTTAATACATGGAATTAGATACGAGCCATTTTCTTTGAATTTTTTACCAAATATTCTTGATAATTGTTTAGATGTTGTTTCATTTGTTAACTTATCTTTTCCATAAAAAAGAACAACTTTTTTATCTTCAAAATTAATTTTTTCTAAAAGGAATTTTTCTTTTGTATTACCTGTATATTTTATTTTTCCGTAATCCAAAGTTAAATATTCATCACCTTGTTCATCACCTGACAAAAAACCACATTCATAGTTTGGATTGAATATTTTTTTCGGATTTCCAAGCTTCCTAACTATTTCATCTTTTGTTGAATAAAAGGCCAATCCATTGTATTTTATTTTTTTAAAATCAACACTTTGTCTTAATACTAGCTGGACAAATAATATTGATAATAAAAAAAGGTATTTTTTCATAAGATTATGTTTTGAGCTTGTTGCTAACGTTCCGCCGCTTCTCGTCAGTTGCGAACTTCGGAAGTTTTTATTTTCTGTTAAAGATAAAAATTCTTGCGAAACGCAAACGTGAACTTACCACAAAATTCGCAATTGCGAGAAACGGCTGTTACCAGTAGTTATTGTTCAAATTTAAATTCTTCGCTCACTTTTTCCATTTCCATTTTCCCGCTAATTTGATAAAGGAAGTTAATTAATTCGGTTACCATTTCATGTTCAAACATTGCCTTGAAATAATTTCGCTTTCCATTGTGATATAAAATAATAGTTTTAATAGCTCCATCACAACAAAACATGTTGTTATCTTCAGTGTCTTTGAGAGTTGTAATTTTAGATTTAATTATTAATTCAATTAATTTTTTAAACTCTATTTCTGGAATTTTCCCAATAAAATTTCCAGACTTTTCAAAATCTTTTTTGCTCTCTGTTCGATCCTTAATATATTCTCTATTTATTTTAATATTTCTATCGGAAGCGATTTCCAGATTAATGATTGGGCAACTTCCAAAACAACTTGAAGTATGAAAAACTAATTTATCAAACATAAAGGTTTTGTCATTTATATATTTTTGATTCTTAAAGGTTATTATATTTTCTGATCCAAAAAACTCTTTGGAAAAGTTAGATATTGGTTTGGCGATAAGTAAGCTGTCATTTAAATTTAAGATTTTTAAATCATATCTATCAACAATCATTTTTTTATAATTGTCGGCTGAAGTATAATATTTTGACTGAAAGCTTAAAGTATCTGACTTTATTTTTAAATAGAAATCATTACTATTGATTTTACTAGTCAGCTTACTGCTATTCTTTTCGACTATAGAAATCAGTTCGTTTTCTTCTGAAATCCATGTGCCTTTAAGTTTTTCGAGTTGTCCAAAACTTAAATTGTAAAATAGGACTAGTATTAAAAGCAGGATTTTCTTCATAATTACTGGTAACGTTCCGCCGCTTCTCGTCAGTTGCGAACTTCGGAACGAATTATTTTCTGTTAAAGATAAAAATTCTTGCGAAACGTAAACGTGAACTTACCACAAAATTCGCAATTGCGAGAAACGGCTGTTAGCACACGTTCTTTACATTTTATAAACCGCCAATCTAATTCTAGTGAATCCACTTCCATCAGCGTCATAATAAAGTTCCGCTGCTAAATTATTCAGAAGCCATTTGTATTCATCAACTTTCTGAACTTTTGGCGCTCCCAACTTTTTTGAAATCAAGCTTTTTAAGTTTGTTATTTTGTCTTCGAAAGCTTTTTTCTCCGATATTTTCAGTTTTCTCAAAGTGTCTGTTTTCGGCGACCATTCATAAAATATGACCTTTACTAAACTATCATTTCGTGTATAAAAATAATCAGTTTCTAGTTTCAAGTTTTCTTGGCTTCGTTCATAAACTTTTAGAGATAAAATGTAATTATGAACATTTCTGTAATAGTCGTTTCCAAGCTCAAATACGTTATTATAAGTTCTTTCTTTTGAGCCAATCTTCTTTTCAGTTTCAATTACTTTTTCAAGTTTCAAACTCCCAATATTCTCAAATCTATTTTCTTCAAATAAATATTCGTCTTCATTCTTTTTGCAAGAAATGAAACTTAGAAATATTAGAAGAATTGTTATTTTTTGCAGATTCGTCATGAGAATGTGTGCTAACGTTCCGCGGCTTCGCGGCAGTAGCGGCAATTTACGAAAAAATATTAAGCGGCAGACAAGGTTTCAGGAATCCGTTAGGATTCCAGCGCAAAGCTAACGAGCTATTGCGCGAAACCGCTGTTGGTGGCAGTGTTTTTCATTCAGTTATTTCAAATATTCCATTAAACTTTCTTTTCAGATTTCTGTTTTGCCATTTTATGTTAAGTTTTGATGCGAAGTAACTAAAAACAATGAAAAGATTAAATCCAAAATATATTTCAATAGGTGGTTTTATTTCAAAGTAAAATAAAGAATTACACATAATCAGCGCAATAATCGGAAAGTATTTTATCCACGCAATCCTTAATTTACCAACAGGTTCTATACTATAATTTACGATTAGTTTTTTTCCAGAACTTTTGTATGTCCCTTTCAGTAAATAAAAAGCTAGGGAGAAATTAGAGTTTTTTATAATCTCAAAATTTGAATTGTCAAAATTTCCATAAAAGCATTTCGAATTATCGGTAAAAATTGAAAAGAAACCTAATGGAATTTTTAGTTTTGGTGAACCAATTTTTGTATTGTCTTTTAACCTATTTCTAAATTCTGTTATATCTATTTCTGATTCCATTTAAAGATGTTTCCGGTTTGTGTGGTAACATTGCCACCAACGTTCCGCCGCTTCTCGTCAGTTGCGAAGTTCGGGACGAATTATTTTCTGTTAAAGATAAAAATTCTTGCGAAACGTAAACGTGAACTTACCACAAAATTCGCAATTGCGAGAAACGGCTGTTACCAGCAGGCTTTGTACTCCCTAAAGCACGTATTGTTTTTTAGCTTCTGTTTATTCTGTTTTAACTTCCGTCTGTTTCAATTTGGCAATTGCCTTATTGCTTTCAGCAGTTGTCTATTCTACTTTCGCAGGAGCTTGGTTGCTTTCGGCAGGCGGCTATTTTACTGCGGCAGGTGTCTTGTTGACTTTTGCAGGAGCTTAATTTATTTTTGCAGGAGCTTTGTTTATTTTTGCAGGAGCTTATTCTATTTTGGTGATTTTTTAAATTTTATTCTTGAGATGGCTTTGTATTGTACAGAATCAGATTCGAGTATCGAAAACAGATAATCTTTAGCGCTGTTTCCTGTATCTACTAGGTTATCTGAACTATTATACAAGGTACTGTTTCTTAAACTACGAGCATTATTTAATGGAACAAATGTATCTGCAACATCTTGGGTTGATTGTAACATTGATGCTTTTTTGTCTTGATAGGTTGCAACTTTGTACTCGATTTCGTTTGGATTGTAATTAGGTGTATTTTCAAGTAATGAGATTAGCAAACCCATTGTGTTCGTGCGTTGGTCGTAGCTTAATTGGGAAACAGAATGATTTTTTTGTTCTTCTTCTGAGTCGGTTGTCGGTTTGTCTTTTGATTTCTTGTTACCTTTTAATTTGCGAATTACGGTCATGAAATCTTCTAGTTGCACTTGTGTAACTCCTGCTGATGCTTTGTATGCTTTTCGGAGTTTGGTAAGTTCACGATTTAATGGTTTGAAAATAGACTCTCTGATGTCAACAGCTTTTGAGTAGGGAGCGACTAGGTTGTTTACATTTCCTTGTTGTGAATATGCTGTCGTGTAGAGTGTTTGTAAATTGGATAGGAGTAATTTAGGATTGCTTGGATTGTAGGTTGTGCCTAATGCAATGATGTTAGTGTTTAGTAAATTTAGGTTTGCAATGTTTTTTGCATGTCCTACTTCTGATGTTGAAGCCATATTTATTACATTTAAAGATTATTCCTTAAAAATAATAATTTTTTCTTACAACACAAGTTGTAGGAATAAAAAAAGCAGTTTTGTTATAGTAAAACTGCTTTTTAGGTTTTTATTATAAGTTATGTTATGAAAATGGGTGAAAATAAAATCGCATGAATGAGTTACTGGTTTGTTTGTATTTTTTAGAAATAAATTAAAAAATCATTCTTCGTTTACTCTTACAGGACCTACTATAGTTACTTGCTTCAAAGTAATTTTAGAGCATTTTATCTCATTCTCTTCAATAACATAAACTACTTTTTTTGAACGATACCCATAGCCAATCATTTCAGCAATAAATAATTCTCCTTTTTTTTCAATAAAATCATAATTTAAAATTAGGTCTTTATTTTTTTTTAAAAATCTTTTTTTCTCTTCTTTTTGGTTATTTAGACTTTGTAAGTTAGAGAATCTAAACGACCTATACCTATCATGAAAATCAAAAAAATATTCATCATACTTTTTATCTTCATTGAGAGTAGTTATGATATTGTGAATTTGATTTTTTTTATCTTCCTTGAAATAAATGTAAACCGTATCAGCTTGCTTGATTTTATCTAAATCTTGAGCAAAGATTTTGCCCGAAAAAAATAAAACCAAAAAAATAATTTTTTTCATAATTTAGTATTTAAGGGTGAATATTTAAATGACCAACATCCATGTATTGTATAAAACTTTGTAACAGGTTTTGGTTTATTATATTGGTTATTGTTCTTATCCCGCTTGGATAAGTTATTGTTGCTATTTCATTTTGAAAAGTCGAGCAATTTTGTAAACCTTGTAGTGAAAGATTATGATAATAATCATTCCAAAGAAAAGGAGTTGCCGGAGATGTATTATAAGGAATATGAACAACCACATCATTTAAAATTGCAACATTATTTGTTGGAGTAACTAGCAAGTCCTTAACTTGTGATAATATAATCTCCATGGTTGGTAACATATAAGTATAAATGAAATTATGCTGGTTTTGCCCAGGTGAAAAATCATTATATTGTTGGTTTACAACATCACAAAACTCCATATTATTTAGGTTTGGTATACTCATTCCTATACTTGGGTCAACCATTTTTATATTTAGGTAAGCGTGTATACATTCGTGGATAATCGTTTTAGCTATTTCCATTTTATTACTATTCAACAAGTATTGTGGAGAAATGGTAATAATATTTAAAGTTGGATTTGATAAATCAGTATCGGTGTTTCCGTTGGCACCACCAGCTACAGGTCCAATTTGAAATTTTACATTAAATCTATTATTGTCTTCAAATAAATCAAGAAATAATCGTTTAAACTCCTGTGATTTAGTTAATGCCTCATATACTTCGTTAAATTTTTGTCCTTCAGCTGTTTCATTAGTAATTGATGACTTATCAATATTAGCAGGTGATTTATAAGAATAATTAATGTCAAATTGCAATGATGGGTTTGCAATTATATTAACCATTAATTGTTGCACAAAATCAAAATCACCAGTTGTTCTTAGATGAGTAATTAATTTAGGCAAATTATTATAATAATTAAAGTCAGTTGGTGGATTTTGAGCTAAATCAAGAAAATAATCTAGATATCTGCCATCATTGTAGTAAAAGTAATTTTTATCTTCATATTTCAGTTGATTACCTAGTAGCTCATTTAATTCATATATTTTGTCTAACACAGGTGATTGTGGAATGATGGAGATAGTCCCTCCTTCGCCGCAAGGGCCTTCAGGTACGTCAACAATTACTACATTACTATATTTATGACACCCGCAAGGAGGTGAATGGAATAGTTCAACTAACCAATTCCAAGCATCACCTATTGCAGATGCAATGGCTGATACTACATCTCCTATTCCGCCACCTGAGGTACTACTGTCACCGCTTGAACTACCACCCGGAGTATGAAAAATAAAAGGAGGGAAAAATCCACCTGAAGGTGGGGTATTTTGCCAGTTACCAGTGCCGCCACCACCACCACTAGTGGTACTTGAGCCAGTTGGGTCGGGTTGAAACGGCGGAAATATAATTGTATCGCAAGGAGTAGACGATTGTTCTGTTAAATCAGGATTTAATTTATATCTTACTAATCTTTCTGAATTTATGGGATAGTCTTTATACTGTTGAACAATCTTGTCTACTTTATATAGCCAAATATTATCACTTTTGTCGATAACAAGGTTTAAATAGACATTTGAAGACTTTACAGTTTCATCTATTTCAAAACTATATGAGATATCATTAGCTTTTGCTACTTCTAAAACATTATCTAGTTTAACTTTACCAAAATCACCTTGAAGTACTAATAATGTGCCCGAACCGCGAGCATATGAAGATGTTTTTAATTTGGTTGGAAATTTTTTTCTCAATTTTGAAATTACTTCGGATTTATTAGTTACCTCTTTCATTTCGACGGAAAATTTAGGTGTTTCTTTTTTAAGGGGTTCTTCATATAAATCTTTTTCACAGCTAAAGAGCAATATAAGTGAAACAAAAAGTAGAGGCTTTGAAATCTTTTTAAATAGGTCTTTCATAATTTTGATTGTTTTAAATTAATGTTTTGTAACAGATTTATTTTTACATTGACAGGCGTTACTTTCGTAACGACTTAATTAATCTGCTCAAAAGACCAAGGTGGTATTGTCTTGATTGAACACTTTAGAATTCAGTTATTTCAAATGTAAGTCAAAAGTTCTAAAGAAAAACATATGGTTTGATTTTTTTCTCCGCAATCTTGGAAAGCTTGCTGGTAACGTGCCGCGGCTAACCGCTGTTACCGGCTGGCTTTTTTACATCTAATACTTTCCGTTGTCTTATAAATTTCTATAGGCAAATCATCAGTTGAGTAATATGTTTTCTGCACTTCGCATTCACAATTTCCTTTCTTCAATTTCAACGCAACTATTCTCGGTCCCAAAGGATGATTTCCGCGTCCCCAATCCTTAACTTCAAAACCTTTCTTTTTCAGAATCTGCACCAAAATGAGTTTTTCATCTTCATCTTTGGCTACAATTTCTTTCGACAGCGAATCATATAAATTTGGGAGTTCAATAAACTTGTCATTAGAGTTTTCGATTGCGAAGTCTACAACTTTTTCATTAAATTCTGTTGATTGTTTTTTCGGCTTTTCACTACACGACAAAAAGAAAATGGATATGAATATTATTGTATATTTCATTTGAAATGGTGGGTTTAAAGCTTGCCGGTAACGTGCCGCGGCTAGCCGCTAGTGGCGGGATTTTAAAAAATTAAGTTTTAAAGATAAGCAAAAAATCAACTTAGTAATTTCCGACTAAGAAAACTAAACTAGCCATTGCGGCTAACCGCTGTTAGCAGTAGTACATTAGCTAAACCAGCCATCTATAATCTCATAAACTTTCCATTCTCCATTTTCTTTTACATAAACCGCAAACGTTCCGCTTCCACATAAACTTCCACAACCATTTGAGTAATAAAAGTAACAAATTGTATTATTGCGTAAAAAAATTGGTTTTGAAAAACTATAGAGACGTTTTCCATATTGCTTTCTAAAGTAAATCCAGCCTTTGGATTTATCTGAAAAAATGTCGTTTATAACTTCCTTGTTAATGAACTCGGAATTTTTGACTAATCCTTTTGACCATGATTCTGTGATGTTATTTTTTTCAAATTCTTGAACCACAAAGTTTATTTCTTCGGATGTAAACACAATGGAATCAACTCTAACTCGCTTATTGTCTTTTTCTATGGACGAAGTTTGATAAAGTATTTTGTGACTCTTGATTGAGTTTTTCATTTCAATTAAATCTTCAAAATAATTTTCTGAATAAATGATTTTCTCGGTTTTATTATTGAATAAATCATTGAAGAATTTTTCATTTTCAGCAGTGTTTTGCGCAATAACAATTACGTAAAAAAAAGAAAAGAATATGATTAGATATAGTTTCATGTTTGTATTACTGCTAACGTTCCCGTGATTGTCGTCAGTTGCTTGCAATTGCGACACTCACGTGTTAGCTGCTGTTGCTTGTTTCTCTGCTAAGATAAACAAAAACAGTTTACAGTTGCCGTCATGTCAGCTAGATAAATGATTTTAGGAAATTGTCTCCTATCAGACCGCAATGATAGGCGCAGTTTTATAAAATCTCAGCGGTAAAAAAATCAATATTATCCCTGGAGTTTAACCAGTTACAAAAAAAAACTTGACTTTATCAATTTTTTCTTATAACTTTGGCAAGCCTTTTAAGCGTCTTCGCTTTGAAAGTATACTTTCAGCAAATCCTGCTTTGCAAGGCTTGACGAAAAATAGTTCTATTTTCCGTTTTTAAACTCCATTCCTTTTTTTGATTTTTTTACGGCTATTTATCAGGTTACGTGGCGTGCAATTGCAGCTAACGTGTCGCCGCTTCACGAAGTTGCGGATTTTCAACACTTTCGTTTACAAATATAAACAAAATTTAGTTTCAAAAATTACCAATTCTGATAAATCCCAAGCCCCGCAATTTCGTGAAACGGCTGTTGGTAGCAGTTATTTCTTATTCTATTTTTAATTACAGTGTATTCTTTCTGTTACTTCAAATATCTCTTTAGTTTTAGAAGGTTTTGAATAATCGTAACGATAAAGCTTTTCAACAACACAATTACATTTATTATTTGTTAAAGAAACTCGGATTATTTTTGATGCTCCTAACCAATTTAAATATTTGATGTTATTAACTTCAAACCCTTTTGATTTTAGTTTTTCTACGATTTCAATTTTTTCTTTTTTGTCTTCTTCATATGATTTTAATTTATTGTATATGTCAACAAAAACAATTGGTTCATATTCGCATAATTCATTCTTTTCAAAATTAAATTTATTGAAACTCATTTTTTTAAAATCATCTTCTTTGATAAAACCAAATTCATAATTGTAGTTTTTGTCCTTACCTTCAAAACTGCTAATGATTTTAAAGGATTCTACATCAGCATCATATAATATTTGGTTATTGTTAATTATGTGTTTTTTTGTTTTTCCCCAATCTTCATCTATTGGAGTAAATTCATTCACGTTTTTTAATTTAAGTGTGTCACTTCCATATATTAAAATATTGTCAGTTTTTGCCCAAGGATATTTAAGCAATTTTATTTTACTAGGATTTACTCCTTTGATTGTACAATCATTTAATTTGTTAAAAAAACCAAAGAAATAGGCAGAATCTTTATCACGAAAAATATAGTTTCCAATAAGTTTAAATGTGTTCGGATCTATATTTTCAATAACTTCTCCGTCAATAAATAAATGATTTTTATCTTTTCCGAACTCGAAGTTATGTTCAAAGTCAAAATCTATTTCTTGAAATGTTTTTCCGTCAGCTTTTTCAATTAATCGTTTTCCTTGTCCACTTCCTTCATTCCAATATTCATAGTAAACCTTTCCGTTTTCAACTTTGTATCCTCGTGTACAACTTGTTAACAGCAACATAATTAATATTAAAAATATAACTTGATTTTCTTTCATTGCAGGATTTTTATAATTGCTACCAACGTGTCGCGGCTAACCGCAGTAGCGGCAATTTAAGAAAAAATGTTATAAGAAATTAGAATGACGATATTATTTTCCAAGAAAGCTAAAACGAGCTGTTGCGGTTAACCGCTGTTATGCGTTCGGTTTTCCTCATTCTGTAGTTACTATATTTCTGTTTCGGTTTTCCATAAATGCAAGTCGGAATGGCATAAATATAAATCGGATAGGTATAAATATAAGTTGGTAAGCAATAAATATAAATGGAGTTACAATATTTCTTTCTGCGGTTGCTATAAATCTAAACGCGGAAGCAATAAATCTAATTGCGGTTACTATATTTCTTTCTGAGGTTGCTATAAATCTATATGCGGAAACAATAAATTTAATTGCGGTTACTATATTTCTTTCTGCGGCAACTATATTTCTCTTCGCGGTTTTCAGTTTTTTTTTTCTGTAATAAATTTTGCTTTCCAGTGGTTATTTTCCTTTCTGTAAAATTCAATTTGGTTTCTCGGTTTAGGATGATTTCCCTTTCAAGCGGAAAACTGACGCATAACGTGCCGCGGCTAGCCGCTAGTGGCGGGATTTTTAAAAATTAAGTTCTAAAGATAAGCAAAAAATCAACTTAGTAATTTCCGACTAAGAAAAACTAAACCAGCCATTGCGGCTAACCGCTGTTGTAGGCAGTTTAAATCGGATCTTTGTCAATCCACGTCAACCAACCATTGCCAATTCCATAAACTTCAATTGGTCCCGAATCTGATTGAATATATCCTTTTTTAGTTTTCACTTTCTCACAAGTTGTCCATTTCAAATATTGGGTTCCAATTGAGTTTTCCCAATCTTTTCTGTACTCAACATTTTTACAATCTTCGCTATTGCCGACAGTTACACTTACAATTCCTTTTTCTCTTAGTTCTTCAGCAATTAATTGTTCAAATTCTCCAGGTTCTATATACAAACCAAGCTTATGATTGGCGGTTTCACTACTTAAAATTTTAGCTGTCAAACTATTCCATTCAGTTTCTTCATTCTGGAAATCTTCTATTTTGTCCAAGACAATTTCTCTTCGATTGGAGCAAGAAGTGAAAGATGCAAATAATAGGAAGTAAAAGAGATATTTCATTTGAAAATCGGGGTTTTTAAATTGCCTACAACGTTCCGCCGCTTGTCGTCAGTGGCGGCAAGCTTTACGGTTGGATGTAAAGATATGTAAATTTCCGGCGCTAGATTTTCCATTTTTGGAAAATCGGGTAGAGCCATTGCGACAAACGGCTGTTGGCAGTAGTTTATATATTTCTCTTGTTATAACTTACAGTGTCTATTTCGGTTTCTGTTACCTTTAAAATTGTTGTTTCAATAGCATTAAAAGTTCCATTATGCCAAAGTCTTGTGAACTCAAATTGATTCTCTCCATTTTTATTTTTGTTAGTGACTTTTATTTCTGGAGTTTCTATATTAAATTCTTTTTTAAGATTTGTTGGTAAAATTTTTCCGTTAGTGAATTCATATAATGCATAAATTTTAAAGTCAAGAGGTTTTCCAATAAATTGTTTTGAAGTATTATCATAAAATAAAACCTTTGAACGTAACTCCATGGATGGATAAGATTTTAATATTATGAAAAATAATGTTTGAGATTTATCATGTAATCTTATTGTTTTGAAATAGCAATCTTTTATTCCAAAGTACTTTTTATACGTTTCATCTACGCCAGATTCTAAATTATAAAAGTCAGTAACTGTTTTTGATATTTTTGAGTTTATTTCATCGTTGAGTTGAACAAAATTTTCTTTATTTTCAAAATCAATTTTATCTAAAATCAGAGGAAATTTTGAATCAATTACGGTAAATTCTGTTTCGCTTTCTTTCTGTAATAAAGTTTTCTTTTTATTACAGCTAATCAAACTCAAAAATATAATTAGAAGAAAGAGTTTTTTCATAATTGAATAGTTCTAAATATGCAGATTCGATAAATTACTGCCAACGTTCCGGCGCTTCACGCAGTGGCGATGCCTTCACGGATTAGTTGTAAATATATAGAATTTTCCTTTTAGTACTTTCCGGCTAAGAAAAATAAAACTAGCCATTGCGTGAAACGGCTGTTAGCTGCTGGCTCGTTCTTCCTTTTGTTTGTCAACATTTTCATTGTCCAATTCGGGGCTCGCGCTAACTCTCGAGATAAACCAAACTGTTCCTTTCGTTTTCCACATTCTATTTGCCAAAACTATTCCGCCAACAATTCCAAGCAAACAAATGCAAACAGCAATAATTAGTTTCGTAAAACTTGGATTTGGGAAATAAATAATCGCGCCAATTCCGCAACAAATTAGAGTAGGCGAGGCAACAATTTGAAGCCATCCAATAATTTCCGTTATCCTTTCGAAAAACTTAAACATGTTGATTTATTCGGTTTTTTGAGAGCTTGCAGCTAACGTTCCGCCGCTTCTCGTCAGTTGCGAAGTGCGGAACTGCGTACTTTCTGCTAAAATAAGATTTTCCGGCGGAAAATCAACAACCAGCTTAAGCAAAATTCGCAATTGCGAGAAACGGCTGTTAGCAGCGGTTTTTACTTTTTTAAGTTTATAAATGCAACACGTTCTTCACTTCCACGGTCTTTTACAACAATGAAATCTTCTACACTTTTCGTGTTGATTGTATCGGCGATTACTTTACTAATTTCTTTACCGTTTAGAACGTATCTCATTTTTTTCAAATCGTATTTGTTCTCTTGTGCAGCTTTATAAACAATTACTCCATTTTCTTTTGCTTGTTTTCCCCACAGTTTTTCTACTAACTCTGAATCTTTGGGAATAATAATTAGTTCTTCTCTTTTTAGATTATTCCAAACAGGATGTTTTAAGTCTAGTTTAGAATAAATTTTTGCAGAAAATGGATTTGCTACAATAATCGGATCTTTTCCAATTAAAGATTTAGACATTGCTTCTTCTACGAAAGTTTTCAATGATAACTTTTCAGTGTCGTTAAAACTTGTAAGCGTCAAAAACAGAACAAGAAAAAAAGTAATTTGTTTCATAAGATGAATGTGTTTAAAATCGCTGCTAACGTTCCGCCGCTTCTCGTCAGTTGCGAACTTCGGAACGAATTATTTTCTGTTAAAGATAAAAATTCTTGCGAAACGTAAACGTGAACTTACCACAAAATTCGCAATTGCGAGAAACGGCTGTT
>Ga0208269_100528_pt1 | contig 16216 bp, 12 predicted proteins | sample LakWasMe88_LOW11_2_FD_183912 | JGI IMG/M metagenome (GOLD analysis project Ga0208269, IMG submission 183912) | Freshwater sediment methanotrophic microbial communities from Lake Washington under simulated oxygen tension - Sediment Metagenome... | ecosystem: Environmental > Aquatic > Freshwater >...
AAGGATGTTGGTTTGAAAGGCGATGCCTTCGATCACCTGGATGATCTCGCCGATGCGGTGCGATGATTCATTGATCTCTTGCATGGTCTGCGTCACCGCCTGCACCGCCACGCCACTGCGTTCGGTCACCTGCGCAGACTGCCCGGCCAACTGTGCGGCCTGGCGGGCCGCGTCGGCCGTCTGCGCCACGTTGCCACTGATTTGCTCCATGGACGCGGCCGACTCCTCCAGGCTGCTACCTTGCGCCGCCGTGCGTCCCGCCAGGTCTGCGGAGCCTGCGGCAATGCGATCCGCGGTCTCGACCATGCGGTCCAACTCGGTGCGGGCGTCGCTCACGATGGAGCGGATATTGACATTGAGCTGGTTCAGGGCGCGCTCCAGTTGACCCAGCACGCCGTCGTGCTGGCGATCCAGGCTCCGGCTGAGATCGCAGGCCGCCAGGCGGTTGGCAAAGTCGACCAGACGGCGCAGGGGTTGCGTGGTCATGGCCCGCAATCCCCAGGTTGCCAGTGCGCTGGCGCCCAGCACCACGGCCAGCGCGCCGACAGTGACCACGCCCGACAGCGCCGCCACCCCACCCGCCGCGGCGACACCTGCGGCCATTCCCACCCCGCCCAACAAGAACGCCACGGTGGCGATCTTGGCGTTGACGCCCGGCTTCAGCCAGCGAGTCAGCCGTCCGGGCCAGTTGTCCTTGTAAACGACCCCGTGCCGCAGCCGGTGCACGAGCGCTGCACTTTGCCGCTCGGTCCGCATCGTGTCGTACAGGGCCTGCGCCGCGCGTATCTGCTCGGGGCTGGGTTGGGTGCGCACCGACAGATAGGCTACCGGCCGGTCGCCTTCCAGCAAAGGCGTCACGTTGGCGACTACCCAATAGTGATCCCCGTCCTTGCGGCGGTTCTTCACAACCCCGGTCCAGGGCAAACCCTCGCCCAGCGTGGCCCACATGTCGCGAAATGCTTCCTCGGGCATGTCCGGGTGGCGCACGAGGTTGTGTGGCTGGCCCAAGAGTTCTTCCTTGGTAAAACCGCTGACCTCAACAAAGACTGCATTGCAGTGGGTAATGCGCCCCTTCAAGTCCGTTGCTGAAACCACGGTCTGGCCCGTGGGAAAGGGATACTCACGCTCGGTCACTGGCAGATTGGTCCGCATGTTGGCAGTCTCTGGTTATCTTGCGAGGCGCCGGTCATGGGCCATCACGACATGCAAAACAATGGTTTGCATTTGGTAATGATTTATAACCGGTTTCTCTTGTGAGTACAGTGGCCGGCTTGGACCCGCACCGTCCGGGACCTGGCGACCAGGCGACCTATAGGATGGAGAGACTGCGCCGGTGTTCCCGGCAGAGTTCACAAGCAAATCGGGCTGCAGCCCTCGTGTAACAAGGGCATTCCACTATCGAACCGATAGCGAACTGGGACTACGAGGCAGAGATTGAGGCAGAGTCGCTTCACGCCTAGAATCGCCCGAGGCAATTTGCGGGTCTTACCAAGTACATTTCATTGCGCCTCGTTATCCACTCATCCAGGGGACAGAACAATGGCATCAAGGCAAATACCTGCAACCGCGATCATTCCGTTCCAGCGTGAAAGGACTGGACATATCACAGTCATCGCACGTCTGTCCGGGAAGCCTGTTCGGTTCCTTGTGGACACCGGTGCGGGTGGGACCTGCATTCACTCCGAGCTACTCCAGCGTTACAAACTGAACCTCACGTCCAAAACAGAGAAAGGTGGCGGAGTCGGAACGTCAACTATGAAGATGACGACAGTGGCATCCCATGGGCTCTCCTTGCAAGGTGTAGACCTCTCGGCATTCAAGCTCATCGCGATGGACTTGTCTCACGTCGTCGCTGGGCTTGCAAAGGCAAAGGTCGAGGCGATCGGTGGGGTCTTGGGCGCTGACGTCCTTCATCGCAAGCACGCTGTTATCGACTATGCCCGCAGCATCATCCTTCTTTCGCACTAGCCATTGGAGAACAAGATGTCACGTCGAACCGGAAGTTGCCTCTGCGGATCCGTCCATTTCAAAATCAGCGCTGACCCTTTGATCGCCAGGATTTGTTGGTGCCGCACCTGCCAGAAGATTTCTGCCAACGGAACTGCAAACGCCATTTTTCCGAGCTCGGCCATCGAAGTCACCGGCTCAATGAGCTGCTTCACCAGCATCGCGGACAGCGGAAACCAGATCTCACGCCATTTCTGTCCTAGCTGCGGCAGTCATCTGTTCGCCAGTTCGTCGGCGACACCACAGTTCAGAGTCGTGCGGCTCGGCACATTGGACGATCCATCGTCCATCCGGCCTGAGGTCAACATGTGGTCCTCCAGCGCGCCGAGCTGGGCCTGCATGGACCCAACCCTCAAGTTTGAGTCTCAGCAACCGACGCCACTTCAGCAACCACGGCTATGACTACCTTCAAAAAGATCGGATCAACAACGATTCAGGCAACGCACAGGGCGTCTTGCCACTGCGGGCGGGTTGTGCTCGAGCTGGACCTGCCAAACGGGGTCGTCGATCCAAGGCGGTGTGATTGCTCGATATGCAGGCGAAAAGGCGCCATCGCGGCATCAGTGCCATTGGCGGCACTGAGAGTTGTCCAGGGCGCGCAGGACCTGAAGGTCTATCAGTTCGGCACCATGACCGCTCGGCACTACTTCTGCGGCCACTGCGGCATCTACACCCACCATCAGCGACGATCAGACCCGAACAGTTTTGGATACAACGTTGCTTGCCTGGAGGGTGTGAACCCGTTTGAACTGGAGTCTGTGCCTACGTCGGACGGCATCCATCACATCTCGGATCGAAACGCCGACAGAGCTGCGTAGCCAATCTCAAACACCAATCCGCGATGTCGCCAAAATACTCCGCTGCAGAAATTGAACGCCGATGGCTTGTGGACCTTCCGCAAGTTGGCTCACTGGCGGCCCTTCCGCGGCGGGAGATTGAAGACCTGTACATTGCGGGGACGAACATGCGCTTGCGCAAAGTTAGCGCGGAGCACGAGGCCATCATGTTCAAGCTTGGGAAGAAGTACGGAAAGGGCAATAGCTTCTCCGAGCAAGTTGTGAGCGTCTATCTCACCGAAGTTGAATTCAACGTCATGGCGACAATGCCCGGCACCGTAGCAAGGAAGTCTCGTTACACAGTATCTGGCGGAGCATTGGACGTTTATCAAAATCCAAATTCAGGGTTCGCGGTATTCGAGGTTGAATTTCAATGTGAGAGCGACGCGTCGAACTACACGCCGCCAAGCTTTACTTCCCAAGAAATCACTCATGAGGCACAGTACAGCGGGTTTGCTTTGTCACAGGCAGCGGGTTAACTGTACGTAAATGACCCCATACGGCACATCAGCCAATGCCCGCCTTCACCACCCAGCCCCTGTCCCCATCCACCTGGCCAGACTTTGCCGCGCTGGTCGAGCGGCACAACGGTGTCTGGGGTGGATGCTGGTGCATGGAGTTCCACCCTGAAGGCAAAGAGCGCGGCGCGCATCGCCGCGCGCAGAAGGAGCAGCGCGTTCGACAGGGCACCGCGCATGCGGCACTGGTGTACGCCGACGCTGCCACGTGTGTCGGTTGGTGCCAGTTTGGGCCTCCGGAGGAACTGCCCCGCATCAAGCATCTGCGCGTGTACAGCGAGGGGGCGTTTGCGCCACCGCAGTGGCGCATCACCTGCTTCTTCGTCGACAAGTCCTACCGCGGACAGGGCGTTTCCTCGGCCGCCCTTTCCGGCGCGCTGGAGCAGATTGCCCTGCTGGGCGGCGGCACGGTGGAGAGCTATCCGGAAGATGTCGCTGACCGCAAGGTGTCGGCCGCGTTCCTCTACAACAGCCGCCTGTCGATGTTTGAGCGCCAAGGCTTCGCGCGGGTTCGCCGCCTTGGCAAGAACCATTGGGTCGTGGCCAAGGTGGTGCAGGCGATCACGGGCTGACGCTGGCGCTGTTGACATGCGCGCCGAATCCGTTCAAAGTCGTCCGGGGCCTTTCTGGGAACGAATGCTTCACACAGAAATCTGGCTGTAGCCCTCGTAAATACTGACCGTATAGCTATCATAAACATAGCAAATTGCAGAAGTGATAGATTCCCACATTCCGACGTCATTTCAGAAGCAGCGGCAAGCAATGACCAGCACACCCATACAGGCAACGGATGAGATCCTTGTCCCCTTCCCGGCGGCCGAAGTGTGGCCAGTGTTGGTGGACTTCGCCGGGTATCAGCATTGGTGGCCCAAGTCCCTCGCAATCCGGGTGATCGCGGACGGCGCCGGGCTGGTTGGGACGCAACTGGAAATTCGCCCCTTAGGCGGGCGCCCCTTCCAGTGTCAGGTTGAAGCCGTGGAATGGCCGAGTCGCATACACATGCGATATTTCGGTGGGTTCATCGATGGCTTCGGAGAGTGGCGTTTGGAGCCTGTGGGCCAAGAGACGCGTGTGATCTACCAACTCGACGTCCAGGCACACGGCTGGCTGGTTGTGCTCCTGGGCAAGGTACTCAATCTTGCGCGGATCCACTCGCGATCCATGCAAACCGTCCTGGAGAACCTCAGGCAAGTGCTGGCCCACTAGCACTTTGAACCGCTGGCCCGCCAGGGCAGGCGCTGTGCTGCTTCGTTGAACGGGTCAAGGATGGCGGCCCGGGGGCGTTCCATCATGACGCAGGTGGTGCCCCGGCGCAGACGAAAGTGGTCGTTGTCGATGCGCTCTTCGGTCCACGGGCCTGACTCCGCTGCGGCGGCTGCAATCTGCCGTTCGGCTGTCATGGGCAAACGCCCATGGAAGGGCGAGCGGTCCGCAAAGCTCGGGGCCGCCAGGGTTGCCAGCGCCTGGCGTGACAGGGTCAGGTTCAGGGCAGGCGCGGGCGCCGTCGGCGCTTCAACCAAAGTGCTCTCGGCCGATGGCGCTGCAACTGAACTATTCTCCGCAGGAAGCGCCAACCCCCCAGCCCAGGAATGTTGCGCGGTGTCAGCACGGCGCAGCCGATCCGACGGGGGGGCCTGCTCAGCCCTTAGCCGCTTCGCATATTCAGTGGAGAGTGCCGGCAGTGCTGGCAGCCAGACCGCGACGGAAGGCGCCAGCACGGGGCTTGGGTAGGCACGCATGGCGCTGCCCATCGTCCACCAGGCCAGCAGGCCCATGAGATGCACGCCCACAACCACCAGGCCGACGCCGGCCTGGCGCCCACGGCGCAACAGGCTCACGCCGATGCCACAGTCTTCTCTGATGACCACCATCTGTACCCGCTCCCTCTTCGCCAAGAGCCCGAAGTATAGGAGCCCGCAATCAGCGAATGAAACGCCCCTCGCGCGACACCATGGTCAGCTCCACAAAGCGCGATGCGTTCAGGTTGGCCTCGTTGAAGCTCACGGTAAACCCGCCCAGGTCCAGGTTCCTGATGGCCCAGGTGCTGTCGATGAAGCCGGCGCGCGTGGGGTTGCGTCCGGTGCGGCGCAGCGCCTCGGCAAAGACCCGGGCATTGATGTAGCCCTCCAGCGCCAAATGCGAGGGCTCCAGCGCCACCTGGGCGGCCTTCCATGCCTGTTGAAAATCGCGCACCACGGGCATGACCAGGTTGCCTGGCAGCGGCACGATTTGCGAGATGGCCATGCCGGTGGCGTCCGCACCCAGGGTCTTGATGGTGGCCGCTGCACCCATGATGGACAGGGCATACAGCGGCATGCCCTTGCGCTCCAGCCGGGACGCCTTCACAAAATCGATGGTGGGCTTGCCCGCCAGACCGACCAGCACTGCCTCGGGCTCGGACTGCGCGATCTTCTTGGCCGCGGCAGCTGCATCGGAGGAGTTGTTCTCCACTGTGGCCACCATGATGGCTTCGAGCTTGTGCTTGGCCATGGCTTGCTGGGTCGCGGTAAACACTTCCTTGCCAAACGAATTGTTCTGGTAGGCAATGGCGATGCGCTTGATACCTATGGTGGCCAGATGTTGCACCAGTTGTTCGGCCTCGTCCGCGTAGCTGGCGCGGATGTTGAACACGTTGCGAACACCTTTGGGTCGCACCGACAGTGCGCCGGAAAACGGCGCAAAGAACGGGATGCCCGTCTCGATCACGTGGGGCAGCATGGCTTCAATCATGGGTGTTCCCATGCAATTGAAAAGCGCGAAGTTGCCGCGGTCCTCCATGAAGCCGTTGACGTTGGCCAGCGCGCGCTTGACGTCGTAGCCGTCATCGGCAACGGTCAGTTCAATGGCACGGCCATGTACGCCGCCTTTGGCGTTGATCGCGGCGAAGGCGGCCTTGGCGCCCTGGTGCATGGCCTGGCCCAGTTCACCCAGCGGCCCGCTCAGCGCGATGGACTGCGCGATCCGGATCGGACCGGTGTCGTCCGCGCGGGCAGGCAGATGGCCGGCTAGTGACCCGGCCGCCAGCGCGCCCAGCACCCGCCGACGCGACAATTTTGCAGAAACAAATGTGGGGGGCATGCGGTCTCCGGGGCCAAGAGAAAGACGCAGATGCTACGCCTCACATGGATTGCAAAATGTCCGTCGAATGACATTTCAACGACTTTTTTGTGGGTACATTCCCTAGGCCGTCAGAGCCGACGCTGCGGGGCTTTTCCTTCTGAAAACGCGCCGCGCGCCTGACTTTCAGCGCCGCTATCGGCTCTTGACGGGGCCACGGTGAAAGGCAATAGTGGAGCATTGCCGGCGCTGACCGGGCACACAACAAGAACCGTCGTTGACCAGGAGCTTTGCCCATGCGCAATACCACCACCCCACCCCAGTCGGTCGCACGCCGGCTGACCCTTCTGTCCATCGGCATCATTGCCGCCATCCTGGTGCTGCTGGCCGTTGGCATCGGTCTGGTGGCCGGGCGCACGGCACGCCAGCAGGTGCAGGATTCAGTGGCCGACAAGATCCAGAGCATCGCCAATGCCATGGCGGCCACGGACGACACGCAGCGCGACCTGGTGCAGCGCGCCGCCAAGACCTTGCAGCAATCCTTTGAAGCCACCATGACGCACGACGAGGCCACCGGCGAGATCAAGAGCTATGGCGCCACGGTCAACAACAACTTCGGTGATGTCGACAGCTTCACCGGCAACACCGGCAACCTGGGCACCATATTTGCCAAAAAGGGCGACGACTTTATCCGCATCACCACGTCGCTGAAAAAGCCCGATGGCGAGCGCGACCTGGCCTCCGTGCTGGAGCGCACCCATCCGGCCTACAAACAGGTGCTGGCAGGAAAGTCCTACACCGGGCGCGACGTGATGTTTGGCAAGCCCTATATGGCCCACTACGAGCCGCTGAAAAACGCCGAGGGCAAGCCCATCGGCATCCTGTCCGTGGCGCGGGACCTGACACCACTGCAGGCCGATCTGAACCAGCAGGTGGCGAACGCCAGGTTCTTTGACACCGGCGGTGTGTACGTCATCGATCCGCGCAGCGCGCCGGCCGATGCCGTGTTTCTGGTCCACCCCAGTGCCAGTGGCAAGAAACTCAGCGATGTCTCACCCCGGGCAGCGGAGTTTCTGGATGCGCTGGCCGCTTCCGAAGACGGCCGGGTGGACGGAGCCGCCGCACTGCTGCAGGCCGATGCACCCGACCGCTGGGCACTGATGCGCAAGGTCAAGAGCGGCAGCGCGTGGGTGATTGCCGAGGTCTCGCAGCGCGAGTCCACGCGGCAGCACTGGAGCAATATGGCCATGATCTGGGGACTGATGGTGCTGGCCACCGTGCTGCTGGCGGCCGCCATCTTTGTGGCCGTGCGCCGCACCGTGGGTCAACCGCTGCGTGAACTCACCACCGTGGTCAAGGCCGTGGCCGACGGCGACCTGACGCACTCCTTCCAGTCCGACCACAACGACGAGATCGGTGCGCTGGTGCGCGAGGTCGAAGGCATGCGCATGCGCTACCAGACCGCGCTGTCGCAGGTGCGCGCATCCGTGGACAGCATTGGCACCGCCAGCGCCGAGATCGCCAGCGGCAACCACGATCTGAGCACGCGCACCGAGCAGACCGCCAGCAACCTGCAGCGCACCGCTTCCAGCATGGAGCAGTTGACCGCCACGGTGCGGCAGTCAGCCGATTCGGCCCGCCAGGCCAACCAGCTGGCCGCGTCGGCAGCCGAGGTGGCCGCACGGGGTGGCGCCGTGGTGGGCCAGGTGGTCACCACCATGGACGACATCAACCACAGCTCGCGCAAGATTGCGGACATCATCAGCGTCATTGACGGCATCGCCTTTCAGACCAACATCCTGGCACTCAACGCCGCGGTGGAGGCCGCCCGCGCCGGCGAGCAGGGCCGCGGATTTGCCGTAGTGGCCAGTGAGGTGCGCAGCCTGGCCCAGCGCAGTGCCGAGGCAGCCAAGGAGATCAAGACCCTGATCAATACCTCGGTCGACAAGGTCACATCGGGTAGCGCGCTGGTGCAAAACGCCGGCACCACCATGGACGAAATCGTGAATTCCGTGCAACGGGTCAGCGACATCATTGGCGAGATCAGTTCCGCGGCCAGCGAGCAGTCTGACGGCATCGGCGAGGTCAACCACGCGGTAAACCAGCTCGACCAGATGACCCAACAAAACGCTGCATTGGTAGAAGAATCCGCGGCCGCGGCATCGAGCCTGCAAGAGCAGGCCCAGCGCCTGGCGCAGGCCGTCTCGGTGTTCCGGCTCGGCGATTAACGCCGTGTGCGCACCGCCCGGGCCAGGTCTTCCAGCACCGACACCGTGTCGTCGAACGCCAGGCAGCCGTCGGTGATGCTCTGGCCATAGGTCAGTGCCTGGCCCGGCTGCACGCTTTGCGCGCCGGCCACCAGGTGGCTCTCCAGCATGACGCCGATGATGGCGCGCTGCCCGCCGGCAATCTGAGTGGCCACGTCGTGCGCGACCTCGGGCTGGCGCTCAAAACGCTTGCCGCTGTTGGCATGGCTGCAGTCCACCAGCACGGCATTGGGCGCACCGGCCTTTTGCAACAACGCCGCCGCTTCGGCAATGTGTGCCGCATCAAAATTGGGGCCACTGCGACTACCGCCACGCAGTACCAGGTGGCCGTGCGGGTTGCCGGACGTGGTGAGCACCGCCGGTGCGCCTTCATGCGTCAGCGATGGAAAACAGTGCGGGTGCTGCGCCGACAGGATGGCGTCCACCGCCACCTGCAGGTCGCCATCGGTGCGGTTCTTGAAACCCACGGGCATGGACAGGCCCGAGGCCAGCTCGCGGTGGATCTGGCTCTCCACCGTGCGCGCGCCAATGGCGCCCCACGACACCAGGTCGGCGTAGTACTGGCCCAGCGTGGTATCCAGAAACTCGGTGGCAATCGGCAAGCCCTCGGCAGTGATGTCCAGCATCAGCTTGCGCGCAAGGCGCAGGCCGCGGTTGATCTGGAAGCTGCCGTCCAGCGCGGGATCGTTGATCAGGCCTTTCCAGCCGACCACGGTGCGCGGCTTCTCAAAATACACCCGCATCACCACCAGCAGATCGTCGGCCAGGCGCGCCGCCAGCGGTGCCAGCCGGCGCGCATAGTCCAGCGCCGACGCCGGGTCGTGCACCGAACATGGCCCCACCAGCACCAGCAGCCGGTCGTCCTGCCCCAGAATCACCTGGGCCACCGCGCGGCGGGCCTGCTGGATGGCGAGGGCACCGGCCTCGCCCAGCGGCAGCTCGTCTTCGAGAATGGCGGGTGAAATCAGCGGGCGCACGCTGCGAATGCGAATGTCGGCGGTAGAGGGCATGGGGATGGTCTGGGAGGGAGCGAAGAGGAACGTAACATTTTAGGGTCCGCATCGGGCGATGGACTATCATTCGCCGCAGCATGGAGGCAGCGGTGTTTGCACATGGCAGCCCCCTCTGTGCCCGGTGAACCTATCGTGCCCACTTCTCCCTCACAGCCGGAACCCGCGACCCCGCCACAGACCGAGTCTGCGGCTGGTGCCAGCCCATACGACCGCATGCAGGCCGAGGTCAAGGCCCTGCAGCAGCAGGCGCAGTCCACCCAGGCTTCCCTGAAAAAACTGCAGGCGCAAGAACCGGTGAATCCCGTGTCGGCCATCGTGTCCGGGGTGCCCGACGTACCCGGCATGGGCGGCACCGGCCTCGGCGTGGCGGCGGTGCTGGTCGTGTCGCTGGCCCTGGTCTGGTGGTATCGGTGGCGCCGCCCCCAAAACCGGCCCGTGGACGTGGGGCACACGCAAATTTCCGAACTGCCGGAAGACAGTGCCTATGGGCAGCAGCAGCGGTCCACCAGGCCCGCGGAACAGCCCCGCAACGCACCCCCGCCTGCCCAGGAAAGCCCCCAGCCAGCGCGTGCGCCTACGCCCATCCCCGACAGCCCGTTCGCAAAGCCGGAACCCACCATGGGCTTTGACTCCGAAGCCGCTGCCAATGAGGTGATGCGGGTGCGCAAATCCCTGGCCGAGAAGCGGGAGGCACGCTTCCTGTTGCGCGACGAGCAGGAGCCGGCGATCGAGGAGGTTTCTGTAGACGTGCCGCCCGACGCGCACCCTGCAGCCCCCGACCCGTGGAGCATGCCCGGAGAAGCCTCCTACCGTGACGCCGCCCCTTCGTTCGACATCGATATCCACTTCACACTTCCGGACGACCCGGCGGAGCCAGAACCCATGCATGAACCCGAGCCCGAACCGCTGGCAGACAGCCCGCCCGTGTCGACCGAGCTGGATATCAATATCGATGAGGCCGAGTCCGAACCCGAACCCGAACCCGTATTCAACGCGGCGGTGGCGCCCGACTACGCCACCACGCTGGCCCTGGCCCAGGTGTCGGAGGAACTGGAACAGCTCAACGAGGCACGTGACCTGGCATACGAGGTCCTGCAGTCGGACGATCCCGCTCTGCAGTCCGAGGCGCGTGCCCTGCTCGAACGGCTCAGCGAAGTGGAGTCCGAAATGGGACCTGAGTCGGTCCGCTGGGACGACTTGCGCTAAGCCCGCAGCGCCCAGACGGGGTCAGCGCAGGCTCAGGAAATCGAAGTCGGTCTCGGGGCCCCGGCCCGGTTCGGGCTTTCGCGCCAGGGCTGGATCCTCGGGTGGCGGCGCAATGACGGGCGGCACCTTCATGGCGCCCAGTGGTGTGCCACGCGTCTCCAGATCCAGCTCGAGGTCGTCGTTGGTATCGGCGGTTGGACTGCGTTTCCAGGCACCCCGGTGTTCGGCGCCAGCGCGGTGCACGATGGCGCTGCCCACGACAGGAAGCGCATCCTCGCCCGCAAGCGGTGCAGGGGCCTTCGCCGGGATGCGCATCAACTCGGCAGCGCTGCTATCACCGCCGCCGTCTGGGCCCCGCACAATGCGTTTGGCAACGGCGTGCAGCAGCAACAGATCGCGGTAGGCCTGCAGGTCGAAAGTCGGGCCATCGGTATCCGTGGCGTGGTGGTAGATGCAGCTTTCGATGTATTCCAGAACACTGGCGTCCGGCCACATGCCAACGATCTGCTTCAGGATCTGCGGGTAGTGCTCCAATGAGTGGCCTTCCTGGCCAAAGTCCGCGAACGGCGGCACATGGCCCGTGAACCAGGCATTGAACTCGGTGCGCATGAACTCGAACTCGGACTCACGCCCCAGCGCGTGGTAAATCTTCAGCAAATCCAGGCACACCAACGGGCTGGACTCTCCACACTGCGCAATGCGCGTGGTCAGCAAGTCAATGGCCTTCTGGTGTTCGCCCAGTGACACGAAGAACTCGGCTTGCTGGCGCACATCGAGCAGGTCTGCCGAATCGACGGAGCGCAGACCGCCCGAACGGCTGTCCGAGAAATCGCGCGCCAGGGAGCGTGAGCTGGCGTTGGCTGGTGGCCGATGGGCGGAGGCCAGCGCCGCTGGGACCGATGGTGCCTCCATCAAATCCAGATCAAAGTCCAACTCGGCCAGGTCTGCAATTGACCCCGCCAAAGCCAGGTCGGGCGCGACATCCGGCGTGCGCTTTGGCTCCGGCTCCGGCTCCTGTTCCGCTACCGCTACCGCTGCCGCTGCCGGTGTCGGGGAAGGCGCGGGCGCGGGCGCGACCGACACGGGCGAACGCTCCGGATCGCGCATCTGGTCGGACAGCAAGCTGTCACCGGCGTCCCAGCCCCGCTGCCAGCTCGGAACCTGCGCCACGCGGGAGCGTCGCCATGCCCACGCCAGCCCCAGCAGACTCGCCAGGCACAGCGCCATCAGTGTGTAGACCAGTCCATTGGCATAGCGCTCGGACTCGGCGCGCTGCACCTTGGCCACCAGCTCCATCAGACCCTTCTGGTTTTCCGCGGTGACCGCGTACAAGGACTTCAGGTCTTTCTCCATGCTCTGGGCCTGGGTGGCGTCACGCAGCATGGTTTCGGGGGTGGCGTTCAGCGCGGCCCACTGCGCGGCCGCCTCGGCCCGCTTTTCGGGATTTTCCTGGGGCAGGGCCAGCAGCTCGGTGGTCGCCCGCAAGACCGGGTCGACCTCGACCAGCAGATCCAGCGGATCGAGCTTCAAACGGGACTTGCCTGCCGCCTTGGCCGGCTTGGCACGCGCCAAAGGGGCAACGGGCGCAGCCGCTGGAGCAGACACCTGCGCGGGTGGTGCAGCCTTGGCCACTGCCGATTCAGACACCGCTGCGCGCCGTGGTTTCTTGGGGGCCGCCACAGCCAGGGCGTCCGGCGCCGGGGCCTGCGTTGCTGGCACAGGCTGCGGCTTGGCACCGACAGCGGCCACCACGGGCAAGTCGACCGCGGAGCCGGCACGTCGGGCCGGTAGTGGTGCCACCACGGGTTCCACCACATGGGTCGACACCTCGGGAAACAGGGTGTAGCGCTTGGAAGACTTCTGGGCGCATCCGGCGCGCAGGTTGATGGTGACGATGGGCTCGTCAATCAAGGCCGATGCCGTGACCCTGACCGTCGCGCCCCTGGGCGAGCCAGGTGCCGCGGGTTCCACCGCCACGCTGACCCGGGCCGCATCCAGCGGTGTTTCGCCATAGAAGACCTCGGCCCCCATGCACACCGACTGGATATCTTCACTGGCATCCAGCAGCAGCTGTACACGCACATCCAGGGGCTGGCCCACAAACACCGCGCCCTGCGCCCGCCCCAGACCCATGCCTGCACTGCCCATGGCGGTGCACAACAGGAGCATCCCCACGGCAAAAGAGTTGGCCTTGAACGCAGCTTTCATATGCGTCCGATTCTCGCATAGCCCCCCGCAAAATAGGCCTGGGTGGCTCTCAATTCAATAGCGCCCGGCAACGCTATTCGTCGTCGAGGTTCACCGCCTTGTGTGCGGCCATCAGCTGCGTCTGGGTCTGGCTGGGCACCTGGGCGTAGTGGGAGAACTCGATGCTGTAGCTGCCCTGCCCGGCCGTCAACGACTTCAACCGGCCCTGGTAGTCGTCCAGCTCGGCCAGCGGAATCTGGCCGCTGATGGCCGCCGTGGCGGCGGGGCGCGGCTGCGTGCCGGTGACATGGCCGCGTTTGCTGGACAAATCGCCCGTCAGGTCGCCAATGGAAGCCTCGGGCGCCAGCACCTCGATGTTGACCATGGGCTCCAGCACAATCGGGTGGGCCTTGCGCACCGCCTCCACCGTGGCCTTGCGCCCAGCCAGCGTGAACGCAATGTCCTTGCCGTCCACCGCATGGGTCTTGCCGTCATACACGGTGACGCGCAGGTCGTGCACCGGGTAGCCCGCAACCACGCCATCCGCCAGGGCCTGTCGCACGCCTTTTTCCACGGCGGCCATGAAGACCCCGGGAATGGCGCCGCCCTTGACCACGTCGACAAACTCAAAGCCCGCACCGCGATCCAGCGGCTCTATGCGCAGCATCACCTCGCCAAACTGGCCGGCCCCGCCGCTTTGCTTCTTGTGGCGGCAGTGGCCCTCGGAAGGCTGGGTGATGGTTTCGCGGTAGGCAATGCGCGGCGGGCTGGTGTCGAGCTCCATCTTGAACTGCTGATGCATGCGGGCCAGCTTGGTGCGCAGGTGCATGTCGCCCAGGCCGCGGATCACGGTCTCGTTGGTATGGGGGTGGCGCTCGACCTTGAAGCACGGGTCTTCGAGTTCGAGCTTGTGCAGGATTTCAAACAGGCGGTGCTCGTCGCTCTTGCGCTTGGTCTGCACGGCCAGGCCCTGCATGGGCAGCGGAAACTGCAGCGGTTTGAGGTGGATGTGGTCTTCGTCATGCGAGTCGTGCAGCACGCAGTCGAACTCGATTTCTTCGACCTTGGCCACGGCCCCGATATCACCCGGTCCCAGGCTGGGTACTTCGATGTAGTCCTTGCCCTGCAGGCGGTACAGATGCGCCACCTTGAACGGCCGCTTGCCCGAGCCGACGAACAGCTGCGCGTCCTTCGCGACGGTGCCCTGGTGCACGCGAAACACCCCCATCTTGCCGATGAACGGGTCCATGACCACCTTGAACACATGGGCCAGCACGTGCAGCGCATCATCCGGCTGCGCCGCAAAGGCCTGGGGCTGTGCGCCGGGCTCGCCGCGGTAAAACGGGGGCGGGTTGCCTTCGGCCGGATTGGGGGCCAGTTGGGCCAGCGCATCCAGCAGCTGCGGCACGCCTGCGCCAGTCTTGGCCGACACAAACAAAATGGGAATCAGATGCCCGGCACGCAGCGCCGCTTCAAACGGTGCATGCAGCTCCTGCGGGCTGGGGTCCACGCCGTCCTCCAGGTAACGCGCCATCAGGGTATCGTCTTCCTCGATGATCTGGTCAATCAACGCGCGGTGCGCAGCGGCCACCGACGCAAAGTCGCTGTCGCCATCGGTGTGGCCCAGCAGCTCGACCACGTCCTGGCCGTGGTGGGCCGGCAGGTCCAGCAACAGGCACTGCTTGCCAAAGCGCTCGCGAATCTGGTTGACCAGGGCCGCCAGATCCACGTTGTCGGCATCGATCTTGTTGATGACCACCATGCGGCACAGGCCGCGCTCGCCGGCCAGGTTGAACATGCGCTCGGTGGCCAGCTCGATGCCGGTTTGCGCATTGATGACCACCAGCGCCGTGTCCACACCGGCCAGCGCGGCAATGGCCTGCCCGGCAAAGTCAGGGTAGCCCGGGGTGTCGATCAGGTGAATCTGCGCACCGCCCCACTGCAGCGTGGCCAACGCGGTCTGCAGCGAATGGCCGAACTCTTTTTCCAGGGGGTCAAAGTCGCAGGTGGTGTTGCCCTTTTCCACGGTACCCCGGCTGGTGATGGCGCCGGTGGCCGCCAGCAGGCTTTCCGCCAATGTGGTCTTGCCGGCTGCTCCGTGGCCGACCAGGGCAACGGTACGAATGGAAGTACTAGGGGTTTTGCTCATGACAGTCTTTCGGTGGCGATCCAGCAGACAGCGTGTGCCACAGCGGCAGGCGCTTGTGCGGGGCAATTACGAATCCATCTTAACTTCGCGGCCCGCATTTGTGGTGCGGGGCGCGGCCCCTGAGCACGAAAAAGTTGATACAGGTCAGGCTTTTTGCAACCGCGCAAAAGTCTTGCGGAACTTCGCCACCTTGGGCGCCGCCACCGCCATGCAATAGCCCTGGTGCGGGTTGCGCGCAAAGAAGTCCTGGTGGTAGTCCTCGGCCGGCCAGTAGTTGGCCAGCGGCAGCACCTCGGTCACCAGAGGGCGGCTATAGACGCCGCTGGCCGCCATCTCGGCCATTACCGCCTGGGCCACCGCCTGCTGCTCGGGGGTCGAGTAGTAAATACCGCTGCGGTACTGCGTGCCACTGTCATTGCCCTGGCGGTTCAGCGTGGTGGGGTCGTGGATGACGAAGAAAATCTCCAGCACCTCGCGCGTGCTGATCTGCGCCGGGTCGTACACCAGCTTGACCACTTCGTTGTGGCCGGTGGTGCCGGTGCATACGTCCTCATAGCTGGGATGCTGCACATGGCCATTGCTGTAGCCGGATTCCACGTCGACCACCCCTTTGACCTGCACATAGACCGCCTCGGTACACCAGAAACAGCCCCCGCCGAGGGTGATGGTTTGCAGGGTGTTGGGGGGGGTGGCAGCAGTCATGGGTTTCCTTGGATGGTGTACAGGTGTCGCGCAGGTGGCAGAAATCTTACGCTAGCGGACACATTAGGGAAACAACCACCTACCGGATGGCGAAAAACCATGCAAGATGGGTGCCGAGCAAACGGATGCCCCCCGCGGCAGTCCGTCCAGTGTTTTTGTGGAGAAAAAATGAATCTTTCCGACATCAAAATCAGCGTGAAGCTGGGGGCCGTGTTTCTGATCCTGGTGATATCGACCGCGATGGCCGGCGGCTTTGCCATGTTCGAATTGGCCA
>Ga0208269_100530_pt1 | contig 16086 bp, 13 predicted proteins | sample LakWasMe88_LOW11_2_FD_183912 | JGI IMG/M metagenome (GOLD analysis project Ga0208269, IMG submission 183912) | Freshwater sediment methanotrophic microbial communities from Lake Washington under simulated oxygen tension - Sediment Metagenome... | ecosystem: Environmental > Aquatic > Freshwater >...
CCCTCGGGGCCGATCAGGGGGGCGCCGGCGCAGCTGTACACCGCATTCTGATCAAAGAAGTGCTCCCCCTGGTGCAGCCACACGGGTTGCAACTCATTGAGTGCCGCACCGATGGCCGTGGTGCCCACGTGGCGCTCGGACAGGTCCACCCCCACGCGGGCGATGGTGGTGGCTGCCGTCTGCTGGGGATCGATGGGGCCATGCACGTCCACCACCACGCCCTGGGCATTGGTCAGCAGGCTGAAATAGCGGGTGCCGGCGATGGCGCGCGACAGTTGGGCCAGCACCGGACGTGCGGCCTGGATCAGGACTCGGTTGTCCTCGCTCAGCTGACGTTGCGTGCTGGCGCTGATCGGGCCGAACTCCAGGCTGTGGTGCGGCCGCAGGCCGTCTGCCAGGCAGCGTTGCCAGGAGCGCGTGATCCAGGGCTCGATGGGGGCGTGCCCCAGGCTCTGGCGCGGACCGGCATCGCCGTCCAGCCAGGCCTGGCGGGCCTGCCGGATCAGGGCCTGGCGGTCGTGGGAGGGGTGGGCCGCACGCACGGTGGGGGTGTCAGTCGCTGGCATGGGCCTTGGGGCGGTGGCTGGGTGACTGGGGTGGGGTGGGCGGGCTCGGCGATTGGCCCCCGTTTCAGCGGAGGCAAGTGGGCGAGCGGTGATTTTTAGACATCCAACGGTCATGTCTGTCTCAAATTGAGAATATCCGACTCGTGCCGTCGGCATCCTAGGGTTTTGCCTAGACAGCCTGGCCCGAGGGCGCGAAAAGATGCCTGCTGTTCCAAGCCTCTACTTTTCAAGGAGATGGTCCATGCAGGTTGAACTCAAGGTGAATGGCCGCGCGGCCCGGGCGGATGTGGCGCCCAATACCCTGTTGGTGCAGTTGCTGCGCGAGCAACTCACCCTCACCGGCACCCACGTCGGGTGCGACACCAGCCAGTGCGGTGCCTGCACCGTGCTGCTCGACGGCCGGGCCGTCAAGTCGTGCACCGTGCTGGCCGCCCAGGCCCAGGGCGCCGAAGTCACCACCATCGAAGGCCTGGCCCAGCCCGACGGCACGCTGCACCCGATGCAGGCCGCCTTCAAGGAGTGCCATGGTCTGCAGTGCGGCTTCTGCACCCCGGGCATGGTGATGAGTGCGGTGGACCTGTGCCAGCACCACCCCAAGGCCGGTGAAAGCGAGATCCGCGAGTTGCTGGAAGGCAATCTGTGCCGCTGCACCGGCTACCAGAACATCGTCAAGGCCGTGGTGCAAGGCCGCGAGGCCATGGCGGCCCGCGGCTGAGGCTGCCTGGCGAGCCCGCACAACGCATCAACCCTCTGCCCGCGCCGGGTGGCGACGGGCGCTTCGATTCCCGAACAGCAGGAGACAAAGACATGGGTGCCTCAGACTTTGCCAACCTTCCGCACATCGGCGCCTCGGTGCGTCGCAAGGAAGACTACCGTTTTCTGACCGGGGCCGGCCAATACACCGATGACGTGGTGCTGGCGGCCCAGTCCCACGCGGTGTTCGTGCGCTCGCCGCATGCGCATGCCCGCATCAACGCCATCGACATCGCGGCCGCCCAGGCCGCGCCGGGCGTGCTGGGCGTGTTCACCGGGGCCGATGTGGCGGCCGCGGGCATCAATGGCCTGCCCTGCGGCTGGCTGATCACCAGCACCGATGGCCAGCCCATGAAAGAGCCGCCGCACCCCATCCTGGCACAGGGCAAGGTGCGTTATGTGGGCGACCACGTGGCCATGGTGGTCGCCGAGACCCTGCAGCAGGCGCGCGATGCCGCCGAGCTGGTGAACGTCGATTACGAGGTGCTGGACGCGGTGGTGCAGGTGGCTGATGCGGTCAAAGGCCCGGCGCTGCACGACAACGCCCCCGACAACCACTGCTTCAAGTGGGCCATCGGCGACAAGGCCGCGGTGGACGCCGCCTTTGCCGGTGCCGCCCACGTGACCCGGCTGGACCTGGTGAACAACCGCCTGGTGCCCAACGCCATGGAGCCCCGCGCCGCCATCGGCTCGTACAGCCGGGCCAATGACGAGTACACCCTGTACGTGTCCAACCAGAACCCGCACGTCGAGCGCCTGCTCATGACCGCCTTCGTGATGGGCCTGCCCGAGCACAAGGTGCGGGTGATCGCCCCCGATGTGGGCGGTGGCTTCGGCTCCAAGATCTACCTGTACGCCGAAGACGTGTGCCTGACCTGGGCGTCCAAGAAGCTCAACCGCAACATCAAGTGGGTGGCCGACCGCAGCGAGGCCTTTCTGTCGGATGCCCATGGCCGCGACCACGTGAGCCATGCCGAGATGGCGATGGACGCCAACGGCCGCTTTCTGGCCATGCGCGTGCACACCGACGCCAACCTGGGCGCCTACCTGAGCACCTTTGCCAGCGCCGTGCCCACCATCCTCTACGCCACCTTGCTGGCGGGGCAGTACACCACGCCGCAGGTCCATGTCGAGGTGGACGCCTGGTTCACCAACACCGCGCCGGTCGATGCCTACCGCGGTGCCGGCCGCCCCGAAGCCACCTACCTGCTGGAGCGCCTGGTCACCCGCTGCGCCTGGGATCTGGGCCTGAGCCAGGCCGAGATCCGGCGCCGCAACTTCATCACCAGCTTCCCGTATCAAACCCCGGTGGCGCTGCAGTACGACATCGGCGACTACCCAGCCTGCCTGGCCCAGGCCGAGCAACTGGCCGACGCCGCCGGCTTCGAGGCCCGCAAGACGGCCAGCGCCGCCAAGGGCCTGCTGCGCGGCATCGGCTACAGCAGCTACATCGAGGCCTGCGGCATCGCCCCGTCCAACATCGCCGGGGCGCTGGGGGCGCGGGCCGGCCTGTTCGAGTGCGGCGAGGTGCGGGTGCACCCCACGGGCAGCGTCACCGTGTTCACCGGCTCGCACAGCCACGGCCAGGGCCACGAGACCACCTTTGCCCAGGTGGTGGCCGCCCGCCTGGGCCTCACGCCGGACCAGGTCGACGTGGTGCACGGCGACACCGGCCGCGTGCCCTTCGGCATGGGCACCTATGGCTCGCGCTCGATCTCGGTCGGCGGCGCGGCCATCATGAAGGCGCTGGACAAGATCGAGACCAAGGCCAAGAAGATCGCGGCCCACCTGCTGGAGGCCAGCGACGCCGACATCGACTTTGCCAATGGTGAATTCACCGTGCGCGGCACCGACAAGAAAGTGACCTTCGGCCAGGTGGCCCTGACCGCCTACGTGCCGCACAACTACCCGTTGGACAAGCTGGAGCCCGGGCTCAACGAAACCGCCTTCTACGACCCCACCAACTTCACCTTCCCGGCCGGCACCTACATCTGCGAGGTCGAGGTGGACCCGGCCACCGGCAGCGTGCGGGTGGACCGCTTTGCGGCGGTGGACGATTTCGGCACCATCATCAACCCCATGATCGTCGAGGGCCAGGTGCATGGCGGCCTGGTGCAGGGCATCGGCCAGGCGCTGATCGAGAACTGCGTGTACGACCGCGAGACCGGGCAATTGCTGACGGGCAGCTTCATGGACTACGCCATGCCGCGGGCCGATGACTTCCCCGAGTTCAAGCTCGGCCATGTCTGCACCCCCTGCACCCACAACCCGCTGGGCACCAAGGGCTGCGGCGAGGCCGGCGCCATCGGCTCACCGCCGGCCGTGATCAATGCCGTGCTCGATGCGCTCAAGCCCCTGGGCGTCCATGACATCGACATGCCGGCCTCACCGGCCCGGGTCTGGGCCGCCATCCAGGCCGCGCGCGCCTGAAGCCGGCCCCAGCAAAAGAATCGCCGAACAAGGAGAATCGCACCATGTATGCCTTCACTTTTGAAGCCCCCGCCACCGTGGCCGACGCCGCGGCCCTGGCCCAGGCCGGTGGCAAGCTGCTGGCCGGTGGCCAGACCCTGCTGCCGTCGATGAAGCTGCGCCTGTCGGCGCCCGAGCAGGTGGTTGACCTGAACCGCATCCCTTCGCTGGCCGGCGTCCGGCGCGAAGGCCAGGCCTTTGTGATCGGCGCCATGACGCGCCATGCCGATGTGGCCGCCAACGCCGAGCTGCAGGCCGCCATCCCGGCGCTGGCCAATCTGGCGGCCCACATCGGTGACCGCCAGGTGCGGGCCCGGGGCACGCTGGGCGGCTCGGTGGCCAACAACGATCCCGCGGCCTGCTACCCCAGTGCCTTGCTGGCACTGGGCGCGACCGTGATCACCGACCGGCGCGAGATCGCCGCCGACGACTTCTTTCTGGGCATGTACACCACCGCCCTGGAAGACGGCGAGATCATCACGGCGGTGCGCTTCCCCATTCCTCAGCGGGCCGCCTACCTGAAGTTCAAGCAGGCGGCGTCGCGCTTCTCGCTGGTCGGGGTGTTTTTGGCCCAGACCTCGGGCGGGGTGCGGGTGGCGGTGACCGGTGCCGCCAGCGCGGTGTTCCGCCATGCCGGCCTGGAGGCCGCGCTCAACCAGAGCTTCACGCCTGAGGCGGCCGCCCGAGTGACCATCGAGGCCGACGAGCTGAACAGCGACATCCACGCCAGCGCGGCCTACCGGGCCAACCTGATCAGCGTGCAGACCCAGCGCGCCGTGGCCCAGGCCCTGGCGGCCTGAGCTTTTGACCCAAGGAGACCCCACCCGGTGCTGGCATCCATTGACGCGCTTCAACAAGCCCTGGCCGGGGTCGGTTACCTGGCCGACCGGCGCCTGGCCACGGCCGTTTTCCTGGCCCTGAAGCTGCAGCGCCCCCTGTTGCTGGAGGGCGAGCCCGGGGTGGGCAAGACCGAACTGGCCAAGGCCTTGTCCCAGGTGCTGCAGCGGCAGCTGATCCGCCTGCAGTGCTACGACGGCCTGGAGCAGCGCGAAGCCCTGTACGAATGGAACTACGCCGCCCAGTTGCTGCATCTGCGGGTGGCCGAGGGCCGCTCCCAGGGCCTGGGGGAGGGCGATGACGCCGAGCGCGAGGTCTACCAGGGCCGCTACCTGATCCGACGCCCGCTTCTGCAGGCACTGCAGGCCCCGGCGCCCGGCGCGGTCTTGCTGATCGACGAGGTGGACCGCGCCGACGAGCCCTTCGAGGCCTTTTTGCTCGAATACCTGGGCGAGTACCAGGTCAGCATCCCCGAGCTGGGCACCATCAGCGCTGCCTGCAAGCCCGTCACCTTGCTCACCAGCAACCGCACGCGCGACCTCAACGATGCGGTCAAGCGCCGCTGCCTGTACCACTGGCTGGACTACCCCGACCGCGAGCGCGAACTGGCCATCGTGCGGGCCCAGGTGCCCCAGGCCAGCGCAGCGCTGGCCGAGCAGGTGGCCAGTTTTGTGGCGCGCTTGCGCAGCGCGCCCTTTGCCAATGCCTTCCAGCGCGCGCCCGGCATTGCCGAAAGCGTGGAATGGGCCAAGGCCCTGGTGGCGCTGGACACACTGGCCATCGATCCCGAGCTGGCGTCTGACACGGCCGGCATCCTGTTCAAGCAGCGCGAAGACGTGGCCGCCCTGACCCATGAGCTGGCCACCGAATTGCTCAAGCCCGACGAGGCTTGAGGTGGGGGGTGGACCATGACCCCCCGGTTGGGGAATATGAGCCCCCGGTTGGGGGATTCGCGCAGCGGCAAGCTGGCCGACAACATCACCGGCTTTGGCCGAACCTTGCGCCGGGCCGGTGTGCCGCTGGACGCCTCGCGCATGGCGCTGGCGCTGCAGGCGGCGCAATGGGTCGACCTGGGGCGGCGCGATGACCTGTGCGCCGCGCTGGAGACCGTGCTGGTCAGCCGCGAGGCCGACCGGGCCGTGTTCCGCGAGCTGTTCGACGCTTATTTCCGCGACCCCGACATGGCCCGCCAACTGCTGGCCCAGATGCTGCCCACCGCCCAGGGGCGGGCCGAGCCCTCGCGCCGGCGCCCGCGCGTGAACGAGGCCCTCTCGCCGCCCAAGGCCGCCGCCCAGGCCGGCGCCCCCAAAGCCCCCGACGACAAGATCGAGCTGGACGCCGCCATGACCGCCAGCGAGGCCGAGCGCCTGCGCCAGGCCGACTTCAACGGCCTGTCGGCCTCCGAATACCAACTGGTGGAGCGGCTGGCGCGGCGCATCGCCCTGCCGGTGCCGGTGTTCGAGTCGCGCCGCACCCGAGCCGGCTCGGGCGGCGCACGCATCCATTGGCCGGGGGTGATGCAGCAGGCGGCCCGCACCGGCGGCGAGCTGCTGCACCTGCCGCGCCTGCGCCGGCGCGTGCAGCCCTTGCCGCTGCTGGTGCTGGTGGATGTGTCGGGCTCGATGGAGCGCTACGCCCGTCTGCTGCTGGCCTTTTTGCATGCCGCCACGGCCAGCCTGCCGCGGCATGATGTGTTCGCCTTCGGCACCGGCTTGACCGATCTCACGCCGGCCTTTCGCCTGGCCGACACCGATGCCATGCTGGCCCAGGCCAGTGCCCGCATCAGCGACTTTGCCGGGGGCACCCGGCTGGGGGATTCGCTGGCCCAGTTGCGGCTGCGCCATGCACGGCGCCTGCTGGGCCGGCGCACCCTGGTGCTGCTGATCAGCGACGGGCTCGACACCGGCGAGCCGGCCGCGCTGGGGCGCGAACTGGCCTGGCTGCGGCGTCACAGTGCTCGCCTGCTGTGGCTCAACCCCTTGCTGCGCTTCGAAGGCTACGCCCCGCTGGCGCGTGGGGCCATCGAGCTGCATGCCCAGGCGCACGGCATGCTGGCGGTCCACAATCTGAGCCGGCTGGAAGATCTGGCCGGCAGCATCGCGGCGGTGCTGCGGCGCTGAACGCCGCAGGCTGCTCCTTTTCTGACGATAAGAACCCGAGGAACCCATCATGGACATGCAAGGAAGCCGCTCCCTGGCCATCACCCAGCAACAGGCTTGGGACGCGCTCAACGACCCGGAGGTGCTCAAGCTGTGCATCCCCGGCTGCGACAAGGTCGAGCCCACCGGTGAGAACCAGTTCGCGGTGGGCATGGCCGTCAAGATCGGCCCGGTGTCGGCCAAGTTCAGCGGCAAGATCACGCTCAGTGATATCGTCCCGCCGCAAAGTTACGCCATCGGTTTTGACGGGCAGGGCGGTGTGGCGGGCTTTGGCAAGGGCAAGGCCCAGGTCAGCCTGCAGCCCACCGAGGGCGGGTGTGAGCTGAGCTACACCGTCAACGCCCAGGTGGGTGGCAAGATCGCCCAGTTGGGGCAGCGCCTCATCGATGGTGCCGCCAAGGGCATGGCCGAAGACTTCTTCAAGCGGTTTGACGACGAGATGCAGCGCCGCTACCCCGCCCCTGAAGCGGCCGCCCCTGAGGCCGCTTCCGAGGCGGCGACGAGCGACGCAGCCCCCCAGGAGGAGAGCCAGGGGGGCGTGCCGGTCTGGGTCTGGTGGGCGGGTGCCGTGGTGCTGGCCGCCCTGGTGCTCTGGCTGCGTTGATGGAATCTGGAAAGCGGGTGGGCCCCCGGGCCCCCCGGAAAGCGAGACCGAGATGGAAAACCTGGATGTGATGGTGCTGCGCAAGCTGCGCGAATGGCGGCTGCAAGGGCTGCGGGCCATGCTGGTCACCGTGGTGCGGACGTGGGGATCGTCGCCACGGCCGGTGGGCTCGATCATGGCCTTGAGCGAGCAAGGCCAGGTGGTCGGGTCGGTGTCGGGCGGCTGCATCGAAGATGACCTGATCGACCGCCACACCCGGGCCTATGCCCAGAGCTCGCCGCCGGACGGGGCCAGCCGCCACGATCACACCATTCCCAGTGGCCCGCCGGCCTTTGTGAAGTACGGCATCAGCGCCGACGAGGCGCACCGCTTCGGCCTGCCCTGCGGCGGCACGCTGGAGCTGATGCTCGAATTCGACCCCGATGCCGCCAGCCTGGGCCAGTTGATCGAGGCCCTGGAGAGTGGGCAGTTGATGCAGCGCCAGGTGCGTCTGGCCGACGGTGGGGTGAGTCTGCTGGCCGCCGATGCGCCCGCCGAGCTGACGGTGGCCGACGGGGTGCTGAGCAACACCTTCGGCCCCGAGTACCGCATGCTGCTGATCGGGGCCGGGCAGCTCACCGAGTACCTGGCCACCATGGCCTTGTTCAGCGGCTTTGCCGTCACGGTGTGTGACCCGCGCGAGGAGTACCGCAGCACCTGGCGTGTGCCCGGGGCGCGGGTGGTGAGCGACATGCCCGACGACGTGGTGCGCGCCTTCCAGCCCGATCGGCGCAGCTGCGTGGTGGCGCTCACGCACGACCCCAAGCTCGACGACCTGGCGCTGCTGGAGGCCTTGGACAGCGAGGCCTTTTACGTCGGGGGCATCGGCTCGCGCCGCAACAACGAGGCCCGGCGCGCCCGCATGATCGAGCACTTTGACCAGACCGAGGCCAGTCTGGCGCGTCTGCGCGGGCCGATCGGCATCTACATCGGCAGCAAGACGCCGCCCGAGATTGCTGTCAGTGTGATGGCCGAGATCCTGGCCGTGAAGAATGGTGTCACCCTGCCACGCGACATGGCGGTGGCCCAGGCCAAGAACGAACGCGAGAAACCCCACAACGACCCGGGGGCCCAGGTGTGCGGCCTGCCGCGCCGGGCGGCCTGAGGGGGCGCCGGTTCAGCGTCGACAGCCCGGCCTGCCGCTCGGGTGGCGGCGCCTGGTGCCCATTTGCAAGGCCGGTTGATCCGTCGGGGTCAACCGTAGTTGGCGATCCACTCCAGGCCCTGGGCATAGGCGGCTTCAACCGCTGCCTCGGCTGTGGTGTAGTCGCCGCGACGCACCGCGATCTCACGCGGGCGCGTCGGCCAGACCTGTTTGGTGATGACCAGCAAGGGAACGTACTCGCCGTTGTCCAGCATTTTGGCGCTGCATTTCAACTCGTAGTTCTGATGCTGGCAAATCTTCGTCGCTTGCGTCATCGATGCCATCCTGCTCCGAAAGATAGCAGTATGCACCGCCTGTGTGACGCTGGGCGGGTGGCCGGCCAAATCCTGTCCTGGGCCGAGCCTCCTTCGGTGATCTGCTTCACGCGGGCTGTGTCGTCAGAGTGACGCTTCACGGGCCACTGGTAGCAAAGTCATTGACACCTGCTTGCGCTGCACTACAAACTGAAACCAATCCAGCGGCCCGGAGTCCAAGCAGGCACAGCCATCTTGCTGCTGGTGGCAAAGGAGTGACGCCATGCGTAGTTGCTGTCCTGACCCGATGTCGATGAAGCCCCTCATGCGGTCTGCCCAAGGGCCGCGCTCATGGCGGGCACTGAGCCCGTGCTACACGCCGGCGCTCTGCGCTGGCAGTTACTGCCCACGATCCCGCTGTCATCCCCCCCTGCCTGACGGCCGTTGAATCCCTAGCTTGTCCTTTCCATTCCCCATGGAGGTGTGCCATGTCATTGCTGGCCCGATACCAAAGTGCTTACCTGGCGGCGCAAGAAGAAGAGATGTCTCTTCAGGATTACCTGGAGCTGTGCAAGGCCGACAAAATGGCCTACGCCAGCGTGGCCGAACGCATGCTGATGGCCATCGGTGAGCCTGAACTGGTGGACACGCGGCTGGACCCGCGTCTGTCGCGCATCTTTGCCAACAAGATGCTGCGCATCTACCCGGCCTTCAAGGAGTTCTATGGCATGGAGGAGGTGATCGAGCATGTGGTCTCGTACTTCCGTCATGCGGCCCAGGGCCTGGAGGAGAAAAAGCAGATCCTCTACCTGCTCGGCCCGGTGGGCGGCGGCAAATCCTCGTTGGCCGAAAGGCTCAAGCTGCTGATCGAGAAGGTGCCGTTCTATGCCATCAAGGATTCGCCGGTGCATGAGTCGCCACTGTCGCTGTTCAACGTGAACGAAGACGGCCACATCCTGGAGCAGGACTACGGCATCGGCCGGCGCTACCTGGGCGGCATCATGAGCCCCTGGGCCGTGAAGCGGCTGCGTGAGTACGGTGGCGACATCAGCCGCTTCCGGGTGGTGAAGATGCGGCCCTCGGTGCTGTCGCAGATCGCGGTGTCCAAGACCGAGCCGGGCGACGAGAACAACCAGGACATCTCCTCCCTGGTGGGCAAGGTGGACATCCGCAAGCTCGAACACTACTCGCAGAACGACCCCGACGCCTACTCCTACTCGGGCGGCCTGTGTCTGGCCAACCGGGGGGTGCTGGAGTTTGTGGAGATGTTCAAGGCGCCGATCAAGGTGCTGCACCCGCTGCTCACCGCCACCCAGGAGCAGAACTACAAAGGCACCGAAGGCTTTGGCGCCATCCCCTTCGATGGCCTGGTGCTGGCCCACTCGAACGAGGCCGAGTGGACCACCTTCAAGACCAACCGCAACAACGAGGCCTTTCTCGACCGCATCTACATCGTCAAGGTGCCCTACTGCCTGCGTGTCACTGACGAGATGCACATCTACGAGAAGCTGCTGGCCAACTCCTCGCTCACCCAGGCGCCCTGCGCGCCCGACACGCTGCGCATGATGGCCCAGTTCTCGGTGCTGTCGCGCCTGAAGGACCCGGAGAACTCCAGCATCTACAGCAAGATGCGTGTCTACGATGGCGAGAACCTCAAGGACACCGACCCCAAGGCCAAGAGCTTCCCCGAGTACCGCGACTTTGCCGGGGTGGACGAGGGCATGACCGGGCTGTCGACCCGCTTCGCCTTCAAGATCCTGTCGCGCGTCTTCAACTTCGACCACCGCGAGCTGGCCGCCAACCCGGTGCACCTGATGTATGTGCTGGAGCAGCAGATCGAGGCCGAGCAGTTCCCCACCGAGGTCGAGGAACGGTATCGCCGCCACCTCAAGGAGTTCCTCAGCCCGCGCTATGCCGAATTCATCGGCAAGGAGATCCAGACCGCCTACCTGGAGAGCTACTCCGAGTACGGCCAGAACATCTTCGACCGCTATGTGACCTACGCCGATTTCTGGATCCAGGACCAGGAGTTCCGCGACCCCAACACCGGCGAGATCCTGGACCGTGGGGCCCTGAACGACGAGCTCGAAAAGATCGAGAAGCCGGCCGGCATCAGCAACCCCAAGGACTTCCGCAACGAGGTGGTCAACTTTGTGCTGCGCGCCCGCGCCAAGCACGATGGCCGCAACCCCTCGTGGACCAGCTACGAGAAGCTGCGCGCGGTGATCGAGAAGAAGATGTTCTCCAACACCGAAGACCTGCTGCCGGTGATCTCGTTCAACGCCAAGGCCAGTGCCGAGGACCAGAAGAAGCACCAGAACTTTGTCGATCGCATGATCGACAAGGGCTACACCGAAAAGCAGGTGCGTCTGCTGTGCGACTGGTACATGCGTGTGCGCAAGTCTTCGTGAACCCAGGGTGGGCGGCCGAGCGGCCAAGAGGCCAAACGGCCAAACGGCCAAATGCCCAGATGGCCTGTAGGCCCACCCTTGCCGGAGAGTCCTCATGACGGTTCGAATCGTTGACCGCAGGCTGGACAGCCGGAACAAGAGTTCCGTCAACCGCAGCCGCTTTCTGCGCCGCTTCAAGACCCAGGTGCGGCGTGCCGTGTCGGACGCGATCGCCAAACGCAGCATCCGCGATCTGGACAGCGGCGAGAAGATCGGCGTGCCGGGGCAGGACATTGGCGAGCCCCAGTTCCACCACGGCCGGGGCGGCGTGCGCGAATCGGTGCACCCCGGCAACGACCGCTTCAGCCACGGCGACCAGATGGACCGCCCACCCAGCGGTGGCGGGCAGGGCAGCGGCCGAGGCCAGGCCAGCCCCGATGGGCAGGGCGTGGACGAGTTCCTCTTCACCCTGAGCCGTGACGAGTTCTTCGACCTGTTCTTTGACGAGCTGGAGCTGCCCCGCATGGTCAAGCGGCAGCTGGCGCGCATCAACGACTACAAGCTGGTGCGCGCCGGTTACACCCAGAGCGGCGTGCCCACCAACATCCACCTGCTGCGCACCCTGCGCAGCAGCGCAGCACGCCGGGTGGCCGCGGCCGCCCCCTACAACAGCCGCCTGCGTGAGCTCGAAGAAGCGCTGGCCGTGGCCCTGGCCCAGAACCCGCCCGACGAGGCGGTGCTGCTGCAGCTGCGCAGCGAGATCGAGTCGCTGCGCCTGCGCCGCCGTGCCGCCCCCTTCATCGATCCGATCGACCTGCGCTACAGCAACCGCATCCGTGTGCCCGAGCCGTCCACCCAGGCGGTGATGTTCTGCCTGATGGATGTGTCGGGCTCGATGGACGAGGCGCGCAAGCAGATGGCCAAGCGCTTTTTCATGCTGCTGTACCTGTTTCTGAACCGCAGCTACGAACGCATCGAGGTGGTGTTCATCCGCCACCACACCGCAGCGGAAGAGGTAGACGAAGAGGCTTTCTTCCATTCGCGCGACACCGGCGGCACCATCGTGTCGAGCGCGCTCAAACTGATGACCGAGATCCAGCAGGCCCGCTACTCGGGCAGCCAGTGGAACATCTACGTGGCCCAGGCCTCGGATGGTGACAACTGGGGTGGCGATTCTGAGGTGTGCCGCGATTGGGTCGAGCAGCACATCCTGCCGGTGGTGCAGTACTACGCGTATGTGGAGATCACCGACGGCGAACCCCAGAACCTGTGGGAGGAATACGAAAAGCTGACCCGTGCTCACACCGGGCATTTCGCGCAGCAGCGCATCCGCACGCCGGGCGACATCTACCCGGTGTTCCGCGAACTTTTCAGAAAGCGCCTGACATGAGCCGCCTGCGCAAATCCCACCCCACGGCCGACACCTCGCCCAACCCTCCGCTGCTGGCCCAGGGCAGCGACTGGACCTTCGAGGAACTGGACCGCTGCGATGCCGAGATCGGTCGCGTGGCGCGTGAGTACGGGCTGGACGGCTACCGCCACCAGCTCGAGATCATCACGGCCGAGCAGATGATGGACGCCTATGCCGCCATCGGCATGCCGGTGTATTACCACCATTGGTCCTTCGGCAAGCACTTTCTTGAAACCGAGAACCGCTACAAGCGCGGCCAGATGGGCCTGGCCTACGAGATCGTCATCAACTCCGACCCGTGCATCGCCTACCTGATGGAGGAGAACTCCCTGGCCATGCAGGCCCTGGTGATTGCCCATGCGGCCTATGGGCACAACTCCTTCTTCAAGGGCAACCACCTGTTCAGGCAGTGGACCAGCGCCGACAGCATCGTCGACTACCTGGTGTTTGCCCGCAACTACATCACCGAGTGCGAAGAGCGCCATGGGCTCGATGAGGTCGAACGCCTGCTTGACGCCTGCCACGCGCTGAGCAACCTGGGCGTGGACCGCTACCGGCGTGCCGGCTCGCTGTCGCTGGACAAGGAGCGTGCCCGCCAGCAGGAGCGCGAGCAGTACCTGCAAAGCCAGGTCAACGACCTGTGGCGTACCTTGCCGCCGCGCCCGCTGGAGACCGCCATCACCCCCGAGCCGCGCTTTCCGGCCGAGCCCGAGGAGAACCTGCTGTACTTCATCGAAAAGCACGCGCCGCTCTTGGAGCCCTGGCAGCGCGAGATCGTGCGCATCGTGCGCAAGATCAGCCAGTACTTCTACCCGCAGCGCCAAACCCAGGTGATGAACGAAGGCTGGGCCACCTTCTGGCACTACACCTTGCTCAACACCCTGTACGACCAGGGCCGGCTGGGCGATGGCTTCATGCTTGAGTTTTTGCAGTCGCACACCAATGTGGTCCATCAGCCGGCCTACAACAGCCCCTGGTATTCGGGCATCAACCCCTATGCGCTGGGCTTTGCCATGTGGCGCGACATCCGCCGAATCTGCGAGTCGCCCACCCGCGAAGACCGCGAGTGGTTCCCTGACATCGCCGGCAAGCCCTGGCGCGAGACCTTTGACTTTGCCATGCGCGAGTTCAAGGACGAGAGCTTTGTGGCGCAGTTCCTGTCGCCCCGGCTGATGCGCGAGCTGCGCCTGTTTGCCGTGCTCGACGACGACCGCTGCACCAAGCTCGCGGTCAGTGCCATCCACGACGAGCCCGGCTACCGCGAACTGCGGCGCAAGCTGGCCGACCAGTACAACCTGGGCAGCCAGGAGCCCAACATCCAGGTCTGGAACGTGGACCGGCGCGGCGACCGCACGCTGACCCTGCGCTACTTCCCCTACCAGCGCCGCCCCCTGTCAGAGCAGACCCCCGTGCTGCTGCGCCACCTGGCCACGCTGTGGGGCTTCAAGGTGCGCCTGGAGCAGCAGGCGGCCGACGGGCACGTCACCCTGCTGGGCGAACATGTGATGGAGCGTCGGCGCTAGGGCGCGGGTCTTCGGGGGCTGGGCCCCTACATGGCCTTGAACAGATGGGCATACAGCCGGCTCACCCCCAGCCGCTCGGCGCGCCCGCGCAGGCTGATGCGCAGCTTGCCGGCCTCGTCGCGCGTCACGGTGTCGATGGCGCTGGCGCGCACCAGGGTGCCGCGGTGGATCTGCCAGAACACCTGGGTGTCGAGCTGGGCGATCAGCTCTTTGAGCGGGGTGCGGATCAGGTATTCCTCGCTGTCGGTCAGCACGCGCACGTACTTGTCGGCGGCCTCGAAGTACACCACCTCTTCGATGGGCACCAGGCGGATGCTGCTGCCCCCGCTCAGGCTGGCCTGGATCACCTTGAGGCCGCCGGCTGAGGGTGCAGGGGCCTGCACAGCGCCGGCAACGGGCTCTGCACCGTGTTGGCCGATCTGGGCCGCCAGCAGCTGGCGCAACTGGGCCAGGGCGGGCTCCAGCAGGTCGGCCGACATGGCCTGTGGCTGGGGGGCGCTCGGCTGCCGGCCCGCCAGCACCTGCTGAACCCGTTGCACGGTCTTGAGCAGGCGCGCGCCCTGCACCGGCTTGAGCACGTAGTCCACCGCCTGGGCCTCGAAAGCCTGCACCGCGTATTGGTCGTAAGCCGTGACGAACACCAGCGCCGGAAAGGGCGGTGCACCGGCCCCGGTGGGCCATTGCTCGGCCAGCTCGGCCGCCGCCTCAATGCCGCTCTGCCCAGGCATGCGGATGTCCAGAAACAACACATCAGGGCGCAGCTGCAGCGCCTGGCGCACGGCGCTCAGGCCGTCACCCACGGTGGCCAGCAGGCGGGCCATTGGCGTTGCAACTCGGTCTTCAGGGCCAGGGCCAGCAGCGGTTCGTCTTCGGCGATCAGGGCGGTGATGTCAGGCATGGTCTGGGGTGTCGTCAAGTCGGTGGGCGGCGTTGCTTTCGGGCAGGGTCTGCAGGGCATAGCGCAGCAGCACCACGGTGCCGCCGCCCGGGCCATGTTGCAGGCTCAGGCTGGCCTGCGGCCCGTACAGGGTGCGCAGGCGCTCGCGCACCTGGGTCAGGCCGAAGCCCCGGCCCAGGTCGGGCGTCTGGTGGGGCACTGCTGGTGGGGCCGGGGCATCGCTGCGCAGGCCCACCCCGGTGTCGCTGACCGTGATCTGCAGCAGGGCCGGGGCCCCATCGGCGCCAGGCAGGCTTTGGGCCTCAACGGCGATGTGGCCGCCCTCCACCTTGGGCTCCAGGCCGTGGCGGATGCTGTTTTCCACCAGCGGCTGCAGCAGCAGGGGGGGCACGCTGGCCTGGCGCAGCGCGTCGGGCAGCGTCAGGGTGTAACTCAGGCGTGGGCCCATGCGCACCTCCATCAGGGCCAGGTAGTCGCGCAGGCGGTCAAACTCGGCCTGCAGCCCGTGCTCGGTGGCGCGCGATGCGCTCAAGGTGGCGCGCAGGTAGGCGATCAGGTGGTCCAGCATGTGCTGGGCACGTGCCGGGTCAATGCCCACCAGCACCCGCAGATTGGCCAGGGTGTTGAACAGCATGTGGGGCTCCAGCTGGGTCAGCAGCAGGCGCAGCTGGGCCTCGGTGGCCTGGCTTTCGGCCACTTTCATGCGCCGCTGCAGGGTCATGCTCTTGCCCTGCAGGTAGAAGTAGCTGCTGATCACCACCCCGGCCACGACGGTGATGATCACTGAGCCGCGCAGGTCGCCGGACGCTGCGGAGTGCCAGGTCGACCAGCCAAACCAGTAGTCCGAGAGCAAGGTGCCCCCGGTGTAGCCCGTGACCATGCCAAAAGCCACCAGGGCCGGCCCGCGCCAGCCGCGTGGCCAGGAGGTCATCGGGTCCATGCCCACCACAAAGCGCCCCATGTCGGTGATGAACCAGGTGCACAGGCCGATGCTCAGCGAATAGACCAGCGGCACCTCGTACGGGCGCTCAGGGTGGAA
>Ga0208269_100533_pt1 | contig 16037 bp, 12 predicted proteins | sample LakWasMe88_LOW11_2_FD_183912 | JGI IMG/M metagenome (GOLD analysis project Ga0208269, IMG submission 183912) | Freshwater sediment methanotrophic microbial communities from Lake Washington under simulated oxygen tension - Sediment Metagenome... | ecosystem: Environmental > Aquatic > Freshwater >...
CATGCCGGGCACACTAGGGTGGATAAGCGTAGCGCATCCACCGCATAGCTGCCGGATGCGCTACGCTTATCCGGCCTACGGAACTTCTCGTTCCCAAGCTCCAGCTTGGGAATGCGGGCAGGGAAGCTCCAGCTTCCCGTCTCGCCAAGCTAGAGCTTGGCACAGCGAGTTCCCAAAGTTGACGTTGGGAACCAGCGTTATATCGGGAAGTTATTTTTGACTGAATCCTTAATCATTGGCTTCCGCCCTACGCTCCGCAGCCAACTGTTCAGCTAAAGAAATTTCTCCGGCATAAGCCTTAACAATTGCCTTAGCCTGCTGCAACCGTTGCTTTCTTGTTGCGATATGCAGTTCACCGTCATGGTAGGACAATATTACCTGATCGCCGCAATGGATATCCATTTTTCGGCGGATTTCAGCTGGGATGACTATGCGCCCCCTTGCTGTGACTTGAGCTGTGATTGATGACATAATTTCACCCATATGTTATTTTTTCCAACATATGTCATATCGTATCATTTATGGTCCTAATTTTCATAACACCGTGACCAGACCTTATAGGTAACATTCCCGGTCCGACAAGTTGAGCGTGCATTTATTACAATGGCCTTCAAGCGGGACGGGATTTGCAATCCCGTCTCCACCATTTTGCTGGCTGCCGATACCCTAAAGTTTGCGGAAACCCTGCGGACGGGGCAACATGCACCGTCCGGCGAGGCATCGAAACTACTTGCTGCTAATTGCCGTAGCATTCCACGGATCAATATCGAGTATATCGATGACGGCAGCGGAAGCGGGGTCGACCAAAACCGTCATATTCTTGGCTATCCCGCGCAAAGGCAGCCATTTTGCCTCGCTGTCTTGCCGCTCGGCCAACAATTTCAAGCGGTCGTCATTGCTGTGTAATACGCGAAGCTCCTGCAAAGGCTTTGCTCTAGTCAATATCTGCTCTTTAACTTGCGCCAAAGGCACGAATAATTCCGGCAGCAAAGGCCAGTCCGGACCGCCCTGCAAGGCTGAAAACAGAATTTCCTCATTACGCTTCGGGTCCGGAGATGCAATGGCCGCCACCCATCTGGGCTGGGTCCAGCCGGTAACGGCGGCTTGATTGCCGTTTTGCATCGCCTTGGCGACGCTGTTGGCGTCGAGATCGGAGACACGGGCGATATCGAAGCGGTCTTTGCTGAATACCATGAATGCCGGGCGGCCTACGAACACCGTGTGGACGCCATAGCTCAACGCGCACAATTGCAGCAGCGCAACGACGGCAAGATCGAATTTGAGCGAGGTTTTGCCAGGCTTGTAAATGATCAGAGTGATCACAGGGCCTATCGTGACATCGACCGCCATCAGCAGCAAAAATATCTCGGTTACGCCGACCGCCTCATGCAGCGGCGCCGGATACCAAACCCAAAAGACAATCACCATCACAACAGCGGCAATGATAGCGGACAAAATCAAATGAATCAGAAATGCATGAAGTCTATTTTTCATAAAACTAACCGAAATTGAAATCGAAATTACTACAACACAAAGACGCTTCAATCAAGACGGCACAGATTGAATTGATCCGGGTCAACACTATCATTAAGTCTGTCTTGTTTTCAAGCGGGACGGGATTTGTAATCCCGTCTCCATCGTTTTGGAGCTGCCGATACCCTGAAGTTTGCGGAAAACCTGCGGACGGGGCAACATGCCCCGTCCAGCGAAGAGCACGAGGGGATCGCATCACCCGCCGTATTGGGGTAAACCGTCAGACCTCTAGCGGGACGGGATTTGCAATCCCGTCCCCACCGTTTTGGGGATGCCGATACCCTAAAGTTTGCGGAAACCCGGCGGACGGGGCAACATGCCCCGTCCGGCGAAAAGGATATTCATCCCGTTCTTAACGTTTAGGGGGTGCGGACATAGATGATGATTTTGTGCTTGCGGAGGGTTTTCAATCATTGGGGCGCCCCCTTCCCGCGCAAACAAAAAACCACCCAAACCCGTGAAGGAATGGGTGGTTTCGCTGCTCAGCTTTGTCTTGGTCAAAGGCTTCCAAACGTTGGGACGGGATTACAAACCCCGTCCCGCGCAAGTAGTTGCGTTTATTTTGAAATATCGCCAAAGTCCCAGAATCTGGGTCCTATTACGTCCATCCTATTTTCAGGCGCAAAAGACGGATCGAGTAAGCGGGGAAGCACCTCTGGAATGACGAGATAGAAATAGCTAATAACAATAAATGCAAACGGAATGGAAAGTTTGTAATTAGACTTGGTTTTCTCTAAATGAAAACGCTGATAAGGAAGATACACGGCAAACATTAAGCTGATAATCAGCGTGCCGGTTAAATGACTCAAAGGCATGACGATAACGCCATCAACTAAGGAATATAGGATGGCTGAAAAAATGGAAAAACTTAAACTGATGACGGCAAGATTAAAATTATTTTCATCAGCCTTCAGTGTCGTTTTGTTAAAACGGAGCACCCAGCCTTTTAACGCTCGAAAAATTAAAAACAAAATAAGACACAATGCAGGCAATCCCCATTCTGCTCCCCATTGCAAAAGACTATTATGGGGGTGGGCGCCGGCATAGCTTGGAAACCATGCATAATGCATGGGTCCTATCCCCAGAAAAGGGTTTTCTGCTATGTATGAAATTGCTTTTGGCCATAAATAATCCAATCTGAAAGATGATCCGGGTCTTAGAGTCTTTAGCCCTTTCACCATCGATTCATCCGGAAAATTTAAAAACAACAACAGATAAAATAAAAAGCCTATTGCAGCAGTTAAAGCAGTCCATTTAAGAAAACCATAGGAGTGCCGACCGAATAAGAGCAAGGTTATAATGAAACCTCCCACCAGTGCAACAATGACCCCTCTGCCGCAACTCGCAAAAAACATGATCCACCAGATCAAGGCAATGAACCAAAGTGTTTTTTTAAGTAAAGGACTTTTTGTCCAAGGATGTTCAACCAATAACACTAATGTGGGAATCGGCAACAACCACGTTTGGTATTGATTAAAAAATCTCACATAATCAAAAGTGAAAAAAAAGTCTGTGGATGAAACAACGTTTTTAAGCGATAAGAAAGCAACATAATAGGCAATGAATTTTATTTCTATCAGCAATATACTAAAGACCAGCGCAAGCAGTAAATAATCGATACTGCGCGGGTAACATTGCCAAATTTGCGAGCCTTGTTGCGCAATCAGCAGCAAAGAAAATAAGGTAATGATTTCTATGAATGCCTGTTCGGGCTCGCGAGCCATGTAACTGGACAACATGCCGAGTCCAACCAACAGAATTACGGCGATTCTTGAACCGCTCTTGAATTGAGAAAATGTATCGACCAGCGATTGCTGAGACGATTGACTGATAACGAGCGAAGTCAACATCAGCATGATCAGTATAATTTCGGCGATTCGCTTATAATCGAAAGAAAGAATACTGATGATGGGGAGCAAACAAATGAGGGCCGTCAGAAAAAAAGCGGTGTAAAAATGAGGGGTTTGTAATATTTTTCTCATATCTGCCAAATGCACGAAGTCTAACCATTTATCTTAATATAATACACGCGTAAGTACCTATGCAAAATTAACCCGGTATTTGCCGCCTAAATTTTCGAATATTTCGCCCAACGCGGCGCGCATTGTTTCAAAGCAATGGTAGGCAGCCCAGGGTAACCACTCGTATTTGATTTTCTTCCATAATATCTCGATCGGGTTCAGTTCGGGCGAGGGATTTGCAATCCAGTCCCTACCATTTTGCTGGCTGCCGGTGCCCTAAAGTTTGCAGAAACCCTGCGGACGGGGCAACATGCCCCGTCCGGCGTTCGGGGTTTACCCTATCCCAGCACGGCAGCAAACCAGTGAAGGAAGGGTGGTTTCGCTGCTCAGCTTTGTCTTTGTCAAAGGCTTCCAAACGTTGGGACGGGGTTGCAAACCCCGTCCCGCGTAAGTATTTGCCAGCGATTGAAACGATCAAAAAGATAATACCAGCGTTCGCCGGTAAGCGTCAGATAATAGATACCGGCGTTTAACTCAATGGTTATGCGACGCGAGGGCATGGCTTTTCGTCGAAATAATATTGCCTAATGACGTAGCAATTATAGTCTGCATTAGACCGAATGGTGGGTTATATTCCGCTCATTGAAAGATCCCGCGCAAGGCAGAGGAAAGCAACGGAAGAAGCCGAACGGGGGTACCGCGTAACCCGGCGGCGTTTAGGGGGGGCGGACATAGATAATGATTTTGTGCCTGCGGAGGGTTTTCAATCGTTGGGACGGGGCAACCTCCTTCCCGTGCAAACAAAAAAACCACCCAAACCTAGGAAGGAATGGGTGGTTTCGCTGCTCAGCTTTGTCTTGGTCAAAGGCCTCCAAACGTTGGAACAGGGTTGCAAACCCCATCCCGCGTAAGAAGTGTAGTTGCTAATTACTTAGCTAGCACGGCAATTGGCTGGCAAAAATTTATTATTGATGGCTGAAGAACATTTCCATTTTAATTGGCCAGAGCCTACATCAGTTGGAGTCAGTACTATATCGCCTGTAGCAGTGGGTATTGTGGATGTTGCTGTGACCACCCCCGTGGCATCAGTGATTGCTACGCCGCTTACATAGTCTGTCGCACCCGGAAATGTGTAGCCGCTATTGGTGGCGGTTACGTTAGCCAGGCCGCCGAGCGAAGAAGCGGTTTCTGCGACCGCAAGCTTAGCCGGCTCGGTCATCACCAGAACTTCGGACATTTTCGAACGAGTCGTATAATCCTGATAAGCCGGAATCGCAACCGCCGCCAAAATACCAATGATCGCGACCACGATCATTAATTCGATCAGGGTGAAGCCTTGTTGTTGTTTTTGCAGTGTGATGTTTTTCATCGTAATTCCTCTTTGTGTGGGTGGGATTGTCAAAGACAATTGGGATAAAGCAGGTTGCGTGCCAAAGGCTTGCAAACCTAATCCAGAAGCCTCTCACAGTCCTTTATTACCATTAAAAACAAGCACTAATGTTTTCTCATCTGATTGAAGAACGCGTTTTTGCGTTGCCGCAAGCATTGCATTGAAGGATAAACACATGGCGAGTGACAAAAAATGACGTCACATTGTGACGCATTTTGTCACTCGCCATTTTTTTGCTGTGCTATGCTTCAGGCTGTTGACTCAGCCAATTCCTGCTCCCTGCCTTGAGGCTAAAACCTCATCGCAAACAGGATCAATCCATAACACCACAGCAGACTAATGCAAGAATCCGCCGCCCTGCCTTTTGAACTCACTGCCGAGTCTGTCAGCGACTGGCTGCTTTCACTCGATCGTCTTCTCCCGGCAGAAAAAATCAATGTGCTCAATGGCGTATTGAATGAATTAGCGAGCGCGACGATCGAGAAGAGCACGCTGTTTTTGATGTTGGATAAACTGACAGAAAGCATTCTGCTGTTATCTAAACTGCTCGAGCATAATGCGCAAAAGCCGGATAAAGCCAGGAAATGGATGGTTGCCTCGATCCAGTTGCCCAAAAAGCTGAGTTATGCTTTCGCACATCTGGCCAAAGATAAGGCTTTGCCTGACACGCAAAGGATCGTTTGCGCCTACCGTGCCATGCAAATTCTGTGTTTGTTGAACAAACGCGGCTCTCTGTTTTATGAAGGGCCGGATGCAAGCATCTGGAAAAAATTTGCGGAGCTTTTCCTTTTGGCGGAAGCCCAGCACTGGCTGACTCTCCCACTCGATGACACCATTCCAGGGTTGATCGCGCAAACCACGATTGAGGCCGTGGTCAAGCATGCCTTGCTGTTTCATAGTTGCCTCCCTAATCGGTATGACGCCTCCGATATTAGCGCCATTTTTGCCGCTACCACAGAATTAGTGCCGAGTGTCCGCCTCGGTCCCGACACCTCCGATGCTTCCCTGAGCCATTGGCGACCCGACGCACTGCTTCCGCCCGAATGCAGGGATCCGGAAAATGATCAGCAACGGGTGTTGTCGCTCGACAACATCGACTTGATCGGCTTTTTTGAAAACCAGCCGGACAAGCAGGCAAAACTCCAGGCTTATCCAGGATTGTTAAATCGCCTGACAGCCTATTACGAAGTCAGGCGTTCGGTCGATCCCTTACATGCCAAGACCTGCGGTCTGATCATTGGCCGCGCTCAGTCCGCAAAATTCTTGAATATTCTGATCAGCCGCTACCGGGTCATGGAACTCAGCGGTATCAACCCAAGCCAGCAGAAAGCATCCCATTTGGAGCTGGTGCCGCTGGAAATCAAAAACACGATGGCGTCTCTGTCGTCGAAAATCCTGGCTGACGTGAACACCATTTCGGCCAGACAATTGACACTTTTTGCCACCCATGAACGCGCATTTTGTGTCGCCAAAATCGCCAATCAGAAATGTTCGCAGGATGAACCGACGATTATCGTGCAAGAGGGCCAGCCGCCTTGCTTTGCGGTGATCCGGCACATCCGGATTGACAGCCATACCCTGTTTAGAAATCTTTTATTGGAAAGAGTCGAAGGCGAGGTTTATCCGGTCGAAATTGGAAACAAGCCGGGCTTCATTGTCATGCGCGCAGAGAACGAACCCTCCGAGCTATTTTTGCCGCCCGATTGCCGGCATGGCAATACGACGGTATTGGCTCTTTCCCGGGGGATTATCGCGGCTTCGCTGAAGGTCGAGAAGTTTCTTGAATTAAACGCGCATTTTGCGCGTTATCAGGTGAGTTTTTGTTGAGCCGGCCTGAAACTCGGCGCCGAACGAGATAGGCATCCCATCCTTAACGCGTGAAACCGGTTGCAAAATCTTCCCCGTTCTGCCATCATCATAGTCCTCGATCAGTTCATGCTTGACAGCGCAGATCCATTCACACTGCAAATAATCATCAAGCGTGATCGAGTCCGTCGGCCGGCATTTTGTGCAGAACACAGGACGTAACTCCGCAAGCATTGCCGCACTTTACGTCCTAATCCGCTTCGGCCCAAATGCTTACAGCATAGCATTTCTGTTGGATCTTCCCGTCAATTGCCGTTAGCGTAAATTTTTTTCGATCCGTTAAAATTATTCAAACTGAAAAATACACTCCTTTTTCGCTAGACTTATAACCCCACCCAATTCTTGTAAAGGGTTAAGGAAATCGAATTGAAAAATCAGGTTCCCATTTTAAAAATTACAAGAAACCATGCAGCTCTGGCTATCTTGCTGTGTTTTTTGGCAGACAGGGCGCTTCCTGACTCTTTGCCAAATAAAATCAATCCTAACGGCATTTATGTCGTAGTCAACTCAGCCAATCCGCAGAGAAATATCAGCCAAACCGGTTTGAATGCTATATTTAATATGCGTTTACGGCACTGGAACGACGAATCTCCGATTACGGTTTATGTCTTGCAGGATGAAGATCCTTTGCATAAAACGTTTTGCAAACAGAAGTTGCACGTATTTCCTCATCAAATCCGCAAAGGCTGGAACAGACAGGTTTTCAGCGGCACAGGCCAGGCGCCGTTGGCGATCGAGACGAAAGAAGACATGATAAAACGCATCCGTGAAACACCGGGCGCGATCGGCTATTTAAGCGGCAAGGATTTGACGGCAGACGTCAAAATATTGGACATCGAATAGAGAATCAGCCTGCATGCGACATTTGCCAACACACACCAAGCGTGACTTCTTGATAGGATGTTGTGTCTCCGCCTTCGCGTTCAGCGCTTCCAGCCCGGCGCAAGAATTGCAGCTCGACAAATGGCTGCCCGACTCGATGCAGGTGCACGGTTTTCTGTCACAAGGCTTCATTCATACCAGCGATAATAATTTTTTCGGCCATTCCGACGATTCGCTTTCGACCGACTTCAGGGAGTTGGGGCTCAACAGCTCCTGGAGCGTGCTGCCCGATTTGCAACTGGCGATGCAGGTGGTCTGGCGCGATGCGGGACAAACCGATGAAGGTGATTTGCGCATCGATTATGGCCTGGCCAGCTACAATTTGCTGTCCACCGAATCCTCGCTGCTGACGATCCGGGCCGGCAGAGTGCCGACGCCGCTGGGCTTTTACAATGATACCCGCGATGTCGCGTCGACCCGGCCAAGCATTTTTTTGCCGCAGTCGATTTATTTCGATGCCAATCGGAATCTGGCTTTATCGGCCGACGGAGGCTATCTGTATGGCGAGCATCGCACCGACATTGGCGACTTTTCCTTCAACTTCGGCCTGGTGATTCCGCGCACCGATGATCCGGACTTTAAGAGCGTGATTTTGAATGGCAGCTCGGGCAGCGTGCAAGGCGATACCTCCTGGGTCGCCCGCGTTGAATATGAATCGCCGGGAGACCGTGTCCGCTTAGGCGTCACCTACGCCGATTTTCTGAGCGACTTTCATTCATCTTCGCAAGTCTGGAATCAGGGTTCGTTTCATTTCAATCCGTTGATTTTATCGGCGCAATACAATGCGGAAAAGTGGTCCCTGACCGCGGAATATGCGCTGCGCCACACCCGGCTGGATTATCTCAATGTCAATGATGTCAGCTTTACCGGTCAGAGTTATTACATCCAGGGCGCTTACCATTTTACCGACAAGCTCGAAGGCCTCGTGCGCTACGATGAATTGGTCTGGGATCTTGACGATCAATACGGCTATCGCTGGCCGGCTCAACTGGGCCCTCAATTTTCGCGCTATGCCCGGGACTGGACATTCGGCTTGCGTTATGAAATTCTGCCCTCGTTGATGCTAAGCGCCGAATACCATCACGTCAACGGCACAGGCTGGTTAGCGCGACTGGAAAATCCGCAAGGCGAGACCCGAAACTGGGATATGTATGCGTTCATGCTTTCGTATAATTTCTGAGCGCTCAGGAGACACGCTTAACCGCGAAAACCTGGGGTTGCCTCAACTGTCAGTCAACGATATTCTTTTGATGAAACTCGGGATGCGGCATGGCCCTGCCGATACCGTAACCTTGCGCATAATCAATGCCGATGCCGGCCAGCACCCCCAGAATCTCCTGGTTTTCGACAAATTCGGCGATCGTCTTGATGCCCATGCCGTGGCCGACGCCGTTGATTGCGTGCACGAAAAGCCTATCTTCGCGGCTATGCAGGATGTTTTTAACGAAAGATCCGTCAATCTTCAAATAATTGACCGGCAACTGTTTAAGATAATTCATCGACGAAAAACCGACGCCGAAATCGTCCAGCGCGAAACTGCCGCCGATGCCTTCAATTCGCATGATCAAATCATGGGCCGCCTGTAGCCGGGTCACCGCCTGCGTTTCGGTGACCTCGAAGATAAAATGTTCCGCTTCGAGGCGGTATTGCTGCAAAAACCGGCTGATCACGGCGAAGGCGTCCGGATTGGACAGCATTTCGGCCGACAGGTTGATAGACAGTTTGATGTCAAGGCCTTGCCTCAAAAGTTCGGCCTGTTTGCTGAACGCCAAATCGATCACGCGCAGATCGATTTGATAAATCAGCCCGGTTTGTTCGGCGACCTCGATAAACCTTGCCGGGGGGCTTATCTCTCCATCCTCTCCGACCATTCTGAGCAAACATTCGTAATGCGTGATCGTCCGGTCCGCAATCCGCATGATCGGTTGGTAATACAGCACAAAGCGGTTTTCCTCAAGCGCCTTTTCGATCTTGGCTTTCCAGGTCACCCGGCTCTTGATGGCCTTGCGGCCGATGTCATCATGGCTGGCCAGCCGCCAACCGCCTCGCCCCTCCTCCTTGGCCCGGTACATCGCAATGTCCGCCGACGCGAGCAGATCCTGCGCGCCGCAATCGGCTTCGGGAAACATTAACAGGCCCGCACTGACCGAGGCGCGGTGCTGCTCGCCGCCGCTATCGATCACCACCGTCGCCATTTCGCTGCATAATTTCTGCGCCAACTCCTCGGCCTGTTTTTGCTCGATATCGGAAGCCAAAACGATGAATTCGTCGCCGCCAAAACGCGCAACCACATCCGCTTTACGCGTGATCTGCCGCAGTTTCTCGGCGACCTTGATCAACAGTTCATCACCGACCTGATGACCGCAGCTGTCGTTGATGTATTTAAATTGGTCGATATCGAAAAACACGATCGCGGACGTATGGCCTTGGCGAAGCGCCAGACTGATTGCGTGCTCAAGCTCCTTTTCGAATTTACGGCGATTGTAAAGACTCGTCAAAGGGTCGTGTTCGGCCAGCCAGGTCAGGCGGTTTTCCGATTTTTTGCGTTCGGTCAGATCAAGCCCCACCACCAGGATTTCATGCGCGGATTCTGCTTCGAACTCCGCGATGAACAGCGGCGATAAATACCAGGAAAGATAAAGTTCGGAGCCGTCCCTCGCCACCATCGGACACTCGAATTGCAAATTTTGGCTCTGCGTGCGATCAAAAATGCCGTTCGACGCGAGCAGCAGATCGGAAGTCTCGGCACTAAAAAACAGTTCGGAGAAGGGTTTGCCGAGCAGTTCCGCCGCCGAATAGCCGGTTAATTGCTCGGTAAACTTATTGACCGTGCGGATCATGCCCGTCTTGTCGGTGGTCAGAATGATCACCTGCGCGGTATTCAGCATGTTGTCGATAAAGTTTTTCTCGATCAGCAGCTCCTTGGCCTGCTTCGACAGGGCTTGCGTGCGCTGATTGACCTGGTCATCGAGTTCCTGCAAGGTGCCGATCAGCGCGTGCGCCGCGTCTTCCAGCACATCGATCTCGTCCTTGACCCAGGCGTGTTTTGGCGGCCTTATCCGCCGCGCAACGGCGTGATATTGTTTTTTCGCGATCAAAGGAAACACATTGACCAGGCTGCGGAGCCGGCGCGTCGGCCCGATCAACAAAAACAGCAAGACGCCGCCGGACAACAACAGGCTCAATAAACCGCTCAGCGCGTACAGGGAGCTTGCCTGCTCGACGCTGCTCAGTGAGGCGCTGACGTCTTCGATGATCAGCATGCGAGCGTCGTTGCTGTCGTCAAACGGCAGAGAAATCAGATCGTAAGTCTTGCCGCCGGCTTCGAGAATCACCGATCCTTTCGGCAACGCTTGAGGATGCCGCTTGCTGAGCTCTTTCAGTAATGCCGAGTTTTTTTGATACTCGGTCAACGCCATCGCATTCATCGACCAAGGCTCTAGCCGCAGAATGCCGGGATTTTCGATCCGCGAATGCCGTGTCAAAATGGCCGTATCCAGACCGATCACGTTTTTCAATTTTAAAACCGTATCGGCCAAGTCAACGCCAAAGATGAAGATACCCAAAAAATCGCCGTTATGCAAAAACGGCGTGGCGCGGAAATGAACGCAACGATCCTCGCACACAATATAGTCATAGGTGATTTCGTGTTTGGAAACCAGGCCTAACCAGTCGTCAAACTGTTTTTGAGCCCTGGCTTCGCCCCAGTGCCCGATCAGTTGCGTGTCTTTGTCAAACAGAAAGACCGAAATGATCTGCGATTGCAGTTCTATTGGCCCCCAATTCGTGTCGATGATTTTTTTGATCGACTTGAGTGCTTTATCGGGTGACATCGAAGATTCCAAAAGGCCTGGAATCAGCCAACCGATGTCAATGCGGTCGCTCTTGACTTGCTCCAAAACGCCATGAAAGGCATGGGAATAGGCGTCGTGCAGGCGGGCTCTTTCCTGCTGGTAGTTTTTATTCAGGCTATACTGCCCGATCAGCATGATGGCCCCCGAGCCTAAAAAGGTGGCAAAGCTAACAGACAAAATTGACTGCCATACCAGACTTAAAAAGCGTTGTGGCTCTTTACGCATAGAGAAACCGGGAATCATTGCGGTTTAAGAGGATGACTCGCCAAGCAAGTCGGATCGAATCGTATCGTAAAGGTCTTGGTAATCCGGACTCAGATTTTTATAGATCGGCTCGGGAAATATCAAATAAGGCGCCCTTCGGCCAAAATAATCCGCCGGCTCGCCAATCTGGTTCAAGCCGACGCCAAATCGCGCCAGCAAGCGGGCCAAACGGAGCTCCATTAATCCTACTCCATAATCGAGCTTCTCTTCAAGCATCAAAATGGCGGTCGCAAAAATCATGCAGACCGGCAAATAATTGATCGGAAAACGTTTATCGCCCATGCCGCCGTCAGACAAATCGTTTTCAACCGTATAGTCCAGATCGCCCTTGCGGCGCCGGAAAGAAGAAAGAATCAACATTCTGGACACCTCGGCCGTTTTACCGATTCTGATGTCTTTAACCGGCGCCGCACTAAAGTCGAATGGCTTGGGGTAATGCTCTTCGACCGGCAGCGTCCTCGTCGGGCTGACATGCAGCGGAATCAGTCTTACATTCCCAATGGGTTGACCGCTCGGCTTATGATACAGTAACGTGTGTATCGAACAGGGATCCCATAAGTCGGTTTCCAGGGGCTCGCCGAGCGTATCGGCGGCAATCATGTTTTGTTCTTCAAAATAAACACGGTAGCGGATATGGAAAGCAGTTTTCTTTAATTCAGGACTGGTCGCCCTGAGCATGCGAAAATATTTCTGATAATGCGAGATAAGACTTAAATCGCAAGGCATTGCGTTCACCTCGATCGAGCACACTTATTAATATTATATTAAGATAGTGTAAAGCATTACGCTAATTAATCCACAGAATTCATGAGCCAATCCAAGGCCTTCGACGGCCAAGTCAGCCCTCTCTACCTCGCCAAGGCAGCGGCTGTTTTGGCGCCGCTCAAAAAACTCAGTTACGAACGGCTTGCCATCGGCAAGGCAAGCCATCTGCTTGACGTCGGCTGCGGCCCGGGGGCAGATGTAGCCGCCCTGGCAGACAGGATTGGAGCTGCCGGCCGGGTTGTCGGTTTCGACCTGGAAATCGGCATGCTCAGGCAGGCCTTGTCAAGCCTCGAACAGGATCAGATCTGTTTCATTCAGGGCGATGCGCGACAACTCCCGTTTCAAGACAATAGCTTTGACGGCTGCCGCAGCGAACGCCTGTTCATGCATCTTCCTGATCCCGAACGCGCACTGGCGGAAATGATTCGGGTCACCCGAGCCGGCGGCAAAATCGTCGTGATCGATACCGATTGGAGCAGCCTGTCGATCGATACGCCTTGCCCGGCAATCGAGCGCGCATTGTCCGAATACCGGCTGACGCACGTCCTCAAAAACGGCTATTCCGGACGCCGCTTGTACCGCCAATTCAGACAGCTTCAGCTTGCCGATATTGAAATTGAAGCCTTTCCGCTCTGCATCACCGATCGGGACCTGTTTTATTTTTTGACGATGCAGCAAGCGATCGAAGATCAAGCCCTCGCAGAGCAATGGATTACCGCCGAGCAACTGCAGGCTTGGCGCCGCGAGATTCAACACGCCGCCGACGCCGGCTGCTTTTATGCCAGCATCACGCTCGTGATGGTTTCCGCGATAAAGCCGCAATAATACCGCCAATCATCACTACCGTTTAGGGCCCCTTCGCCGCATTGCTCGGCGGCCCTCCGTAAAAAGCGCCAGCGCGCAGCATCTGCAAGAAAATCGCAGCGGTCAATTTTTTATTGTGGTTGTTTAAACTTTTCAGTAACCTACTCCCCGGCTTGTGTAATTGTCAACCCCTCGATTCGCCCATCAGGACGAGACGATCGGTTCGCAAGGCCGCTGCAGGGCAGGATCAAAACCAGGTTTATGCCTTTCATTCCAGAAAGAACGCGCCGGCCGTTACCGGGCTATTTAAATAACAATAACTAAAAAATAGGAGGAACGGTGTTAACCGCATCGCTATCGATCATTATCGCGTTACTGATGGGGCTTCTGGGCGTCGCTTACGTCCTTTGGCAATTTAAAATCATTCTTGGCTACGACCGCGGCAATGCCGCCATGCAAGCGATCGCGGAAGCCATTCAAGAAGGGGCTTCGGCTTTTCTTACCCGGGAATACCGGGTTCTGGCCGTTTTCGTCGCGATCGTGGCGTCGGTCATTTCAACTTTTCTGCAATGGCAGACCGCGCTGTGCTTCGTCGTCGGCGCCATCGCCTCCGCGGGCGCGGGTTATCTCGGCATGTATGTGGCCGTGCGCGCGAACGTCAGAACCGCCGCCGCGGCCAGCCGGGGGCTGCATGAAGGCCTCCGGGTCGCCTTCGGCAGCGGCGCGGTCATGGGCATGTCGGTGGTCAGCTTCAGCCTGATCGGCATGACGGTTCTCTACTTAATTTTCAACGGCGATCCGAACCAACTGACCTATGTGACCGGCTTCGGCTTCGGCGCCAGCAGCATCGCCCTGTTCGCGCGCGTCGGCGGCGGCATCTACACCAAGGCCGCCGATGTCGGCGCCGATCTGGTCGGCAAGGTCGAAAAAGGCATTCCCGAGGATGACCCGCGCAACCCGGCGGTGATTGCCGATAACGTCGGCGACAATGTCGGCGATGTCGCCGGCATGGGCGCGGACTTGTTCGAAAGCTACAGCGGCTCGATCATCGCGGCCGCCACCCTGGGCGCGACGCTCGGCGCGGACAAGGCGGCCGCCTTCATCGGCCTGCCGTTCTTGGTTGCGGCGGTCGGCGTGTTGTCCAGCCTGTTCGGGATTTACATGGTGACCGGCGAAGAGAAAGACCCGACCGAAGCCACCACCAAGATTTACCCCGGCTACTCCTTATGGATTCGCTACAGCCATCACCTCCGCCGCTTCGTTGCGAAGATTGACGAACGGGCGACGCTGGAGGATTTGCTGACGGCATTGCGCCGTTCGGTCTGGGGCGCCTCGGCCGCGGTTCTGGCGCTCAGCCTGTTGACCGTGTTGATTTCCGGCGTCAGCCTCAATTACTGGCTGGTGATCCTGGTCGGTCTGATCGCCGGCAACGGCATCGCCTACGCGACCGAATATTTCACCTCCTACACCGAAAAGCCGACCCTCGCGATCGCGCATGCGACCCAGACCGGCCCCGCGACCACGATCATCCAGGGCATGGCGGTCGGCATGCTGAGCACCCTGCTGCCGGTGTTGATCACCGCGGCCGCGATCCTGCTCAGCATCTGGCTCGGCTTCAAGGCCGACGGCACGATGGCGGCGGGCCTGTATGCGGTCGCGCTGTCCGGCGTCGGCATGCTGAGCACCTTGGGCGTCACGCTGGCGACCGACGCTTACGGCCCGGTCGCGGACAACGCCGGCGGCATCGCCGAAATGGCCCATTTGCCGGGCGAAGTCCGCCACCGCACCGATGCGCTCGACAGCCTCGGCAACACGACCGCCGCGACCGGCAAAGGCTTTGCGATCGGCTCGGCGGTATTGACCGCGCTGGCGCTGCTGGCCGCCTATGTCAGCGCCGCGAAAATCGAGACCTTGAACATTCTCGGCCCGACCATGCTGCCCGGCATCCTGATCGGCGCGATGATGCCGTATCTGTTTTCGGCCCTGACGATGATGGCGGTCGGCAAGGCCGCGCATGCGATTGTGATGGAAGTGCGCCGCCAGTTCCATGAAATCCCTGGCTTGATGGAAGGCACCGCGCAGCCCGATTACAAATCCTGCGTCAGCATTAGCACCGAAAGCGCCTTGCGTGAAATGATCCTGCCGGGGGCCCTGGCGGTCGTCGTGCCGATCGTGATCGGCCATGTGCTCGGCAAGGAAGCCCTGGCCGGTTTCCTGATCGGCACGATGAGTTCCGGCTTCCTGCTCGCGGTGATGATGGCGAATGCGGGCGGCGCCTGGGACAACGCGAAAAAATGGATCGAAACCGGACAATACGGCGGCAAGGGCTCGGACGCGCACAAAGCGGCGGTCGTCGGCGACACGGTCGGCGACCCGTTCAAGGACACCAGCGGCCCGTCGCTGAACATCCTGATCAAGCTGATGACTATCGTTAGCTTGGTGTTCGCGACGTCGTTCGGTTCAGGTTGGCTAAGTTTTTGATTTTAATTAGCGTATCACACAATTCCCACGCTCTGCGTGGGAATACGACTTGAACTCGCTCCCGCGGTTCGGGACGCCAAGCGTCCTTGAGCGGGTTCCCACTCAGAGCATCACTGCCATTAAGTTAAGCCAATCATGGTAAGAAGTTAAGCCGTTCGTGGTGAGCTTGTCGAACCATGAACGGCTTAACTTCTGGGCTTCGGATGATTCCGTTCACCCTTCGACAAGCTCAGGGCG
>Ga0208269_100537_pt1 | contig 15905 bp, 15 predicted proteins | sample LakWasMe88_LOW11_2_FD_183912 | JGI IMG/M metagenome (GOLD analysis project Ga0208269, IMG submission 183912) | Freshwater sediment methanotrophic microbial communities from Lake Washington under simulated oxygen tension - Sediment Metagenome... | ecosystem: Environmental > Aquatic > Freshwater >...
TGTGGGGCTACGGCGTGGGCCTGGACCTGACGCGGCGCGATCTGCAGCAGGCCGCGAAGGCGGTGGGCCGGCCCTGGGAGGGCAGCAAGGCCTTTGATGCCTGTGCCACCTGCACCCCCTTGCGCCCCGTGTCGGAAGTGGGGCACCCGCGCCAGGGCGCGATCTGGCTGAGTGTGAACGGCGTGATGCGTCAGCAGGCCGATCTGGCCGATCTGCTGCACCCTGTGGAGCTGCTGATCAGCGCCCTGTCCCGGTCGGTGCCCTTGCATCCGGGTGATCTGATCTACACCGGCACGCCGGCCGGCGTGGGGCCCTTGCTGCCGGGTGACCGGGTGAGCGGAGGCATCGACGGGGTGGGGCGGTTCGAGCTTCTGGTGGCATCGCCCAAGGCCTGAAAAATCCGCTGAGCCATGCCCCACCGCACCCGATCTGATGCCGCACCACCGGTGCCCACTTTTGGTATGGCGCAGCGCAGTGCGCAGCTGGATTTCGACATCCGCGACAAGGCCGATGGCCCCACGGCGGCGGGCCCGCACCGGCATGAGTACTTCCAGATCCAGATCAACCTGGGGCCTGAGACCTGCCACCACCTGGGGGCGGTGGTGCGGCCTTTGCCCGCCAGGGCTCTGGCTTTTGTGTTGCCGCACCGGCTGCACTGGATTCCACAGCCGCCGCAAGGGCACTTCGTGTTGATCAATTTCAGCCAGGAGTTTCTGCTGCCGCACCTGAGCTGCGACCCGCTGGACCTGGAAGACATCGCGATGGCCGATGCGCTGGAACTGGCGCCGTTCCGATTTCAGGAGCACCTGGATTTTGTGCTGAGTGATGAGGCCGGCTTTGCCGCCCTGATGCAGCTGGTGGCGCAGATGCGCACCCTCGCCAGCCAGCGTGAGTTCGGGGGGGCGTTGCAGCTGCGCGGCTGTCTGCTGCAATTGATCGGCCTGGTGTGCAACCGTTACCAGCAGCCTCTGCAGCACTTGGGCTGCAGCCAGGTGCAGCGTCTGGGCCGACGCGATGCGCTGGGCCGGGTGCAGAAATACATCCGCGCCCACCTGAGCGAGCCCGGGCTCAATCTGAAGAGCGCTGCAGCGGCCGCGTTTTTGTCGCCCAACTACCTCACCCACCTGCTGCGCAAGGAAACCGGCCTGAGCTTCACCGACCTGGTGCTGGAGCGGCGCATGCGCCTGGCCTGCACCCAGTTGCTGCAGGGTGACAAGGCCATCAGCCACATCGCCTGGGCCTGCGGCTTTGCCGATGAGGCCTACTTTTCGCGCTGCTTTCGCAAGGCGCAGGGCGTGTCGCCCTCGCAGTTCCGTAAATCACGCACGGGCAAGTCGCCTTGACGGCGCCCCGCCCTTCATCCGCATCGCCAAACCCGTCCCCAATTTCCCCACCTCCTACCGCACAAGGATTTTCATGAGCAACGACAGCACAGCAACTTCTCCTCAACGCGTGGCCGTGGTCACGGGCGCCGGCAGCGGCATCGGTCGGGCGGTGGCCCTGGCACTGCTGCAGGACGGCTTCAGCGTGGTGTTGGCCGGGCGCCGACCCGAGCCCTTGAACGCTTTGGCCGAGGCGGCCCAGGCGGCCGGCCAGACCGCCCTGGCCGTGCCCACCGATGTGCGCGATCCGGCCAGCGTGGCCGCCTTGTTCGAGCAGGTTGAAAGCCGCTTTGGCCGGGTGGATGTGGTGTTCAACAACGCCGGCATCAACGCCCCCGCCGTGCCCATGGACGAGCTGCCCCTGGAGCGCTGGAAAGACGTGATCGACACCAACGTGACCGGGGTGTTTTTGTGCGCCCGCGCCGCCTTCGGCCTGATGCGCCGGCAAAGCCCGCAGGGTGGCCGCATCATCAACAACGGCTCGATCTCGGCGCACACGCCGCGCCCCTTCACCAGCCCCTACACCGCCAGCAAGCATGCGGTGCTGGGCCTCACCAAGAGCATTGCGCTCGATGGGCGCGAGTTCAACATCGTGTGCAGCCAGATCGACATCGGCAATGCGCTCACCGAGTTGTCCGAGCGCATGACCCGCGGCGTGCGCCAGGCCAACGGCAGCATCGCGGCCGAACCCATGGTGGATGTGCAGCACGTGGCCGATGCCGTGCGCTACGTGGCCGCGCTGCCCCTGTCGGCCAACGTGCTCAACATGACCGTGATGGCCAGCCAGATGCCTTTTGTGGGCCGCGGCTGAATCTGCCCCTCGCCTCACGTTCTAGCTCCACGCTCCAGCCCCTCCCTGCTCCGAAAGCCCGCCTCATGAAACCCCATGTGCTGCAACTCAGCCCCATCCTGATCCCCTCGGTCAACGAGCGCCTCAACGATCTCTACCAGGTGCATCGCTACTACGAGCAGACCGACACCGAGGCCTTTCTGGCCGAGCATGGCGCGCACATCCGTGGCGTGGTCAGCGGCGGGCACACCGGCATCCGCAATGAGCTGATGGCGCGCCTGCCCGCGCTGCAGGTGGTGGCCATCAACGGCGTGGGCACCGATGCGGTCGACCTGGCCTATGCGCGCAGCCGGGGCATCCACGTGACGGCCACGCTGGGCGCGCTGACCGAAGACGTGGCCGATATGGCCATCGGCCTGTTGATTGCCACCTGTCGCGGCATCTGCGCGGGCGACCGCTTTGTGCGTGATGGCCAGTGGCCGCTGCACCCCCAGCCCAGCGCCATCCCCCTGGCGCGCCGCTTCAGCGGCATGCGTGTGGGCATTGTGGGCATGGGCCGTGTGGGCCGCGCCGTGGCCACCCGTGCTGCCGCCTTTGGCTGCCCGCTGGCCTACACCGATCTGCGCGCCATGCCCGATGTGCCGCACGATTTCGTGGCCGACCTGCGTGAGCTGGCCCGGCGCAGCGATGCCTTGATCCTGTGCGCGGCTGCCGACCAGGCCCAGGGCATTGTCAATGCCGAGGTGCTGCAGGCCCTGGGCCCCGGGGGCTACCTGATCAACATCGCGCGCGGCAAGCTGGTCAACGAGGCCGACCTGGTGGCCGCTTTGCAGGCCGGGCGCATCGCGGGCGCTGGGCTCGATGTGTTTGTCGACGAACCCCATGTGCCGCCAGCGCTGCGGGCGATGCCCAACACCACCTTGCAGGCCCACCGTGCCAGTGCCACCTGGGAGACACGCACGGCCATGGGCGAGATGGTGCTGGCCAGCCTGGCCCAGGCCCTGGCCGGCCAGCGGCCCGACAACAGCTTGAGCACCTGAGGCGCCGATCACCTGCCTGAGCACCGACCTATCCCTTGCCCGCACCGACCGCCAGCGAAGCGGCCGCGGCATTTCATCACGGAGACAAAGACATGCGTACTGTTCGATTGCACCCCCGCCGGGCCGCCTTGCTCGGCCTGGCCCTGGCCCCAGCCCTGCTGAGCTTGCCCGGGCTGAGCTGGGCCCAGGCCCCGGCCTACCCCAGCCGCCCCGTCACCCTGGTGGTGGGCTCCAGCCCCGGCAGCACCAGCGACGGCCTGGCCCGCGCCATCGGCACCGAGTGGGCACGGCTGACCGGCCAGCCTGTGGTGGTCGACAACAAGGCGGGCGCGTTTGGTGGCATCGCGGCCCAGGCCGTGGCCCGGGCTGCTCCCGACGGCTACACCCTTTTCATCACCACCAACACCACCCAGGCCGCCAACCCGCACCTGTTCAAAAAGTTGCCCTACGACCCCTTGCGCGACTTCGCACCGGTGGCGCAACTGATCCAGGGCAACATGCTGATGGTGGTGAACCCTTCGGTGAAGGCCAGCACGGTGAGCGAATTCATCGCGTTGGCGCGCAAGTCGCCCGGGCAGCTCAACTATGGCTCGGGCAGCTCATCGGCGCGCATTGCGGTGGAGCAGTTCCAGGCCATGACCGGGGTGCGCCTCAACCATGTGCCCTACAAGGCCAACCCGCTGGCCGTGATGGACCTAGTGGCCGGTCAGGTCGACATGATGATTGTCGACCTCACCACCAGCCTGCCCCAGGTCAAGGCCGGCAAGCTGCGGGCACTGGGTGTGAGCAGCCCCAGCCGATCCCGCCTGGTGCCCGATGTGCCCACCCTGGCCGAATCCGGCCTGCCGGGCTATGAGTCCCACCACTGGAACGCGCTGTACGCCCCGGCCAAGACGCCGCAGCCGGTGATCGCCCGCGTCAATGAGTTGCTGCGCCAGGCCATGGCCGCCCCGGCCGTGCGCCAGTTTGTGGAGCAGACCGGCAACGAGGTGGCCTTCGGCTCGGCGGTCGATCTGGCCCGCTTCCAGCAGGCCGAGTACGAGGCCTGGGGCCGGGTGATCAAGCAAGCCGGCATCGAACCCGAATGAATCTCAACATGACCCCCCGGAGACAAGCATGACAAGCCCCCGTTACCTCTTTGGCCGCCGCTTCATCATGGGCCTGGCCGCGCTCAGCCTGTGCGCAGCCGGCCAAGCCGCTCACGCGCAAGCGGGCGACTACCCCAACCGCGCGGTGACCCTGGTGGTGCCGTTTCCGCCCGGCGGCGGCACCGACACCAGCGCACGCCTGATCGCCACCCGCCTGAGCCAGAAATGGGGCAAGTCGGTCATTGTCGACAACAAGGGGGGCGCCGCCGGCATGATCGGGGCCGACTTCGTGGCCAAGGCCAAGGGCGATGGCTACACCTTGTTGTTTGGCAACATCGGCACCCAGGCCATCAACCCCTCGCTGTACAAGTCGATGCCGTATGCGCCTGACACGGCCTTTGTGCCGGTGTCGCTGGTGGCCGAGCTGCCCCTGGTGATGATGGTCAATGCCCAGGTACCGGCCAAGACGGTGGAAGAGTTCATCGCCCTGGCCAAGGCCAAGCCCGACGCCATGAGCTACAGCACCTCGGGCGCCGGCAGCTCGATGCACCTGGCCGCCGAGATGTTCAAGAGCGGCTCGGGCACGGCGGTGCAACACGTGCCCTACCGGGGCGGCGGCCCGGCCGTGGGCGATCTGCTGGCGGGGCATGTGCAGCTGTGCTTTGCGACGGTGCTCGAATCGAGCGGTCACCTGAAAAGCGGCAAGGTGCGCGCGCTGGCCGTCACCGGCAAGACCCGGGTGCCGGCGCTGCCCCAGGTGCCCACCCTGGCCGAAGGCGCCATCCCCGGCTTTGATTCCATCTCATGGGTCGGGCTTTTGGCGCCGGCGGGTACCCCGCGCGAGATCACCGATAAGATTTCGGCCGACATCCGCCAGGTGTTGGCGCTGGACGAGGTCAAGGCCCGTCTGGCCGAGCTGGGCGCCTTGCCCGTGGGCAGCACGCCCGATGCCTTTGCCAAGCTGATTGCCAGTGACCGCAAGCGCTACGCGCAGATCATTGCCGACAAGAACATCCATGTTGACTGAACACGCTCCTGAAAGGCCTGAGCTTCTCCCATGACCACCACCACTCCCCGCCTGATCCAGATCGGCCGCCAGATGCCTCAGCTGGAGGCTGCACTCGAGGCCCGCTACGCGGTGTACCGCCTGGCCGATGAGGCCGACCCCGCTGCCTTTCTGAAGGCGCAGGGCCACAGCTTCACCGGCCTGGTCACCTCGGCCGCCATCGGCGTTGACAAATCGGTCATCGAGGCCCTGCCTCAACTCAAGGTGATCTCGAGCTTTGGCGTGGGTCTGGACAAGATCGACGTGGCCGCAGCCACTGCACAGGGTGTGCAGGTGGGCTACACCCCCGAGGTGCTGACCGACTGCGTGGCCGACCTCGCCTTTGGCCTGTTGATCGACGCGGCCCGCCAGATCGCGGCCGGCGACCGTTTTGTGCGCCGTGGGGCCTGGGAGTCGGGCAAGTACCCCATGACCACCCGTGTCAGTGGCAAGAAGCTGGGCATCTTTGGCATGGGGCGCATCGGCAGCACCATCGCCCGGCGCTCCAGCGGCTTTGACATGAGCGTGCGCTACACCAACCGCCATCCGGTGCCGGGCTCGCCCCACACCTTCGAGCCCAGCCTGATCGAGCTGGCGCGCTGGAGCGATTTCCTGGTGATTGCCGCAGCCGGCGGTGCGGCCACCCACCACCTGGTCAACCAGGCCGTGCTGCAGGCGCTGGGGCCCAAGGGCTTCCTGATCAATGTGGCGCGCGGCAGCGTGATCGATGAGGCCGCACTGGTGCAGGCCCTGGCCGACGGCACGATTGCCGGCGCCGGTCTCGATGTGTTCGAGGACGAACCCCGTGTGCCAGCGGCCTTGCGCCAGATGGATCAGGTGGTGCTGCTGCCCCATGTGGCCAGTGGCACGCACGAAACCCGCCAGGCCATGGCCGACCGGGTGATCGAGAACCTGGAGGCCTTCTTTGCCGGCCGGCCGTTGGTGTCGCAGGCCAACTGATCTGCTGCCATGGCGTCGGCGCGCAGCGCCGACTCAGCCTGCAGTGTTGCGGGCTTCGAGCGCCCGGTGGCGCTCACGGCTCTTGGCGATGTGCAGGCGCATGGCAGCGCGCGCGGCCTCGGGCTGTTGGTGCAGGATGGCCGAGTAAATCTCTTCGTGCTCGTCGGCCACGTGGTCCAGGTAGTTGCGCCGGCCTTCTTCCACCGGGTCTTGCGTGGTCTGCCAGCAGCGCGGCAGGCTGCCGGGGCTGAGCGTGCCCATCATCGCGATGTAGTGCGGGCTTTGCGAGGCACGGGCAATCTCGCAGTGAAAGCGGAAATCGGCACCCACCGGGTCGAGGTTGGCCAGCCAGGCCTGGGTCACCGCGTCCAGCGACTGGCGCAGTTGCTGCAGATGGGCCTCGGTGCGGCGTTGGGCCGCCATGGCTGCCGCCTCGGGCTCCAGGCCCATGCGCAGCTCCAGCACGGCCAGCAGGTCGGGCAGGGTGTGCATGCTGGCCGGGTCGATCGAAAAGGGGCGGGCATTGTTCAAGGTGGCCACAAAGGTGCCCAGGCCCTGGTGCGCATAGATCAGGCCCCGCGCCTTGAGGCTGGTCAGGGCATCGCGCACCACCGTGCGGCTGACGCCGAACTGCACCATCAGATCGGCTTCGGCCGGCAGCTTGTCACCCGCGCGCAACTGGCCCGCCTGGATGCGGGCGGCCAACTGTTCAACCAGCTCCAGCGCACGGGCTGGGGCTTTGCGGGGGGGCTGCTGGCGGGGTAAGTTCAAGGTCAAGCTTGGGCCGGGGTTGAGGTCAAGGGGTGCAGGGTTCAGCCCAGCACCGATTTTGCATGACGCCACGGCCACGCCACCCGACCCGGGCCTGATTTAAAGCAAGCGCTCCTCAGACTGCGCCTTCGGCTTCGACGTACAGCGCGTACAGCGAGTGGCAGCTGGCCATGTAGAGGCGGTTGCCCTTGGGGCCGCCAAAGGTCAGGTTGGGGCAGCGCTCGGGCAGGTGGATGTGGGCAATGGCCTTGCCCTGGGGGTTGAATACGCGCACCCCGTCGTGGTCGGCCGGGTTCACGCCCAGGCGGCCGTCTGAGCCCCAGCCACACCACAGGTTGCCGTCGCGGTCCACCTTGAAGCCATCCAGGGCGCCCGGGCCGTTGGCGTCGATCAGCTTGGTCTTGTTCGAGGCGCTGCCGTCGGCCGCGATGTCATAGGCCCAGATGCTGCGGCTGGGCGTGCCTTTCCACTCCACCACGTAGAGCTTCTTCTCGTCGGGCGAGAAGGCCAGGCCGTTGGGGTTCACCAAGTCGGTGATGATGGCGCGGATCTGGCCGTTGGGGTCGATGCGGTACACATTGGTGCTGGCCTGTTCGGGCTTGGCCTTGAAGCCTTCCCATTCGCCGTTGATGCCGAACAGCGGGTCGGTGAACCACACGCTGTCGTCCGACTTGACCACGATGTCATTGGGCGCGTTCAGGCGCTTGCCCTCGTACTGGTCGGCCAGCACGGTGATCTTGCCGTTGTGCTCGGTGCGGGTCACGCGGCGGGTCAGGGAGTGCTCGCAGGTCAGCAGCCGGCCCTGGCGGTCGCGGGTGTTGCCATTGGCATAGTTGGCCTGCTCCCGGAACACGCTGAAGGCGCCGTTGGTTTCGTCGTACTTCATGATGCGGTTGTTCGGGATGTCGCTCACCAGCAGGTAGCGCCCGGCCGGAAAGTAGGCCGGCCCCTCGGCCCAGCGCATGCCGCTGGCCAGTTGCTCGACCGAGCTGCTGTAGATGCGGTACTTGAGAAAGGTGGGGTCCAGCACTTCGACCGCCATGTCGGGGTAGCGGGCGTTGGGTTTGAAGTCGATCTTCTGGGCCGCAGCCAGCCCGCTCAGGGCGGCCAGGCCGGCGCCGGTGGCGGCCTTCATGAATTTGCGGCGGGCCGGGGTTGTTTGGGGTTCGCTCATGCTTGTCTCCGTGGTTCTTGGTTGAAAAATCGCTGTGGTTGAAACAGTCAGGTCACCGGGGCCGGGTTGAACAGCACCAGGGCGTTGTGCAGCTTCCACTGCTCGGCCCAGGTCTTCTTGCGGCTGCTGGCCACATCGAGCATCAGCTCGAACAGCTCCCAGCCCACCTGTTCAATGGTCTTTTCGCCGCTGGCGATGCGGCCGGCGTTCACGTCCATCAGGTCGTGCCAGCGGCGGGCCAGGTCGTTGCGTGTGGCCACCTTGATCACCGGCACCTCGGCGAGCCCGTAGGGCGTGCCGCGGCCGGTGGTGAACACATGCAGGTTCATGCCGGCGGCCAGCTGCAGCGTGCCGCAGATGAAATCACTGGCCGGGGTGGCCGCGTAGATCAGGCCTTTTTGCGTGAGCTTCTCGCCGGGCGCGATCACGCCACTGATGGGGGCGCTGCCGCTTTTCACGATCGAGCCCATGGCCTTTTCGACGATGTTCGACAACCCGCCTTTCTTGTTGCCGGGCGTGGTGTTGGCGCTGCGGTCCACGCGGCCCTGGTTCAGGTAGGCGTCGTACCAGGCCATCTCACGGACCATGGCCTGGGCCACCTCGGGGGTGGCGGCGCGGGCGGTGAGCTGGTCGATGCCGTCGCGCACCTCGGTCACCTCCGAGAACATCACGGTGGCCCCGGCCCGCACCAACAGATCGGTGCAAAAGCCCACCGCCGGGTTGGCCGTCACGCCCGAGAAGGCGTCGCTGCCGCCGCACTGCACACCCACCACCAGCTCGCTGGCGGGTACGGTCTCGCGGCGGCGTGCGTTCAGGCGCTGCAGGTGCCCCTCGGCCTGGCGCAGGATGTGATCGACCATCGACATGAAGCCCACATGGGCCTCATCCTGCAGGCACACCGTGTCCAGCGGGGCATCCACCCCGGTGGGCACGCCGCGCTCGTCGCGGATGGGGATGCTGCCCGGGGGCAGCAGGCGCTCGGGCTGGAGCTTTTCGCAGCCCAGGCTGATGACCATCACCTCGCCACCAAAATTGGGGTTGAGGCTGATGTTGCGCACGGTGCGGATGGGGATCACGGCATCGGGCGCGTCGATGGCCACGCCGCAGCCGTAGGTGTGCTCCAGGGCCACCACGTCGTCCACATGGGGGTAGCGCGGCAGCAGTTCGGCCTTGATGCGCTGCACGGCAAAGTCGGTCACGCCGGCCACGCACTGCACGGTCTGGGTGACGGCCAGGATGTTGCGCGTGCCCACCGAGCCATCGGCATTGCGGTAACCCTCGAAGGTGTGCTGCTGGTTGGCGGCGGGTGCCGGCACGGCCAAGGTGCCGACTGGCAGGTCTTCCAGGCCGGGCGGGGTGGGCATGCGCATCACGCGCTCGTTCACCCAGCTGCCGCGGGGCAGGGCGCGGGCGGCGTAACCGATCACCACGTTGTAGCGGCGGATCACCTCGCCCTCGGCCAGGTCGGCCAGGGCCACCTTGTGCCCCTGGGGCACGGCCTCGACCAGGGTCAGGCCGCCGGGCAGCACGCTACCCGCCGGCAGGCCACCGTCATTGACGACGATGGCTACGTTGTCGGCCGGGTGGACCTGGATGGTGCGGGGCGACGCGGCCGCCGCGCTGGATGGCATCTGTGGGTTCATGGCTGGGGCTTTCGGGTCGGCTTCACTTGGTCATGAACATGCTGGGCAGCCACATCGAGAACGAGGGCACATAGGTGACCAGCAGCAGGGCGAAGATCAGCGCGCCATAAAAGGGCCAGATGGTGCGCATCACCGTGCCCACCGATACGCCGCCGATAGCGCAGCCCACGAACTGGGTGGTGCCCACCGGGGGGGTGTTCAGGCCTAGCGCGCAATTGATCAGCAGCATGATCCCGAACTGCACGGAGCTCATGCCATATTGCTGGCAGATCGGCAGAAAGATGGGGGTGCACAGCAAGATGGTGGCGGCCATGTCCAGGAAGGTGCCCAGCAGGAACAGCAGCACGTTCACCAGCAGGAAGATCAGCCACGGGGTGGTGGTCATCTGCGACAGCATCTGCCCCGTGAGCTCGGCCACGCCGTACAGACTGATCAGGTAGCCGAAGGTGCTCGAAATGCCGATCAACAGCAGCACCACGCCCGTCGTCTTGACCGCCTTGGCTGCGGCCTTGATGAAGTGCTCGCGCTTGATCGAGCGGTACACGAACACCGTCAGCGCCAGGGCGTAGAGCACGGCCACGGCAGCCGACTCGGTGGCCGTGAAGATGCCCGACAGAATGCCGCCCAGGATCAGTACCACGATCATCAGCCCCGGCAGCGCCGCCGCCAGCGAGCGCGCCACGATGGCCCAGCCCGGGAAGGTGCCGGCCGGGTAGCCGCGGTGGATGGCCACCAGGTAGGCGGCCGCCAGGTTGCACAAGGTCAGGATCGCAGCTGGCAGCAGGGCCGCCAGGATCAGCGCCGCGATCGACACCTTGCCGCCTGCCGCCAGCGAATAGATGATCAGGTTGTGGCTGGTGGGCATCAGGGCGCCCACCAGGGCTGCGTGGGTGGTCACGTTGACGGCGTAGTCGGCGTGGTAACCCTCCTTCTTCATCATCGGGATCATCACCGCGCCCATGGCCGATACGTCGGCCACCGGCGAGCCCGACACACCGCCGAACAAGGTGCAGGCCACCACGTTGGACATGCCCAGGCCGCCGCGCACGTGGCCCACCAGGTTGCGTGCCAGGTCCACGATGCGGTCGGCAATGCCGCCGTACATCATCAGCTCACCCGCAAAGATGAAAAACGGGATGGCCAGGAACGAGAAGATGCTCATGCCCGAGGTCATCTGCTGAAAACCCACCGCCAGCGGCAGGCCTTCGTACAACAGTGTGGACAGGGCGGACAGGCCGATCGAGAACGCCACCGGCACCCCCATCAGCAGAAACAGCGCGAAGCTGACGCAGAGAATTGTCAAGGCCATGGTGATCAGCTCCAGCAGGGTTCGACTTCGCGGCCCTGGGCCAGCGCGATGATGTGCTCGATCGAGAACATCACGATCAAGACACCTGAAAAGGTGGCGGGGATGTACTTCCAGCCTTCGGAAATCCACAGGGTGGGCAGCCGGTAGCTCCAGACCGATGTGGCCAGCTCGGCACAGCCCCAGGCCATGGCGCCGCCAAACAAGCCCACCAGCAGGTGGATCAGGATCTCGATCTTGTTGCGGACCTTCTCGGGCACCAGCACCAGCAGCGATTCAAGCCCGATGTGGCCCGCGTCGTGCACGCCGACAGCGGTGCCCAGCATGGTCACGTAAAGCACCAGCAACAGGGCCAGGCTTTCTGCCCAGGTGGGCGTGTTGTTCAGGACGTAGCGGCCAAAGACCTGCCAGCTTACCGCGGCGATCAGGGCCACGATGCCGGCAATGCCCAGCCACATGCAGCTGCGAGCCAGCCAGCGGCAAAGTTTGGAATACATGGTGTCGACTCTTCAGAAAAAGGGTGCAGCCAGCCACCCCGGCCCGCGCAGGTGGGCCGTGGAATGCTCAGGGGTGGCCGCCAGGGCGTTGCTTACTTGGTTTCCTGGACGCGGCGGACCAGGTCTTTCAACTTCGGGTCGGTGATGAACTTGTCATACACCGGTTTCATGGCGTTCTGGAACGAGGCTTTGTCGACAGTGATGATCTCGGCACCGCCGGCCTTGACCGCCCCCAGCGACTTGGCTTCGCGCTCGTCCCAGAGTTTGCGCATGTAAGGCACCGACTCCTTGGCGGCCTGGCGCAGGGCCACTTGCTCTTCAGGCGTCAGCTTGTCCCACACGCGCTTGGAGAACAGCAGCATCTCGGGGGCCATCGAGTGTTCGGTCAGCGAGAAGTACTTGGCCACCTCGAAGTGGCGCGAGCTTTCGAACGAGGGGTAGTTGTTCTCGGCGCCGTCGACCAGGCCGGTCTTGAGGGCGGTGTAGACCTCGCCAAAGGGCATGGGGGTGGCGTTGGCGCCCATGGCCTCGAGCAGGGCCACCCACAGGTCGGACTGTTGCACCCGGATCTTCAGGCCCTTGGCATCCGCCAGCGTGCGCACCGGCTTGCGGGCGGTGTAGATGTTGCGCGCGCCGCTGTCGTAGTAGGCCAGGCCGATGAAGCCCTGGGGTTCGCACGACTTCAGGATTTCTTCGCCGATCGGGCCGTCCAGCACCGCACGCAGGTGCTCTTTGCTGCGGAACAGGAAGGGCATCGTCGGCACCTGGGTGGCCGGGCAGATGTTGTTCATGGGGGCGATGTTGACCCGCACCATGGCCAGGGCACCGATCTTGGTCTGCTCGATGGTGTCCTTTTCATTGCCCAGCGAGCTGTTGTTGTAGATCTTGACGCTGTCCTTACCCTGGGTGAGTTGCTTGAGGCGCTCGCCCAGGAACTTCACCGCTTCGACCGTGGGGTAGCCGTCGGGGTGGATGTCGGCAGAGCGGAACTCGGTGGCCTGGGCGGCCAGAGGGCCCAGGGCCAGGCTGGCGGCCAGCATCATCAGGTGGTGTTTGAATTTCATCTTTGTCTCCTTGAGGATCAGGTTTGTCGAACTGCGGGTATCAGAAAAATCAGCGGTGGGTGGGGGTCATTCCTGGAAATGGGGTTCGGGCAGCCCGCTCACGCCGGGGCGCAGCGCAAACACGCCGCCGGCCAGCGGCTGGTCGCTCAGGTCGATGCCCTCTGGGCGGATGCTGGTGACGTACAAGGTGTCCAGGCCAGGGCCGCCAAAGGCGCACATGGCCGGCTTCTTGACGGGTACGGCCAGCGAGCGGTCAAGGCGCCCTTGTGGGGTGAAGCGGTGCACCAGGCCGGCGTCATTGCCGCAGATCCAGTAGCAGCCGTCGGCATCCACCGCTGCGCCATCGGGGCGGCCAGCGTGCTCGCGCATGTCGATGAACAGGCGTCGGTTGTGCGGTGTGCCGGTGTCCGTGTCGTAATCAAAGGCCCAGATGGCCTGCACCGAGGGGTGCGAATCCGACAGGTACATCGTGCGGCCATCGGGGCTGAAGCCCAGGCCATTGGGCACGGTGAGCCCGCGCAGCACCGCCTGCAATCCACGGGCTGGGTCGTAACGGTACAACTGACCCAGTGGCAGGTTAGCGCTCATGTCCATCACCATGGTGCCGGCCCAGAAGCGGCCTTGCCGGTCGCAGCGGCCATCGTTGAAGCGCATGCCCCGGCGCGCGTGTTGCACCGTGGCGATCGGGGCTGCGCTCAGCGCGTCGGCGGCTGCATTGGGGTCGAGGCGGAAGAGCCCGCTCTCCATGCCGGCGATGAAGCCCAGGCCATCGGCGGTCCGGGCCACGCAGGCCAGCATCTCGGGGGCTTGCCAATGGCGGCTCTGGCCGGTGGTCGCGTCCCAGCGGTGCAGGCGGGCGGCCGGGATGTCCACCCAATACAGCGCCTGTTCGGCCGGGCTCCACAGCGGGCTTTCACCCGTGCCGCAGCGCGCGTCCAGCACCAGTTCGGCGGCAGAGCTCATGCGGCGCCTACCGGGGGCAGGGTTTCGAAGGGGCCGGCGGCGCAGAAATTGCCGCCTTGGTACAGGGCGGCCGGCGCATCGGGCGCCACGGGGGGCTGCTGCTCTACTTTGGCGCGGAAGACTTCCGAGCTGTCTTGTGGCACAAAGCCCAGGTGGCGCGCGCCGGCGTTGTCCCACCATCCTGCTGGGTTGTCCGAGGCGCCATACACCACCGTGTGGCCCACCTGGGGCGTGACCAGGCTGCGGCGCACCAGTTCGGTCAGGTCGCGGTAGCTGAGCCAGGTGCTCAGCATGCGGCGATCCCGCGGCTCGGTGAACGAGGAGCCGATGCGGATGCTGACGGTTTCGATGCCGTAGCGATCGAAATAGAAATTGGCCAGGTCTTCACCAAAGGCCTTGGACAGGCCGTAATAGCCGTCGGGGCGGTGCGGCACTGTGGTGTCCAGGCGCTGGGTCTGCGGGTAAAAGCCGATCACATGGTTGGAGCTGGCAAACACCACACGCTGCACGCCGTGGCGGCGGGCCGCCTCGTACAGGTTGAACACGCCGCGGATGTTGGCTTCGAGGATTTCCTCAAACGGGCGCTCCACCGAGATGCCGCCCAGGTGCACGATGGCATCGCAGCCCTGCACCAGGGCATCGACGGCGGCCTTGTCGGCCAGGTCACACAGCTGGATTTCCTCCTGGCTGGAGCTGGCCGGGGCCAGGTTGGCAATGTCCGACAGCCGCAGCTGGCGGGTGAAGGGTTTGAGGCTCTCGCGCAGGACGCGGCCCAGGCCACCGGCGGCCCCGGTCAGCAGCAAGCGTTGCGGCAGTTGTCTCTCGTTCATGGCGTTCTGTGGTGCTTGAAGGGATGTATGTCATCGGTTGTCGTACAACCTGGGGCTGGATTATCATCACGCCATGTCAAACTTGTCAACGGCCAATTCCACCGCGCCAACGGTTAATGCAACGGAAGCCCCGGCCGGGGTGTCGCCCACGCGTCGACGACCGCGTGGTCTGGCCCATGAACTGGTGGAGGACTTCAGCAGCCGCATCCAGAGCCAGGTGCTGAAGGTGGGCGACAAGCTGCCCACCGAGTCGGAAATCATGCGGGCCTTCGGTGTCAGCCGCACCGTGGTGCGTGAAGCGCTGTCGCGCCTGCAGGCAGCCGGCCTGGTGGAGACCCACCACGGCATCGGCACCTTTGTGCTCGAAGCGCAGGCCCCGGGCATGTTCCGCATCGACCCCTCCGACATCGCCGCCTCGGTGGATGTGCTGGCGGTGCTGGAGCTGCGCATCAGCCTGGAGACCGAATCGGCCGGCCTGGCCGCCTTGCGCCGCTCAGAGCAGAACCTGCTGGCCATGCGCCAGGCATTGGACGACTTTGCCTCGCACGTGGAGGTGGCGGGCGACACCGTGTCACCCGATTTCCGCTTTCACCAGGAGATCGCCCGCGCCACCGGCAACCGTTATTTCGGCGACATCATGGCCCACCTGGGCACCACCATCATCCCGCGCACCCGCATCTCGTCGGCCATGCGCATGGCCCCCGAACTTCGCGCCCAGTACCTGCAAAAGGTGAACCGCGAGCACGAAGAGGTGTATGACGCCATTGCGCGGCAAGACCCCGAATCGGCGCGCGCTGCCATGCGCATCCACCTCACCAACAGCCGGGAGCGCCTGCGCCGCGCCCAGGCGCTGGCCCAGGCTGGCCAGTCGGCGGACGATCTGGCCCGTTGATCTGAGTGGCCTGCGATGGGCGGGCCTCCCCCTTGGCGGAAGGGCTTTTCAGGCTCTTGGGCGGCTGAGGTCATCTTTAGTTGTCTTTTTCTAGACAAGCCGAAAATTTAGTTGTACGATGACTGACAACAACATCAGATCAGTCATCCCACCTCGCTGACGTCGCGCTGCGGCAGGGTGCCTGGTCTTCCAACAGGAGACCGTATGACCTTGTCCCGACGCCGTTTGCTGGCCGCTGCCGCGCCCGCTGCTCTGCTGGCCAGCCCCACCTGGGTGGGCGCCCAGACCTGGCCCGCCCGCCCGATCCGCATCGTGGTGCCTTACCCGCCGGGGGGCTCGTCCGACATCATTGCCCGGGCCCTGAGCCAGCCGCTTTCTGAGGCACTTGGCCAGCCCGTGATCATCGACAACAAGCCCGGCGCCAATGGCAACCTGGGGGCCGATCTGGTGGCCCACAGCG
>Ga0208269_100540_pt1 | contig 15863 bp, 14 predicted proteins | sample LakWasMe88_LOW11_2_FD_183912 | JGI IMG/M metagenome (GOLD analysis project Ga0208269, IMG submission 183912) | Freshwater sediment methanotrophic microbial communities from Lake Washington under simulated oxygen tension - Sediment Metagenome... | ecosystem: Environmental > Aquatic > Freshwater >...
GGCAACGCAGCGCTGGCGTAGATGGTGTGGATTGAATCAAGTCAGTCGAAATGCATTCCGTGATCCATCGCTGCGCGATGCATCACGGATGGAAATTTGTTTGACTTTTATGGGGAAGCCCTTGTAGATGGATTGAAGCAGGTGGCAGAAAAGCGCCAGACGAAAAAAAGCCCGACATGTCGGGCCTTTGGTGCAGATCGCAGCGGCGCGTGCGCCGCCCGATGCAAATTAACGCTTGCGGGGTGCAGCCGACTTGGCAGCGTCTGCAGCGGTGGCGGCGACGGCGTTGAAGTTGGCTTCGGCAGCGTCGGTTGCTTGCTTGACGGCCTTTTGAACCGATTCAAAAGCGTTGTTGGCGGCAGAGACAGCGCTCTTCATCACAGCAACGGCGGTTTCCGAACCAGCAGGTGCGTTCTTGGAAGCGGTCTCGACGAGGTCGGTGAAGTTCTTTTGGGCTTCGGCCGTCTTGGCTTGTACCGCGCTGCCGAATTCATTGCTGGTGCCCGAAGCGATGTCGTACAGGTGGCGGCTGTAGGAAGCAGCCTTTTCAGCCAAAGGCTGGAACAGGCTGGCTTGCAGGGCCATCAGTTCTTGTGCGTCTTTCACGCTCAGAACAGCGCGGGTGTGGGTGGCGGCTTCGGTCAAAGCAGCGCGCGAAGCGGTCAGGTTCAGCTCCACCAGCTTTTCCACGCCTTCGAAGGCCTTGTTGGTCAGACCAAACAGGGTTTCAATGTTGGCTTTGTGGGCGGCGAGCATTTGTTCAGGGGTCAGGGACATGTCAGTTCTCCAGTAGATGTAAAAGCCCGGCAAAAACGGGACTTGAAATATCTGCGCTGGTCATTCCGGATGGTATGTTGCAGTGCAGCATGAGCGCCATTTTAGGGTGATCCCGTACAAATGCAAGTATTTTTGCTGCATTGCAACATACTGAAACACCTGAGTGAGTTCCAGGAGGCGCAAAACCCTTGCCGCCTGCGCCAAAAAGGTGGCTGGCAGAATGTCGCCCCATGAGTTCCAACGCCTCTCCTTCCCGCGCGGCGCCTGAGCCGCGCAGTGCGTACCGGGTCTTTCGCAGCATCAGCACGCGCTGGATGGACAACGATGTGTACGGCCACGTCAACAATGTCGTCTATTACAGCTGGTTCGATACCGCGGTCAATGCGCATTTGATTGAAGCGGGAGCGCTCGACATCCACGCCGGAGACACGATCGGCCTGGTCATCGAGACCCAGTGCAACTATTTTGCGCCACTGGCGTTTCCGCAGCAGATTGATGCCGGGATCCGAGTGGCCCGCGTCGGAAGCTCAAGCGTGCGCTACGAGGTTGGCCTGTTTGCGCAGGGGGAGCCGCTGACGGCGGCGGCCGGTCATTTCATCCACGTCTATGTAGACCGGGAATCGCGCCGCCCTGCCGTGTTGCCCGCACTTTTGCGGGCTGTGCTGGAGCCGCTGACAGTTGCCTGAAAGGCGGTATTCAGCGTCGGCCGCCTACACTTGGCACAGGGGCAGCCCTGCGAGCGATCGCACGGGCAGAGGTTTTAAAAAAGACAAATGGAGACTGACCGATGAAATTTCTGCGCAGGTGCGCTTTGCTGGCGCTGCTCGTGCTTCCGACACTGGCCCGTGCGGCCGACATCGACGGCGCTGCCCTGGCTCTGTGGTGGGGCGTGCCCTTCGCCGGCCTTCTGCTTTCGATTGCGCTGATGCCGCTGCTAGTGCCCATTTTCTGGCACCACCACTTTGGCAAGGTCACTGCGGCCTGGGGCTTGGCGTTTCTTGTCCCGTTTGCACTTGCGTTTGGCGGCGGCGCGGCCGGGGTCAGCCTGGTGCATGCCCTGCTGGCCGAATACCTGCCGTTCGTGATCTTGCTGACGGCGCTGTTTACCGTGGCCGGCGGCATCTATATCCGGGGCAATTTGCACGGCAATCCCCTGCTCAATACCGCCATTTTGGCGATTGGTGCGGTCTTGGCGAGTTTCATGGGGACCACCGGCGCGTCCATGCTGCTCATTCGTCCCCTGATCCGCGCCAACGACAACCGCGCGCACAAGGCGCACGTGGTGGTGTTCTTCATCTTCATTGTCTCCAACGCCGGTGGCTCGCTCACGCCTCTGGGCGACCCGCCCCTGTTCCTCGGATTCTTGAAGGGCGTCGATTTCTTCTGGACCGTGAGCCACATCTTTCCGGAAACCTTGTTCCTGATAGGCGTGCTGCTGGCGCTGTTCTTTGCCATTGACAGCTGGTTTTTCCACAAGATCGGCGAAACCATGGCTGCCGATCCCACTCCCGACACGCGCGGCATCGGTTTTGACGGCAAGGTCAACTTTGCCTTGCTGGGCACCGTGGTGGCGTTGGTGCTGCTGAGCGGTTTCTGGAAATCGCCGGTGGTATTCCATATCGCTGGCACCGAAGTGGGCCTGCCAGGCATCGTGCGCGACGTCGGCTTGCTGGTGGTAACGGGCCTTTCACTCTGGCTGACCCCTGCGCGCGTGCATGACGCCAACCAATTCGGCTGGGCGCCCATGCAGGAGGTGGCCAAGCTGTTCGCCGGCATCTTCCTCACCATCATTCCCGTGATCGCCATGCTCAAGGCCGGAGTGGACGGACCGTTTGGTGCCATCGTCAGAGCGGTAACGGGTCCAGACGGTACGCCGCTGCCTGCCATGTATTTCTGGGCTGCGGGTGCGCTTTCGTCCTTCCTCGACAACGCCCCGACCTATCTGGTGTTCTTCAACACCGCTGGTGGCGATCCGGTCACGCTGATGACGACGCTGGCCCCGACGCTGGCAGCCATTTCGGCCGGTGCGGTGTTCATGGGTGCCAACACTTACATCGGCAACGCGCCCAACCTCATGGTCAAGGCGATTGCCGAGGACCGCGGCGTGAAGATGCCCAGCTTCTTTGGCTACATGCTGTGGTCCGGGGGCATCCTGGTGCCGCTGTTTGTCGTGATCACGTTCATATGGTTCTGATGGAGCGCCCCCGCATTCTTGTCGCCCGGGCCGTGTTTCCCGAGGTGCTGGAGCGCCTGCGTGCTGCGTTGGATGTCGAAGCCAACGAGGAGGACCAGGTCCTGGCGCCGGCCGAGTTGGCGCGCCGGCTGGCCGACAAGGATGGCGTGCTGACGACCGGCGGCGAGCGCATCGACGCCGCGCTGCTGGCGGCCTGCCCACACCTGCGGGTGGTGGCCAACATGGCGGTGGGCTTCAACAATTTCGATGTGGATGCGATGAACGCCGCTGGCGTGCAGGGCACGAACACGCCCGATGTGCTGACCGAAACCACCGCCGATTTCGGTTTTGCGCTGCTCATGGCCACGGCACGGCGCATGACCGAGGCCGAGCATTTCCTGCGCGCCGGGCGCTGGACGCAGTGGCGCTATGACCTGTTTGCTGGCGCCGAGGTGCATGGCAGCACCCTGGGCATCCTGGGGATGGGCCGCATCGGCCAGGGCATTGCCCGGCGCGGGGCGCACGGCTTTGGCATGCGGGTGATCTATCACAACCGCTCCCGCCTGGCGCCCGCGCTGGAGGTGCAGTGCGCCGCGCAGTACGTCAGCAAGGACGCTCTGCTGGCGCAGAGCGACCACCTGGTGCTGGTGCTGCCCTACAGCGCAGAGTCCCACCACGCCTTGGGCGCGGCCGAGCTTGCGCGCATGAAGCCGACGGCCACGCTGATCAACATTGCACGCGGCGGCATCGTGGACGACGTGGCTCTGGCCGCAGCCCTGCGCGAGCGCCGCATTGCCGCCGCCGGCCTGGACGTGTTTGAGGGCGAGCCGCGCGTGCATCCCGACTTGCTGGCGCTGCCCAACGTGGTGCTCACGCCGCACATCGCCAGCGCCACGCTCGCCACACGACGCGCCATGGCCAACAAGGCCGCCGACAACCTGCTGGCCTTTTTTGCCGGGCAAGCGCTGCCCAGTCCGGTGAACCTGCCGGCGCGGTCAAAAAATTGACATAAATTGGCCTCTAGCGCTTTATCCATAAGCGCTTAAAGCTATTAAAAGAGTAGTGCAATGAGTTCTGACACCTGGCTCGTCCTGGGCGCTCTGGCCTTGGGTTTGGTGGTCCTGCTTTTGCTGGTGCTGTTGCTGCGCCAGCCGCGCGTGCAATTGCCGCCCGAATGGCTGGCGCGCCTGCAGGCGCTGGAGCAGGCGGGTCTGGCCACGCAATTGGCGGTCGCCAAAAATGATGGTGCGCTCGACGCCATGGGCCAGCAGCTGCGCGCCTTTACCCAGACCACGCAGGTGGCGCAGGAGTCGCTGCGTCAGGCTGTAGACGAGCGCCTGGCGCAGGCGGTGGGAGAGTCGCGAGCAGCGCGCGGTGAATTGGCAAGCACGCTGGCGGCGTTTCGCACCGAACTGGTGGCGACCACCGGTGCACTGGCGGCCGAGAGCGTGAAATCGCGCGAGGCGCTGGCGCACAGCAGTGCGCAGGCGCAGGAGCGTATCCAGGAGCGCTTCGAGGCGCTGACCCAGGCCACGCGCCAGTCGCTCGATTCGCTCAAGGCGGATATCCACACCCAGCTACTCGGCATGGCAAACACGCTGCGCGACCAGCTGAGTGACAACAGCCAGCAGCTGCGCACGCAGTTCTCGTTCCTGCAGGAATCGGTGCACCAGCAGCTCAGCGGACTGGTGCAGGGCAGCCAGCAAAGTGCCGAACAGCTGCGCACGGCGCTGAACGAGCGCCTGGCTGCCATTCAGACCGACAACGCGACAAAATTGGAGGAAATGCGCCGCACGGTGGACGAAAAGCTCCACGCCACGCTGGAGCAGCGCCTGGGCGAATCCTTCAAGCTGGTGAGTGACCGCTTGGAGCAGGTGCACAAGGGGCTGGGCGAGATGCAGACCCTGGCCGGCAGCGTGGGCGACTTGAAGCGCGTGATGACGAATGTGAAGTCGCGCGGCACCTGGGGCGAGATGCAATTGGGCGCCATCATCGACAACGTGCTCACTCCCGATCAGTTTGGCCGCAACGTCAAGACGGTGCCGGACAGCGATGAAATGGTGGAATACGCGATCCGCCTGCCCGGCAAGTCGCACGAAACACCCGTGTGGCTGCCCATCGATGCCAAGTACCCGGTGGAGCAGTACCAACGCCTGCTCGACGCCCAGGAGGCAGCGGACAAGCCGGCCATCGCTTCGGCTGGCAACGCCTTCGAGGCGTCGATCCGCCTCGAAGCCAAGAAGATCTGCGCCAAATATGTCTCGCCCCCGCACACCACCGACTTTGCCGTGCTCTACCTGCCGTCCGAAGGCCTGTTTGCCGAGGTCATGCGCCGGCCCGGCCTGGTCGAGGCCGTGCAGAACGACTGCCGCGTCATGATTACCGGCCCGGCCAACCTGGCGGCCATGCTCAACAGCCTGCAGATGGGCTTCAAGACGCTGGCGATCGAGAAGCGTTCGTCCGAAGTCTGGGCGCTGCTGGGTACCGTGAAAACCGAGTTCAGCAAGTTCGGCGAAGTGGTCGAAGCCACCAAAAAATCCATCGACGCCGCCGCCAAGCGCTTCGAACAGGTAGACGTACGCACTCGCGCCATTCAGCGACGGCTGCGCGATGTGCAGGATTTGCCGGCCCCCGAGGCACAGGGCGTTGCTGTGCCGGGGGCGGGCGCGCTTGCTCTGCCGGACACAGACGAGGATTTCTAGCCGCGAACTGCTGCGCTGGGCATCTCAAGGGCTTGCAGCAGTAGCAAATTGCCGCAAAAGGAGTAGATTGTTTCCACCCGTCACGGTACAGGGGGCCGGAAATGATCATTCCTTGGGGCTTGTTGCGCAGCCGGCGGCTGCTTTTTGCGGCCTTGCTGGGTTTGGCGCTCTCTCCCCCGGCGCAGGCCGATGCGCTGCTGGACCATGCACAAAGCCTTGTCGAGCAGGGCGACGCCGAGCAGGCGTTTGTGCTGCTGGGCCAGCAAGAGCAGGCGCGCGCCGGCGATCCAACCTTTGACGCAGCCATGGGCCGTGCCGCGCATGCTGCGGGTCAATATCCCCGAGCTGTGATGGCTTGGGAGCGTGTGGTCGCCTTGCAGCCAGACAACGCGATGGCCCAGTTGGAGTTGGGTCGCGCTCTGTTTGCCGTAGGTGACAAGCGCACGGCGTTGGCCGTCTCCAAGCTGGTGCGTGAGGAAGGTATTCCAGTCGATGCAGCCCTGGATATTGATCAGTTTTTAGTCTCCTACGACCGAGCTGACTACCGAGGTGCTTCCAGTACCAAGGGCTACGCCGAGTTCACCGTGGGCCACGATTCGAATGCGAATGCGGGGCCGGATGCAGGCGACATATTGGCGGTCCCCTTGGCCGGGATACCCGCGTGGGTATTGGCTCCCGGAGCCCAGGAGACCGCCGCAAGTTTTGTTTCGGCGCTGCTGGCGGTGCGTGGTCGCCATGTGCTGGATGCGGGCTGGTCCCTGGTGGGGGCGGCCTCTGCCAGCACGCGGCGCCACGCACAAGCTGCGCGTGCCTATGACAACGGCCAGCTCGATGCCAATGCCGGTGTGGCATGGCGCCGGGAGCGCAACGAAGTCATTCTCTCTGCGGTGTATGGGTCGCAGTTGCTTGATGGCGAGCGCCTGCGCAGCATGGGCGGTGTGCAAGGCGAATGGATCTACCGGATCGATGGCTTTCGCCAATGGGGAAGCTTTGTGCAATGGCTGGATGTGCGCTACCCCAACCAGTCCATCCGAAGCGTGCGCCGTTCGATTGCCGGTATTTCATATTCCCAGGTGTTTCGCAATGGTGCGCTGGCCTATGGCAGTCTTTATGGAGGGCGCGAATCTCCGCAAATGTCTGGGGTAGAGGATATTGGGCAGCATCTGATGGGCTGGCAGTTGGGTGGGCAGGTGCCGCTGACACACAGTCTGGCGCTCTTTGCCGCGCTCAGTGGCGAGAGGCGCAATTACGGCGCGAGTGACCCGTTCTTTGCAGTGACACGGCGCGACCAGCAGGCGGGCGTGTCGCTGGGCGTGTCCTGGGTGCCGGCGCAGGACTGGCGCATTACCCCGCAATGGATGTTGGTGAAAAACGATTCCAGCATTCCGGTCACCCAGTACGAGCGGCGGGTCTTTTCCATCACGGTGCGGCGTGACTTCTGAAGCGAGCCGGTGTCCCAGCCAGACGGAGACATGTCATGAAACCTAAGCATTGCATTGCGCGCCTGTGCCTGGTGCTGGTCGTTGCAGCAGGGCTTCCGTTGTCGGCGCTGGCAGCTGCTGGTTTGGTGCAGTTTGCAACGGGAGACGTTCAGATGCGCCGGGGCATTGCACTGGCCGCATTGGCGAGTGGAGCGTCTCTGGAGACCGGTGATACGGTCTTGACCGGGACGACGGGCCGTGCCCAGCTTCGGTTTACCGACGGTGGTCTCGTGTCCCTGTACTCCGATTCCGAGTTCACCGTGGCGCGTTACGTAGACAGCGGGGACCCAGCGCAGGATAGCTTTGCCGTCAGCCTGCTGCGAGGTGGCATGCGCGCGATCACGGGGCTGATTGGCAAGCGCAACCCGGCCAACTACAAACTCACCACGCCGACTGCGGTGGTTGGCATTCGGGGTTCTGCCTATAGGGCCTTTTATAACCCTCAAGGGCAGCTAGAAGTGGGCGGTGAGCAAGACGAGATCGAAGTCTGCACCCAAGCTGGCTGTGTCGGGTTGAAGGTGGGTGAGTCGGTGCTCGTGCTGTCCAGCGACCGGCTTGCGGTCTATACCAATACGCAGGCCTTGCTTCCCCTGCCTACGCCTACGAGGCCGTTTGCCGTAGGCGAGCAAGTGCGCAGCGGTGGCAGCAATGCGTCGGTGTTCCGGGCGCCTGAGCCGGTCGTTCCGGAGACGCCCACTCCGCCTGACGCTGGGGGTACGACACCTGGTGGCACGACACCCGGAGGGACGCCTACTCCGGGAGGGACGACACCCGGAGGGACGCCTACTCCGGGCGGCACGACACCCGGTGGGACGACCACACCGGGCGGCACGAGACCTGGTGGGACGACCACACCGGGCGGCACGAGACCCGGAGGTACGGCGCCTGGAACTACGGCGCCTGGAACTACGACACCGGGCGGTGGGACCAGGCCCCCTGTCGTCACCGTCCCGCCGGTGAGACTGCCTCCAATCATCTCAATTCCGACTCCGATTCGAGTGATTCGGTGAGCCGGTGGTGGTGTCGCTCGACCCTCAGAGCTGGTAAAAGGCCTTGATCTTGTTCCAGGCGTCTTGCGGATCGTCTGTGATGTGAAACAAGGCCAGGTCTTCCTCTGCGATGGTGCCGGCGTCCACCATCACCTGGAAGTTGAGCAGACTGTTCCAGAAATCGGCGCCGAACAGGACGATGGGCACGGGCTTGGCCTTGCCGGTCTGTACCAGGGTCAGCACTTCAAACAGTTCGTCCATGGTGCCGAAACCGCCGGGGAAGGCCACCAGCGCCTTGGCCCGCATCATGAAATGCATTTTGCGCAGCGCGAAGTAGTGGAATCGATAGCTGAGCGTGGGCGTGATGTAGGGGTTGCTGCCTTGCTCATGCGGCAGGGCGATGTTCAGGCCTACCGTCAGCGCACCGGCTTCGCTGGCGCCGCGATTGGCCGCTTCCATGATGCCGGGGCCGCCACCAGTGCATACGTAGAGTCGGTTGGCCAGCTCCTGCAGGTTGCTGTGCTGGGCGACGATGCCGGCGAACTCGCGCGCCAGCTCGTAGTAGCGCGCGTTGCGCACGGCGCGCTCGGCCAGGGCAATGGCTTGCGCGTCGCCAGTGGCCTGCGCAGTGGCCAGCAGCGCGGCGGCTTCGTCGGCCGCGACAAAACGTGCGCTGCCGTAAACGACGATGGTGTTTTCAATGCCTTGCGCCGCCTGGCCGAGGTCGGGCTTGAGCATTTCGAGCTGAAAGCGGATCCCGCGCGTCTCGCGGCGCAGCATGAATTCGGTGTCGGTGAAGGCGAGGCGGTCCGAATGCGGCTGCATGGCCGCAGCGTCCAGGGGATCGGCCTGCAGTTCGGCCAGCGCGTCGGCGAGCCTGCGTTCGTGGAGGTGGGTGGTGGCGTCCATGGAATTTTCTTGAGGTCTTGCGTTCCCGAAAGGCAAAAGCGATGGAAAAATAGGCAAAAAATGCCCTCTGCGCATCACAGGAAAGCGCTGCCAGCTATGAAAGAGATAGTGATTTTGCACTTCTCTGCGTAGCCCCGTGGTGCCCGAAGGCTGACGGCAGCCGCGCGGCGCTGGGTACGCGGGTGGATATGCCGGAAAATGCCCTCATGTCAAACCATCCAAACCCCGATTGGGACCCGCTGTCGCTTGAGGCGCAGCGCGATCCGCAGGCCACAGCCGACGGTATGCGCGAGCATTGCCCGGTGGCTTGGAGCCAGGCGCTGCATTGGTCGCTGTTTCGCCAAGCCGATGTATTGCGTGCTGTCAAAGACCACACCACGTTCAGCAGTGTCGTGTCGCGCCATGTGGCGGTACCCAATGGCATGGATCCGCCGCAGCACGCAGCCTACCGGCGCGCCATCGAACCGTATTTTTCAAAAGAGCGTGTGGATGCTTTCGAGCCGCAGTGCCGGGCCATGGCGCGCAGTTTGATTGCCGCCCTGCCGCGTGGGCCGGCTATTGAGTGGATGGGTGCGCTGGCACTGCCGTTTGCCGTGTGGGCGCAGTGCGACTTTCTGGGTTGGCAGGACGAAGACCATGCGGGCCTGGCGCAGTGGATGCAGGCCAGCCACGCGGCGACGCTGGCGCAGGACCGCGCTGCGCACACCAAGCTGGCGGCGCATTTTCAGGCCCTTGTGACGGCGCAGCTGGAGCGGCGTCGCGGCCCCAGCGCCGCAGCAGCGCCTGGCGACATCACTTGCGCGCTGATGCAGGAAAAGGTCAATGGCGTACCCCTGACCGATGCAGAAATTGCCAGCATCCTGCGCAACTGGACGGTGGGCGAGATCGGCACGATGGCGGCGTCGGCCGGCATTCTGTGCGATTGGCTGGCCCACCATGCACCGGTGCAAACGCTGCTGCGCGAGCGCCCGTCTGCCATTCCTGCGGCGGTGGAAGAAATTCTGCGCCTGCGCGGGCCGCTGGCCACCAACCGGCGTGTTACCACCTGCCCAGTGGACATCGGCGGCCGGCATTTGCCGGCGGGTTCACGTGTGACGCTGCACTGGCCGGCGGCCAATCGCGATCCGCGCGCATTCGACGCCGCGCTGGAATACCGCCCCGAACGCAGCCAGGAAGCCAACCTGCTGTGGGGCGCGGGCATTCATGTCTGCCCCGGCGCCCCGCTGGCGCAGATGGAGCTGCGCGTCCTGCTGGAGGAGGTGCTGGCCAGCGGCGCAAGCATGGAGGCGGTGCCCGGCCAATCGCCCGAACCGGCCCTGTACCCGGCGAGCGGTTGGGCGCGGGTGCCGCTGCGATTGCTTGCGCTGCAGGCCGGCTGATCTAGTTGCGCAGGGCCAGCGCCACGGTCTGTAAACCTAGCCAGGTCAGCAGCAGTGAGCCGCACAGGTGCAGGGTGGTGCTTCCCAGCGCCAGAAGGATGCGCTGCTGTTGCAGCAGCCCGAGGGTTTCGATAGAGAAGGTGGAGAAGGTGGTGAGCGCACCCAGAAAGCCGGTGATGAATGCCAGCCGCCACACCGGGTCCATCTGCGGCACGAGCTGAAAGAAGCCCACCGCCAGCCCGATGAGGTAACCGCCGATCAGGTTGGCGGCGAGCGTGCCCCAGGGCAGCAGGCCTCCAGGGCTCAGCCATAGGCTCAGGCGCCAGCGGGCCAGGGCGCCTAAGCTGGCGCCAATGCAGATGAACAGGACGTTAAGCATGGCGCGCAATGGTAGCTCGCATGCGAATGGGCCTGCCAATTCGTGTCAGTGCGCCCGCATCTGCTGCGGCAGCCAGGTGACGATGCCGGGGAAGAGGTAGATCAGCGCCACGGCCACGCACATCAGGAAAAACATGGGCATGGCCACCTTGGCGATCCAGGTCAGTTCGCGCCCCGTCATTCCCTGGAGCACGAACAGGTTGAAGCCCACGGGCGGCGTGATCTGCGCCATCTCGACCACCAGCACGACAAAGATGCCGAACCAGATCGGGTCGATGCCGGCCGCCTGCACCGTGGGCATGAGCACGCCCATGGTCAGCACCACCATGGAGATGCCATCCAGAAAGCAGCCCAGCACGATGTAGAACAGCGCCAGCGCCACCACCAGCTGTGCCTGGTTCAGACCCAGCGAGCCTATCCATTCGGCCAGATGGCGCGGCAGGCCGATGTAGCCCATGGAGAGCGTGAGAAAGGCCGCGCCCGCCAGGATGAGCGCGATCATGCAGTACAGGCGCGTGGCGCCCATCAGCGCGTCCTTGAAGGTTTGCCAGTCCATCGAGCCCTGCACGGCCGAGAGAATCAGCGACCCCGCCACGCCCACAGCCGCCGCCTCGGTCGCGGTGGCAATGCCGGTATAAATGCTACCCAGCACGGCCGCAATCAGGAGCACCACCGGGATCAGGCTGCGCGAGGCGGAGATTTTTTCCAAGAACGTGAATTGCTCGATACTTTTGGGTACCAGCTCGGGGTGGCGCAGCGCCCACAGTGCGATGTAGCCTGAGAACAGCACGGCCAGCAGAATGCCCGGCAAGACGCCTGCAATGAAGAGCTGCGAGATCGAGACATCGGCCGCCACGCCGTAAACGATCATGATGATGGACGGCGGGATGAGCAGGCCCAGCGTGCTCGCGCCCGCCAGCGTGCCCACCACCATGTTCTCGGGGTAGCCGCGCCGGGTGAGTTCGGGCAGCGTCATCTTGCCAATGGTGGCGCAGGTGGCAGCGCTGGAACCCGAGACGGCGGCGAAGATGGTGCAGCCGATGACGTTGGTGTGCAGCAAGCGGCCGGGCAGCGACTGCACCCAGGGCGCAAGGCCCTTGAACATGTCTTGCGAGAGCCGGGTGCGAAACAAGATTTCGCCCATCCAGATGAACAGCGGCAGGGCCGTGAGCGTCCAGCTTGACGAGGAGCCCCAGATGGTGACCGCCATGGCGTCGCCTGCGGGGCGCGACGAGAACAATTGCATGCCGATCCAGGCTACGCCCGAGAGCGTGAGCCCGATCCACACGCCGCTGCCCAGGATGAGAAACAGCGTGGCAACCAGCAGCGCGGTGATGGTGAGATCGCTCATGAATAGGCCCCGGCTTTATTCGTTGCGCAGCGCTTCGCTGCTTTGGACCTGCTCGCGCCGGTCCAGCATTTCAAGCACCAGCTCATCGACAAACGCAATCGCCAGCACCACCGTGCCCAGCGCCATGGCAATCTGTGGAAGCCACAAAGGCGTGGCGTCGTTGCCGGTGGAGATGTCGTTGAAGACATGCGACTGCCAGGCCAGTTTGCAGCTGTAGAAAGCAAACAGCAGCGCCAGCAGCGAGGCGGCGCCCAGCGCCCACAACTCCATGCGTCTTTTCCAGCGCCCGCGCAGCAGGTTGAGGATGAGCGTGACGCGAATGTGCTCGCCGCGCTTGAGCGTGTGCGCCAACGCCAGAAAACCTGCGCCAGCCATCAGGTAGCCGGCATAGGCGTCGATGCCGGGTGCCTGGAAGTTGAGTTGCCGGCTCGCAATCGAGAGCAGCACCGCCAGGAGCAGCAGCACCATGCACAGCGCCGCCAGCACTGCAGCGCCGCTGTAGATTCCCTCAAGCAGGCGTCGCATGTGCAGGCTCTACTTGCTGCGGTAGGCGTCTACCAGGGTCTTGCCTTCGGGGCCGGCCTTTTCCAGCCATTCCTTGAGCATGGTGTCGCCGACTTTGGCCATGTCGGCCTTGAGCTGGGGCGAGGGAGGAAGCACCTGCATGCCGTTGGCCTTGAGCTTGGCCAGGGTGTCTTCGTTGACCTTTTCGGCCGCTGCCCAGCCGCGATCTTCGGCGTCCTTGCCGGCTTTGAGCAGCGCTTCCTGGTTCCCCTTGTTCAAGCCGTCAAACGCCTTTTTATTGACGATCACTGCGTTCTTGGGCAGCCAGGCCTGCAGGTCGTAGTAGTACTTGAGGTGCTCGTAGAGCTTGCTGTCTACGCCCGTGGCGCCGGACGTCATGGTCGATTCGACCACGCCGGTGGCCAGGGCCTGCGAGAACTCGGCCGCCTGCACGGTGACGGGCTGCGCGCCCACCAGCTCGGCAATGCGCGCCGTGGCCGGGCTGTAGGCGCGCCACTTGATGCCCTTGAGGTCTGCGGCCGATTCAATCGGCTTTTTGGTGTACAGGCCTTGGGGCGGCCAGGCTACGGAGTACAGCAGCATCATTCCCTGTTCGCCCAGCTTTTTCTCCAGCATGGGTTTCTGAGCGGCGTAGAGCTTTTTGGCATCGGCAAAGCTGGTGGCCAGGAAAGGCTGGCCGTCGGCGCCGTAGATTTGCCATTCATTCTGGAAATTGGCAAAAATGATCTCGCCCATCTGCGCCTGCGCGCCTTGTACGGCGCGCTTGATTTCGGGTGCCTTGAACAGCGAGGCATTGGCGTGCAGCGTGATCTTGAAAGCTCCGCCCGTCGCCTTGTCCACATCGGCCGCTAGCTGGGCCATGTTTTCCGAATGGAAATTGGTGGCGGGGTAGGCCGATGCGAGATCCCAGCGGGTTTGTGCAAATGCCGGGCCGCTGGCCAGACTGCCTGCCAGCGCAAAGCCGAGCGCTGCGGTGGTAAAGATTCGACGCTTCATGGGACGTACTCCACGGCAAGGGGTTGTGGGAAAAGAGCGTTTGAATGTAGTGCGCGCATTGCCCCAAGCCTCTAGGTGTTTGTACTAAACGTCGATAAATTGCCGACAAATTATCTTTATGACTCCCTACAATTCAGCGCTCAGTGGCGCCTTGCACGTCCCGTGCCAGCGCCCAGCCGGAGTTTTGGCATGAAACCTGTGAAGCGCTCCAGACCCGAGTCGGGCCCCATCGTTTCCTCGGCGCATCTGGTGTCGGCGCACAGCGCCGAGATGAGCGAATTCGAATTCGGCCTGATCGTCGCCGGCAACGCGTTCCATCGCTGGGTGGTCCACTGCATGTCGGCGGCCGGGCTCAAGGAACTGACGCCGCTCGATGTGCTGGTGCTGCACCACGTCACTCACCGCGCGCGCGACAAGCGCCTGGCCGACATCTGCTTCATCATGAATGTCGAGGACACCCACCTCGTCAACTATTCGCTCAAAAAACTGCAGGCGCTGGGCGTGGTGCAGTCGACCAAAAGCGGCAAGGAAGTGACCTACGCCGCCACCGACCAAGGCCGCGCCTACGTGCAGCGCTACCGAGAAATCCGCGAAAGCTGCCTGATCGACGCGCTCAACGCGGACGAGTCGCTCAATCGCGACATTGGCGAGCTCGCGCGCCTGCTGCGCGTGCTCTCGGGTATGTATGACCAGGCCGCACGTGCGGCGGCATCGCTGTAGAGAAATTTCATGAAAAATAGGCCTCCAGCGCAATGCAGGAAAGCACTATAAGCTATCAATAAAAGAGCAAAACCCATGACCGAGCCCACCCACTCCCCCCGCTGGCAGTTCTGGATTGACCGCGGCGGCACCTTCACCGACATCGTTGGCCGGCGGCCCGATGGCAGCCTGGTGACGCACAAGCTGCTGTCAGAGAACCCCGAGCAGTACCCGGATGCGGCCGTGGCGGGCATTCGCCATCTGCTGGGGCTCGCGAGCGGCCAATCGGTGACGCCCGAGCAGGTGGAGTGCGTGAAGATGGGCACCACGGTGGCCACCAACGCGCTGCTCGAACGCAAGGGCGAGCCCACGCTGCTCATCACCACGCGGGGCTTTCGCGATGCGCTGCGCATTGCCTACCAGAACCGCCCGCGTTTGTTCGAGCGTCACATCGTGCTGCCCGAGTTGCTGTACACGCGCGTCGTCGAGGCCAGCGAGCGCATCGGCGCGCAGGGCGAAGTCGTGACGCCGCTCGACGAAGCGCATCTGCGCGAACACCTTTGGGCTGCGCGCGACGCCGGCCTGCAAAGCGCGGCCATCGTCTTCATGCATGGCTACCGGTTCGCGCAGCACGAGCAGGCTGCGGCGCGCATTGCGCGCGAGCTGGGCTTCACGCAGATCAGCAGCTCGCACGAGGTCAGCCCGATGATGAAGTTCGTCGGCCGGGGCGACACCACGGTAGTGGACGCCTACCTCTCGCCCATCCTGCGCCGCTACGTGGCCCAGGTGGCGCGCGAGATGCCGGGCGTGCCGCTGTATTTCATGCAATCCTCGGGCGGCCTCGCCGATGCCGGGGCGTTTCAAGGCAAGGACGCGATTTTGTCCGGCCCGGCAGGTGGCATTGTGGGCATGGCGCGTACGGCGGAAGTAGCCGGGCACACACGCGTCATTGGCTTTGACATGGGCGGCACTTCCACCGATGTGAGCCACTACGCCGGCAGCTTCGAGCGCGAATTCGAAACCCAGGTGGCCGGCGTGCGCATGCGCGCGCCCATGATGAGCATTCACACCGTGGCGGCGGGCGGCGGCTCCATTCTGGGCTTTGACGGCGCGCGGTTTCGCGTCGGCCCCGAGAGCGCAGGCGCCAGCCCAGGCCCGGCCAGCTACCGGCGCGGCGGGCCGCTCGCGGTCACCGACGCCAATGTGATGGTGGGCAAGATCCAGCCGGCGCATTTCCCCAAGGTCTTTGGCCCGGCGGCCGACGAGGCGCTCGACGCCGACGTGGTGGCTCGCCAGTTTGGCGCCCTGGCCACTGAGACCGGCCGCGGTGCGGAGGATGTCGCGCACGGTTTCATCCAGATCGCGGTGCAGCAGATGGCCAACGCCATCAAAAAGATTTCGGTGGCGCGCGGCTACGACGTCACCCGCTACACCCTGCAGTGCTTTGGCGGCGCGGGTGGCCAGCATGCCTGCCTGGTGGCTGATGCGCTGGGCATGGAGCAGG
>Ga0208269_100542_pt1 | contig 15801 bp, 18 predicted proteins | sample LakWasMe88_LOW11_2_FD_183912 | JGI IMG/M metagenome (GOLD analysis project Ga0208269, IMG submission 183912) | Freshwater sediment methanotrophic microbial communities from Lake Washington under simulated oxygen tension - Sediment Metagenome... | ecosystem: Environmental > Aquatic > Freshwater >...
TCTGACAACGGATTGTGCAAATAGGGACATCCCCAATAAAAATAGCGCTCGTAAATAAATTTTTGCCTGAACTATCCGTCATTATAATAAGAAGAACGCTTTGCCATACTGGATTCTCTGATCACCCCGCCAGGATGAACTTTCTATGTCCGTTACGAAACAACGCACCAAAGTCGTGATCATGGGCGCCGCCGGGCGCGATTTTCATAATTTCAATGTCGTGTATCGGGACGATCAGGACAGCGAAGTCGTCGCCTTCACCGCCGCGCAGATTCCGGACATCGCGGGCCGCCGCTATCCGGCCTCACTGGCAGGACAACTTTATCCCGAGGGCATCCCTATCGTCGACGAAGCGGAGCTCGCCGCCTTGTGCCAAACGCAGTGTATCGACCAGGCCATTTTCTCGTACAGCGACGTGCCGCATAGCCGGGTGATGCACACGGCTTCGATCGCATTGGCCCAAGGCGCCGATTTCATCCTGCTGGGTCCGAAGCGAACGATGCTCCAGGCTTCCGTGCCGGTGATCGCCTGCTGCGCGGTGCGCACCGGTTGCGGCAAATCGCAAACGACGCGCTGGCTGTCCAAACTGTTGAAGGCGCACGGCCTGAAAGTCGCGGTGATCCGGCATCCGATGCCTTACGGCGATCTGGAGCAACAGGCCGTGCAGCGTTTCGCTGCGAACGCCGATCTGGATGCGGCCGGCTGCACGGTCGAGGAACGCGAGGAATACGAACCGCATCTGGCGATCGGCAATGTGGTGTTTGCAGGCATCGATTATGCCAAGATCCTCGCGCGCGCCGAACGGGAAGCCGACATCATTGTCTGGGACGGCGGCAACAACGATTTTTCGTTCATCCGTCCCGATCTGAACATCGTATTGGTCGATCCGTTGCGGCCGGGCCACGAGACCTCGCATCATCCGGGCGAGACGGTTCTTAGGATGGCCGACATCGTCCTGATCGGCAAGGTCAATTCGGCCGCGCCAGCCGATGTGCAGCGCGTGGAAGACAGCGTGCGGCAAACGAATCCCAGCGCACAGGTCGTGCGCGGCGCATCCATCGTGCAACTGTCCGATCCCGAGCGGGTGCGCGGAAAACGCGTGCTCGTGGTCGAGGACGGTCCGACCATCACGCACGGCGACATGGCCTATGGCGCGGGCTATGTTGCCGCATTGGAAGCCGAGGCGGCGGAGATTGTCGAGCCGCGCGATTTCGCGGCAGGTGAAATCGCCGCGGTTTACCGCCGCTATCCGCATATCGGCAAGGTGCTGCCGGCCGTCGGCTATCATCCGGCACAACTTCGCGCCTTGCAAGAGACGATCAATGCGGCCGAGGCCGATGTGGTCGTGACCGCGACGCCGTGCGACCTTGGCGCACTGATCGAGATCAACAAGCCGGTCGTGCGCGCGAGTTACGAATTCGCCGAAATCGGCGAGCCGTTGTTGAGCGGGTTGGTGGAAGCATTTCTGCAAGAGCAGAATTTGCTTTCGGATTGAACGCGCAAGGAAACCCTCTGATCAATCCCACCAGCCGATATCCGCATCCGGCGCGATCGTCGTGCCGGCGGTTCCCGCGAGAATATCGGCCACATCCTTGAGCTGTCCAATGCCGGCAATGCGGCCGGTTTTCTCGACAAATTCGCAAGCGGCCAGCATTTTCGGAGCCATCGAGCCTTCGGCAAAGGCCATTTCCCGAATCGCTCCGGGCGATATGCAGCGAACCGCTCGGGCTTCTGGCATTCCCCAATTCTGGTACACCGCATCGACATCGGTCAGCATCATGAAATGGTCGGCGCCTAACTCGATCGCCAGCAGAGCCCCGGCCAGATCCTTGTCGATCACCGCTTCAACGCCGCGCCAGTGGCCATCTACGTCTTTCACAACCGGAATGCCGCCGCCTCCCGCACAAATCACCACCACATTACGTATGATCAGTGACTTAATCACCTCGATCTCTACGATCCTTCGCGGCCTGGGCGACGGCACCACGCGCCGATAATATTCGCCATCCTTCGCGATGCGCCAGCGGTGTTGATTAGCGAGTTGTTCCGCGACGGTTTTGGAGTAAACGGGGCCGATCGGCTTGGTGGGTGAATCAAAAGCCGGATCGTGCGGGTCCACTTCGATTTGCGTTAGCAAGGTTGCACAGAGCCGTTCTGGCGGCAAATAATTACCCAATTCCTGCTCGATCAGATAACCGATCATGCCTTCGGTTTCGGCGTCGAGAATATCCAAGGGATAGCTTTCGTCAGACTTATAGGCCGCGCTTTGCAATGCCAACAGCCCGACCTGAGGGCCATTGCCGTGCGTGATGATGATCTGATGATCGCTAGCCAATGGCGCCAACGCGGCGGCGGCAATTTGAATATTGCGGCGCTGATTTTCTGATGTCAGCGCTTCGCCTCGGCGCAGTAGCGCATTTCCACCCAACGCAACGACTATTCTCATCGGTTTAACTCGGTGCAATCGGTCATGATAATTTTGCGGATCGGTCAGAGTGACCAGCAGGATCAGGGAACCCAGACTCATCATAACATTCTTAATTACAGGATGATAAGCGTCCTTCCCATCATTGCCCTTATGCAAGCCCAAGGTTTGCATCAAGAGCCGGAGGAAACCCAAATGACCGAACCCACGCATCAGGATTCAAAAAAGTCGCTCATGGAGGAAATCGGCATAACCGAAAAGGAAATCGACAAGCGCAGAGCGTTTCTGGAATTAGGCGATGAGGATACCCGGGAGCTGGTGAGCATCGATCCAGTCGCTCAGGCCTACGCGGACCCGGTCATCGAGGCTTTTTACAAACATCTGCTCGCCTTCGAGGAAACCCGGGTATTTTTTCAGTCCCCCGAACTCCTCGATCGCGTCAAACGCGCCCAGAAGATTTATTTTTCCAGGCTGAATCAAGGCAATTACGACAAGGCATATATCGAAGACCGCCTCAAAATCGGCGCGGTGCACGAGCGCATCGGCCTGCCGGTCAAAGCTTACCTGGGGATGTACAATTTCTATTTAAGAACCGTCGCCGATCACCTTTTCGATGCGTTACAAAAGCGAACCGGGAAAAGCGCTCAGGACATTTATCTCGTTGTTGAAAGTGGCTTTTCTGGACATCGGCCTCGCGATCGACACCTACATCAACCGCCGGGAACAGCTGATAGGCAAACAGCAGGTCGCCATGCGCGAGCTTCCGACTCCGGTGCTGCAGGTCCGCGAGCGCCTATTGATATTGCCGGTCGTCGGCGCGCTCGAATCGTATCGCGCCCACCAGTTGACCGAGCAGTTGCTGGAAAGCATCAGCGCGACCCGCGCCAAGATAGCGATCGTGGATATTACCGGCGTTCCGCTTGTCGATTCCAAAGTGGCCAACCATCTGCTGCAAACGGTCAGCGCAGCCCGGTTGATGGGGGCGACCGTGATACTGACCGGCTTGTCGCCGCAAATCGCGCAAGCGCTGGTCGCTATCGGCGTGGACCTGGGCCATGTCAAGACCACGGTAGACCTGCAAAGCGGCCTGGAGGTGGCGGAACGATTGCTCGGCTATCGGCTGGTTCCTGTCGCTGAAAGGATGCATTCCAATCAAGCTGATGTATGAAAACGCCCATTCTAAAACAGGGACCTTATCTGATCGCCTCCCTTCAGGCCGAACAGTCGGATACGGATTTGCTGGAGCTTCAAGAGGTCTTGGTGGAACAGGTTGGACGATTTCGTTCGCGTGGCGTCATTCTGGACGTAACCTTGCTTGATGTGATGGATTCCTTCGCGACGCGAACCTTGCGCAACATGGCCCAGGCGATCCGCTTGCGCGGCGCCGAAACGATCATCGTCGGCATTCGACCCGAAATCGCGTTTGCGATGGTGCAGTTGGGTCTGGACGTACGGCTGTCTGGCGTACAAACCACGCTGGACCTGGAAGAAGCCCTCGCGATCCTGGACCGTCAACGGCAGGAGGGGATGTGCCGTGACTGACGTCGTCCAAATAGCGATCCGCTCCGACTCCGACATCGTGATGGTCCGCCAACAGGCGCGCGCGTTAGCAAAGGAATTGGGATTTTCTGCCAGCGACCTGACCTTGATCGCAACCGCCCTCTCCGAGTTGGCGCGCAATATCGTCGAATATGCCCAGCAGGGAGAAATCATCTTGAGTCAAATCAAGCAAGGAGAGCTTCGAGGCCTTGTGATCGTCGCCCGCGACAGTGGCCCTGGCATCGCCGATATCGAACGCGCGATGCTGGACGGCTACTCGACCGGAAAAGGGCTGGGCCTGGGACTGCCGGGCGCCAAGCGGCTGATGGACGAGTTCGAGATCACCTCCTGCGCCGGCCAGGGCACCACCATCAAGGCGACCAAATGGGTTCACTGATAGAATACGGCATTGCCGAACGGACATTATCCGGCGAGGCCGTTTCGGGCGGCCGTGCGTTGGTGAAGCCTTTTGCGCAGGGCAGCACACTAAAAGCCGAAGCCTTGCGCACCCTGCATATCCACCCCGAGTCGGGAAAGCTGGAAAAGGAGGCCGGAACCGGCGACATGCTGCGCGTGCTGAACGCCCTGCTCTATGACGACCTGAACAAGGCCGAGCTTTTCATCACGATGTTCTACATGAAATACAACCCCGCCACACGGCAACTGAGCTACGCCAATGCGGGACATAACCGCCCGCTGCTGTTGCCGGCCGGCGAAACGGTTTGCAATGAACTGGATGCCGAAGGCATCATCTTCGGAGTCACCAAGGAAATCGTATTCGAAGAAAAAAGCACCGTTTTGCGGCCCGGCGACCTGGTGCTGCTCTACACCGACGGCATCACCGAGGCGCAGAACCCGGAAGGCGAGTTTTTCGGCACCGAACGCCTGACCCGGCTCTTCTCCACCCAAGGCCCGAAGGCGCCGCAAGAGATCATCAACGCGATCGTGAAGGATCTGCAAACCTTTTCCGGCAGCCACACCTTTGTCGACGATGTTTCGATGGTGGTTCTTAAGGTCTAATGGTCCACGAAAAACACGAAAAGCACGAAAAATTTCATAGCGCAATCCGTTCAGCAGTTTTTAGACCAGCACCTGCTCTTGCAGACGCTTCAATTCGTCGCGGATTTTCGCCGCCTGCTCGAACTCCAGATCCTTCGCATGCTTGTACATCGCCTCCTCCAACTGTTTGATTTTTTTCGCCAGTTGCTTTGGCGTCAACGGTTTAGTGTAAGACGCGGCCGGTTCGGCGACGCGTTTTTGCGTGCTCGGGATCGCCAGGCCGGAACCGGGAATCGCGGTCTGCAGGATGTCGGTAACCGATTTATAGATGGTCGCAGGCGTTATATTATGCGCTTCGTTGAAGCTGCGCTGTTTTTCGCGGCGGCGCTCGGTTTCCTCCATCGCCTGCTGCATCGATTTGGTGATCCGGTCGGCGTACAGGATCGCCCGGCCGTGCACGTTGCGGGCGACGCGGCCGATCGTCTGCACCAGCGACACGGTCGAGCGCAGGAAGCCTTCCTTGTCCGCATCGAGTATTGCGACCAGAGACACTTCCGGAATGTCCAGTCCTTCGCGCAGCAGGTTGATGCCGACCAGCACGTCGAACTGGCCGAGGCGCAGGTCGCGGATGATTTCGACGCGTTCGACCGTTTCGATATCGGAATGCAGGTAGCGCACGCGGACGCCGTGATCGCTCAGGTATTCGGTCAAATCCTCGGCCATCCTTTTGGTCAGCGTGGTGACCAGGACCCGTTCCTTCAACTCGACGCGTTTGTTGATTTCGGACAGCAGGTCGTCGACCTGCGTGGTCGCCGGGCGCACCTCGACTTCCGGATCGAGCAGGCCGGTCGGCCGCACCACCTGATCGACGAACACGCCCGAATGCGTCCTTTCGTAAGGCCCCGGCGTCGCCGATACATAGATCCGCTGCGGCGACTTCAGTTCGAATTCGTCGAAGGTCAGCGGCCGGTTGTCGAGCGCGGACGGCAGCCGGAAGCCGTATTCGACCAAGGTTTCCTTGCGCGAACGGTCGCCCTTGTACATCGCGCCGATTTGCGGAACCGTGACATGGCTTTCGTCGATCACGATGATCGCGTTCGCGGGCAGGTAATCGAACATCGTCGGCGGCGACTCGCCGGGTCCGCGGCCGGACAGATAGCGCGAATAGTTTTCAATGCCGGAACAGTAGCCCATCTCCATGATCATCTCGATGTCGAACAGCGTGCGTTGCTCCAGGCGCTGCGCCTCGACCAGTTTATGCAGCGAGCGCAAGTGTTCGAGGCGCTCTTTCAGCTCGACCTTGATCTTTTCGACCGCATCCAGTAATTGTTCGCGCGGCGTCACATAGTGATTCTTCGGATACACCGTATAACGCGCGACATGGCGCAGGATTTCGCCGGTCAACGGATCGAACAGCGACAGGCGCTCGACTTCGTCGTCGAACAGTTCGACCCGCAGCGCTTGCGAGTCCGATTCGGCCGGATAGATGTCGATCACATCGCCGCGCACCCGGTAGGTCGCGCGCCTGAGGTCGACGTCGTTGCGGGTGTATTGCATTTCGGTCAGCCGGCGAATGATCGCGCGCTGGTCGATCAAGTCGCCCTTGACCAGATGCAGAACCATCTTGAAATAGGACTCCGGCTCGCCCAGGCCGTAGATCGCGGACACTGTCGCCACGACGATGGTATCCTCGCGTTCGATCAAGGCTTTCGTCGCGGACAGGCGCATCTGCTCGATGTGTTCGTTCAGCGAGGCGTCCTTGTCGATGAAGGTGTCGGACGCCGGCACATAGGCTTCCGGCTGGTAATAGTCGTAGTAGGAGACGAAATATTCGACGCTGTTTTCCGGAAAAAACTCTTTGAACTCGCCGTAAAGCTGCGCGGCCAACGTTTTATTCGGCGCCATGATCATCGCCGGACGCTGGACTTTCTGGATCACGTTCGCGACCGTAAAGGTCTTGCCCGAACCGGTCACGCCGAGCAGGGTCTGATGCACTTCGCCGTCGTTCAGCCCCTCAATCAGTTTTGCGATCGCGGCCGGCTGGTCTCCGGCCGGTTCAAAGCGGCTGTGGATTTTAAATTCTTTCTTCACTCGCTATTTCTCGAAAACCGTTTTTTGCAACGGATTATTAAGGGTATAATTTGGGGCAATTTTTGACATTGATTTTACACGGCGGAACATGAGCATCAAACTATCTAATAGAGTTCAGGCAGTCAAACCTTCTCCGACCTTGGCGATTACAGCCCGGGCCGCACAAATGCGCGCGGCCGGCAAGGATATCGTCGGACTCGGCGCGGGCGAACCCGACTTCGATACGCCGGAACACATCAAGGCGGCGGCCGTAGAGGCCTTGGCGAAAGGCTTCACCAAGTATACCGCGGTCGACGGCATTCCGAGTTTGAAAAAGGCGATCATCGAGAAGTTCAAAAAGGATAACGGTCTCGACTACCAGCCGAAACAGGTTCTGGTATCCTGCGGCGGCAAACAAAGCTCGTTCAATCTGACGCAGGCGCTGTTGAATCCGGGCGACGAAGTGATCATCCCTGCCCCGTTCTGGGTGTCTTATCCGGACATGGTGCTGCTCGCGGACGGCGTGCCTGTCATCATCGAAACGACCCAGGCGCAGCGCTTCAAGATTACCCCGGAACAATTGCGCGCCGCGATCACGCCGAAGACCCGCCTGATCTTCATCAACAGCCCGTCGAATCCCTCCGGCATCGCCTACACGCTCGACGAACTGAAGGCGCTCGGCGACGTGCTGAAAGAGTACCCTAACATCATCATCGCGACCGATGACATGTACGAGCATATTCTCTGGAAGCAAGGCACGTTTGCCAACATCCTGAACGCACATCCTGATCTGTATGACCGGACCGTCGTGATGAACGGCGTCTCGAAGGCCTATTCGATGACCGGCTGGCGTATCGGTTACGCGGCAGGCCCTGCCGACCTGATCGAGGCGATGACCACCGTACAGTCGCAAAGCACCTCGAACCCGACCTCGATCTCGCAGGTCGCCGCCGAAGCCGCGCTGACCGGCGATCAAAGTTTCATTAACGACATGTGCGTCGAATTCAAGAAGCGTCATGATTATGTGGTCGCCGAATTCAACAAGATCGACGGCATCGACTGCATCGAGACCGACGGCACCTTCTACGTGTTCCCGAATATCGAGAAACTGCTTGCGCGTCTGGACGGCATCGACGACGATCTGGGATTTTCGGAATATCTGATCGAGCATGCCGGCGTCGCGCTGGTGCCGGGTTCCGCCTTCGGCACGCCGGGCCATATCCGGATTTCGATCGCGACCAGCATGGCGAATCTCGAAAAAGCGCTGGAGCGGATCAGAAACGCGGTTTGATCGCCGCGTTTGCCTCGTTCCCGCGCAGACTGCGCGGGAACGATCATTCTTACACCTTCCCCCAAATCCTCAGATTCAGATTCAGGTCGTCAACGATCCCCTCAACCAACGCGAGGTAGCGGAAATAATCCCGCAAACAGGCGGACTGCACGCCGCTCGAAAAAATCTTCGGTTCGAACAGATCCTTGTTGACCGGAAGCGCCACGCACACTTTCGAGTTGATGAAGGAAAGGTGAACCGGGGTATCGGCCTTGCTCCTGAAATGGACCAGGCTGTCCATCATCGACGATGACAGGATATAACGCGCCTCGACCTGATCGGTACCGTAGACGGTAAATAACGCGTCAAACTCGGGGTTTTCGAGTTCGACGATGTCGCCGCGGCCGAAGCTCCATTTTTCGAACAGCTGACCCAATCCTAAGAAGCTGCCACGCGCATCGGGCACCACGTAAGTTTTGCCGTGAAAATGCTTGTTGAAGTCGGCGATAAAAAAGAGGCCCTTGAAGACGATCTCCCAACGCGTCTGTCTGCGCCCCTTCGCATCGGTCGATTCGTGCTGTTCTTCGTGTATCAGTTCGGAGAAGAAAAAATGGGTCGCGCCGAGCGCCCCTTCGACCAGATCGCCGCCGCGATAACGGTCGATTCGATGCCTGAAGAGCTCGGACTCCCGGTAATCTTCTTCGTCGATATGGCGGTGTGGAAAATAATTGAAATGCGGGTCTATCAACGCGGCCAACTCGCGGATCACGCAATTCTTGAATACGTCCGCATAAGCCAGCTTCTTTTGCTTGAAACGATAAAACGGGTAGACCGCAACGATCACAAACGGCGCGGCCGCCAGTAAATACACCGGCTGACCTGAACGCAACAGCAGCATGAATCCGGGCGCACTCGCGGCCAGCAACGCGATGCCTGTCCAAAACAAGAGCAGCAACGCTTTCCGCTCAGGCTCCAGATCGCGTAATATCGGCGCCAAATTATTGCTATAGAGTTTGATAAAGTCGTCGGCCGATTTCATAGGCATCCAGCGTGTACGGGTTGGCAAATCAGATTCAGCTTCTGAGCAAATCCCTGGCGCTGAGGCTCTTCTTTTCTTCTTCCACTATTTCGATAGGGGTTTTGAGCGAAAAATTCATCATGCCGGCTAAAATATTCGCCGGCAACTGTCCGCAGACGTTGTTGTGGCTCAGCAGCATTCCGAGCCATACGAAGATCATGGAAAAACATCCAACAGATTCAGGAGCCAATAGCGAACCATGATAAAGAATTCCTTGTCTATCAAACCGGGCAGAGTCGGAAAATTCGGCCAAACCCGATATAGTAAAGTTTTCTTCTTTTTGCCTCTGGAGGCTGCCATGGCTCACAACGGATTCGATAAAGACGAAGTCATCATCGTGCTGAACAAGATTCTGGAAACCGAATTGGCCGGTGTCGTCCGCTATACGCATTATGCCTTGATGGTGGTCGGCTACGGACGCATACCGATCGTCGACTGGATGCGCGCGCAGGCCACCGAATCACTGCAGCACGCGAACGAAGCGGGCGAGTTGATTACGCTGCTGGACGCGCATCCTTCGCTCGGCATCGGCCCATTGCTCGAAACGCACCGGCACGACATCGGCGACATCCTGCGCGAATCGCTCGATCATGAAATGCTCGCGCTGTCGGCCTATAACACCCTGCTCGATCTGGTCAGCGGCCATCATGTCCTGCTGGAAGAGTATGCCCGGAGAATGATCGCCCAGGAGGAAATGCATGTGGGCGGCGTACAGAAAATGTTGAAGAAGCCCGGTAATTGAAAGGCGTTGAAGCGACTGAACCGCTTTCCCTGTGGGGCTGGCTAACAAAATCCAGTTTTGATGGTCATAATCCGGTTTTTACCGACTTCACCCCAGGTGACAGAGCTTTGATTTCGCGGGAGATGAGCGAATAAAGCCCAGAAGTCCATTCCGGAAGGTCTACGGAGTTAGCCTTAAGAGGGAAGGTTCTAGGGTCGTGCGGGGCAATCACGACTTTCACATTTTCGGCGCCCACTTGCGCGGTGAGGACGAAAAGTTCCTCTATCGCTTCATCGCCCATGGCCAGGCAACCGATGGAGTTGGCTCTGCCATGGATGAAAATGTCCGACCCCAGATCGGCGCGCCCGTCCATCTCAGCATGGAAGAGGTCGAGTGCGTTGGGGTAATTTAATTTCATCGACAAGTGATAATGGCTGTTGGGATTCAGTTCCTCGATCCGGTAAATGCCTTCCGGCACCTGCTCGTCTCCTTGCCGCAATTTGGGGCCGGCCACGCCGCTGGCAGCCTTGATGCGATAGTCGCGGATGAAGCGGAATTCGCCGTTGTCCCTGGCCCAGAGCTCCAGTTTCATTTCCTGTTTCAAGGCGACGAAGGTGACTTCCCGAGGGGGGTAGGACACCTTGGCCTGGGCGAAATAGGGATTGAGTTTACGCGTCGCGTATTCGCCGTAAACGTGCAGAACATCCGCCACGGTCCGTTGGCCGGGCAGCCTGGGAACCGGGATGTAATACATTGTCCGGTCGACCTGGGCTTGGGGTTTGACGGCGGCGGGGATGGCCTTGGTAATGGGAGCGGGGGACTGGTGCCCGGAGCACGCGCCGAGCAATCCAGCCAAGGCCAAGCCGGCAATGATTTTGGTTGTTAATTTCATCATGTGCGGACGTTTACCGTCATATCAACCATTGACATCCATCGCGGCTTCCCAGGCCTGCCGCATTGATGGAGATACGGCACCGGCGAGTTCACTGAAACTCGCCGCATCTTCGGTCAATATGCGGGCAGAAATCAGGTCGAGGCCGGCCTTGCGCGCGGCCAGCGTTTTTTGATGACCCTCGGCGATATAAATCAGGCCGTCATGCACAAACACCGAGATCGGCTGGCCGAAATCGAACGCGTTATTCTCGCCGGCTTCAAGCTCCAACTCTTGCGTGGGCAACAACCGCCGAGGGTCCAGCCAAAGCTCAGGAAACGCCCCGCCCCGGTTCCGCTGTTCAAAACAGTCATAAATCTTGCGGGCGATCGTTTCGGGCGCGGTATAAGAGGTATCGACGATCAGGTCGTAATTGTCGTAGCGCCGAAAATGCACGTCGTACAATTTGTAAAAACGCTGATCCTCGGAACTCTGACGTTTCAGGTTGTTTTGCAGCGTCGCTTCCAGCGACGGATTGTGCTCGTCGCTGCGGCCGGCGTTAAAAACGCGTTCCGCGCCGATCATCGCATCGACCGACAGATACACCTTGAACGCGGCCGGGATGAAATGCCAGGCCAGCCGCGAATCGATGATCAGATCATCCCGGGTTTTGCCGATTTCGATCACATAATTGTCGATCTCGTCATCGACGCTGCGGTCGGTTTCGGAAATCTTGTTCAATTCGAGCGTGGTCAGCCCGCGCCGCTCGGCGATCGCGCGCTGAATCTTGCCGGTGCCGATGATGTCGTAGGCGGTCAGTTTTTGCAGTTCCGCCGCGACCGAGGACTTGCCGCTGCCGATGTCGCCGGACAGGGTGATGATGTGTTTCATGAATTAAAAAATAGCTATTAAAAAGGTTTAACCACGGCCAGAATCACGATGCCGAACAGGAACAACACCGGCACTTCATTCATCCAGCGGAAATACACATGACTATGGCGGTTGCGGTCATGTTTGAAATCGAGGAGCCACTTGCCGCACAGGCCATGATAGCCGACCAGCAACGCCAGCAAGGTCAATTTCGCATGCAGCCAGCCGCTGCTCCGGTACATATCCCAGGCGTAATCGGCCAGCATCCAGACGCCGAACAGCAAGGTCAGCAGCATGCCCGGCGTCATGATGCCGTAATACAGCTTGCGTTCCATGATCTTGAAGCGCTCGCGGCTGACGCTATCCGAACTCAGCGCATGATAGACGAACAGGCGCGGCAGATAAAACAGCCCGGCGAACCAGGTGACCATGAATATCAAATGAAACGCTTTTAACCAGAGCATCGCTCATCCTTTGTTCAACATTGCGGCAATTCGGCTTTGCCAGGATGGATAATCGAAAACGCCGACCGATTTTTCGGCGATCTTGCCTTCGGGACTTATCAAAAAAGTCGTCGGGGTAAATTGTACCTCGCCAAACGCCAACGCATGCGCCGAATTCAAATCCAGCGCCACATGATAAGGCAATTGCCTGGCGCGCGTCATTTCGACGACATGATGGGGCGGATCGTAAGCCATCGCAACCGCCACCATTTCGAGACCCTGGGGGTGAAACTGCCGATATAAATCGATCAGATGCGGAATTTCAAGCATGCACGTGGGGCAATCGGTCGCCCAAAAGGTCACGATCGCCGGCTTGCCGCGCCACTCCCGCAATGCGACTTGCTTGCCGGTAATCGTGGTAAAGGTGACCTCCGGCGCCGCTCCGGTCATCCGGGGCACGGCCTGCCAGGCGATCCACACGGCTAAGGCGAACACCGGCAGCGCGAATAATAATTTAGCCCTGGACAACCGCTCCCCTTCCTCGCCAGGCCGTCATCACAGACGGCGGGCAATTTTTGTTTAAAACACCGGATTATACCAAATCGGCTCGCTATCGGATCGAACAAAAACACAAGAAATCGAATACAAGACTTTCGATTAGAAAAATAAGGGAGAAATAGAATTAAATCTAATTATTAATGATGCCATGGTAAATGAGCGCCAACTGGAAACGATCGGTAACTTGCAGTTTTTTAAAAATATTGCTCAGGTGATTTTTAACCGTATGCGGAGAAATATTCAGATCGCGCGCAATCACTTTATCGCATTTTCCCTGAGCGACATGGGTGGCAATCTGCTCTTCCCTGGGGGTCAGCGGTGTACCGCTCAATCTTATATCACTGTCGGCATTCTTTCTTGCTTTATCTAGCATCAGCCTGCAGATCAGGTAGCTGATAAATTGTCGCCCTATCCAGAGTTCGCCATGGTTGACGGCTTGAATCGCTTTCATCAGCAACTCATCGTTGATCGATGAATGGCAAAAGCCGCGCACACCGAGTTCCATCAAGGGATATAATTTTGCCGGATCCTGTTCGTCTGTCATCACAACGATCCGTTGTTCAAATCCTTTTTTAAGAATTTTTGCGACCAGGGGATGAGTGACATCGTCGTTAAAGAGCGCCAAATCCACTAATAGCATCGCGCCGAGACTATCCCGCAAAATTAACGCCAATGCTTGGGGATTATCCGCCAGAATAAGCTCGGCAGGTTTTTTGTAACACCGCAAAACCTGATCGTAAAGTCTATTGCCGGTTAAAATAATTACGGGGTTTTCAAAGCCTTCACTATTATTCATTTCGATGCCCTTTAAAAAACTGAAATTCTTAGCCTTTGGCTAAAATGCCGACAGGTTCAACTACATCTAAGCTATGCCGCCAACAAGTACTGAACAGGCTGATTTATCCGCTGGACTTCACCAGTCTTCCCGCCTTGAACACAATCCTTCTTCAGCCGCAAAAAAAGAAACAGGGCTTTAGCATCAAATCTTAATATAGCATTAAATATTTTATTAAGGTGATCATATAAAGAACATCTCACGGCAGCTTAGGACCGGAAATGTCTTATCGTCACATCAACCCCGAACCTAATCCACCCTACCGACTCTCCTAATCTCTTTCACGCCCATACCGGGAAACGGTCAAACCTGTTAAAATAGGAACTTTTTTAGCAAGCCTCACTGCGGCCAACAGCATATGAAGAAAATCCTGATCTCCGACAAATTATCCGAAGCCGGCATTAATTACCTGACCGAGCAATCCGGGCTCCAGGTTCACATCCAGACCGGGCTCGACGAAGACGGCTTGTGCGGGATTATCGGGGATTACGATGCATTGTTGATTCGCAGCGACACCAAGGTCACGCCGAAAGTGTTGCAGGCCGCCAAGCGGCTCAAATTGATCGGCCGCGCCGGCATCGGCGTCGATAACGTCGATATTCCGGCCGCGACCGAAATGGGCGTGATCGTAATGAACACGCCGGATGCGAACGCGACCACGACCGCAGAGCTCGCGATCGCGCACATGATGTCGCTGAGCCGCCGCCTGCCGACCGCCGACAGCTCGGTCCGCGCCGGCAAATGGGAGCGCTCCAAGCTGATGGGTGCGGAAGTCGCGCACAAGACTTTGGCGATTCTCGGCTTCGGCACGATCGGCCGCATCGTCGCGCAGCGCGGCCACGGGCTCAAAATGAAAGTGATCGCCTATGACCCGTTCGTCGCACCGGAAATCTTCGCCGATCTCGGCGTCGAATCGGTCAGCCTCGACGACCTCGTCAGCCGCGCCGATTATCTGACCCTGCACTGCCCGCTGATCGAAAAAACCAAGAACATCATCGGCGCTGAGCAGTTCGGCATGATGAAAAAGAGCGCGCGGATCATCAATTGCGCGCGCGGCGGCCTGATCGACGAAAGCGCGTTGTATGACGCGCTGAAAAACGGCAAGATCGCCGGCGCGGCGCTCGACGTGTTCGAAAACGAACCGCCGGTCGGCTCGCCCCTGCTCGAACTCGACAACATCGTGTTTACGCCGCATTTGGGTGCCTCGACGACCGAAGCGCAAGTCGCGGTCAGCGTCGAAATCGCGCGCCAGGCGGTCACCTTTCTGCAAACCGGCGAGGCGATCAATGCAATCAACCTGCCGAGACTCTCCGCGGAAGAACTGAAAAAATCATCCGATTACATGAACCTTGCGACCATTCTGGGCAAGGTCGTGGTCGGACTCGCGACCAAGCCGCTCGAAAAACTCGAAGTCGCGCTGTTCGGCCGCGCCGCCGAAGTCGAAGCACGGCCGGTGTCGGTCGCGGCGCTGGTCGGCGTGTTGGGCGGCCAGTTTTCGACGCCGGTAAACCGGGTCAATGCCGAAAACATCGCCAAACGCCAGGGCATCTCGCTGATCGAATCGAAAACGGCCGAAACCGAAGATTATGTCTCGCTGATCAAGGTAACCGGACACAGCGCAGACGGCGATATCAGCGCTTCGGGCGTACTGCTCGGCGGCCACCATCCACGACTGATCTGCATCAACCATTTCGACATCGAAGTGGTGCCGGAAGGCACATTGCTGATCACCCGCCACGATGACCGTCCAGGCGTGATTTCCGCTATCAGCTCGGTGCTTGGCAACGCGAACATCAACATCACCCGGATGCAGGTTGGTATGGCCGACGGCCAGCAACAGGCGATGGCGGTCATCAGCGTAACCGAACCGGTCAGCGAGGATTTGCTGAAACAATTGCATGACGTACAACCGGTGCATCAGGTCACCCAGATCCGCTTATGAGTTTCGGCATCATCTGCTTCGATTGCGACAGCACCCTGAGCCGAATCGAAGGCATCGACGAACTGGCCGGCCGCGTCGGCCTCGGCGAAGCGATGGCCAAGCTGACCGATGCGGCGATGAACGGCGAAGTGCCGCTCGAGGCGGTTTATGAAAAACGGCTGTCGTTGATCCGTCCGGATG
>Ga0208269_100543_pt1 | contig 15762 bp, 4 predicted proteins | sample LakWasMe88_LOW11_2_FD_183912 | JGI IMG/M metagenome (GOLD analysis project Ga0208269, IMG submission 183912) | Freshwater sediment methanotrophic microbial communities from Lake Washington under simulated oxygen tension - Sediment Metagenome... | ecosystem: Environmental > Aquatic > Freshwater >...
TTCCGAGCGCGCCTCCAGCCCATGGATGCGGGCATTGGCCAGGTTGACGTACTGGAACACCGTCGGGTTGGCCGCCGTGCCGGCGCCACTCACAGCCTGTTGGCTGATGAAGTCGCGGTAGCGGTTGTCATAGGCCGCCACCGAGTAGCGCACCCGATCCAGTCGGCCGCGAAAGCCCAGCTCCAGGCTGTCGGCGTGCTCGGCTTTCAGCTGGGCATTGCCGACGGTGGTGTAACCCGAGGCCAGGTTGCTGAAACCGTTGTTGACCTGGTCGGGCGTGGGGGCCCGAAAGCCCTTGGCCCACTGGCCATAGGGTGCAAAGGTTGGCGCCAGTTGCCACACCACGCCAAGGCGTGGTGTGACGGCCTGGCCGGACAGGCTGACGGCCGTGCCGCTGTAGCCCGCGGTGGACGGTGAAAGCTTGTAGTGATCAAAACGCAGGCCAGGGATGATGCTGAACGCCCCGGCCTGGATCTCGCTTTGCACAAAGGCGCCGGCCAGCACGTGGTCGGTGTCCGGGAACGGCTTGGTCGGAAAGCTTTCGCCAAAGGGCGGCACCGTGCCGTCGCGCACCCCGCTGATCTTGCTGCGGCTCCAATCCGCGCCGTAGGTCAGGCGCTGGTTGAGCCAGCCCGTCAGATTGCTTTCAAGCAGGGTCGAGAAACCGGCCACCTTGCTGCGGTAGGTGGTATCGCGGGTTCGATCGGCTGCGGTGTAGCGGTCTTCGGCGCCGTATTGGCTGACCTTGGCGTCTTGCCAGTAGACGCGGGTTTCGGCGCGCTGAATGCCCAGGGCATTGAGGTCGTTGAAGCGATGCTCCAGTGAGACCCGGTTGCGTTCGATGCGGTCGCGCGCATCCAGATCAATGACGCTGGTCGAGCTCAGCGGCGCCACGCCCCGAGCCGAGTAGACCTCGGTGTCCTGCTTGCGCTTCTGGGTTTCGAAGGTGAAGCCCAGTTGCTGGGTCGGGTCGATTTTCAGAAACGCCTTGCCCAGCAGGTAGCGGTTGTTGTAGTCCACCGGGTTGGGCGTGGTGCGGTTGGCATTCAAGGCATCGTTGCTGCCCTGGTTGCCCACCTCGTGGCCCTGGCGGTAGCTGCCCAGCAGCATGCCTTGCCAACGCTCATTGGCGCCGGCCACCCCCAGGGTGTTGGACCAGGACCGGTCGACCGAGGCATAGCTGGAGCGCGCAAAGCCCCCCACGGTCTGCCCGGGTTTGAGCAGATCGCCCGGGTCGAGGGTGCGAAAGCTGACCGCGCCGGCCAGCCCATCGCTGCCGAACTGGGTGGACGCCGGGCCCCGCAGCACTTCGACGGTCTTGATGCCATCCACATCGAGGTAGTCACCCCGACCGGAGGCAAACGAGCCGAACGAGAAGCTGTTGGGCACGCGGATGCCGTCGACCAGCATCAGAACCTGGTTGCCCTCCAGCCCCCGGATGTTGATGCCTTCGTTGCCGGCACGGCCAGTGGACGCCCCGGCGGCGGTGAAGCGGGTGGGCGCGGCCCGCACGGACACGTCCAGTTCGTCGCGGAACACGTCCTTGATGTCGCGGGCGCCAGTCTGCTCGATCTGGGCGGCCGGGGTGACGGTCACGGTGGCGGGCACCTTGTCCACCCGGCGCTCCGAGCGGGTGGCACTGACGGTGACCTCATCGAGGCGGGTGGCCTCGGCCTGGGTTGGCGGACTGGACTGGGCCAGCAGCAGGGTCGGGGCCGAGCCCCAGACCAGGCCCAGCGCCAACGCGATCTTCTTCTTGCGCAGCATGGTGGTTCCTAAAACTGAATTTAGGCACTGGCTGGCAAGCGCTTGCTGGTGCAGAGGATGTGACGAAAGAAAGCCCGAGAACAGCATTCCAGCCAGACGGCCAGAACAGCAAAGAGCTTGGCGCCGGGCTTTGACCCCGGCGTTGTTTGCATTCTAGATGAGATTTATTCTTATTTGCGACACATTCATGAAGAACACTTCTCGCTGGCTGGTCATTGGATTAGATGATAATAGTTATCATTTGATACCTGAACGGTCACCTGCACCCTTGACAGAAAAGCGCCGAACCAGCGCCACGACCCACCCACGCCTTGTTGCCATGACAACCCTAGAAGCCAGCGCCAAGAACCCGTCGGCAGACGCCGCCCGCGCCAAACGCCGCCACCAGACCTACTCGCGCTTTGTGCATTGGGTGCGCAAAACCCACGGCTGGATCGGGCTGTGGGGCGCCTTGCTGGGCCTGGTCTTTGGCCTGAGCGGCATCTGGCTGAACCACCGTGCCGTGCTAAAGCTGCCCTTGAACCAGCAGAAAAGCCACGCCCAGATGGCGCTGGCCGACCCGCCCCCCAGCACCCCCGAGGCCATGGGCCAATGGCTGGCCCCTGCGCTGGGCTTTTCAGGCCCGCCCAACAGCGTGCGCATCGACCCCGCCAAAGCCCTGCCCTGGGCCGAAAAAGGCGCCACTCAGGGTGAGGCGCCGCGCCAGCCGGAGCGCTGGGTGTTCAACTTCGGCGGCCCGCACGAGACCGTGCAGGCTGAATACTGGAAGGGCAACCGCTCGGTCGGCATCAACACCACACAGCACGGCTTCATCGCGGCGCTGACCAATCTGCACAAGGGCACGGGCATGACCGTGCCCTGGATCCTGCTGGTGGACACGATCGCGGGCAGCATGGTCTTTCTGTCGATCTCGGGCGTGATCCTGTGGGTGCAGATGAACCGTCGACGCGCCGTGGGGGTGGGCATCTTCAGCGTCTCGGTGCTGACGGCGCTGGGCATGGTCATGGCCCGCCTGTAAACCAGCACGCGCTCGGCCCAGTTTCAGGGGCCTGCCTCGTCTCATGCCTGACAGCCTCTTCTTTCAGTTTCTCAAAAGCTGACAGACATGACTCCACCCACGCGAGGCGGGCCTGTTTTTATTCAACCGCACAACCGGGAGGCCCCGGCGCCTCAAACCCCAGGCAAGCCACGGCGACGCATCATGTCGAGGCCCATTGCAGCGCTCAATACCGCGTTGCCCAGGCCGCGAGCGGCCGGGTAGGCCCCTTCGTCCTCGGCCTGCAGGTGGGCACGGTACAGGCTGGCAAAGCCCTCAGCCTGCAGCAACCGGCCCTGACCCACGCGCACCTGTTCCAGTTGCTGGCGCAGGGCCTGCCAGGCAGGTGCCATGTCGCGGTGTTCCTGCTGCAATCGCCCGGCCAGCGCCACCCAGGCCGGGTTGCCGCTTTGCAGCAGCAGCGGAAACACATGGCGCTCTTCGTCTTCGTGGTGCAGCGGTGCGGCCAGGTCAAAGTAGCGCATGACGTCGCGTGCCGCCTGCGCAGCCTGGCTGTCGGGCCCGTGCTCACGCAGGTGGGCCTGCAGGCGCTCCAGCAGGTCCAGCATGCGCCGCACCTTGTCATGGCAGGCGCCCAGCATGTCATAAGGGGCAGCAAAGCCGGCGTCAGGGCCGGGGCGGCCGGGCAACAGAGAAGGGTTGGGGATGTGCACGGACTGGGTCATAGCAGACAGAGCAGACAGGGCATGGGGAGGGAAGGCTGATCATGCGGCAAACCAGCGCCACATGATCGGGCTCATGCGCAGGAACATGCCCCTTCGCACGCACCGGCCGACTGTAGGGTGGCCGGCTCAAACTGCGGAAACAACACGTTGTTCTCGAGGTGGATGTGCTGGATCAGGTCGTCATGGAACTGCTGCAGCCCGGCATAAAGCGCTTGCCAGGTGTTGCAGGCCCCGGGAGGTGGCACCATGTCGTGAGCCAAGGCCAGCATGCGCGCCAGTTCTGCCCCGTGGGACACATGCTCATGGCGCATCATGGCGATCGGTTGCGGCACAAAAGGATTGCCACCGGCCTTGAGCATCGGAAACAGCACGTTCTCTTCCTTGGCCATGTGGTCGAGCAGGTCCTGCTCCATGTGCTCCAGATGGGCGGCCAGGCCGGCCGGTGCCTCGGGGTGATCACGGTGCACCGCTTCGACCCGGCGCGCCATGCGGATCAGTTCGGGCAACTGCTCGCGGTGCACGGCATGAAAGCGCTCCAGGATGTGGTCGATCAGGGCCGGCGCGGGCGTCGGTACCGCGGGCGAGTCCTCACGCTGAAGGCCGCCTAGTTCGCGCAGCACAGACGCCAGGTCAAGTGCCTTGTCCAGAGCCGCCTGGCGCAGGCTGATCTGGCCGCCACAGCAGAAATCAAGCTTCAACCGACGGAAGACGGCCGTCGCGCCGGGCAGTTGCACTGCGATGCGGCCCAGGGCCTGCTCGGCCAGGGCGTTGGGGGTGGCAGGGTGGCCGGGGGTATCGAGCGTCGCGGTGTTCATGCTGAGGTCCTCTTATTAAGATGCATTGTTTGCACATCTTAAAAAACTTGAACATGCATGTCGAATGATTTTTCAAAACCCTGCCCGGATCGTGGCCTGGCAGCGCTTCGCGCCACAGGCCCCGAGAGGGCCTCAGCCCCCGCCCGCGCGGGGTCGGCGCGCCATGCGTGGCGCGGCGAGTGCCGCCAGGCCCGTCATCAAGAGCAGCAGGGCCCAGGTCGACAAGGTGGGCACCGACGCGGGCGCCGCTCCAGGCACCACGGCCTGCGGGTCCAGCGGGATGTTGTTGTTGGTCACATCCGTCGTGGGCTTGGGGCCTGAGAGGTAATAGGTTGTCGCTTGACCGCCCGACGGCGCTCCGCTCACACCCGTGACCGCTCCGCCGCCAGCCGGCCAACTGCCCGATGACGGGATCACCGTGCTGGGCGAGGTATAGCCCGTCTTGCTGACCGTGAGCGTGTAGTTGCAGGCTGAAGGCGCCGCAGGCAACAGGAAGAAGGCGTAGGAACCGTCCGCGCCGGTGGTCACTGAACTGCTCCCTGCCAACCAGCTGGAATCGACCGAACCACAGGCATAGCCGAGGGTGACCGTGGCTCCGGCAATGGGCTGCCGGGTGCTGCTGTCGTACACCGTGCCGGAAGGGTCGATGGGCAGGCTCTGCTCGGTCACCACATCGCCACCGATCTTGAGCCTGAAGTTGCGCGTTCCCACATTGGCTATCACGATGTTGTCGAGAATGGACTGGCCAGGGATGCCCCCGCCGGTGATGGCAGTCCCACTCTCGCCATTCACAGGCAAGGTGCCGCTGCCCATCCAGGGCATGAATCGCACTGCGTACACCCCATCGGCCAAGCCGGTGAAACTGTACTGGCCATTCGCATCGGTGCTGGTGCGGGCGATGGGGCTTCCGCCTTGAAGCAGGTCGACACTCCAGTTGGCGCGGCCCACCTCACCACTGTCGTAGCGTCGGTTGCGGTTGGCGTCGTACCACACCCGCCCCGAGATCGTGCCCGTGGGCTGGAGCGTGGGCACAGACAAGCTGCCGGTGGCACTGTTGTTGCCCGCATTGGACTCGACGGTGCTGGTGCTGACTGTCGAGGTCACGGTCATTGAAGCCGGGGCAGCCGGTGCCGTGAAGCTCAGCACCAGGTTGACAGCCTGCCCGGCAGCCAAGGTGCCAGGCAGGTTACAGCCGCTGATACTTCCGCCGCTGTAGGTGCACAGCACACCGTTGTTACTCACCTGCAGGTTGCTCGCGCCCCCCGTCAGGCTCACCGCATAGCTCACGCTGATGGCCGACGCAGGCCCCAGATTCTGGAAGACCAGGGGCACCAGCACAGTACTGCCACCATAGGCTTGACCAGGCACAGAGACCGAGGTGGTGACATCGGCCACCGGTGTCGGGGGCTGGCTCACCACCGTGGTCACGGCGGTGGCCGTGTTGTTGCTGTTGTTGGCGTCCACGCTGGTGCTGCTCACCGTCGAGGTGAGCGTGACCGAGCCAGAGGACGGCGCCGTGTAGCTGGCACGCAGCGAAATACTCTGCCCCACCGGCAGGGTGCTGGGCAGGCCGCAGCCCGTCACGGCGCCTGTGGCCTGGTTCCAAGTGCAAACGATGCCGTTGTAGCTGAAAGCCGGCGTTCCGGTGTTCGGAAAGCCGCTCACAGCAAAGCCCAGCCCCTGGGCGTTGTCCGCCCCAAGGTTGGTGTAGCTGATGTCAACGGCCACCGCGCTACCTGGGTAGCTTGTGGCTGGTGCACGCAGGGATGTGGTCGGGTCAGGCTGGGTGGCCGCGGCCGTGATGTTGGTCACGGCGTTGGCGCTGTTGTTGTTGCTTGGCGCTTCGCCAGGCGTCGTGGTCGCAATCAACGAGGTTGCGCTCAGGGCGGTGTTGCCCGTGACCGGCGCGCGGTAACTGACATTCACCGACACCTGCTGCCCCACCACCAGTGTGGTGGGCAGCCCGGTGAGGGTCAGCACACCAGTCGCCGCATTGAATGCGCACGAGGCGGCGCCGCAACTCACGCCCGTCACCGTGGTGGGCAAGGTCAGTTGATAGGTCACACCCTGAGCTGCCACGGCGCCCTGGTTGCCGAAGCTGAGCACCAGATTGGCCACCGCCCCATTGGCCACCGACGAAGGCGCGCTGATGGTGGTGTAGACATCGGGCCCGATCACCGTGGTGCTGGCGCTGGCGCAGGCCGTGGTGGGCGTGCAGGTCGTCGTCGGGTCGGTGGGCGGGCTGCTGCCCCCGCTCGGGTCCACGCCGATGTAGTTGGTGATGGCACCGGTCGTGTTGGGTGCCGTGGCCGTGTAGCTGAAGCTGGCCGTGCCATTGACCGCGAGCCCGCTGCTCAGCGTGACCGTGCAGACCATGGGCGAGTTGAAGTTGGCGCCACAGCTGACGCTGTTGACACCGCTGCCCGGCGTCACCGCGGTCACAGTCACGCCCGCTGGCAGCACGTCTTTCACCGTGGCGCTGGTGCCGCTGGTGTTGCCACCAATGTTGCTCAGGGTGATCGTGTAGGTGATGGATCCACCCGCGGCAACGCTGCTCGTCGCAGCCTTGGCAATGCCAAAGGTGGCAGCAGGCGGCGTGATGTTGGTCGAATCTGTGGCCGTGGCGCTGCTGGCCACCCCACCACCCGACACCGTGGTCGAGTTCACCAACGGGGTACTGGCATTGGAGGCAATGGACACTGACACCAAGAGGGTCGGGTAACTGGCATTGGCGGTCAAGCTATCGCTGCGCGTGCAAGCCCAGCCGCTGTTGTTGGCACAGGTCCAGCCAGTGCCACTCATGCCCGTGACCGTCATGCCCGTGGGCGGCGTGTCAGTCACCGTCACCGTGCTGGCCGCGCTGGCACTGCCACCGCTGTTGCTCACCGTGACGGTGTAGCTGCCCGTGCCGCCCGCGGTCATGCTGCCGCTGTGGGTCTTGGTGATCGCCCAGGCTGCAGGCTGGGCTGCCGAGGTCACGTTGGTGCTGGCGCTGGCGCAAGCCGTCGTCGGCGAACAAGTCGTCGTCGGATCGGTGGGCGGGCTGTTGCCCCCGCTCGGGTCCACGCCCATGTAGTTGGTGATGGCACCCGCCGTGTTGGGTGCCGTGGCCGTGTAGCTGAAGCTGGCCGTGACATTGACCGCCAAGCCTGCACTCAGCGTGACGGTGCAGGTGAAGGGCGAGGTGTAGTTGGCACAGTTCACCGTGCTGACGCCCGTGCCGGGGGTCACGCCGGTCACGCTCACGCCCGCCGGTAGCACGTCTTTCACCGTGGCGCTGGTGCCGCTGGTGCTGCCACCGATATTGGTCAGGGTGATCGTGTAGGTGATACTGCCGCCAGTGAGCACACTGGCCGTAGCAGCCTTTTCGATCTTGAAGGCCGGCGGCTGCACGATGGTGGTCGAATCCGTGGCTGTGGCGCTGCTGGCCACGCCACCACCCGACACCGTGGTCGAGTTCACCAGCGGGGTACTGGCATTGGAGGCAATGGACACCGTCACCAAGACGGTCGGGTAACTGGCATTGGCGGCCAAGCTATCGCTGCGCGTGCAAGCCCAGCCGCTGTTGTTGGCACAGGTCCAGCCAGTGCCACTCATGCCCGTGACCGTCATGCCTGTGGGCGGGGTGTCAGTCACCGTCACCGTGCTGGCCGCGCTGGCGCTGCCGCCGCTGTTGCTCACCGTGACGGTGTAGCTGCCCGTGCCGCCCGCGGTCATGCTGCCGCTGTGGGTCTTGGTGATTTGCCATGCCGGCGCCTGGGCAATGATCGTCGAATCAGTGGCCGTGGCGCTGGCCGATCCACCACCCGACGCTGTGACGGAGTTCACCAGCGGGCTGCTGGCGCCAGCCGATATCGACACCGTGACCGTGATGGCCGGATAGGACGAACCTGCGGCCAAGGCATCGGTACGGGTGCAACTGGGCAGGCTGCTGCAGGACCAGCCTGAACCGCTCATGGCAGTCACTGTCATGCCACTGGGTGCCGAGTCCGTGAGGGTGACGGTGCCGGAAGTGGCCGCACCGCCGCTGTTGGAGACCGTGACGGTGTAGCTGCCGGATCCTCCAGCTACAAAATTGCCGGTATGCGACTTGCTGACCGCCAGCACAGGCGCGACCACCACAAAACCTGTGTCTTTCTGGCTGACCGCGCCCGAGCTGACCGTGACCGTGCCAGGATTGGCATTGCCGGTGGTCAACTGCAAGCCCGCCGGCAATGCAGTGGTGTCGACGGTGACCGTGGCCGACCCGGCTGGAACGACGCGACTGAAAAAGCCGTTGCCGTCGGTAGCCACGGTGTAGGTGGTGCCGCCCACCACAATGGACACGCCAACGCCGGCATAGGTGGGATCGCTGCCCGCGTCGTAGCTGCCATTGGTGTTGCCATCGCGGTAAACGTAGCCCTGAACAATACCGGTGTTGGCGGCCAACACCGTCACATCTTCTGCGGTAGTGCCAAGTGGATCAAAGGGCACCGAAGCCACGCCAGCTGGGACATTGCCCAAGGTCACAGCATTTTGGTAGGTGGCGGCACCCACGCTGGCATCGATGTTGGCATCAAAGGCGATGGTGAGCGTGCTGTTGGCAGGCACCGAAACACCCGACCAGACCGGTTGATTGTGAATGGCATCAGATGCATCAAAACCGGGTTCAACAGCACTGCCACCCACCAGCGCCGTGGCGGTCTTGTAACTGAAGCCGGTGGGCAGAGCGTCTGTGACTGTCAAGCCGCTGGCCGGCGAACCCAGCGAGTTGCTGATGCTGATGACGTAATGCGCTGTGCCACCTGCCGAGCTCGTCGGCGTGGTGGTGGCCTTGCTCACCACCAGGCCGCCCGTGGCCACGCTGGCACTGCTGCTGACGTTGGCCAGGCCAGTAGCTGTGAGGGTGGCGGTGTTGGTCGTACTGCCCGTGACGGTGGGAACGGCCCACAACTGCAGCGTGCCCGAAGCCGCCGCAGCCACCGTGCCCAGCGACCAAGACACCGTGCCATTGCTGCCCACGCTGGGAGCGCTGCTGGCCGCAGGCGACGAGCCGACATAAATCCAGGACGCAGGCAAGGGGTCGGTCACCACCACCGAGCTGGCATCGGCGTTGCCCGTGTTCTGATAGGCCAGCGACCAGACACCCGCCTTGCGCAGCGCGGTGCCACTGGAGGCCGTGACTGCCGAACCCAGCGTGAGCACGTTGCCAGAGATGGCGGTGATCTGCAGCACCGGATTGCCCGAGCCATTGACCACCTGAACCCAGTCACCAACCTCCAGCAGGCTGGCGCTGTTGACGAACACATTGGTACTGGCGCTGGCCGCGGCCGTCAGGGTGGCCGCCGGGAACGGCAGGCTGGCTGGCCCCGATTTGCTGAGCGTCATCACCGGGGCAGCGTTGGCGCTGTTCGTGGCTACCGCCGTCTTGCTCGGGGCATTGGAGGCCGTGGCGCTGGCGGTGTTGGTCAGTGTGGTGGTCCCCGAGGCCAAACTGCCCACAGTGGCTGTGAAGCTCAGGGTGGTCGAGGCGCCAGCCGCCAGGGTACCCACGTTGAACACCACCTGGTTGTTGACCGCATCGAAGCTGCCCGTGCCCGACCCGGCCGAGGTGATGGCCTTGAAGCTCAGGTGCGCCGGAACCGGGTCATTGACGATCACCCCCGTGGCAGCAGCCGAACCCGAATTGCTGACCGTCAGCGTGTAAGTCACCAGACCTCCCGGCGCAACGGAGGCGGGCGAAGCCGTCTTGCTGATGCTGACGTTGGGGTTGCCGCTGACCGACACGGTGACGGTGTTGCTGGTGCAGGATGCGGGCGGTGAGCCACCCGTGCAGTAGCTGCTGTCGGTGGCCGTGGCCGTGTTGTTCAACGGCGTCACACCAGCAGGCACACCTGTGGCCCCCACGTTCATGGTGAAGGTCAGCGAAGCACTGGCTCCTGCGGCCAGGGTGCCAACTGTCCAGCTCAGAGTCCCCCCGGATTGGCTGCAGCTTCCCGTGGCCGTGGTGCAACTTCCATAGGTGAAGTAGATGGTGGCGGGAAGCACGTCACTGACAGAGACTGAGGAGGCTGCAGCAGTGCCGGTATTGACGACAGTCAGCGTGTAGGTCACTGAATCGCCAGCCAGCAAAGAGGTCTTGCTGGCGGCCTTGGAAAGGCTGAGACTGGGGCTGCCAGTGCCACCCACAACCTGTGTGGAAGCTGAGGCATTCACGGCCGCTGTCTCGGTGCTCGACAGCGAGGCCGTATTGACGATGCTCGAGGCACCCGACAAATTGTCCGGCACATTGACCACCACCGAAGTGGAGCCACTGGCACCGGCAGCCAGCGAAGAAAAGTTCCAGGTGACGGTGCCATTGCTGCCCACCGACGGCGGCGTCACGCTGGTCGCAGCAGGTGTGGCCGAGGCCGACACAAAGGTGGTCCCGGCCGGCAGCGGATCGCTCAGAACCACCGACGTGGCCGCGGTCGAGCCACTGGTGTTGGCATAGTTGAGGGTATAGGTCAACGTACGGCCGGTGCCCGTGAGGGTGACGGTCGAAGCATTGACCGACTTCTGCAGTACCAGGTTGGCTGGCGCGGGGGCACACAACTGCACATAACTGCGGGTGTCATTGACGTTGACACTGATCGTCGAACCCTTGTTGTTGGCAAGCAGCGCCGACACCACGATCAGCAGGCGGTGGCCCTTGGCGAGCGAGCCCGAGGGGGTCACGCTGGACAGCGAGATCGGAGGCGTTGGCGACCCGTTGTCGACATAGGACGTGCTGCCGATCAGAGTCTGAGTGCCCGTGCTGGGGTTGTAGTCATAGACCTTCGCATACATCGTCAAATTGGCGTTGGCGACGTTGGCCTTGGTGTAATAGATCTGTCCGGTCAGCGTGGAGGAGCCATTGAATGTGATCAGCTGAGAGGAGATCGGGTCCTGGTAGAAGCGGGCAATTTCCGTTTCTACCGGGCTGCCGCTGGCAGCGACGGTGGTTGAAACGGTCGATGTGGATCCACTGGGCGTCAGGGTGCTCGCCGTGTATTGGTTACCGCTCAGGGCGGTCGAGGTTCCCACCAGATTGCCGGTCAGCGTTCCAACACTGGTGCTGGTCCCTTGAAGGTAGTAATTGATACAGGTTGAGCCGCTCAGGCTCACCCCCACCTCGTTGCTGGCGCTCACCGGCGTCCCTCCAGTCCAACTCAGGGTGGCGGTGTTGGTGGTTGGGTTGCTGTAACCGGTATAGGGACTGGCCGCCTTGGCCGTCACCTGCACCGAGCCTGTTGCGGCGGCGGCCACAGAGCCAAGGCTCCAGCTCACCGTTCCGTTGGCCCCCACCGCCGGAGCGGTGCTGGCTGTAGGAGAGGACGACACATAGGTGAAGCCTGCGGGCAGCGGATCGGACAACACCACGCCAGAGGCCGCGCCACTGCCATAGTTGTTGTAGGCCATGGTCCAGGTCACGTTGGCGCCAGGCGCCACGGCGGAGACGTTGGCTGATTTGGACAACGAGAATGCCGGTGCAACGATGTTGACCGCCACCACGGCCGTCGCACTCTTGGTCACCGTCGTGCTGTCTGGTGCCGTGGCACTCAGGGTCGCCGAGTTGGTCAGTGACGTGCTGGCGTAGTTGGTATTCACCGTGACCGCCACCGTCACGCTGCCTGAGGCCCCTCCTGCCAAAGTACCCAGTGTCCAGGTCAACGTTCCTGAAGAGTTGCTGCAACTGTTGGAACAACTGACAAAGCTCACCCCTGCCGGCAAGGAGTCGCTGATGGAAGCCCCGGTCACGCTCACCGCAGAATCGTTCGAGTAGGCCAGGGTGTAGGTCAGCTGAGTGCTGCCATCGGGGTTGATGCTGTAAGTGCTGGGGGTCTTGCTCAGCGAGACCCGGGCCGAGTCGACCTGCACGGTCACTGGGCTGCTGGTCAGCGTGCCGAAACTGGTGGTGGATGTCGCGATGTTGTTGTAGGTGCCGGCGGCGCTGCCGGCCTTGGCCACAAAGGTCAGCACCAGCGAGCTGTTGTTGGCAATGCTGAGGGCATTGAAGTTCCAAGCCACCGCACCCGTGGCATTCAAGGTGGGCGAACTGCTGGGGGTCACGGTCGAGCCCCCATTGGTGACGCTGGTGGTGGATTGATAACTGAAGCCTGAGGGCAGGCTGTCGCTGATCTGCGTGGCCGCGATGGCGGCCCCGGTGGTGTTGTTCAGCGTCAGGGTGTAAGACAAGGTGCCACCCGCCGCCATGTTCGTGAGGCTGGCGCTCTTGCTCAGCGTCGGGGCAACACCACAGGTGTTCAGGGCCAGGCCGACCAGGGCCACCTGGCTGCCGGTCACGGCGGGGTTGCCATACCAGTTCTCCGAAGCCGAAGGTGACTGCGTGGGTGAGTGGGCAGGCAGGCTCGCGTAGGAGGTGCCGCCCACATAGATTCGGTTGGAGGCGTCGCCCGTCACATAAGAGAACGTGCGGTTGTCCACGCCTGAGGGCGTCACGCCCAGGTCGACCACGGTGTTGTCATCCACCGCCTGCACACCGATCAGGTAACTGCCCTTGAGCAGGCTGGCTCCGCTCCAGCTGGCGGTCCAGGTCGTGTAACTGCCCGGATTGCGGGCGGCGTCAGCGGCAAAAGTCCAGCTGCTGCCGTCGTTGGCGACGCCGTCACCATTGACGTCGTAGTAGTAAAAGAACTTGACCCCCTTGACCGAGGGTGCCACCTTGCCATTCACGATGGCCAGGGTGTCCTGCACCTCGGTGCTCAGGGTGTAACTGCCCGGACAGGTGCTCGGGGCCGTCGCCGTCACCGAGGCCACGATGGGCTGCGCATAGGGCTGGGATTGGTTGAACGAGATGTAGTCACCAAACGGCGCCGGCTGGCCCGCCGCGCCCACCCAGCCGGCGTTGATCGCGCAATCCTTCTGGAAGGGGTTGTTCAAGCTGTTAGCCGTGCAGAAAACCATCGAGATCGGTGAACTGCGGGTGATCTTAGGGCCGCCCAGGCTGGAGGCATCGAGCATCTTCACCGGGATCTGATAGTCGATGAAGTACTCATTGCAGGGGCTGTTGGTGACCAGTTTGGAACGGGTGGTCCCGTAATCCCAATTGGTTTCACTGCTGCCGTTGGGCCAGCTCGGCACCGGGTTCAAGGCATTCTGGAAATTCAGGATGCGGTTGCTGCCATTGGAATCCACATAGGCCGTCGGGTTGTGCGCGATCAGCTTCACATTGGCCGGGTCACCCAGGTAGTCCAGCGACTGGGTGGGCAGCTTGCTCCAGATGCCGGCGATCCGGTCCACCGCCACCGAGGGCGCGCCCGATGACCCATCCAGGTGGGCCGCGAGATCCAGAAAACCATCACCGTTGACATCAAACAGGACCGACCATAGGGCTGAGTTCCAGGGGTCGGTTGCACCGTAATTGCCCGCGGAGGGACCGGTCGCATAGGTGTTGGCGATCTGCTCCACGCGCCATCGAAACAGGATGACATCGTCCGAGCCATCGGCTGCAGCACCCTGCCTGAGCGCGTAATAGATGCTCGGCTTGGACTTGTCGGTGCACGACGAAGAGATGTTGACGTAGTTCTGTGGCGAGGTACCGCCGTTGGAGGGGTCTTGAACACGCGGATCGGCCACACCGCTTTGGAAGCGCGTATACGGCAGCCAATCACCACACGTTGTGCCACATTGGGTCGGATCGGAGGGTTCAGCGGGCCACGCAACCGCCGGGAAATGAGCTGCGCCATTGCCCAGCGTTGGTGGATAGGGGTCTGCTGAGACCATGAAGGCTGAACTCAACAGCAACACCATGAGCAGCGCCTGAACCAAAAAAAGCAAAGGTGTCTTTTGAATTCTCATGTCAAGGCCTGTCTCAAGCTCGCACCAGCTATGTAGATCAGGTCTGCAGGGAATGCTTTTCCAGGCAGGACCTGATGCCGCGTGCAAGCAGCACTGTTTAAATATGTACAAATAGTAACCATTTGTTTCGTAAAATTTCTGGCCCGAGCCGGCGCAATGTCAATTTGTGCTCACGTCAAGTCTCTACTGCGTCACGCCAAAGGCGACGGCGATACAGGCCTGAGCACGTACAAGGCCGTCAACCGGGTCGTGACAGCGATCGTCTCTGCGGCACATCACGGGTTTGAAATGCGAACTAAATTGACAAAGTCGACACTTTTGATCAAGAATAGAAGCATAAAATGCTATTTACAACACAATTGTACACTTTACACAATTCAACTCAAAGATAAAATCATTTATATCGTCTTATTTCTCATTTCAAGTTGAATGCTAAAAAATACCCGGAAGCATCACGCTGAGTTATCATTTTTCTATCAGCCGGAGAACGCGCTTGAGTGCCTCCGCAGGCCCTATCCCAGCAAGACACCCTGTCCATGACCTGCATCTGACGCCAGGCCGGCTGCATGGGCTGGCCGCACACGACCCATGCCAGCCCACCCCATGCCGAATCGAACCCACCGTCAAGGCACCTCACTGCTGCACGCGGGCACCCCGTGCAACCCTGCACCATGACTGATCTGCCACGACAGAAAGCCTTCCTCGCTCGCCTCGTTTTTGGCGATGTCCAGTTCCAGGAAAGCGAGGAACTGCGAGAGTTCCAGTACAAATTTCTGCTGGCGCTGATCTTTGCCGGAGCAGGTTTCACGGCCGCGCTGGTGTTGGCGCATCTGGGTGGGCTCAATCTGCTGAACGGACCGCACGTCTATTCAATGATGGGCTTCACAGTGCTGGCCCTGGGCTGCTGGGCCGCATTGCGCTCACGGCCAGAGCGTTTTCTCAAAGTGGCCTGGGCCTATGAGGCTGTCTGCATGCTGGAGTACACCTCCGCCCTGCTCTTCGTGCCTGCCGACGAGCTGCGGCTGCTGTGGTTCATGGTGAACATCCCGGGCGTCTTCATCTTGCTGGGGCCGCGCAGCGGCTGGGGCATCACAGGCCTGTCTCTGCTGATCGTGCTGGGCGTGAACCCCTGGCTGGCTCACCCCTATTCAGCCAACGCGCAAGCCACCTTGCTGCTGGCGGTGCTGTATATGAGTGTGATGTTCCATGTGTTTGGCGATCGCTCGGTGTCGTACTTTTCGCGCATGCGCAAGTACAACATCAAGCTGCTCAGGATCGCCTCCCGCGACGCGCTGACGAGCGTGTACAACGCCCGCGCCTACCTGGCCCAAAGCGAGGCCACGATCCAGGCCGGTGCAGAGGCCGGGCATGGTTACTCCGTGCTTTTCGTGGACCTGGACCATTTCAAGCGCGTCAACGATGAACATGGCCACGCGGCAGGCGACAAGGTGCTGCAGGCCGCGGCCAAGACATTGCAAATGGGCGTCAGGCACAACGACATCGTGGGCCGCATCGGCGGAGAAGAGTTCGGCGTTCTGTTGCCGCAAACCGACCTGAGCCAGGCCGTGCGGGTGGCCGAGCACCTGCGACGCAGCCTCGAGCAGTTGCCAATCGACGTGGGCGGGCATTCGCTGCAGAT
>Ga0208269_100553_pt1 | contig 15395 bp, 12 predicted proteins | sample LakWasMe88_LOW11_2_FD_183912 | JGI IMG/M metagenome (GOLD analysis project Ga0208269, IMG submission 183912) | Freshwater sediment methanotrophic microbial communities from Lake Washington under simulated oxygen tension - Sediment Metagenome... | ecosystem: Environmental > Aquatic > Freshwater >...
TGTGGGCCCAGCGCATTCAAGCCCTCAATCCCTTCGTTGTTGAACTGGGCGGCCAGGTTGTTGCCTATGCCGAACTGCAGCACGACGGCTACATCGACCACTTCTACGTCGCTGGCAACCACCCGCGCCAAGGCCTAGGCACCCACCTGATGACCCACCTGCTGGCCGAGGCCACGTCACTGGGCCTGGGCCATTTGACAGCCGATGTGAGCGTGACGGCCGAGCCCTTCTTTGCCCGCCATGGCTTCACGGTGCTGGAGCGGCGAATGCCGGTGCGCCGGGGGGTGACGCTGGCGAATGCGTTGATGTGCAGGCGGGTGGAGGTGGGGGGATAACGGGCGCTTGATTGGCTTTTGAGGAGTTCAGTGCGGCCTCTCAGGTGCTTGATGTGGTTGTCAGGGTGTTTTTGGCCCCTTCATGCTGGGCGGCGTGCTGTGGGGCAGGCTGGTCAATGAGATTCAGTGGGCGGAGGGACTCGACGTGTTGGACGTGGGGATGCAGGGGGCGGTTCGGGGCTGGAATTGATGGGTGGGGTATCAGTTGGGGATGTCTGGAATGCAGCGTGAGGAGTCGATTGCGCTGATCGGGCGAGTTCACGGTGACCGCCACCAACCCGACATTCGCCTCAGCGGCCGTCGCCACCATGAACATCTGCGAACGCTTGGAAAGCGGCCGCTCACCCTCTCGTGGCAGCTCTGCCGGAGAGTGGTCATTGAGTTAGGCCAACTGGCTTCCTCGGAAGCCGGGGCGGTTCAGTCCAAGAGCCAGAGCCTTCGACCCTCCACCTAAATGCCATAACATGAGACATTGGGCGGCCACGACTCATAAGAAGGCGCATAAACAAGGGGAGCACAATGCCTTGGGGTATTACAGAACACATTAACCACCTGCAAAAACTGCTGGTCCCTGGCGTCATCGGAAACTACAACAGCTTCGAAGTAACGGAGATATTCGGCTTCCACCGAGACACTCCGCGACAGCCTTCAAACTTCATGAGTTTGCTTGTTGCAGAGCCATGTCCGCCGCCGAATGGGAGTCCCCTCGAGCCCGACCTACTGACCAATAAGCCGATTGAGCTGCGCGGCACCCCATGGAAATTCGGCGTCGCGCGCAATCGGGTATCGACGCAACAAGTCCTGCAAGCGCTTCAGAATTTCAGCGTTGCTGGCGAGTGGAAGCCTGGCAATTCTGCGTTGAAGGTCGGAGCGCTTACCCCCATACCTCCGCAATTTGTGCCCGCTGACACAGCGCTTCCACACCCATGGAACGGTGTGCTCAAGAATAACTTCTGGGAAGGCTCCCATGTCCTTGAACTTTTCGACGGCCTGAAAACAGATGTGAGATTTCTATTGGATGAGCCAAAGCTTCTCAAGCAACTGGCAGCGGACCTAAGGCCCTTCGCAAAGATGGGCATTGATGGTCTGTCTGACCGGCTTGGAAATATTCTCATCCAACTGCCCGTGACCGTCGTGACGACAAAGGTTTCAAGCTCCCAAAACGGGGATTTTCTTGTACAGCCCTTCTGGCACAACGCCGCGCTCACGCGACAGCTAAGGGTGTCATGCGAGAAGTATGAAGACACAACCTTGGAGGGATACGGATCCGAAGATATCAATGCTTCACTGGCGAATTTCCTGCTTCACTCACCTGGAGGCGGAGCCCGATACGTTCTATGGGATGACCAGAATCAATTAGTGCTTGGCGCATCCGCGCAAACTTCGTTCATTACGAGCATCAGCATGAACGTCCATGCTGTAGGGGAAAGCATCAACACCCGGGACTTCTATCTTCCATCGCCAAATGGGGGACTGGAGTTGATATCCGTCCCGCTCATTGAAGAACGGTCTCCGAACATTATCGGAACCCCAACAGCCAATCCGCGTGAGCCATGGCGGGAAAACAGAGTCTTCAGAGATAGCCTAAAGAGCATCCGGGAGCGGAAGGAATTCATTCAATATGGAGGAAACTCGGGCGCCGTAACGGACGATGCATTCAAGGACATTCGCGCGCTACTTCGAATGCATGGCAGGACTGGTGCGTGGTTATGGGACCCATATCTTGATGCCAATGACGTTCTTGCTACGCTCTTCCACTGCCCACACAAAGGTGCTGACTTGCGCGCACTCACGGCTGGCGCGGAACCTCCGGTGGCAAAGGATAAGGACAAGTTATCCGAAGCCGTCGCTTTTTGCCAAAGGGTTGAGATATGGCTTCGCAGTCACCCCCTTGCAGGCTGGGTAGGGTTGAAGCCACAGTCTGCACCGCCTCCCAAACAATCTTGGCAAGACAAACAACTTGAAGCCTTCATGAACTTGAAGGGCAACTGCAAAGACCTGCGGTTAGAGTTCCGCATACGCGAAGGCAGCGCTGGCTGGCCGTTTCATGACCGCTTTTTGATTTTCCCCTCTGACATCGGGCCAGCAACAGCGTGGTCCCTTGGAACATCGGTCAACAGTTTTGGCCAGAAGCACCACATCCTTCAAAAGGTCGCCGATGGCGAGTTGATTCGGCAAGCGTTTCTGGACCTTTGGGACGAACTGAGCGATAGCGACTATCTCGTATGGAGCACGACATGAACCCGGCTGCAATGAGCCTTGCGCAGGCCCATTTCCAAGCTGCCCTGACCCCGGGTGCCTCTACGGCTCCGTTTGCGCTGAGCCAATTACTCGCTCAACTCAGCACGGACTCTCAGTCGCCAGCCGTTGACACCGTGCCTATCGGTCACATCACTGGCGACGAGTTCCCATTTCTACGCAACATGTTTGCAATGGGGACACCTCCTGATGCTGCTGCATCTGCAGCATGGGAGGCAGCAATACGGTGGTTGCTGAGTGCGTTGCGCAACTGGGATGCCAGCGAAGCAAATTCGCTCAACCACCTTCGCGCGCTGCTTGGTGCCATAACGGCACTAGATGCAAACCTGGCAGGGCTCTCCGGTGTTGCTGCTCATGTCGCGTCAAGCCAGTTGATTGCGGGGTTACGGCACTTCATAGAGCGCACCGACGTAGGCCCTGGTTTCAATGAGCGGCGATTTCCAGAACTCCGCCAGCAAATCGAAACCTTGGCCAGCAGTGGCAACCTTGAGCGGTTGTGGCACATGGTCCCGCACATGAACATCTTCCCGTCGCCAGATTTTTGGGCAGCAGTAGTAATCATGTACAACGCCGAACCTGCTGAGCTTGCCGCCATTATTGAGAGGCGAAACGAAGTTCATTTTTCGCTCCTGATTTGCAGCGTGCTCGGCATGCAAGCCATAGTCCTAGCATCCAGGGTCAATAACCTAGTTTTCAAATTCATTAGCGTTGCAAATTCGTGGCAAGACCGCTCGGTCGGCCCCAGCCAAAGCACCCAGTGCACGCTGCAGGCTTTGCTACTTCAAGTTGCACAGACGTCTACCGCGGACTGGGCTGTGTGGATGCAAGCCTTGTTCAAAGCTCCTGGCCACAACCCATCATTGGATGGCGCCTTAGGGTCGGTACTTCAACAACTGTCCCAAGCGCACTGGACAGCATTCTTCAAGGCGCTTTCGCTCCACTACTCGCACAGAGCAGCGGCGCCAGTTGCGAATATCCTGGTCCCGTTTGCAAATTCAGGCAGCGCTGAAAAAAAAGCCGAGATGTGGGCCACTGCTCATCAAGTCTGGTCTGACTGGGGCTACGGCAAACATGATGGCGATAGCGCAATGTTTGCCCCTGTTGCCTGCGCATTAGACTTTCCCGTGGCCATGTATTACGCATCGATGCGAAGCGACGAGCGTTCAGCGGCGGAAAGCAATCTACATGAAGCAATTGAGACGGTGGAACAAGGATGGTTCAACTCTGTCACGGAATTGGTGACTGAGAGAAACAGGCTCAAATCCCACCTACGCCTGGTGCTGCATGGGACAGCACTGGCAAATGGGAGTGACCAGGCGCTTCCACCTCCCATCCAGCCAGAGGCGGACCTTTATTCCCAGACGAGGTATCACTACCACGACGTGAATATTTTTTGAACCGCTTCTGGGTAGTCACTCTTCTCCGCCAAGGCAGACCTCCTTCAAGGCCCTGAAGTCGCTCGTTCTGTCAACGCGATCCGGAGAATCGCTTCAACCGCGTAAGCAGCCTCGGCAGAGCACAAAGCGAACTGACGAGATTCGGCTGCTGCAGATTGCAGCCCTGCCACAGAAGCGTGCTAAATCAGCATGCCGTAGGGCGCTTCAATGTCAATCGGGGTCGTCCGTCCTTGGTCGGTGCCGCAGCCATCTACGACTCAGAAAGTCGATCAATCAGCCCGATCAGGTTATGCGCAGCCTGAGCGCCTCTCTCATCCCCGGCTGCCACAAAGGCGCCCGGCTTGACGCGGATGCCTCCGTAACCTGGTCCATTCCGCCTTACCAGTGATTCGACAGGAGTCCTGGATTTGAAGGCTACTGGATCTCGTTGCTTGCAGGGGGCGAGTGCCGAGCAGCCTGGTTTCGAGTTTCAGGTTTCGGCGATCGGCGACATTCGCCGGCCCGAAGCGACCGTCAGCAGCCAGCCTCAAGCCGTCGCCCACAGCGGCTGCCCCTTTCACCACCGCCCGCATTCGTTCCGCACCCATTTCCCCAATGGCAACAGCCCGTCAAAGCAAAAATTCCAGGCACAGATTCAGCTCAGCCTCTCGCCTAAATTCGACTCTCCACATGCCGTTTGAAGTTGTTCAAGATGGCTTGCCACCCCTCTCGCTGTTGCTCAACGGAATGCGTGTCTTCCCCATCAAATTCAACGTTGACATGGACGCCTGAGGGCGTTTGGGTGAACTTGACGCTGGCCTGCCGGTCGTCGAACGAATACGCCAGGCATTGATTCACAAGCACCTGGGTGTAGGTTCCGGCGAAATCAAAGCCGAAACTGCCATCTTTGGCTTCCATTCGGGATGAAAACGCACCGCCTTCTCGAAGGTCTACGCTTGCCTTGGTGGTGTGCCAGTCATCGGAGGCTGCGTTCCATTGAACAATGTCTTCCGGGGTGGTGTAGGCGTGCCACACGGTATCGATCGGCGCCTGCACTGTGGTTTCAACCGTGATTTTCATGGGTCACTCTGAGGGTGGGTTGGGGATCGCACGTTGTCACCTATTTTGAAACAAGCGCTTGAGAAATGGTGGCAAGAGTGGTGCGGGTTCTCCAGCAGGCCCCCCTCAGCCTGACTTCCCATCACCCCCACCGCCCCGTGCCCTCAACGCCGGCCGTGCAATCCCCAGGCGCGTCCCAGCTCTTGATCGACCCAGGTGTAGACCTCTTTTGAAATCACACTTTCTGCCACCATGGCCTCCATGGCGGCGCGGCCCTGGCGCAGGGCGAACAACAGCAGCAGGCGGCGCTCCAGGGCCTGGGTGAAGTCGGGATGGGCGTCGCGCAGGGCTTGGATGGCTTGCTCGGCCGATTGGCTGCGGGCTTGCAGCACGGTGTCGAGCACGCCGGCCATGCGTTCGCCCAGCAGGGGTTTGAGGCGGCTCTGGTTGTAGCGGTGCAGGCGCTCCAGCACGGCGCGGCGGCAGATCAGCAGCTCGAAGCGGTCGGCCAGGGCGGCGGCCAGGGGGCGGTCAAGGTGCAGGTGGCGGTGCAGCCACAGGGCCACCTGGTAGCTGGCGTGCGGCTCCAGGATGCGGCGCGCAGCGCGGTTGTAGCCCAGGCGGCCTTCGTTGCGGGCGGCGTCGATCATGTGGCCGGTGTTGCGCATCATGGCGTCGAGGTTGCGCACGCTCACGATGCCGTTGCCATAGTCGGGGATCAGGTCGCGCTCGCGCGTGGCGAGTGTGGTCAGGCCGATGGCCAGGCGTTCGCGCTCGTTCAGGTCGGCTGCCAGCGGGGCCTGGCCCAGGGCCAGGCCGTTGCGGTACAGCTGGTTGACCTCCGCCGCGGCCTGGGGCTGAAAGTGGAAGGTGGCGGCAATGCGCTTGACGGTGGCCTCCACTTCTTCGGTGGACAGGTTGATGGCCTGCTGCTGCAAGGCCTGGTCTTGGGCCGACAGCCTGTCCAACCCCAACTGGCGGATCACCCAGCGCAGCGAGCTGCCGTTGACCAGCAGGCTGAACAGCACAAAGCCGGTGGCGATCACCGACACAAAATGCCGCGTGGCCGCCGGCAGGGCGGTGTTCTCGGCCACGCCCATGGCCAGCACCAGGGTGACGGCGCCGCGCAGGCCGCCCCAGGCCATGGCCAGTTTGTAGGCCGACGAAATGGGGGCGCTGAGGCGCAGGCGGCTCAGCGCGGGCAGCATCAGGTACAGCACGGCCAGGCGCCCCACAAAGGCGGCCACCACGGTGGCCATCAGGTAGCCCACGTCGTGCCAGGCCACGTCACGCAGCAGGTGGGGCACCCGCACGGCGGCCAGCAAAAACACGATGGCGCCGGCCAGCACGGCGATCTGCTGCCACACCAGTTGCACGTGATCCCAGTTGCGGGGCGCCAGCCGGGTCTTGGCCAGGCCGTTGATGACCAGGCCGGCACACACCACCGCCACCACGCCCGACACATCGAGCCATTCGCCCCCCAGCAGGTACAGGGCGTAGGGCACGGCCATGGTCAACGCGGTTTCGGCCGAGGCGATGTTGCCCATCAGGGGCAGCACAAAGGCCACCGCCCGGCCCACCACCAGGCCCAGCAGCACGCCGCCCCCAAATGAGTAAGCCAGGCTGCTCAGGCCATCCACCCAACTGACGGAGGCGCCATGGCGGGTGAGCATGCTCATCAGCACGGCGGCCAGGGCAATGGCGGCCGCGTCATTGAGCAGGCTTTCGCCCTCCACCAGGCGTATCAGGCGCCCGGGCGCGCCCACGTCGCGGAAGATGCCCACCACGGCCGATGGGTCGGTGGTGGCCACGATGGCCCCCAGCAGCAGGCACACCACCGCGCTTTGCGGGGCCACCAGGGCCAGGCCCAGGCCGATGGCCCCGGTGGCCACAAACACCGCCACCACGGCCAGCAGCAGGATGGGCGCGGCATCCTGCAGCATGTTGCGCACGTCCACCGTCAGTGCCACCTGAAACAACAGCGGCGGCAAAAACAGCCACAGGTAGGCCTCGGCCGGAAAGTCGGGGCTGATCAGGGGGGCGAAGAAGAAGGCGGCAAACTCAGGGGCCACCGAGTCGATGGCCACATAGCTGGCCCCCAGGGTGATGCCCACCAGCGACAGCAGGGTGGATTCGGGGGCGCCCATGCGGGCAGAGGCCACCTGCACCAGGGCCACGATGGCCAGCAGGCTGGAGGTCAGGACAAGCAGTTCGGCAAGACTGGGCACGGGCGATCAGGTGCCGGTCAGGCACCGGTTGTGAAAAGGGGGGCGGGGGAGGGGCCATGTTGATCGCCCCGCCTGCGGCAGCCTTGCCCGCACGTGCCCGGCGCAGCATGGCTGCGTGGCAGCGCCACACGGGGGCTGAGGCAGGGGGGAGGAGGGCGGCGGCAAGGCATCCATCACAGGCCGTGTCGGGTGCTGGCACCCGGGCAAGGGCCATGATAGCCCCGTCTGTCCCGGGCCTGCCCTTGGCGGCACCGCCTGGATCAAACAAGGCTTGCAAAGAGTGCAAGCCATTGCAAGCAGTGGATGCCCAAAAGGCCAGAAGAGCGCGAACAGGGCGCTTGAGGGCAAGGCCCCTGGCGCCGCCTCAGGCGGTTTGACGGCTCAGGCGAAGGCGGCGCGGGCGCTTCGGGGGCGCGTGGCGGGCGGCTTCGGGCTGAGCACTTGCGGCTTTTGATGGGAGGGGTGATGGGTGTGAGGCAGGGGCTGCGGCATGGGCAGCGGCATGGGCGGGCTCATGGGGGGCGTCCAGCAACTGGTTCAGTGCCTGCGCCTGTCGTGCCTGTTCGCCGGCCCGGCCTTGCAGCAGGTGCTGGGCGCACTGGCGCAGCAGCATGGCCATCCAGTCGATGGCCGGGCCTGTGGTGCGGCGGTAGTGTCGTGCCTGTTGCCACACGCGCACGTAGCAGGCCTGCAGCACCTGTTCGGCCCAGGGGGGCGTGGCCACCAGCATCAGGGCCAGCACATACAGTCGGTTGGCGGTGGCGTCGTGCAGTTCGGTCAGGGCCGGGCGTTCGCCTTGGGCGATGCGCTCCAGCAGCTGGATCAGGCGGTGGGGTTCGTTGGGGTGTGTCATGGGGCAGGCTGCTTGACCCGTCTTCGTTCGGAAGGTTCCGTTCGTCGCGCGTCTGGAACGTCTGGAGTGTGCCCTGGTGGCCGATTTCTGGCTGATGCGGCCGGCAATATCCTTGCCTGGGCAGGTTTCATGGCCCGAGCCGTCCGCAGCCTGGCGGCGCCCGGGGCACAATGGCGCGCCCCCGCGCTTGCCTGCTGCCGGGCTTGATTTCCATGGGTGTGTCGATTGTCTGAACTGCTGCAACATTTTTCGTGGGTGGCCGCCTTGGCCGCCCTGCTGGTGGGCCTCTCCAAAGGGGGGTTGCCAGCCATCGGCATGCTGGCCGTGCCTTTGATGGCCTTGTCGATGTCACCGGTGCAGGCGGCCGTGCTCTTGCTGCCGATCTATGTGGTGTCCGACATGGCCGGCCTGTGGCTGTATCGGCGCGATTTCAGTGCGCCCAATTTGCGCATCCTGGTGCCGGCCGGGCTGGCCGGTGTCTTGCTGGGCTGGGCCACGGCGGCCTGGGTGTCCGATCGGGTGGTCACGTTTCTGATCGGTTTGATGGGCCTGGGCTTTTGCCTGTATGCCTGGTTGCGCCGGCAAAACGAGGCCCCGCCCCAGCCGGTGAACCTGCTCAAGGGCTGGCTCTGGGGCACGGTGACGGGGTTCACCAGCTTCATCTCGCACGCCGGGGCGCCACCGTTTCAGGTCTATGTGCTGCCCCAGAAGCTGCCCAAGGCTCAGTTTGCGGGCACCGCCACCTTGTTGTTTGCGGCCATCAACCTGGCCAAGATCGTGCCCTACCAGCTACTGCGCCCTTATTCAGCCCAGGCGCTGTGGGGTGCGGCGGCTTTGCTGCCCTTTGCCTTGGCCGGCACGGTGGCCGGCGCCTGGCTCACCCGGCGTCTGGCCGATGCCTGGTTCTTCAGGCTGGTTCAGGTCGGCCTGCTGCTGGTGTCGGTCAAGCTGATGGTGGACGCTTGGGGCATGCCGCCGGGCTGAAGGGCCCCTCAGCCCCACCGGGTTGTGACGAGGCGGCTGGCGTCGAATTGCACCCGCCAGGCCTGAAACGCCTCTGGCGGCATGGGCCTGGCAATGAGGTAACCCTGGGCATCGTCGCAGCCCAGGCTCACGCATCAGAACAGAAGCCTTTTGTTAGACACGTCGCCCAGCGCCTGCTGCAGCCAACGCTTTTGCAATTGGTTCGTGGAGCGACGACTTCACTTGAGCCACTTTTTCAGTCAGATTCACGGCTGAACATGGGAAAGCACCGGGCCGAAACTCTTACGTGAGTGCAACAAAAAGCTATAGCGGTGGTTTTGTGCTCGCAGGTCGAATTCATGTTTGTTTCAATATTTCTAGATTTTCAGATTGGACGGCTTTTGTTGTGACTCAAACGGATCGGCAACCGGCCTTTTAAAGCGCATTCAGGGGGCTGCGTGTCTGCGGCGTATGGGTTTTCTTACATTTTCTTTTTCTGTCGCGCCGACGGAAATGCTGTACTACCAGACGGTCACTCGTTGAGTTGCGAATCAACGCATTTGATTGCTCTCTCACGATGCCAGGTTCAGGTTGGTATACATGTTCAAGGAGTCCAGGTTTGAATATCCGGTTGAATGCAATGTTGGCAGGTGCTTGCGTGCTTGCAACATTGGCAGGTTGTGCAACAGAAAATTCCCGTGTGCTTGAAACAAGGACGGTAGCTGCTGCTTCGAGCAGTTTCTCGGGCCAGAAACTTCCTGTCTCAATAGGCAAATTCGAAAACAGATCGCCCTTTCAAAGAGGTATTTTCAGTGACGGTGTTGATCGTCTTGGTAATCAGTCAAAAACAATATTGATATCTCATCTGCAACAGTCCAATCGATTTGCTGTACTCGATCGTGAAAACATGAGCGAATCAAGTCAAGAGGCCAAGATAAAGAATCAGTCTCAGAAATTGAAAGGTGCTGATTTTTTGATTGCCGGTGATGTGACCGAGTTTGGTCGTAAAGAGGTGGGCGATCATCAGCTTTTCGGCATACTGGGTCGTGGCAAAGAGCAAATTGCATATGCTAAGGTTGTGCTTAATGTGGTGGATCCTGCAACCTCCGAGGTTATTTATTCGGCCCAGGGTGCCGGTGAATACTCCTTGTCCAATCGCGAAGTGATCGGCTTCGGCGGCACGGCTGGATACGACGCCACGCTGAATGGCAAGGTGCTCGATTTGGCAATCCGTCAGGCTGTTGATAAGTTGGCCACGGCTGCAGATGCCGGTGCGTTCAAAGCGCAGGCTTCGAGGTAATGCCATGCGAATCTATTCTTGGTTTTCATTGGCAACGGCTTCGATTGTTTTGGCTGCTTGTGCAGGCCCGCCCACCTTGTATCAGTGGGGGCCCTACGAAGCGCAGTTGTATTCACACTTCAAAAGTGAGTCACCTCAGGCCCAAATTGATGTGATGGAAAAACACGCAAAAATCGTGCGAGAGGCTGGGCAGTCCTTGCCGCCAGGATACATGGCACACTTGGCAGTTCTCTATGGGCAGGTGGGGCGGGACGCTGATCAGATGGCAGCTTTGCAAAAAGAGAAGGAAAACTTTCCGGAGTCGAAAAACTATATTGATAGTCTGATCGGTCAATCGAAAATGGGGGCGCCTGATGTTAAAAAATAGAATCCAGCTGTCTATGGCATTGCTTGCTTTGACAGCATTGGTAGGGTGCGCAGCGCCTAAGCCTAAAGATTACTCGGCATTTCGGGCGGCCGATCCTAAGACGATTTTAATTTTGCCGCCTAAAAATAGCAGTCCTGATGTCAAGGCTACCTATGGCGTTTATGCACAAACGTCTCGCCCGGTGGCAGAGGCCGGTTTTTATGTTTTGCCGATTACCTTGGTGGATGAGCATTTCAAAGCACAAGGGATGACAGTCGCAGATGATATCCACGCGATTGATGTCGGGAAGTTGCGCGAGGTTTTTGGGGCGGATGCGGCTTTGTACATTGATGTGAAGGAGTATGGGTCAAAATACTACGTGATCGGCAGCGCAACGGTTGTGACAGCGGAGGGGCGGTTGGTAGACCTCAGAACGGGCGATGAGCTTTGGAAAGGTGTGGCACGGGCGTCCTCCGATGAACAATCTCAAAACAGCGGCGGTATCGCTGGATTGTTGATTACGGCACTGGTCAAGCAGGTGATGGCCGCCGCACTCGATCAGAGTTACCCCATCGCGGGCATGACGACACAGCGCCTTCTTGACGTACAAAGCCCTGGGGCCTTGATTCCGGGCCCCCGGCATCCTTCATACCCAAAGCGCTGATGGTTGCGCGGTAGCCGTGTCCGTCTGAATCCATCATGCGTTGCCGTTGAGGGACTCCGCCGGTGGCGGATTGCGAGTCAAGCGCTTTGGTGGGCTCGCTCGGCTTGCGATCTGCTTTCATAGGCCAATCTCCAGGCCTGAAACTCCTCCGGCGGCATCGGCCGGGCAATGAAGTAGCCCTGGGCATAGTCGCAGCCCAGGCTGGCCAGCTGGTCCCAGTGGGCCTGGGTTTCGACGCCTTCGGCCACCGTCTTGCGGCCCAGGTCGTGCACCAGGTCGATGGTGGAGCGAACGATGGCGGCCGAATCCTTGTTGTTGCACATGTCGCGCACAAAAGACTGGTCGATCTTGATGTAGTCCACTGGCAGCTTCTGCAGGTAGCTCAGGGCTGAGTAGCCGGTGCCAAAGTCATCGATGTACAGGGCGATGCCCTCGGCACGCAGGCTTTGCAAAACGCCCAGAGCGTATTCGGCGTCTTCCATCACGGCGGTTTCGGTGATCTCCATCTCCAGCAGGTGGGGGGCACCCTTCCAGGTGCTGCGCAGATGGCGCAGGCGGGTCAGCAGGTTCTCATCGCGCAGGTTGCGCGCCGACAGGTTGATGGCAATTGGCAGCGCGCGGCCCTGGGCGGCCCAGTCGTGGTTGAGGCGCAGCGCGGCCTGGATCACCCAGTCAGTCAGCGGCGTGATCAGGCCGGTCTGTTCGGCCAGGCCGATGAACTCCATGGGCGGTATCAACCCGCGTTGTGCATGCCGCCAGCGCACCAGCCCCTCGGCACCAAACAGGGCGCCGGTGCGCATGTCCACCTTGGGCTGCAGGTAAAGCAGCAGATCACCGCCTTCGATGGCGCGGCGCAACTGCCCCGCCAGATTGAGCTGTTGCGGCTGGCTGGTGCCCAGTGCGAGGTCGAAGATCACATGCCCCACCCCTTTTTTGCGCGCCATCTGCAGGGCAATGTCCATGTGCCGGTAAAGGTCGTGTGGGGTTTGGCCGTGTTGCGGATAAAGGGCGATGCCGGTGCGGGCTGAGATGTCGATCTCGATGTCGGCCATCGGCATGGGCGTGGCCAGCGCAGCGCTCAACTGCTTGACCTGGGCCGCGGCCGCGGCAGCGTCGGCGTCGGGCAGCAGGATGGCGAACTCGTCGCCACGCAGTCGCGCTACCTTGGCACCTGGCGGCACGCTTTTGCACAGGCGTTGGCCAAATTCGCAAAGCAACTGGTCGCCGAAGCTGAAGCCCAGGGCATCGTTGATTTCGCCGATGCGCTCGATGTTGATCTGCAGCACCGCAAAGCGGCTGTCGTTCTGGTGCTCAGCGACGGCCAGTGCCATGCTGAGGTCTTCTGTGAAGTGGGTTTCATTGGGCAGACCCGTCAGCGCATCGTGGCGTGTCAGGTGCACCATCGCCTCTTCGATTTGCTGCTGCTCAACCCGGGCGCGCAACGTGGCAATGCCAAAGGCCAGGTCGTCGGCCGATTCGCTGAGCAGGTTCACTTCGTCGGGTTTGAAGGTGTCGGGCTCGCGGTCATACAAGGTCAGCGCACCGATGACCTTTTGGCCCACCCGCAGGGGGCAGGCCAGGGCCGAGCGATTGCCGTCCAGGTATTGCAGCCAGGGGGCGTAGCCCGAGCTCTCAAGCACATTGGCAATCACGGTGGTCTGGCCGGTGCGTACCGCCTGCGCAGCTGCCCCTTGCCCGTTTTCGGTGTCGGCCCAGGTCAGGGGCAGGCGACTCAGCAATTCCGGGCTGTTGTGGTTGCCACTTTGGGCCATTAGTCTCAAGGTCTGGGCCGGGTCATCCATGCGGTACCACACCGCTGCCATGCCAAAGCCCCCAGTGCTGACGATCGCCTGGCACATGTGCTGCAGCAGTTCGTCTTCGGTGGTGGCGCGCAGCATGGTCCTGTTGACAGCACTCAGGGTGCGCAGTGCGCGGCCCACGTGCTCCAGTTCATGCACGCGCCGGGCGAGTTCGGTATTCAGCCCCTGGATGGCGGCCTCGCTGCGTTTACGTTCGGTGATGTCACTACCCAGCAGGTAATAGCCCAGAACACGCCCCAGCGCATCATGCTTCGGAAAGTAGTCGACGGCATGCCACAGGCCGGGTTCGGGCTCCCAGTCAAAACTCTGGGGCACACCCTGTAGCGCCTTCTGGATCATGGGAGCCGCAATGGCATAGCGTTCGGGGCCCAGAATTTCGCTCACGCTGCAACCGGTGATGTCGGCGCGTTCGGGCGCGAAACGCTGCCGATAAAGATCATTCACATACACATAGCGTTGCTGGGCGTCGACATAGCCGATCAAGGCTGGCACCGCAGCCATCACACTGCGCAGGTGTTCTTCGCTTTCCAGCAGTTGCCTGGTGCGCTCCTCGACGTGCTGTTCGAGCAGCGCATTCTGGCGCTCGATTTGCTGCTCGGCCTGGTACTGTTGGGTCACATCACGAAACACCAGCACCGTGCCGCGCATCTGGCCTGCAGCGTCTCGAATGGGGGCAGCGCTGTCGGCGATCGGGCATTCACGGCCGTCGCGCGCGATCAGGCTGGTGTGGTTGGCCAGGTCCTGTTGTTGCCCGGTCTGCAGCACGCGCACGATGGGTACTTCGACCGAGGCCCGGGTGCTCTCGTTGACAATCACAAACACCTCTTCGGCCAGGCGCCCACGGGCCTGTGCCTCGGTCCATCCGGTCAAGCGTTCTGCCACGGGGTTGAGTCGCGTGATGCGGCCGCTCAGGTCGGTGGCCAGGACACCGTCGCCGATGGACTGCAGGGTGATGGCCAGGTCTTCCTCACGCTCGGCCAGGGCTTCGCGCTGGCGCGCCAGTTGTTGCAGCTGGCGCTGAATCAATTTGTAGGTAGCCGCCAGCAGGGTAAGCAGCAGTGCCGAGACCAGCAAGCCCCCACGAAGCAGCCATTGGCGGCTGCGCTGCTGGTCTACGTCGCGTGCGGCCAGCAGGCGTAGCTCTTCTTCGCGCATCTGGTCCAGCAGCTTGTAGACCTTGTCACGGGTTTCGCGCAGTGGGGCCCTGGCCACGTAGGCGGTAGCAGCTTCGACACCCTGCGTCTTGCGCAATACTTCGACTTGCCTGGCAATTGCTATGCGTTGGTCCACCACTTCACGCAGTTGCTGCCAGCGAGTCTGCTGGGCTGCGTTGTCAGCCGTGAGCTGGGCCAGGCGGCCCATGGCCTCCTCGCGAGAGCGGGAGGCCTTTTCTCGTTCGAGCAGGTAGCTGCTGTCGCCCGTGATGCGGAAGTTCTGTGTGCTGAGTTCAACCTGCAGCATGTCGCCGCGGGTGATGCTCAGCGCATTCAGCACCTCCTGGGTGTGGCGAACACTCTGGGTGGCTGACACCGCATCGCCGGCCAGTTTCCAGGTGAGGGCCAGCAAGGCGGTGATCACCAACGCGGCTGTGACAAAGGCGAACAACACCTTGCCGTTGAAGCGGGCTTCCAGATAGGGGGACTGTGCCATGGTCAAAGTTACCTCGTGCCAAGCATCACCTGAGAGCAAGGCGGATGTGGAACTTTGTGCGGCATCGAACACCTCCCTGAAGGCGTTGGGTGATAGTGGCGAGCGTCGAATCAGCCCCAATCTGCGTTGGATGCATGAATCGCGTGTTGACCTAGATTAGCCGCATTTGAACTTTCAAGCCACCCAGGCAAATGCGGAGATGAGGGGTGAAGGGGCTTTTAAAAAAGAGCCCCGCCGGGGGCGGGGCTCAAACCTTGGATGCAATGAAGACAAATGGCCGATCTGCCAGGCCGGCCTTTGCAGGCCTGCCCGGTTTCGGCGGCGTCAGAACGACACGCGCAGGCCGATGTCAAAGCCGGTGGAGTTGCCGTTGACGTTGCTGGCGCCGCTGACCGGGCCGAGGGCGCCCGAGCCGTACGAAGAGGCGGCCATGGAGGCGCCGCCCGAGTTGCTCACGCGGGCCACGGTGGCGTAGGCGGCGGTGCGCTTGGAGAGGTTGTAGATGCCACCCAAGGCCAGCTTCTGCGCCTTGGCCGAGCCCA
>Ga0208269_100554_pt1 | contig 15313 bp, 13 predicted proteins | sample LakWasMe88_LOW11_2_FD_183912 | JGI IMG/M metagenome (GOLD analysis project Ga0208269, IMG submission 183912) | Freshwater sediment methanotrophic microbial communities from Lake Washington under simulated oxygen tension - Sediment Metagenome... | ecosystem: Environmental > Aquatic > Freshwater >...
TGCTGGACCAGCCGCCAGTTGAACCACGACAAGGACACAAAGCTGGCAAGCAGGATGACAAACAGAAACAGCGTGGCTTGGGTGACCTGGGTGTCCGCCCGCAACTCGGCCTGCTCCAGTGGAATTGTGACCGACAGGGCGCCCAGCAATTGGTGCTGCTTCCACTGCTTGCCAGTCGGGAGACCAGCCGCTACGCGCATGGCCACGATGGCCGGACTTTGCTCGTAGGCGTTGTGGCAGGCCACGCAGGTCGGTTGCGATGCCGGGTCGGCCGTCAAATAGCGCAACACCTTGTGGCCATCCACCACGTCAAAGCGCGCCACGGCCTTCCAGGCGATTATTCCAAGCGGCTGGCGAGCGTCCTGCTTTTCAAGCTGCGGCCATGCCCAGCGCAGGAAGTCATCCGACAGTCCCTGCGTAGACTCCAGATTCCATTTGCTGACGGGCTTGTATTCGTAGAGCTTGCTCGTATCCTGGGCGATCGCACGGCCAACCAGTTTCAGAAACTGGGCGGGAATGGGAACATGCCCCGGCAGCATTGCGAAGTCCACGCTGGGGCCAAAACCATCTTGGTGCAGCTTTTCCGCGATTTCCTTGGCATATACGGAGCGCGCGGTCTTGGCCTGGCTGGCGACGATTTCCGCGATGCTCAGCGCCTGCTGTTCCACCGTGCGGTCCACTGCATCACGAACGACCATATACCCCAGCAGACCTGCCAGCAGAAAGACGCACAGCAGGACCACGGTGGAGCGCGGTAACCGAAGTCGGTGGCCATTGGCTGGGGGCATTGCTCTGTGTGAATTGCGATGGACTTATGTCTCTTTGATCATATCCTCCACCAGGGCTGCGGCGATATCGGAGCGCTCTATGTTGCCCGCCTCCGGCCGCGATTCTTGAAGCCCCTACAATCCGGCCGCATGAGCGCTACGCCAACCCTGCTGTCACCAGACTGGATCGCCATGGTGGCCGGCGGCGTGTCGACTATTGCCAGTTCCTGCGACGCAGCATTGCGCCCCAGCCTGATGCGGGCCGTGGGCAGCACCATCTCTGCGGACGGATGCACCATCACCATCTTCCTGGCGCGGCGCCAGTCGCGCAAGCTGCTGCAGGACCTGGCTGCCACAGGGCGCATCGCCGTGGTGTTCAGCCAGCCGGCGAGCCACCGCACGCTGCAGGTCAAGGCCGACCGCGTGCAGGTGCGCCCCATGGAAGCGACCGACCGCCCCCTGCTCGACCGGTATCTGGCGGCCATGGAGCAGGAGCTGATGGCCGTCCACGTGGAGCCTCCTTTCACCCGCGCCATGCTGGCCTACACGCCGGACGATGTGGTGGCCATCCAATTTGAGCCCGCCGATGCGTTTGACCAGACGCCGGGCAGCCGCGCCGGCGCGCGCCTGGGCACGCCGCCTGCGGGTGGTCCAGCATGACGGCGCTGACGCTGGGCGCCATCCGCCCCTGCCTGGAAGGTGCCATACCGACCATCATGGCCACCTGCGCCAGCGATGGTGTGCCCAATGTGGCCTACATCTCGCAGGTGTTCTACATCGACGAGCGGCACCTGGCCCTGTCTTTCCAGTTCCTGAACAAGACACGCCTGAACATCCTGGCCAACCCCTACGCCAACCTGCTGGTGCTGCATCCGTTCACAGCCCAGTTCTTCCGCATCCACATCCGTTACCTGCGCACCGAGGAACAAGGGCCGCTGTTCGAAAGCATGAAGGCCCAGTTGGCCGGCATTGCCTCGCACACCGGCATGGCCAATGTGTTCCGGCTGCGCGGCTCCGATGTGTACGAGGTGCAGTCCATTGAGGCCGTGGAGGGCGATCCGCTGCCTGCCGCACCACCGCGCTGTGGGCTGCTGAATGCCGTGCGGCGCGTCAGCGAGCGCCTGTCGCGCTGCACCGCGCTGGATGAGCTGCTGAATGCCACACTGGGCGCGCTGGCCGACTGCATGGACGTGCGCCACGCCATGGTGCTGATGCTGGACCCGGTAGCCCGGCGCCTGTACACGGTGGCCAGTTGCGGCTACGCGACCTCCGGCGTGGGCTCCGAGATCGACATGGGTCAGGGCGTCATCGGCGTGGCGGCGCGGGAGCGCACGCCGGTGCGCATCATGCACATGACCAGCGCCTACCAGTACAGCGCGGCCATCCGCAGCAGCCTGCAGGAGGGCAGCCCGGACCTGACGCTGGATATGGAAATCCCCTGGCCGGGCCTGGGAGAGCCGCACAGCCAACTGGCCGTGCCCATCCTGTCCACCGGACGTCTGCTAGGCGTGCTGTTTGTGGAGAGTCCCAACGACCTGCAGTTCACCTTCGAGGACGAGGACATCCTGGTGGCCGTGGCCGGGCATTTGGGCGCCTGCATCGACCTGATGCAATCCACGCCGGAGCAGCCCGAAGCGGCCAACCCCGTCAGCGACCCGCCGGCCATGACCGGCCAGACGCTGCAGGTGCGCCACTTTCCGGCCAACGACAGCGTCTTCATCGGCGACAACTACCTGATCAAGGGCGTGGCCGGCGCCATCTTCTGGAAGCTGGTGCGGGACTACGCGCAACGCGGGCGCACCGAGTTCAGTAACCGCGAGCTGCGGCTGGACCCCGACCTGGGCTTGCCCGACGTCACCGACAACCTGGAGGCGCGCCTGGTACTACTGCAGCGCAGGCTCAACGAGCACGGCCCCTGGGTGCGCATCGAAAAAACCGGGCGCGGACGCTTCCGGTTGCTGGTGCAGCGTCCGTTGGATTTGCTGGACATGGCCTGACGGCGGGTGGATTCAGGTCCGTCCCTCACGGCTGCTCAGTACCATGAACAACATGGCCGCAGCACCCAGCAGGATGCCCATCGACGCCGCGCCCAGCAGAGGCTCCAGCCGCTCCGCCTGGACGAAGCCGCCGTACAACAGGAACAGTCCGGTGCACATGCCGACAGCCCCTGCGTGGTGCGCGATGAACTGCACCCAGGCCAGCGTGCGCAGAGTGGTGTCCAACCAGAGTTTGTGGATCACGCCATAGGCCAGCGACGTGACAAAGCCCACCAGCAACAGGTGCGCATGCGTGACGTGCTGTCCATGGCTTTGCGTCGCCGCCATATAGACGCCCAGGCCCATGCCCACAACGACGTAGGACATGGCGCAGACAATGTTTTTTCGATCAAATCCCATGGGGGTTTCCTCGTCGTGTGGGTAGGGTGCGTTCACGCTGCGACCAGGCCAGGCGCCGGCGGCAAGCCCAGGCTGCGCGCGAGCTTGGCCCATTCAGGAGCGCTCAGGTGCGCCTGCACCAGTTGCATGGCCGCCGCAAACGCCGGTGCCGGTGCGTGGGCCTGCATGTCCGACAGCAAGGCGGTGCGCTCGGCCGGGTTCAGGGCCGGCGCCATCCAGCGCAGCGTGAACATCATGTCGGCCGGCGGGATAGAGGCCACCAGCGCGTCGTGCAGTGCCAGCAGTTCCGCGTCGGTATAGCGAGCCCAGAGCACGGCGTTGTGGGCCGTCTCTTCGGTATGCATGTGCTGCAGGTTGTCGGCCACGAACAGCGCCAACTTGCGGTACAGGTCCAGTGCGGCCGGGGCCGCGTCGGCTGTGGCCGCTACCGACCACAGCGTCGCCACGGCGCCCTTGAGGCTGTTGATGTGCTGCAGGTGCTCATCGTGCTCATGGCCTATCAGGGCGCTGGCACCCGGTGCGCGCGCCTCGATGGCGGTGTGCACAAAGGTGTTTTCGTGGCCCAGGTGCGCCACGAAAAAGTCCAGCAACTGCATCACGCGTTCGCCGGTGGTGGTGAGGTCTTCGGTGTCTTCCGGGTCCACCCGGCCCACCGCCACCAGGGTGTCGGCCATCAGCGCGCGCAGCGCCTTGTGGATGCTGGTGTAGATGTCGACCCGCGCGGTGGTCTGGGCGGCCGCCAGGGCCTGGTTTTCTTGAACCGTATTTTTCATGGTGAGCTTCTTTCCGGGGCATTCGCCGCCCCATGTGGTGGGTGGCCATCCCGTGCCCGATGCACCGGCGACCATGGAAAGAAGTCTAAAAATAGCGCCATCCCGGCGTCGCTAAATATTGCTTAAGGATTTGTTAAAAAGTTCTTAAGCAGGCGCATTCAGTCCAATTGCGCGGCTTTGATCAGGTCGGCCGCCTTCTCGGCAATCATGATGGTGGGGGCATTGGTGTTGCCGCTGACGATCCGCGGCATGATGGAGGCGTCCACCACGCGCAGGCCCTGCACGCCATAGACCCGCAGCTTGTGGTCGACCACGTCCATCAGGCTTTTGCCCATGCGGCACGTGCCCACCGGGTCGTACAGCGAGTCGGCGTTGTCCCGCAAGAATTGCTCAATGTGAAAGTCGCTGCTGGCCTGCGCGGAATGCTTGGTTTCACGCCCGCCCAGTTGGGCCAGTGCGGGTTGGTGCAACAGGTCGCGCATGATTCGGAAACCGCGTGCCAGACGCTCCATGTCGTCGCGCACACCCAAAAAATTTGGGTCGATCGATGGCGGCTCAAACGGGTCCTTGCTGCGCAGCGCCACGAGGCCCCGGCTTGCCGGGCGCAGCAGACTGACCAGGCCCGAAAAGCCATGACCCAGCGCGGTGCTGCGACCATGGTCCAGCATCTTGCCCACGACGAAGTACACCTGCAGGTCGGGCACGCGCTCCGAGGGCTGGCTTTTGATAAAGCCACCGGTCTCGGCGAAGTTGGTGGTCAGCAAGCCCGTGCGGTGTTTCTGCCACTCCACCAGGCCCCGGGCTACGTTGAGGGCTCCCGTCAGCGACAGGCCAAAACTTTCGGTGAGGCGCGGCGCGTTGATGACCTGGGCGACGCCGATGTGGTCATGCAGGTTTTGCCCGACGCCGGGCAGGTCGTGCACAGTGGCAATGCCCTTGCGCACCAGGTGTTTGTGCGGGCCAATGCCGGACAGCATCAGGATCTGCGGTGACTGCAGCGCGCCGGCGCACAGCAGCACTTCGCGCGCGCAGCGCAGTTGCATGGTCTCGCCGTCGCGCACGAACTCCACACCCACTGCGCGTTTGTGTTCGACGAGGATGCGCGTGGCGTGGGCTCTGGTGAAGACGCGGATGTTGGGGCGGCGGTGGATGGGCGTCAGGTAGGCCTTGGCGGCGCTGCAGCGCTCGCCGTTGCGCTGCGTGACCTGGTAGGGGCCAACGCCCTCCTGGGTGTCGCCGTTAAAGTCCGGGTTGAGCGCATACCCTGCCTGCTGGGCGGCCTCCAGAAACACGGTCCCCAGCCGGCTGGGGCTGGCCAGGTCCATGACATGCAGCGGGCCCTCGATGCCATGGAAGTCGTCTTCCCCCCGGGCGTTGTCCTCGGCTCGTTTGAAATAGGGCAGCACGTCGTCGTAGGACCAGCCCGGATTGCCCATGGCGGACCAGTGGTCGTAGTCGGCACGCTGGCCGCGGATGTAAACCATGGCGTTGATCGCGCTGGAGCCCCCCAGCACCTTGCCCCGCGGCTGGTAGCCGCAGCGGCCGTTGAGTCCGGGCTGCTCAGTGGTCTCGAACTGCCAGTTGGCATCGCCCTTTTTCATCAGCACCGCCTGCCCCGCCGGGCAGTGCATCAGCATGCCCTTGTCCGGCGCGCCCGCTTCCAGCAGTGCCACGTTGATACCGGGGTTTTCGGTCAGGCGAGCGGCCAGCACGCAGCCGGCGGAGCCACCGCCCACGATGATGTAGTCAAACTGCCCCTCGGCCATGTGGTTGGTCTCCGTGGAATGTTGTGCTGCCCTGCCCCGAAGTACCCGCATCGTACAGATGTTCATTTCAATTGCACACAATTCAATTGCGTGCTACAATTCGTCCCATGCGAACCACTCCTGCCACCACGCCCCCCGCCAATCCGGCCCAGCTGCTGGACAACCAGGTGTGCTTCGCGCTGTATTCCGCGTCACTGGCCATGACCAAGCTTTACAAGCCGCTGCTCGACGCGCTGGGCCTGACCTACCCGCAGTATCTGGTGCTACTGGTGCTGTGGGAGACGGATGGCCCCACCGTGTCCACGCTGGGCGAACGCCTGAGCCTGGACTCCGGCACGCTGACCCCGCTGCTCAAGCGCATGGAAGCCGCCGGCTTGCTGGAGCGTCGGCGCTCCAGCGCCGACGAGCGCCGGGTGCACGTGTGGCTCAGCCCGGCGGGCCAACAGCTGCAGCGCGAGGCTGCCCACATTCCGGGCTGCGTGCTGGCCCAAAGCGGCCTGTCGCTGGGTGAGCTGGTCGCGCTCAACCAACAGATCAAGAAACTGCGCGGCGCCATGCATGCAAGCGCAACCCCATCCAACCCCTGAACCCGAAAGGACCACCACCATGTACCCAACCCCAGACACCACGCCACGGCCCGCCACCTGCTTGCGCACCTTGGCCCGCAGGCTGGGTTCGCAGTTGCGGCTGGTTGGAACCGCCATGGCGCTCAGCCTGGGCCTGGTCGCCGTCGGCCAGGTGGCAGAAGCCGCCACCGCCCTGGTCAAGGTCGATGACAACAGCTTCAAGTGCATGCGCCAGATGGCCCAGGTGCGCCACTTCTATGTCGACAACCTGCTGGGCGATGTGATGTCCACCGTCACCGCGGCCAACGCACCCAAGGGCGCGATCTACCCGGTCGGCTCGGTCGTGCAACTGGTGCCCACGGAGGCCATGGTCAAGCGCGAAGCCGGCTTCAGCCCCGCCACCGGCGACTGGGAATTTTTTGAGTTGTCGGTCAACGAAAACGGCACCAAGATTGGCAAGCGCGGCTTTGCCGAGGTCAACAACCGCTTTGGCAAGAACTGCTTCACCTGCCACGTGCCGGCGCGTGAACCCTGGGACTTTGTCTGCGAGTCCGACCACGGCTGCGAGCCCATTCCCATCGACCACAAGATGACCGGCGCCCTGCAACGCTCCGACCCGCGCTGTGGACCCGCCATTCCCGAAGCCGGCGACACCATGGCCTTGCTGAAGCTGCGCGCCCTGGTCACCATCGGCGCCACCGTGAGCTGGTTCAAGAGCCTGCTCTGAACGCCCCCCGATATTCGCCCATCCATTCAACCCGTTTACCACCCGCTCCAACCCGGGGCACCTTACCTGAAAGCACCACCACCATGGCCACCAAAGTCGAAAAAGTCATTTACCAAGCCCACGCCAAATCCACCGGCGGACGCGACGGCACCACCCGCACGTCGGACGGTCTGCTGGACCTGAAGCTCGCCGTTCCCAAGGAAATGGGCGGCGCTGGCGGCGGCGTCAACCCCGAGCAGCTGTTTGCGGCCGGCTACAGCGCCTGCTTCATCGGCGCCATGAAGTTCGTCGCCGGTACGCAAAAGATCGCACTGCCCGCCGACACCAGCATTGACGCCACCGTGGGCATCGGCCAGATCCCCCAGGGCTTTGGCATCGAAGTCCAGCTCGTGGTCAGCATCCCCGGCATGGAGCGCACCGCCGCCGAGGCCCTGGTCGCCAAGGCCCACGCCGTATGCCCCTACTCCAATGCCACCCGCGGCAACATTGAAGTGACCATCACGGTGGCCTGAGCGAAGGGCCGCTTTGGCGGCTCTTCTTGCGAATATTGCCAGCCACGCATATTCCCTACAATGGCACAAATAAGGGGATTTGCAACATGACCCGATTGCCATTGACACTGGGCATCGCGCTGGCTCTGGCACTGCCCATACTGGCCAGCGCCGCGCCCGCCGAACTCGACGGCACGCTGCGCAAGATTGCCACCAGCGGAACCATCGCACTGGGGTACCACGAGTCCACCGTGCCCTTCACCTACCGCACCAGCGACGGCAAGGTCATGGGCTACTCGTATGACTTCGCCCAGAAGATCGCCGATGCCATCAAGCGTGAGTTGAAGTTGCCAGCACTGCAGATTGTGCAGGTGCCTTTCACCACCCAGAACCGGTTTCCCACCATTCAAAACGGCGGCGCCGACCTGTCGTGTGGCGCCACCACCCACACCACCGAGCGGGACAAGATCGTCGCCTTCTCCAACACCATCTTTGTAGCCGGCTCGCGACTCATGACGCGCAAGGACTCCGGCATCAAGGACTTCGCTGATCTGACCGGCAAGAACGTGGTCACGTTTGCAGCATCCACCTCCGAGAAGATGCTGCGCAAGATGAACACTGATCACAACCAGCGCATCAACATCGTCACCACCTTTGACCGCGGCGAGACACCGTTTTCGGTGCTGCAGGCAGGCCACGCCGACGCGTACATGATGGACGATGTGTTGCTGTACGCTGCCATCCACGAGACCTGGCGCCCGGCCGAGTGGATGGTCACTGGAACCCCGCAGTCCTTTGAGGCCTATGGCTGCATCCTGCGCAAGGACGACCCGGCCTTCAAAAGGGTGGTAGACCAGGAGATTGCGCGCATCATGAAGTCCGGCGAAGCGGATGCCATTTACCGCAAATGGCTGCTCTCGCCGATCCCGCCCAAGGGTGTCAACTTCAGTTTTGCCATGAGCGAGGCGATGATTAATCTCTTCAAGAACCCCAATGACAAGCCGTTTGATTGACGCAATACAGAGCCGGCTCTGATCGCGATGCCCGCCAAAGGCACTCTGTTCAAGAAATACGCGCTGTTTTTTAGTGCGTTGGTGGGGGGCTCGCTGTTCATCAGCGGGGTGCTGGGCATTGGCTTTTCGTACCAGGAAAACAAGCAGGCGCTGATTCGCCTGCAACAGGAAAAGGCGCGGGGGGCGGCAGAGCGCGTCGGCCAATACCTGTTTGACCTGGAACAGAAAATCAGCACTGCAACAGCGCCTACCAACGGAATGTCGCACCTGGACCAGCGCATGGCCGAAATCCAGCTGCTGCGGCGCATCTCAGCAATCCGGGAAATCGCCCTGCTGGACCCCAGCGGCATCGAGGTGCTTCGCGTGTCACCCTATGCGCCCGACGCGCTGCGCAGCGGACGTGACCTGTCCGGTGAGGATGCCTTCAAGCAGGTCAAGTCCGGGCGGCCTTACCGCAGTCCGATTTATTTTCGCAACAACGCGCTCTACATGACGATTGCCATGTCGGTGGGGCCGGAGGCGTCGGGTATCACCGTGGCCGAAGTGGATTTGGAGTTTTTGCTGGGCGGCATCACCAAGATCAAGGTCGGCGACGCGGGCCACGCCTATGCTGTCGACCCCCATGGTGGCCTGATTGCGCACCCCGACATTGGCCTGGTGCTCAAACACAGCACCATGACCCACTTGCCACAGGTGCAGGCGGCCATCCAGAACCCCACGCGCGACAGCATGGAAATGGCCGACGCGATTGACCTGGATGGCCAGCGCGTGCTGACCGCCTTTGGCGTGATTCCCTACCTGGGCTGGTTCGTTTTTGTCGAGGAACCGCTGGCACAGGCCTACCAACCCCTCTATGCCCAGGCGATACGCAGCGCCGTGCTGATTTTGATTGGCATGTTTGCCACCGTTTTGGCCTGTGTAGCCCTGGTGCGCCATTTGGTGAAACCCATTCATGCCCTGCGCCACGGTGCCAGGCTGATTGGCCGCGGCGTATTCGACCAACCGATAGCGGTGCGCACGGGCGACGAGCTGGAAGAGTTGGCAAACGAGTTCAACCGCATGTCCAGCCGGCTGCATGACTCCTACACGTCACTGGAACAGAAAGTTGCCTTGCGCACGCAGGAGCTGACCCGAAGCGAACACATGCTGCGGGAGGCACAGCGCATTGCCGGTCTGGGCAGCTTTACCTGCGACCTGACAACCGGTGTGTGGACCAGCTCCGAAGTACTCGACAGCCTGCTCGGCATCGACGCTGCCTTTGGTCGCACCGCCAAGAGTTGGGCCGCACTGGTGCACCCGGATGATCTGGTCACGGTCAAGGAGTCCTTCCGCCCGGAGGCGCTCAGCCTGAAACCGGCTTTGGACCACGTGCTGCGGATTGTTCGGTACAGTGACCGTGCCGAGCGCTGGGTCCATGGGCTGGCCCGGGTGGAGTTCGACAGCCAAGGGGCTGCCCGCACGCTACACGGCACGATTCAGGACATCACCGAACGCAAACGAATGGAAGACCAGGTACGCCAGCTGGCGTTCTACGACCCGCTGACCGCACTGCCCAACCGTCGCCTGCTCAACGACCGCTTGAACCAAACCCTGATTGGTGGCAGACGCACGGGAAGCTATGGCGCCATGATGTTTCTGGACCTGGACAACTTCAAACCACTCAACGACCGCCATGGGCACGCCGTTGGCGACTTGCTGCTAATTGAAGTGGCTCAACGTCTGACCCAGTGCGTACGCAAGGCCGATACCGTGTCGCGCTTTGGCGGTGACGAGTTTGTCGTGATGTTGAGCGAGCTGAGCCACAACCGGGCAGAATCAACCGCGCAAGCCGAGGTTGTGGCCGAAAAGGTTCGCAACAGTCTGGCGGAGCGCTACCAGTTGCCCATACGAATCGATGACAACACGCTGACCACGATCGAGCACCGCTGTTCGGCCAGCATTGGCGTGCTGGTTTTCAATTGTGCTGAAGCGACGGCAGACCACATCCTCCGCGGTGCCGACGCCGCGATGTACCAGGCCAAGGATGCCGGGCGCAACCTCGTGCGGTTCTATGCACAGGTCGCCCCCGACTGAGATAAACGCGCATTGCCCCCGCGCTTCATTCCCTGCTTTCTGCAATCTGTCCCTTTTCGCTGGCCTGGCCGGCACACGCCCGGTATTCTGACCCCCATTCGGCGCGATCACCCCGGTCGCACCACCCTCCTACTGCTACAGGTGTCAGCCATCATGTTCAAAACTATCGGTGACTTTATCCACAAGACCCCCTGGTGGGGAATGATCGTCGGTGGCATTGCCACGTTGGCCGTGTTGGTGCTGTTTGCCCTGCCAGTACACGTGATCCGCCTGGTGGACAGTGGTTCCACGCCGGCCGAGAACCGCGCCATCCAGCGCGAGATCGGGCTGACGGTGGGCACCCGTGCGCTCGACCTGGCCTCGGGTGTGCTGGCTGCGATGAAGGACCGCAGCACCGACCCCGAGCGTCGGCGCGAATTTGAACGCGCGTCGGCCGAAGTGGCCCGCGCCCGCGATGAGCTCGTCCGTGCGCAAACCGCGGGCTACGACACCGTGATCGACTCCGCACGGGAGGCTGCGGACGCCGCCCTGGAGACCGCCACCAATGCGGCCGAGGCCGCGCTGGAAGCCGCCGTCGAAGCACGCGAAGCGGTAGAAGAGGCCCGTACCGACACGATGGAACGCCTGCGCGGCAAGGGGGTGGACGTAGCCGCCACATTGAAATCTATGGAGCAACTGGTGGCATCCGCCCACGAGAACGAAAAGACGGCGCGCGAAGCCCTCAACGCACTGCGCGCTGCGCAGAGCGGCGGTCATGAAGCACGGGCGAGCCTGCCAGGTGTGCCGGGCATCCCCAGCGTTCCCGGAGTACCTGGGGTACCTGGCGTGCCCGGGGTTCCCGGCAAGGCGGCGATCCCGGCAATACCGGCAATACCGCCCACTCCAGCAGTTCCGGCAAAGCCCGCTGCCAACGCCGCCAGTGCATCGACCTCAGATGTTTCGATCGGCGTGCACTGGCCTGGACAACGCGCCAACGACCATACCGCTTTGGTCCTGACGCCCGAGGTCCGGGGCGATATCCGCGCCCAGGTCGGCAGTGATGTGTGGCGCGTGGCGGTGGGCTCGGCGCTCATCCTGGCGTTCATCCCCCTGTTTGTGGTTCTGCTCATCGCCAAGTTTTCTATCGGCCGATCACGCAGCGCGCTGGCGCTGGCAGACCGCAAGACGCGGGAGGCCGAATTGAGCGATGTGAGCCGCCAAGTGACCGAGGCCCGGCTGCAGGCATTGCAGGCCCAGGTAGAGCCTCACTTTTTGTACAACACCCTGGCCAATGTACAGGCACTGAATGAAGTGGACCCGCCCGCTGCCAACCAGATGGTGGGCCACCTGATCCAGTACCTGCGGGCCTCCTTGCCCAAGATGCGCGAGAGCACGTCAACAGTAGGACAAGAGCTGGAACTGGTGCGTGCCTACCTCAACATTTTGCAAATGCGCATGGGCCCGCGCCTGGCGTTTGGTATTGAGGCGCCGGACGATGTGCTGGCCTGCGCTTTCCCACCGATGATGCTGCCCTCCCTGGTCGAGAACGCCATCAAACACGGTCTGGAGCCGCAGCGTGAGGGCGGTCGCATTGATGTAGTGGTTGAACGTGTGCTGCAAAGCCATGGCGAAAAATTGCGCATATCGGTTCGTGATACCGGCAAAGGCCTTTCCGACACGCCCATGCAAACCGGTAGTGGCGTCGGTCTGAGCAACCTGCGCGAGCGACTCGCTGCGCTCTACGGCAGCCGCGGTCGTTTTACCCTGACGTCCAACGAGCCCCGGGGCGTAGTGGCCTGTATTGAGGTTCCGCTGCAATCGGCGGCGGCCTACCAGACGGGCTTGCCCGGCCCATCGGAATCGCCGGCGCACGCTCCCGTCCAGAACGCTGCACCGCCCAAGGGCTGGCGCCGCGTCTGGTATGCCACCAGCAAAACACACGGTGTGTGGGTCCGTTTGCTGGCGCGCATGTTCATGGTGCTGATGCTGGTGCTGGCAGGCCTGCTGCTGGCGGGCTTCGTTGCCCTGATCACCGGTTGGTTGCCGGTGCAGATGGGTGATCTCCAGCTTGACGGCATGGAGAGTCTGGCCGTTGGCTCAGTAGGCTTATTGATAGCATTTGGCGCAGCTGCGTTAGCGGTGGCCGTTGTGGTGGGCGTGCTTTACGGCCTGGGCTTTCTGCTCGCCGCCGTGCTGGTGTTTGTCGTGGCGGCCATTGTGATCGGACTGTCCCCGGTCGTGGCGCCCTTCGTCCTTCTCAGCCTGGCAATCTGGTGGGTGGTTACCAGACGCAAGCTTTGATTGCACAATCCCCCTATGCAGTACACCGCCGTCATTGCCGAAGATGAACCGATTTTGCGAGCCCAGCTCAAAGCCAAGCTGGCCCGGATATGGCCCGAACTCCATATCGTGGCCGAAGTTGGCGACGGCGAGGCCGCCCTGGAGACCATCGAAACCCACCAACCCGACCTGGCGTTTTTGGACATACAGATGCCGGAAATGACGGGCGTGGAAGTCGCCAAATGCCTGGCAGGCAACCATGGCGGGCGAACCCATCTGGTGTTTGTGACCGCCTTCGACCAGTATGCGGTGGAGGCGTTCGAGGCCAACGCCGTGGACTATGTGCTCAAGCCCTACACCGACGAACGGCTGCAGGCGACCGTCGACCGGCTCAAAGGCCGGCTGGCGACGGTGCCCCCGCCGTCACAGGATCTGGACGCGCTGGTCGCACAAATATCGGCACGCCTGCGGCCCGCGACGGAAGCGCTCCAATGGATCAAGGCCAGCGTTGGCAACCAGCTGCGCCTGATCGCGATTGATGACGTTCTGTTTTTCCAGTCCGACGAGAAATACACGCTGGTCGCCACCCGCGATTTGGACACCCTGATACGAACGCCGATCAAGGAAATCCTGACCGGGCTCGATGCCAACAAGTTCTGGCAAATCCACCGCTCCACCATCGTCAATGCGACGGCCATTGAAACCGTGACGCGGGATTTTCGCGGTCAGGCGTCCGTCAAGATCAAGGGCCGCCCCGAGAATCTGACCGTGAGCCGGCCGTTCTCGCACCTGTTCAAGGCGGCCTAGAGCCGCGTCGTGCCCGGCAGCTTCGGTATGCTGCTTCCCAGCCGCTGGGCGGCCGCAGACAGGGACTTGTCCAGCGCGTCCGTCATCGCGGTGGATATTGCGCTGCCGGATTTGGACGACAGAAACTTCACGTATTGCTCCAGCTCCTTGTCGCTGGCTGTCTGGTAGGTCAAGGCGAACAGGGTCAGCACAACGCCCATGGATTGCGCCAGCATCTGCGGCTTCCTGGCTTCGAGCATACGGCGCAACTCATCGGCAGACGGTGCGGACGGGTTGGGCGCCACACTGGACAAGCCCTGCAGGATCGCCACGGTGGTGTTGATCTGCATGGCCACCATGCCCTCGGCCGAACGCGTCGCCTGCACCACCTGTTTCAGAAGGGTATAGCGCCGGGTCGATGCACTGCCCAACGCCTTGTTGCCGTCGGCCATCACGCGCTGCATGTCGTCGGAATTCGCCGACGAAGCCTCCTCCAGACGGGTCATCAATTGCCCGGTCGGGCTGTCGTACCACCTGAGCGCGTCCGCTCCCTGCGCCACCGTCACCTGCTGCGACACCTCCCGCAGAAAGGCATCGCGCAGGCGGGGGGCGGCAAAGGCGTCGTCTGCCAGCTCTTCCAGCCGTTTCACGTCTTCGGCGGACATCTTTCCGTTGGTAGCCGACTGGGTGATCCCCGCTTTCACCTGAGCCGTCAGGCCGCCCAGCTGCGCCCAAACGCCCGACTTGCGCATGAGTGCCTCTGCGGTTGCTTCAGGCACCTGTGCGGCAACCAGACCGTGCAGGCCGACCATGGCAAGGCAGGCCAGAGCAAGACGAAATTGTTGGATCATGATGGCTCCCAAATGCAGTGTTTAGTCAACCAGCCGCAACCCCGACAGGGGTCGCTCGACATAGCGCTCAAAAGCCAGCGCCAGTACGACGCAGACGCTCCAAGCCACCAGGGCGACCAGACCGGCGCTGCCCGAAAAGGTCCATTGCAGGTGTGCCCAGGCCACATTGGCCAACAGTATCACGCAGAAATGTGTCAGGAATAACGCGTAGGAACTTCGCCCCAACAGCCTGACGGCCCTGGACAGGCCTGCAGGCAGAGTATGCGCGCGCCCGTCCCGGGCTATGCGCCAGCGCGCAAACCCGAGCCACACGGCGACCGACAGCGCCAGCAGGATGCGCAACCGAAAGTCCCACAACAGGGCGAGTGTGCCCACTGCGGCCAGCGCCGCAAGCCGCAGCCCGGCCTGGCGTGAATGCCCCGCCCACCAGGCAAACGCCCCCATGCCATAGGCGCCGAAAAAATAGGGTGCCCAGTTGTCGCCATCGGCTTGCAGATTGAAGACCAGCAACGAGGCCAACACCATCAGTGCCACCAGCCACTGTGCCTGGCGTCTGCCGAACCACAAAAGGAAAGCCATCAGGACGTAGAGCTGAAAATCGATGGCCACATACCAAATGCCAATCGATAGCGACTCCACACCCAGCACACCCTGCACCAGACCGGCATGGGCCAGGAGTTGCCACAGCTCCGGGATCGCCGGAATGAACTCGGACTGCAGGGCGCCGCGCGCCACTGCACTGCCGGCGATGACCAGCAGCAGAGCCACGGAAAATGGCAACACCAGTCGCACATAGCGCCGCCCGACCCGCCGGATCAGATGCGAAAACTGCAAGTGCCCGTGGG
>Ga0208269_100555_pt1 | contig 15306 bp, 14 predicted proteins | sample LakWasMe88_LOW11_2_FD_183912 | JGI IMG/M metagenome (GOLD analysis project Ga0208269, IMG submission 183912) | Freshwater sediment methanotrophic microbial communities from Lake Washington under simulated oxygen tension - Sediment Metagenome... | ecosystem: Environmental > Aquatic > Freshwater >...
GCTCAGGATAAACGGAATCGAGGCTAACCGATTTAAAATATGACTCGAAACCGTTATGTTTTGCTCGACCGGGACGGCGTGATCAACGAGGATTCCGACCAGTTCATCAAATCGCCGGATGAATGGCGGCCGATTCCGGGCAGCCTGGAGGCGATTGCGCTGCTGCATGCGCATGGCTTCAAGGTCGCGGTGATCACGAATCAATCCGGCATCGCACGCGGCCTGCTCGATCGGGCGATGCTCGATAAGATCCATCAAAAGATGCTGCGCTTGGTGGCCGAAAACGGCGGCGCGATCGAGGCGATTTATTTTTGTCCGCATGGGCCGGAGAACGGTTGCGACTGCCGCAAACCGAAACCGGGGTTGCTTCTGGCATTTGCGGCCGAGCATCAGGTCGACCTGCACGATGCGGTGCTGATCGGCGATTCGCTACGCGACATTCAGTCCGCCGAAGCGGCCGGCGCGCGGGCTATCCTGGTTAAGACCGGCAAGGGCCGGAAAACGCTGAACACCAACCCCGATTTGAAGATTCCAGTATTCGATAATTTATATGACGCTGCAAACTCCCTCGTCTCGGGACAATAACTTTAAGGTTTATTTCGGTTCGACGCTGCTGTTTCTCGGCATGACGTTGTCGCTGTTTGTGATCTGCCCGCTGGTGGTGCTGGCGATCGTACTGCCTTTCCGGATGCGTTACCGGATCGCCGGGCTCTGGGTCAAATGGGTGCTGTGGCTCGCGAAAGTCTGCTGCGGCATCGACTATCAAGTCGAGGGCATGGAGCATATCGATCCAAGCCGCACTTCGATCGTTCTGAGCAAGCATCAGTCGGCCTGGGAAACGCTCGCTTATCGCGAATTTTTGCCGATGCATTCGGTCTTGTTGAAACAGTCCCTGCTTTGGCTGCCGATCTGGGGCTGGGCGATGGCGATGCTGAAACCGATCGCGATCGATCGCAAAAATCAGCGCGCGGCGCTACGCAAGTTGCTCGACAAAGGCGGCGAAAGTTTAAAATCCGGGCTGTGGGTGCTCATTTTTCCCGAAGGCACCCGTACCGCGCCCGGCGAAAGCAAAAAATTCAGTGCCGGCGGCGCGCTGCTGGCGCAGCAATCCGGTTATCCGGTGGTGCCGATTGCGCATAATGCCGGCGTTTATTGGCCACGCTACAGTTTTTTGAAATATCCCGGCACGATCAAGGTCAAAATCGGCCCGCCGATCGAAAGCAAGGGCCGCAAGGCCGCCGAGATCAATGCCGAGGCCGAGGCCTGGATTAGCGATGCGATGAAGGAAATAGGAAATTAGGTCCAGGGTTCAAACAGTTTATTTTCTCCCTGAACCCCTCGGAATTGTTTAAAAATTATCAAAGGTTTGACTTTAATGAAAAAAATTCTGCTCATTTCGATTTCTGCTTTATTCATCACCGCCTGCGCTGAAAAGGGTGACTATGAAGAGGCGGTTTTGGAAGAAATGAAGAAGGAACAGGATGTGAAGGATTATAAGATTGATCCGGAAAAAATGGCTAGCTGCGTGATCGACACCACGACGATGCATATGCCGGGTTATTTCGAATTTGATCCGGAGCGCCGTACCGCTTATAAAAATTACACCAAAATGTTGTCGCTGATGAAGTCAACCGATCCGAAAAAGACGTTGGATGAGTTGCGCAAGGATTTCGGATCGCCGAAAGCCTTGGCCGATGCGCATAACAACCTGACCGAAAGCATGATGAACTGTTATTCGGCGATCATGCTCCGGTCCGAGCCGCCGGAGGCTGCGGATAAGAAAACCGAAGCGGCAAAACCGAATCCTGAAACGCCCAAAAACGCCGATGCGCCGGTGCAAGCCGCACCGACACCGAGCGAGCCGGCGAAGTAATCCTGATCAGCCGGCGGTGGTTTTGCGCGATGCGGCCACCGTTTGTTGCTGGGAAGCGATTTAAAGCGCTGCGACCCAAATCGAGTTCAGGCGCAGCAATTTCTTTAATTTCGTCGAATGCGCGCTGGCGGCTTCCTTGGTTTTGAAGCCGGGCACGGCAAGCCGGTACCAGGTCGCATGCTGGATATCGACTTTCATCACTTTGACCGCTATGCCTTTGCGCTGGAATTCCGCGGCTTTTTTTCTGGCATCGGCTATGGCTCTGAAGGCCGCCAGATTGACCGTCCACTTGGCGCCGCTTGCGCTAGCGGCCGGTTTTTCCGAAGCTTTGGCTCGCGCCATGTTAAGCGCGGGCTTGGGTGTCTGAATTTTGCGCACGGGTGGCGAAGCGTCTTTGCTGACCAAGGCCGGCTTCGGGGCTAGCTCTGCCGGTGCGGGCTCGGTTGCCGCCGTTGGCGGCGCGGCAATGGCTTTGTTTTCCGTCCTTGGCTCCGGTTCTTCGGAAAAATGGCTTGGCGCCGCCTCGCTGTCCTCCTCCGTAGGGCTGTTGCTGCCCGCTTTTTCGCTCAAGCCGCCCATATCTTCTTCAAGGATGGCCGTCATCGTCTTGAGTTTGCTCAGCTCGGCACGCGTCTGGACATTCAGATAGCCGAGCGTCAGCGCCGCGCACAGCGCGGTCAGGGACAAAGCGAGCGCTACGTAAGACAGGCGCCCGGCGTTTCTGGTTTTGCCTTCGAGAATCGCCAATTGCCGCCCGGTATCTTCCTGCAGCGAGAGCGAGCGGCTCCAATCGGCCGGGACCTCAGGGGGGATGGCTTGTTCCAGCAGGGCGTCCGTGAGCGGTGTGTGATCGCCGCCGTTTTCGGCAGGGGGGGCAATCGCCGCCGCGATCGGAGCCGCATCGTCCCTGGGGCCCTGCCAGGCGCGATGCGGTTCGGGCTCCGTCTCGGCCGCGGGGGCAGACGGTTCGAAAAGCGCAGCAGAAAATGCAAACGGCGCGTTATCGATGACCGCTGCCTCAGTCGGGTCGATGCCGGCAACGGGTGAGTCCAGGTTGACAGGCTCAATCGCTTCGTCTAAGTTGAAAGCAGCATGACTGAATTCGTTGAATTCGGCCTCAGGGTCATCAGGCGCCCAAAAACCGTCATCTTCGGCAGGCGCAGGTTCGGCCTTTTCAATCAGCGCGTCAACGCTTGCGGTTTCCTGTTGCAATGGCGCCGGGGTTAACTCGATGTCGGCAATCGGTGAGCCCAGGTCGACAGGTTCGATAGTCTCGTCATCGCCGGTTTGCCGCGTAGCCAATATCGGGTCATCGCTTAACGCGTCAAATTCGACAGTCCGAGTATCGTAGGCGGCTAGCGGCTTGTCCCACGCATCCGAGTCCAGGTTTTCCGCTGAAAAAAAATCTGTTTCGGCATCGAACCCCGTATTGATCAGCAACCGATCGATCGCGTCTTCGTCGCTGTCCAGGTCGGTCAACGGCTCGACGACCGGTTCGACTTCGACCTCGATGAGGTTCGGGTCGAGGCGGTAGCGCCCTTCTTTAGACTTTTTGTTGGCTGGCTCTGTCATTTGGGTGAACTTTGATAGTAATATAACGCATCTCGAAAGGCTAGTTTATGGCTTGCCGCAGAAAAAATCCAATAACTTTCATTTGCTTAATTCAGCAGTTAAGGCTAAGTAAATGTAATTTTGTCAAATTGTCCCTACGAGTCGATAAAACCTAGAAAAAATATGCAATTAGCCATTACCGTATTAGGACATAATCGGAACTATTTTGTTGCCGAAATATTATCCACCATCCGCGATTGTAAATGCAGTATTTTGGAAATCCGCTACACTCGCCTGAAACAGGTGGATGCGGCTCATTTGTTGGTACAGGGCAACTGGAATCAAATCGCCAAATTTGAGAACCTGTTGGATGCCTTGCAAAAACGGCTTGAAATTCAAATTCAGATGCTCCGGCCCGAGCATGAGCCTCATGAAAAAGAATTTCTGCCTTATTCGCTCGAAACCTTGTCGGTGGACCGCGACAATATTATCGAGTCGGTCTCAACGTTTTTAACGATGCACGGAATCGAAATCGAGGAAGTCTCGGGCAGTTCCTATCAGGCGCCCTATATCGCAACTTCGGTATTCTCGACCAAATTTATCGTGCTGATTCCGCCGGAAGTCCGTTTGCTGTCGCTGCGCGAAGAATTTCTGGATTTTTGCGATCAACTGAATATCGATGCGATTCTTGAACCGATTAAACGTTAGGATGCCCTGATGACCGTTTTGACACTCGGCAGCGTGGCGCCCGACCTTGAAATCTCGTGTACCGGCGGCAAGACGCTCCGCTTGAGCGATTTTAAGGGAAAAAACATCGTGCTGTATTTTTATCCGAAAGACAATACGCCCGGCTGTACCCAGGAAGGCCGCGATTTTCGCGATCTGAGCGAACGCTTTGCCGTGCTGAATACGGTCATATTCGGCGTTTCGCGCGATTCGGTCAAAATGCACGAAGGCTTTAGATGCAAGCAGGAGTTTCCGTTCGAACTGCTTTCCGATCCCGATGAAGCCCTCTGCGGCCTGTTCGATGTGATCAAGATGAAGTCACTGTATGGCAAGCAGGTGCGCGGCATCGAGCGCAGCACGTTTTTGTTCGATAGCCGGGGCAATCTGGTGCGCGAATGGCGCAAGGTGAAGGTCAAGGAGCATGCGCAGGAAGTGCTGCTGGCGGTCGAGGGTTTGAGCTGAGCTTTTCGCCGATCGAGAAACGGCGCGTTTAACAGAGCATTCGGTTTTGCCGTACCGAAGCCTCGGCAAAAACCCGGTTGCGCCCCTCCGCCTTGGCTTGGTAGAGCGCCTGATCCGCTTTTTGCAGAAGCCCGTCAATATGGACGCACAAGGCATTGACCGTGGAGACGCCGATCGATACGGTAAAACGGAGCGCCTGATCATCTTCCAAGGGAAGGGATGCATCCGCAACCGTCTTGCGCAGGCGTTCGGCCACGTCGATCGCTTCCATGATGGCGGTTTCCGGCAGCATGATCACAAATTCTTCTCCGCCGATACGGCCGATCAGATCCACTTTGCGCAGGGATGACAGGCACGTCGATCGCTTCCATGATGGCGGTTTCCGGCAGCATGATCACAAATTCTTCTCCGCCGATACGGCCGATCAGATCCACTTTGCGCAGGGATGACAGGCAGATGTCGCTGAATGTTTGCAGAACCCGGTCGCCGGTTTGGTGCCCATGATTGTCGTTGATCCGTTTGAAGTTATCCAAATCGAGCATCAGCAGGGAGAGGGGGACGCCATGGCGCAAGGTGCGAGCCAGCTCCGCTTCCGCCTGCTGCGTGAAATGCCGGCGATTGGCCAGGCCGGTCAGATGATCGATCTGCGCCATTTGCTCATAACTGCGCTGAATCTGTTTGTGTTCGGTGATATTTTCCAGGACCGCGACAAAACATTGCTGGCCGGCGCTGTAAGCCGCTATCGAAAACCAGCTATTCAGCGGTTTTACAAAGGTTTCGAATTTTTCGGGAGCGCCTCCCGTCACTACACTTCCGTAAATCGCAAACCATTCCGGATTCGATGCCTTGATGCCGGGAATCACTTCGCTGGCTCTTTTGCCTGTCACATCCTGTAAACCGGTCAAACAGTCGAATGCCGCGTTGACTTCCAGAAAAATGAAATCCTCGGGTTGGCCGTTTTGATAAAGCATTCGGCAATAGGCAAAGCCTCCCAGCATATTTTCGAACAATGAGCGATAGCGCGCTTCGCTTTCCCGCAAGCTCATTTCGATTGCCTTGCGGTCATCGATTTCCGCAGCAAAAACGGTATTGGTGGCGCGTAATAGAGCCTCGGCGCGGATCAGGCGCCGGTTCAAGCGCAGCAGATAATAAGTCGCGGACAACACCGCGATAAGCACGGCGATGGCGATCGTCAGCGCGGGCTGTACCCATGCCGGCAGGTGTTTGGCCTTCGTGCTGTAAATGAAGCCGTCAAGCGGAGCGCTGGATTTGATCAAGCCGAGTTTCACGAAGGTGTCGGCTATATGCTGCCAGCGCTCCGGGTTCATGTGGCCGATTTCGATGATGTCAGGAAAGATCAGCTTGCGTATCTCGGCCGCCTCGAATTCGAGATGCGCCCGGGTTTTTTCGACGTGATATTCATTGACCAAAAGACCGATGATTTCATCGGGGTGATCCATCGCGTATCGCCATCCCTTCAGCGTCGCGCGGCGCACTTTTTCGACCCGGTCGGGGTGATCGCGCAATTCTTGAGCGGAAGTGAACAGAATATCGCTGTAGAAATCGACCCGGTAGTTGCCGGGGTCGATGATGTTGTACGGAATATGGCGTTGATTCAGGTAAAACGGTTCGTTGGTGGAATAGGCGCTAATAGCGTCGATTTTGCCGGTGATTAGGTCGTCAATCTGATCATTGCTGGGGATGATGTCCATTTGGGAAAGCGCAATGCCTTCATTCAAAAACATGGTCAGAACGTCGGCGTCATCGGTTCGGTTCATCAGCATCACCTTTTTGCCGGCCAGATCATGCACCCCAGGTCATGCACCGAACCAATGCCGGAATCCTTGCGCACCAGCAGTATCGAAGGCGAGTGTTGAAAAATCGCGGCCAGCGCGACCAGCGGTTTGCCTTGTAAGCGTTTGTAGAGAACTTCGCTGTTGCCTGAGGCATAGTGCGCGCGTCCGGACAAGACTTCCTGAACCGATTGATGCGCCGGATCGCCCGCATGCAGTCGGACTTCCAATCCTTCCTGCCGATAAAAACCCTTCGCGACGGCCGCGTAATAGCCGGCAAACTGGAATTGATGGTGCCAGCGCAGCTGAAGATCGATCACGTCCTGCGGCTCCTGGGCGGCAAGCGCCGGAGCGATACTGGTTAGAAACAGCAGGGCTGATCTTAATGCGTGAACGGGTATCATTGCTCTGGGTTTTAACTGGGAAGACGGTAGCAGTGATTGGTGGGGTATTCTAGCGGCTGAAGTCAAAGGATAATGACTTTTTAACGTGTAGAAGGCAAAGACCGCTTGTAATCATCATCCTGCCTCTTTCAGGCCCCGATTTAAGTATAGTCGAGATCATGGAAATGAAAATTTTTCTGAGTAATCTATCGCAATTCTCAAATTTCTTTGCGCAGGCGACAACCGCGTTATTCTTGTTTGCCGTACCCGTGCTTTATAAATTTGTTTAAAGCGATTATTCTTAAGTCTTGATCCGCTCATGGTCATCAGCGCCGGGAGCGGGGCGGGTGACCTCTCAGCATTCATCAGACAGTCCAAGGAATTCATGAATATTCAAACCACGCCCGACAAAAAGCTATTCGTGCTCGACACCAATGTGCTGATGCACGATCCGGCCTGTATTTTTCGCTTTCAGGAACATGACATTTTCATCCCGATGATCGTGCTGGAGGAACTGGACCGGGCCAAGAAAGGCATCACCGAAGTCGCGCGCAACGTGCGCCAGGCGAGCCGATTTCTCGATGAACTGATCCGCGATGTCGATCCCGGTTGTATCAAGGACGGGCTGCCGTTATCGCGTCTGGAGGCAAACGGCAAGGGCGGAATGATCGGAAAATCGGGCCGTCTGTATTTTCAGACCAGCATCATGAGCGAGCTTTTGCCGGCGACGATGCCCGGCAGCCTGGCGGATAATTCGATCCTGAGCGTGGTGTTGGCGCTGACCAAGCAATTGCCCGGCATCAAGGTGATTCTGGTGTCGAAAGACATCAACATGCGGATCAAGGCGGCGACCCTCGAATTGCCGGCCGAGGATTATCACAACGACCAGGTGCTCGACGATATCGAGCTCTTGTACAGCGGCGCGATGGCGCTGGAGGACGATTTCTGGGACCTGCACGGCAGCAAGATGGATTCCTGGCAGGAAAAGGGCAGAACCTTCTACAAGCTCGAAGATCCTCTGGTCGCCGAATGGTATCCGAATCAATATCTGTACATGGAAGGCTCGTCGAATTTCGAGGCGATCGTGCGCTCGTGTGACGGCCGCACCGCGATATTGGAGCTGGCCCGCGATTACCGTTCTAAGCATAACAATGTCTGGGGCATCACCGCGAAAAACCGCGAGCAGAATTTTGCGTTCAATGTGCTGCTCGATCCGGATATCGATTTCGTGACCTTGCTGGGCACGGCCGGAACCGGCAAAACGTTGTTGGCGCTGGCCGCGGGGTTGACGTTGACGATGGAACGGAAGCTTTATCACGAAATCATCATGACCCGCGAAACAATGCCGATCGGCGAGGATATCGGCTTTCTGCCCGGCACCGAGGAAGAAAAAATGGCGCCGTGGATGGGCGCCCTGATGGACAATCTCGAATTGCTCGGCAACCGTTCCGGCAATACCGAATGGGAGCAGGGCGCGACGCAAAACGTGCTGATGAACCGGGTCAAGATCCGTTCGCTGAATTTCATGCGCGGCCGGACTTTTTTAAACCGTTATCTGATCATCGACGAAGCGCAGAACTTGACCTCGAAACAGTTGAAGACCTTGATCACTCGCGCAGGTCCCGGCACCAAGATCGTTTGCATCGGTAATCTTTCGCAGATCGATACGCCGTATCTGACCGCGACGACCTCGGGCTTGACCTATGTGGTCGACCGTTTCAAGCGTTGGGAGCATGGCGCGCATATCACGCTGCGCCGCGGCGAACGCTCGCGGCTGGCCGATTACGGTTCGGATTACCTATAGGTCAAAACACGCGTCCTGGCTGGGGTCGCCAAGCCGCGGCCAGGCCGACAGCACCGCCTTGACGACGGTCGCCAACGGAATCGCGAAGAAGACGCCCCAGAAACCCCACAGGCCGCCGAAGAACAGGATCGCGACGATGATCGCGATCGCATGCAGATTGACCGCCTCGGAAAACAGGATAGGCACCAGCAGCACGCCGTCGAGGGCCTGGATCACCGCATAGGCGATCGCGACATACATGAATTGATCGCTGCCCCAGCCCCATTGAAAATAAGCGACGCCGAGCACCGGAAAGGTGACCAGCGTCGCGCCGATATAGGGAATCACCACTTGCAGCCCCATGAACACCGCGAGCAGCATCGCATAGTTCAGGTCGAAAAAACTGAAGGTCACGAAGCTGGCCGCCCACAGGATGAACACTTCGGCAAACTTGCCGCGGATATAATTGCCGATCTGCATGTCGACCTCTTCCCAGACGCGCACGGTCAGATGCCGATCGCGCGGAAAGAACTGCAAAAACCAGCCGATCAGCAGGCTCTTATCTTTCAGCAGGAAAAACACCATCATCGGCACCAGGAACAGGTAAACCAGCGCGCTGACCACGCTGACCAGCGACGCGGCCGAAAGCGACAGCATGTTTTGCCCGTAGGTCCAGACTTCGCGTTGCAGGATATGCATGATTTCCTGGATCCGGCTTTCCGAGATCAGTTTAGGATACAGCTTCGGCAGCCGCATGATGTTCATTTCCAGCCGGTACACCATCGCCGGAATCTGCTGCACGAACTCGACCGCCTGTTGCGAAACGATCGGCAGCAGATAAAAGAACAGAAAGCCGACGCAGGCCATGAAGATCGAGAACACCAGATAGACGGCCACCCATCTCGGAAGGCCTGCCGCCTCGGTTTTGGCAACCAGGCCTTCGAGGAGATAAGCGAGCACGACCGAGGCGAACACCGGCATCAGCATGCCGGACAGCGAATAAATCAGCGCAAAAAGGACGATCAGTATCAACGACAGCGAGACGGCCTGGGAGTTCGGCAGAATCCGATTGACTAAGCCTCGGAAAATGGGCGAGATAACAACGGTTCGGTTTTGATTTGCCATAGGCATGACGGGCGAGTTTGGGGATTGAATTATCGGTATTCTAACGCTATTCTGGCCTTGAAACCCGATGAACTTTAGTCGCTCCTCAAAGATCAATAGAGTCAATAGTTTTGGCGTTGTTGCGAGGGTGCATCCGCGCTGTCCATTTTATCCCGGAAGCTAACCGGGAACAGCTTATGAAAACGATTTTCACGCACATTATATTGATCCTCTCTTGCTTACTGGCCGGCTGTGTGCCGTCGATTTATCCTTCCGGCGCGAAAACGACCGCCGCACATCTCGATCTTGATACGCAAGCTTTCATCACCGAGGACGGCGCCAGGCTGCCGCTTAGGGAATGGCCGACGCAGGGCGAACCCCGAGCCGTGATCATCGCGGTACACGGCTTCAACGATTACAGCCGGTTTTTCGATAAGCCCGCGCGCTATTTCAGCGAGCACGGCATCGCCAGCTTCGCCTATGATCAGCGCGGTTTCGGCAAGCCAGCTTCGCCTATGATCAGCGCGGTTTCGGCAAGGGGCCGAAACGCGGGTTGTGGGCCGGCTGTGCATCGTATGAAGACGATCTGTTGACGCTGGCGCGCCTGGTCAAGGAACGCTATCCCCGGAGCCCCTTGTTCTTGCTCGGCGAAAGCATGGGCGGCGCGGTAGTGATGACCGCAGTCAAAAACGATACGACCGATTTGATCGACGGCATCATTCTGGCCGCGCCGGCGTTGTGGGCGCGCAAGACGATGCCCTGGTATCAGAACAGCCTGTTATGGGTACTCGCGCATACCACGCCGTGGCTCAGGCTGACCGGCAAAGGCGTCGTGAAGGTGACGCCGTCGGACAATATCGAAATGCTGCGCGAATTGGGGAGCGATCCTTGGGTGATCAAGGGCGCGCGCGTCGAAACGCTGTACGGCCTGGCCAATTTGATGGACTTGGCGTTCAACAGCGCCGATAAACTGAATGAAGACACCTTGCTGTTGTATGGCGAAAAGGACGACATCATTCCGAAGAAGCCGACCTATGCCTTTTTACAGCGCTTTCTGAAAGACAACCATGCCGCCGAGGAAAAAACCGTCGCCTTTTATCAACAAGGCTATCACATGCTGCTGCGTGATTTGCAGGCCGACAAGACCTGGCAGGACATTGCCGCCTGGATAGACTCCAGAAGCGCCCGGCTGCCGTCAGGGGCAGACAAACGCGCCGAAATGGTACTCAAACCGGTGCTGACCTCGGCAAACTGATGCCGCATCCTGGACCTCTGCCGGGCTGGCAAAATCCCCCGGCAGGTTTTGGTTTCATTCATTATCCATTCATCGTTGACTTGTTAATGTCACGGTTTCTGATGCCGGCATGCCTGAACTGGGTATAATAACCGGACACGTTACGGAAAATTCATCTCATTAAAGCTTAAAAAGGCCATGACAGACAGACCGACCCGGCGAGGTTCCCCCCGGTATAACAAGACGCCACCCAGCAAAAAATCGACATCCCATTGGTTTAGAAACAGCTTCGTCATCCTGCTCGGCATCGGCGCCTTCTTTCTATTTACTTATCTAGGTTACCTTGATTACCAGGTCCGCACGCAGTTCGAAGGCAAACGCTGGGCGATTCCCGCGCGCGTGTATGGCAATCCGGTTGAGCTGTATGCCGGCTATGGGATCAGCGCGCAAAAATTCGAGAATTTGCTGGAGATGCTGCATTACCGAAAAGATCCGCAACTGGCCGCGGAAGGCACTTATTTCCGCAATGGCGGGCAGGTTTCGGTCAAGACCCGCACCTTCGCCTTTTGGGATCAGCAGGAACCGCAGCCCAGTGCGGCGATGCGCGTGGATTTTTCCGAAGCCGGCATCGCGGGCATCACCGATCTGACGAACAATCAAAACCTGGCGATCGTCCGGATGGACCCGGTGCAGATCGGCAGCTTTTATCCGACCATCAAGGAAGACCGGATCTTGATCAAGCTCGAAGAAGCGCCGGAGATGCTGATCAAGGGCTTGCTCGCGTCGGAGGACAGGGATTTTTACGATCACTTCGGGGTTTCGTTGCGCGGGATTCTGCGGGCGATGGTCGCGAACATCCAGGCCGGCGACATGGTGCAGGGCGGTAGTACGATCACCCAGCAGCTGGTCAAAAATTTCTATTTGACCTCCGAGCGTAAGCTGACCCGGAAACTCAAGGAAGCCCTGATGGCGATGATCCTGGAATATCGTTACAGTAAGAACGAGATTCTCGAAGCCTATCTGAACGAAATCTATCTGGGCCAGGACGGCGGCAGCGCGGTGCACGGCTTCGGACTGGCCAGTCAGTTTTATTTCGGCGGCCCGTTGAAGGATTTGTCGCTGGAGCAGTTGGCTTCGTTGGTCGCGTTGGTGCGCGGGCCATCCGAGTACAATCCCCGGCGTTTTCCGGAGCGTGCGTTGCAGCGCCGTAATCTGGTCCTGGATGAAATGGCCGTACAGGAGTACATCACCGAAGAAGACGCGGCCGCCGCAAAAGCCAAACCCTTAAACGTGATCGCCAGTTTGCGTCGTTCGGCGAATCGCTATCCGGCCTTCCTCGACCTGGTCAAGCGCCAGTTGAGACAGGATTACCGCGAGGAAGATCTGACCTCCGAAGGCCTCAGAATCTTTACCACGCTCGATACGCAGATTCAGGATACGCTCGAGGAAACGATCAAGCGCAAGCTGCCGCAGCTGGAAAAACAGCCCAAGGCCACCAAGGCGCTCGAATCGGCCGTCGTGATCACGCGCCGGGACAGCGGCGAGATCGCCGCGCTGGCCAGCGGACGCGACGACTCCTCGGCCGGATTCAACCGGGCCTTGGATGCGGTGCGGCCGATCGGTTCGCTGATCAAGCCGGTGATTTATTTGACCGCGCTGCAATATCCGCGGCGCTACACGATCACGACCCCGGTCAGCGACAGTGCGATCTTCATCAAGGGCGACAACGGCAACGACTGGAGTCCGAAAAATTACGATCACAAGGAACACGGCACGATCGGCCTGCATACCGCATTAGCCAAATCGTACAATCTGGCGACCGTGCGGGTCGGCATGGACGTTGGTATCGGCAGGGTCGCGAAAACCCTGAAAGACCTGGGCGTCAACCGCAAGGTCGAATTGTATCCCTCGTTCCTGCTCGGCGCGGCGCAATTATCGCCGCTCGAAGTCGCGCAGATGTACCAGACCCTCGCCGGCGACGGTTTCCTGACGCCGATCAAGGGCATCAAGGCGGTGGTCTCCGCCTCGGGGGACAGGCTGCAAAGCTATCCGTATACGGTCAGACAAACGGTCGATCCGTCCTCGACCTATATCCTGAATACGATCCTGCAGGAAGTGATGCATTCTGGCACCGGCGCTTCGGCTTATTCGGTGTTTCCGCAGGATTACGGTCTGGTCGGCAAGACCGGCACGACCAACGATGCGAAAGACAGCTGGTTTGCAGGCTTTACCGGTGATTATTTGTCGGTGGTCTGGGTTGGCCGCGACGATAACAAGCCGGCCGGACTGACCGGCGCGACCGGTGCGCTGCAAGTTTGGACCGCGTTTATGCGGCAGATTTCACGGCAGCCGGTCAATTTGACGCCGCCCGATAATATCAAAATGGTGCGTGTCGACCCGTATTCCGGTTTGGTGGCAGGGCCCGATTGTCCTTACGGCAGGGGCTATCCCTATGTCGCAGGCTCCGAACCGACCGCCTATTCGGCCTGCGGCAATGCGGTCATCGAACAGGATAGGCCGTGGTTTGAGGAGTTTTTTCCGCAGAGCGAATAAAAATCCCCAGCCCTCTCCCTAAAGGAGAGGGCTCCGTGCGCCTAATTCAGCGCTCACTGACCGTCACAGAATTTAACGAGGTGTTTTAATGAGTCAACAAAAGTGGTTGGGTTTTATCCTGATTTTATTATTGTTCAGCTATTTGCCGGCGCAGGCGGACGATAAGCCGGTGCAGCAGCTGAAAGCCTTTTTGGCGTCTTCCAAATCGTTGTCCGCCGATTTCAAGCAGGTCTTGATCGATGAGCAGGGCAAGCCGGTCCGGACCAGTTTTGGTGTCTTTTACCTGCAGCGTCCGGGCAAATTCCGCTGGGATTATCAAAAACCGTTTGCCCAACAGATTGTCGCCGACAAAGGCAAGGTCTGGTTCTACGACAAAGACTTGGAGCAGGTCACCGTCAAAAAGCTCGATGAATCGCTCGGTTCGACGCCGGCGTTATTGCTGAGCGGCGAGGTGTCATTGGACGACAATTTCACGATCGAAGGTCAGGGCAAGGAGGGCGACATGCAATGGATCAAGCTGTTGCCGAAAAGCGCGGAAACGACATTCAAGTACATTTTGATCGGTTTGGACAAGGGTTCTCTCGGCGGCATGGAACTCAGCGATAATTTCGGGCAACTGACCCGTATCTACTTTTCGAACGTGCTGATCAATCCGCCGATCAAGCAGACTTTGTTTCAGTTTGAAGTCCCGAAAGGCGCGGATGTGTTTGAGGAGTGATAGGCATCGCGGAATAAAGGCGCAAGGTATCCGATGTTGGACGATTTGACCCGGCCGCTGGCCGACAGGATGCGGCCGAGAAGCCTGGACGAGTATGCCGGGCAGAAGCACATTTTGCAGCCCGGCAAGCCGCTTTATCAAAGCATCAGCGCCGGGCGCCTGCATTCGATGATTTTTTGGGGGCCGCCCGGCGCGGGTAAAACCACGCTCGCCCGGCTGATCGCCCGCCATGCCGATGCCGAATTCGCGCCGATTTCGGCGGTACTGGCTGGCGTGAAGGAAATCCGGGCGGCGGTCAGCGAAGCGCAGTTGCTGTTGCAGCAAAAGCAGCGGCGCACGATCTTGTTCGTGGACGAAGTTCACCGTTTCAACAAGGCGCAACAGGATGCGTTTTTGCCGCATGTCGAGGACGGCACGGTCTATTTTATCGGCGCGACGACCGAAAATCCGTCATTCGCGCTGAACAATGCGTTATTGTCGCGCGCCCGCGTGTATGTGCTGAATCCTTTAACGACCGAAGATTTATTGGCGGTCGCCGAACGCGCCTTGACCGATCAGGAACGCGGGCTCGGACGTCTCGGCATCGCCATGGACGCGGAAATCAGGCAGCAGTTTGTGCTGGCGGCCGATGGCGATGCGCGAAAACTGTTGAATCTGCTGGAACTGGCGGTCGAGCTGGCCGCCGCGAATAACGAGAACTGCATCGGCGAGGCCTTGGCCAGGGAGGTGCTCAGCGGCGGCGTCAGGCGTTTCGATAAGCAGGGCGAGGAGTTTTACAACCAGATTTCCGCGCTGCACAAGTCGGTGCGCGGCAGTGCGCCCGATGCGGCACTGTATTGGCTGTGCCGGATGATCGATGCCGGCTGCGATCTGGCGTATATTGCCCGCAGGATCGTCAGAATGGCGTCCGAGGACATCGGCAACGCCGATCCCCGCGGCCTGCAAATCGCTTTGGATGCCTGGGCCGCGCAGGAACGCCTGGGCAGCCCGGAAGGCGAGCTGGCGCTCGCGCAGGCGGTCATTTATCTGGCCTGCGCGCCGAAAAGCAATGCGGTTTACCGGGCTTATAACGCCGCGATGCAGGATGCGAAACGCAGCGGTAGCCTGAGCGTACCGGTGCACCTGC
>Ga0208269_100557_pt1 | contig 15248 bp, 10 predicted proteins | sample LakWasMe88_LOW11_2_FD_183912 | JGI IMG/M metagenome (GOLD analysis project Ga0208269, IMG submission 183912) | Freshwater sediment methanotrophic microbial communities from Lake Washington under simulated oxygen tension - Sediment Metagenome... | ecosystem: Environmental > Aquatic > Freshwater >...
GAGGTCGATCAGCCCGAGATCGGTGAGGCCGGCCTGGCCGACTTCTTTGGCTGGCTGGCCCGCGAGCGGGTGATGACCCAGGTGATCCTGTACGACAGCGCCGACCTGGCGCGCTGGCAATCGCTGCGCGAGCGCGGCGTGGTGCCAGAGGCCCCCTGGTTCCTGCTGTTTGTGCTGGGGCGCTACACCGCGGGGCAGACCTCCAGCCCGCTGGACCTGGTGCCCTTTGTGCACGCCCACACCGGCCCCGAGCCCTGGGCCGTGTGCGCCTTTGGCGCCACCGAACACGCCTGCGTGACCGCCGCCGCCGCCCTGGGAGGGCATGTGCGGGTGGGTTTCGAGAACAACCTGCAGCTCAAGGACGGCAGCCGGGCCCCGAACAACGCAGCCCTGGTGGCCCAGGCGGCCGAAGCCGCGGCCAGCCTGGGCCGCCCCCTGGCCACAGCTCGCCACATCCGCGAGCGCTTTGCCGGCTGAAGAGCCAGGCCCGAAAAAACACAACAGGAGACAAACCCATGCAACGCCGTTCCATCACCCGCACCCTGGCCAGTCTGGCCCTGGGCTCGCTCGCCACCCTGGGCACGCTGTGCAGCCCGCTGGCCCAGGCCGAGGAAGCCTGGCCCAGCAAATCGATCCGCTTTGTGGTGCCCTACCCGCCGGGCGGCCCCACCGACCTGATGGCACGCCTGCTGCAGGGCGAGATGCAGACCCGCCTGGGCGTGTCGGTGATCGTCGACAACAAGAGCGGCGCCGGCGGCAACCTGGGCAGCGCCGAGGTGGCCAAGCAGGCGCCCGCCGACGGCTACACCCTGCTGCTGGCGGCCAGCGGCCCCATGGCAGTCAACCCGACGCTGTACCGCAGCATGCCCTTCAACCCGCTGACCGACCTGGCGCCGGTGATCCAGCTGTCGGCCTTTCCCCTGGTGCTCGAGGTCAACCCCAAGACGGGCATCAAATCGGTCAAGGAACTGATCGCCGCGCTCAAGAGCAAACGCGCCGCCGAGCTGGCCTTTGCCTCGGCCGGCAACGGCACGCCCCAGCACCTGGCGGGCGAGCTGTTCAACACCCAGATCGACACCAAGATGCCGCACATCCCCTACCGCGGTGCGGGCCCGGCCCTGAACGACCTGCTGGGGGGCCAAGTGAACGTGATGTTCGACATCCTGGGCAGCTCGCTGCCCTACATCCAGTCGGGCAAGCTCACCGCACTGGCCGTCACCACCGCCAAACGCGTGCCCACCCTGCCCGATGTGCCCACCATGGCCGAAGCCGGCATGCCGGGCTACGAGATGACCGGCTGGCATGGCATAGCCGTGCGCGCTGGCACCCCGCCAATGGTGATCGACAAGCTCAACAGCACCTTGAACGCCATCTTCAGCCAGCCCGAGTTCCGCAAGAAGTGGGAGGCCATTGGCACGCCCGTGGTGGCCGGCAGCGCGGCGCAGTTTGGCGAGTTGATCAAGAAGGAGTCGGTGCGCCTGGGCAAGCTGGTGAAGGACTCCGGGGCGACGGTGGACTGAGGCTTGGCCCACAAAAAAGCCCCAGGGCCTGCGCGCCGGGGCTCGTCTTTGAAGTGAGCGGTTCGCGTCAGAGCTTGAAAGCCACCACCTCTTGGCGTTGCTCGCCCAGGCCGCTGATGCCCAGGGTCATCACGTCGCCCTTCTTCAGGAACACCGGTGCCGGCTGGCCGTCCTTCTTGATGCCCATGCCCACGCCCGGCGGCGTGCCGGTGGTGATGATGTCGCCCGGCTCCAGGGTCACGAACTGGCTCAGGTAGCTGATGATCTTGGCGACGCTGAAGATCATGGTCTTGGTGCTGCCGCTTTGCATGCGCTGGCCGTTCAGGTCCAGCCACAGGTCCAGGCGCTGTGGGTTGGGCACTTCATCGCGCGTCACCAGCCAGGGGCCGACGGGGCCGAAGGTGTCGCAACCCTTGCCCTTGTCCCAGGTGCCGCCACGCTCGATCTGGAACTCCCGCTCGCTCACATCGTTCACCAGCACATAGCCGGCCACGTGGTTCAGAGCCTCTTTTTGCGAGACATGGCGTGCCTGCTTGCCGATCACCACACCCAGCTCCACCTCCCAATCGGACTTTTTGGAGCCCTTGGGCAGCATCACCGGGTCGTTGGGGCCTTGCAGGCAGCTGATGGCCTTCATGAACACCACCGGTTCCTTGGGGACCGGCAGGCCGGCCTCGGCAGCATGGTCGGCATAGTTCAGGCCGATGGCAATGAACTTGCGCACACCAGCCACCGGGGTGCCAAAGCGAGGTTTGCCACGCACCAGAGGCAATTTTTCGACCTTGACCTTGGCCAGCTTGGCCAGGGCGAAGTCGCTGAGCTGCTCGGGGCCCAGGTCCTTGAGCACGCCGCTGAGGTCGCGCAACTTGCCTTCGGCATCAATCAGGCCAGGTTTTTCTTTGCCGGGGTTGCCGTAGCGAACGAGTTTCATGGGGTCCTTTCAAAAATGGCCTACGCCGCCGATACGACGGGCCGGCGTCATTATCGATAAAGCAGCCTTTGTGCTTCAGACGGCCGAGATTCGAACGAGGCCAGGCGCAGCGGTAGACTGCCATCCTCAACCGACTGAAACCTTGCCCAGCACCCCAGCGGTGCTTGCCCCACCAGCCCCTGCACCATGACCTCTGTTCCGAGCAAAGCCCCCGCCCTTTTGTTGTTCCCGGTGTTGATGTGGACGGGTGGACTCCTCAGTACGACGGCCCAGGCACAAACGGCCTGCCCCAGCGCCAGCGAACCTGCCAAAGTGAACCTGATCAACCCTTCCTTCACCGACACCGAAGACGGGCGCATCAAGGGCTGGAAAGCGATCGAGCACCGAGTCAGCGGCAACTATGCCTTTGAGCTCGACACCAAGGTCTTTCACTCGGCCCCCAGCAGTGCTCAGATCCGCCAGGTCAGCACAGAGGACTTCGGGGTGTTGAAGCAGGAAACGCTGATCCCTGCCTGCTGGAAAGGCAAGCTGGCCAAGTTGTCGGGCTACCTGCGCACCGACAAGGCCATGGGCGGCGGTGGGGCACTGGTGCTGCATGTCACGGACGGCAGCAACATCCTCAAATGGAACCATATGAACGATGCCCGCGTGAAGGGCAGCCAGGACTGGAAGCGATACACCATCGAGCTCCGGATTCCCGACAATGGCTACATGCTCGAAACGGCGGTGATGCTGGAAGACGATGGCGCTTTGTGGGTCGACGACCTGACACTAGAAATCGCACCCTGAAGTCCGCCAGCGAGACATCCCCCTTGGCTGGGGGCCTGGGCGCTCAAGCCAGCAACAACGCCAAGGCCCCTTCCAACTGCTCTGACGGCAGCCGCTTGAAGCCTGTGCGCGCATAGCGCTGCAAACGCCCCTGGATGAAGGCCGTCAACACCGCGGCCTGGGCCTGCGAATGCACCGAGGGTTTGGCCGAGCCTGTGGCCTCGGCCTGTGGGCGCAGGCATTGCCGAAACGTCAGCTCCAGCCGCTCAAAGAACTGGTTCATGCGCTGCTGCAACCGCTCGTGCTCCAGCACCAATGCGTCGCCGCACATGACTCGTACCATGCCCGGGTTCTTTTCGGCGAATTGCACCAGCAGGTACATCACTCGGGTGGCCTGGCGACGCCCCAGCGTGGCGGGGTCGGGGTTGGCACCGGCTTCGCGCTCGATCATCTGCTTGGACAGCGAAAACACGGTCTGCTCGATGAACTCGATCAAGCCTTCGAACATCTGAGCCTTGCTGGCAAAGTGTCGGTACAACGCCGCCTCGCTGACGCCAATGCGAGCCGCCAGAGCCGCCGTGGTGATGCGCTCAGCCCCGGGTTGCTCCAACATGCTGGCCAGCGTCTGCAGGATCTGCACACGACGCTCACCAGGCCGCGGCCGCTTGCGGGTGGCGGGCGCATCGGGCTCGCTGCCAACCGGATGGGCGTCGGTTTCAGGTGCGGCAGGGAGTTCGTGCGGTTCAGACATCAGCATGGGAAAAAAGCTCAGATGATTCTCGCACACCGGCCCTTCTCATCAATTAAATGGTCTGCGCCGGCAACACCAGCCTGACCAGCAGACCGCACTGCCCTGGGCCACTCAACAATTCCAGGCTGCTGTGGTGCACCCGGGCGATTTCATGGGCAATGGCCAGGCCCAGCCCACTGCCCTCGCCCTGGGTGCCGGGCACGCGGTAAAAGCGCTCAGTGACCCGGTTGCGTTCGGACGGCGCAATGCCCGGCCCATCGTCTTCCACAGCCAGGTAGGGCAACGAGGAGTCGGCCACCGCCAACAGGCCGCAGCGGATGGTCACACTGCCACCGCGCGGGGTGTAGCGGATGGCGTTGTCGATCAGGTTGCCCAGCAATTCGCGCAGCAGCCACTCATGCCCAGTGGTATGGGCCGGCTGGGCCGCCAGGCCCAGGTCCAGGCCGCGTGCGGTGGCGGCGTCCAGATGGGCCTCCAGCAGCGATTCGCACAAGGCCAGCAGGTCGACCCGCTGCATGGGTTGTGCCTCCATGGCTCGCGCATCGGCGCGCGACAGCGCCAACAGCTGGTTGGCCAGTTGGGAGGTGCGCCGCGTGGCCTGACGCAGCTTGTCGAGCTGCTCGGCATTCAGGGTGATGCTGGCGGGCGTCGTGTCCGCGCCCGACACACCGAGCCGCAGCCGCTGCCGGGTCTGCAGCACCTGGGCCCAGGCCTCCACCTGTGCCTGCAGGCCGGCCAAAGGAGTGCGCAACTGATGCGCGGCATCGGCGATGAAGCGCCGTTGGCTGGCCGACTGCGCGTTCACCAGATCAAACAGGCGGTTGAGCGAGGCCACCAGGGGGCGCACCTCGGCCGGCGAGGCCTCCACGTCGATGGCGCTCAGGTCTTGCGGGGAACGCTTGCTGACGGCCTCGGTCAGCTCCGTCAGGGGGCGCAGCGCTCGGCCCACGGCCCAGCTCACGGCCAGCGCCGCCGCCACCATCAGCACGCCATTGGGCAGCAGCACACGCAACAAGGCGCTGAGCCATTGCTGGCGGGGGTCCGAGCCATCGGCCAGTTGCACGATCAGGTCACCGGCCCGGGTGTGCACCCGCTGCGAGACGATGCGGTAGGTGACGCCTTCGTATTCGGTGCTGTGGAACTCGGGCTCGGCCGTGGCCACGGTGGCACCGGGCAACCAAAGGTCACCGTGCAGCAGGTGGCCTTCGAGGTCGTTGACGCTGTAGCCGGCCAGACCAGCACGGCCCTTGAGAAAATCCTCCACCGGGGGCGCCAGCAGCAGCACGGGCGGGTCACCGGCCTGCACGCCCGGAGCCAACACCGAATCGGCCAGCAGGGGCACATAGCGCAGCAGTTGACGGTCATGCTGCACGGCGGCGCTGTCGGCCGAGCGGTAGTCCACCCAGACGTTGACCAGGCCCAGCACAAACAGCGGTCCCAGCAGCAGCACCAGCAGCCGGTTGCGCAGACCTGAGGCCATGGGGCTCAGCCCTCCTGCTGTTCGAGGCGGTAGCCAAAGCCCCGGATCGAGCGCAGCGCCAGGCCATGCGGCTCCAGCTTGCTGCGCAGGCGGGAGATGTAGACCTCGACCGCATTGGGCGTGATCTCTTTGTCCCAGCCGGTCAAGGCGGCCAGCAGCTTGTCTTTGCTGGCCGGCTTGGGGGCATTGATGAGCAGGTACTCCATCACCGTCCACTCTCGCGGCCCCAGGTCGATCACCTGCTGCCGGGCCTGGCCGTCGACCACCGCACGCACGGTGGCGCGGCGGCTGGCGGTGTCCATTTCAAGCGGGCCAAAGCTCAGCACGGCCGAGGTCGCAGCCTGCGAGCGGCGCAGCAATGCGCGCAAGCGGGCCAGCAGCTCGGGCAGTTCAAAGGGCTTGACCATGTAGTCGTCGGCGCCCAAGTCCAGCCCTTGCACACGGTCTTGCAAGGCGTCACGGGCGGTCAGGATCAGCACAGGCATGGTGCGGCTGGCCACATCGGACAGGCGCAGGCGCCGCGTCAGGTCCAGCCCACTCATGCCGGGCAAACCGATGTCGATGATGGCGGCATCGAAGGTCTCGGCGCGCAGCACCTCTTCGGCCCGCTCGCCGCTGCCCACCCAGTCGACGGCATAGCCGGCGTCCGTCAGGCCCAGCTTGATGCCGCTGGCCACCATCACATCATCTTCGACCAACAGCAGCCTCATGGCGATGCCATCCTCAACAGCATGAACCCGGCGCCGCTCAATGCGAGCGGATCATGGTGCCGTAAGCCTGATCGGTCAGGATTTCGAGCAGCATGGCGTGCGGCACGCGGCCGTCGATGATGTGCACCGCGTTGACGCCGCTCTTGGCCGCATCCAGGGCCCCGGCGATCTTGGGCAGCATGCCGCCCGAGATGGTGCCGTCGGCAAACAGCTCGTCGATGCGCTTGGCCGTCAGGTCGGTCAGCAATTGGCCGGCCTTGTCGAGCACGCCCGGGGTGTTAGTCAGCAACACCAGCTTTTCGGCCTTGAGCACCGTGGCCAGCTTGCTGGCCACCACGTCGGCATTGATGTTGTAGCTTTCGTTGTCCTCGCCAAAGCCGATCGGGCTGATGACGGGGATGAAGGCATCGTCTTGCAATGCCTTGACCACGCTGGGGTCGATCGAGACGATGTCGCCCACCTGGCCCACGTCGTACTCTTTGCTCGGGTCTTGGTTGTCGACCATCTTGAGCTTTTGCGCGCGGATCATGCCGCCGTCGCGCCCGGTCAGGCCCACGGCCTTGCCACCGGCCTGGTTGATCAGGCCCACGATGTCTTGCTGCACTTCGCCGGCCAGCACCCATTCGACCACTTCCATGGTCTCGGCGTCGGTCACACGCATGCCCTGCACAAACTCGCCCTTCTTGCCCAGACGATTCAGCGCGGTTTCAATTTGCGGGCCACCGCCGTGCACCACCACCGGGTTCATGCCGACCAGCTTGAGCAGCACCACGTCCTCGGCAAAGTCGGCCTGCAGGGCCGGGTCGGTCATGGCGTTGCCGCCGTACTTGATGACCAGCGTCTTGCCGTGGAACTTGCGGATGTAGGGCAGCGCCTGGGCCAGGATCTCGGCCTTGTCGCGCGGGGCAATGGATTGGAGTTCGGTCATGGTCTGAACTGAAATGTGGAGGTCGGGCCCCAACAGGCCGCAACGGGGTGGCGAAAACAAGGCCAGTCAGTGCCGAGGCACCCTGACAAGCCGGAATTGTGCCGCAAGCGACACGACTCCAGCATGTCAGCAACGCCGATAATGGCGGCCTTGCGCCTGCGGGCGCCTTGCAGACCCATTTCAGCCCAGCCCATGGAACTCTTCAATCAGGCCATTTCACTTCACCAACAGGGGCGCCTGCCCGAGGCCCGCCAACGCTACGAACAATGGCGCCGAATGAACCCGGGCGACATCAATGCCTTGCAACTGCTGTCGGTATGCCTGGCCCAGATGGGTGAACTGCCCCAGGCCTTGCAGATGCTGGACCAGGCGATCGCACTGGCGCCCCAACAACCAGCCTTCCACAACAACCGCGCGAACATGCTGCGCCTGCTGGGCCGCCTGCCAGAAGCACTGCAAAGCTGCACCCGGGCCATCCAGCTCAAACCCGACTACGCCGAGGCCTACAACAACCGGGGCAATGTGCAGCAAGACCTCAAGCTGACCGACCTGGCCTTGAAGGACTATGCGGAAGCGATCCGCTTGAATCCTGGGTACGCCGAGGCCATCTACAACGCGGCAGTCGCGCAGCAAAGCCTGCAACGGCATACTGAGGCGATCGATGGGCTGAAAAAAGTACTGACCTTGGCGCCTGGGCAAGCCCAGGCTTTGGCACGGCTGGCGGTGTCCTACAGCCACTTGCGCGAGTATGAACAAGCCAAGCAGGCCATCGTGCCCGCTTTGCAAGCCCAACCCGACAACACCGAATTTTTGCTGATTGCAGCCACCCTAGCGGTGGACTGGGCCCGGTATGACGAGGCGATCAAGCACTGCGAAAAGCTGCTGACGCGCGAGCCTGGCAATGCGGCCGGGCTGGCCAAACTGGCTTTTGCGCACCATGTCAAAAAGCACCCGGTCAAGGCCCGGCTGTTTGCTGACAGAGCCCTGGCGGCCGATCCATCCAATACCGAGGCCCTTCTCGTCCAAGGGCATCTATTGGCCAGCGAGGGCCTCCACGAAGAGGCCCTGGTGCATTACCAAAAGGCCGTCGAGAAGGCACCCACCTCCGGCCCAGCCCACCTGTATGCCGGGCAGATGCTGAGCCTGCTCAAGCGCTTCGACGAAGGCCAGCGCATGCTGGAAAATGCCCTAGCGTTGGAGCCCGAGCAAAACGGCATTCTGGAATCGCTGATTGATATTCAATTGTCCAGCGCCAACTGGCATAGTTTGGATGCACTGATCGCCGAACTTAAACAGACTGTGCTGACTAAGCACATACAAAACCAGCCCCTGACGCTGGCCAAGGTTTTCAATGACCCGATGCTGCTCAAGCAAGGAGCAGAAAAGGTCGGCAAGGCGCTGACCTTGTCCGACGAAAACAAACCCAAGTTTGCACGCCGCGACCCACGCCGCCAAAAAATCCGGCTCGCCTACGTCTCGGCGGATTTTGGTGAGCACCCTGTGGCCTTGCTGCTGCTCGAAACCCTGGCACGGCATGATAGAGACCGCTTTGAGCTGTACGCCTTCTCGCTGGGCCCGCTGCACGATGACCAGATGAACCGGCGCATCACCGCGTGCTTTGACCGCTTTCTCGATGTCCATGAATCGTCTGACAGCGACGTGGCTGACATGGCGCGCAATCTAGGCATCGACATTGCTGTCGATCTGACGGGCTACACCGCCCATAGCCGCCCGGGCATCTTTGCCAATCGTGCCGCACCGGTACAGGTCAATTACCTGGGCTTCCCCGGCACCCTGGGGGCGCCGTACATGGACTACATGATTGCCGATCCGGTGGTGATCCCAGACGACCTGCGCCCGGCCTACACCGAGCAGATCGCTTATCTGCCCGACCAGTTCATGCCCAATGACACCCGCCGTGTTGTCAATGCCCCGCCCAGCCGGGCCAGCCAGCAGTTGCCAGAGTCGGGTTTTGTGTTCTGCGGCTTCAATAACCTCAACAAGCTGACCCCCGAGGTCTTCGACAGCTGGATGCGCATCCTGAAGGCCGTGCCCGATTCAGTGCTCTGGCTGCAGGCAGGGGGTGCGGTACAGAAAGCCTTGCGTGAACAAGCCGAATTGCGTGGCGTGCCAGGAACTCGACTGGTGTTTGCTGGCCGGGTGCCCAGCCAGGCCGATCACCTGGCCCGCTACGCCCTGGCCGATCTGTTCCTGGATACAGCCCCTTACAACGCCCATGCCACGGCCATGGACGCCCTGTGGGCCGGTCTGCCAGTGCTCACCTGCATGGGACGGACCTTCGCCAGCCGGGTGGCCGGCAGCTTGGTGAGTGCGGCAGGCCTGCCTGAGTTGGCGACCACCGAACGAGCGGAGTTTGAGCACCTGGCCATCCGCATTGCCCAGACCCCAGGCCAAGCCCAAGCCTTGAAAGACCAGCTCGCAACAGGCCGAGCCCAGGCCCCGCTGTACAACAACACCTTGTTCACCCGCAACCTGGAGCATTTGTACGAGCAGATGTACCAGCGCCACCTGCAAAGCCTGCCCCCTACCGTGCTGAAGCCGGAGCGTGTCAGTCTCTGATCGCCGCCCCTGGTGAAGATGCCCCAAGGTATGGGGCATCAACGTGTCCTGGGAATCCCTCAGCGCCAGGGCGCACACGACCTCTGCATCAATGCCTCAACCAGTGCGGAATCTTGAAGCGGACAATGGCCAGATAAGCCAGGACGTACAAAATGGCAAAGAGCGCACAACAGAGCATCAGCGCCAAGGTCGATTTCCAAAACAACACCGCCGGCATCACCGTCAATGCCGAAAAGCCCCACAGGTAAGGAGACGTGCGGTTATTCCGGATCAGCAAATGCCGCACCCGGCCATCGTGAAACACGCCTTTGACCAGTCGCCGGAAAATCAGCTGGTGAAAATGCAGCGCGTCCGCCAGCCCCGGTGAATGCCCCCGTGCCGCCTTGCGGTAGATCGAGAACAGCGTTTCCCACACCGGATACATCAAGAGCAACACAGGAAACCAGGGTGAAACCTGGGGATTTCGCTGCACCAGCATGATGGCCCCAACGGCAACCACCCCGCCCCAAAGGTAGGCCCCCGCATCACCGGCAAACAACTGTCCACGGGGGTAGTTCCAGAACAGAAAGCCTGCGGTGGCGCCCACCAGCGCCATCATCAAGGCGGCCACGGCTCGATCCCCCACCTGCAGGGCCACATGGGCCAGGGCCAGGGCGATCAGGGTGACGACCACCCCCGCCAGGCCGTTGTAGCCATCAATGATGTTGAAGGCGTGCGGCAGCCCCGTGATCGCCAAGACGGCCAAACCGATGCCCAGCCAAGGCCAAGCCTGCAGCCAGGCATCCAGGCCCCCGATGCCCATGCGATTGATCGACAAATCCAACGCCCAACAGGCCAAGCCTCCACTCATGAGCGTGGCCAGCATGCGCCGGCGCACCGACACACGCTGGGTCAGGTCTTCGATCAAGCCCGTCACCATGGCTGGCACCAGGGCCAAGGCCGCCAGCAACACGGTTTTCAAAGGCAGGTGCAGATTGAGCTGCAACAACCAGCCATCCAGGCCGGCCCCCACCAGCCAGGCCAACACCAGCGCCACAACCAGCGCCACGCCACCAAGACGTGACACCTCGCCTTCATGGAAGCGCTGAGGCTTGTCATGGCTGTAGGCGCCGGCAGGCATGCGCAGCACCAGCCAGCCCCCGACAAACACGGCCAGCAAAAAGGCGATCGAGGTCAGCACCACCATGTGCGCTCAGCCTCCATGCCGTCGCTGGCCCACGGGATCAGATCTAAATCGATCGAGACGGTCAAATGCGCCTCAGGCCTGCGTCGCAGCGTCGACGCCACGCAGACGCGCCTGCTCACGTTCGGCGGCCTGTAGGCGGCCCAATTGCTCACGCGAGAAGAACTGTGCATAAGCCACCAGCGCAGCGCCTTCGGCATGCAGCGTGGCCAGGGCCTTGGGCGACAGGGCGGCAAAGCGCACGTCATCCAGGCGGTACAAGCCTTCCACCGGCTGGATCTGCCCGTTGTGGGTGGAGGTCAGCTCCCAGGGTACCAGCAGTTTGGCAGCCACCAAGGCATCGATGGCACGCCAGGTTTGCGTGCGGCTGGTGTTGAAATCAACCAGAAAATTCATGGCCCGCTGCGTCTGCGGGCTGGGTTGGCCCGAGGCATCAAAGAAAGGCATGCCTTCATCGGCCCCCACCATGTGGTCGCCCTCTTCGGTGGTGCACAGCACCAGGGTGTCGGTGCCTTGCGGACGGGCCAAGGCAAAGGGGTAGCCGCGCATCGATGCGGGGATGTATTGGCCCAGCCATTGGCCCTGCGGGCCCACCAACAGGTTGGTGTTGGGGATCAGCGATGTGACCGCCATCAACTGCCAACGGCCACCAAATTCAACAAACGCCAGCGGCATGTGCGCAGCCGCCTTGGACAATTCAGCGGCCACCACCGGGATGATGTTCAAGCCAGCGGCATAAAGATAGTTACCCGGGTGCTTCCAGTACTTGCCCGCAAATGCTTCGGGTGTGACGGCTTTCAGTGCCTGCATGACTAACCTTTGATCGAGTTGAATGGGCGGCCCGGGCCGGCACCAGTGAATGGACAAAGCGCGATTCTAAATCGGAGGGCCCCCCCATTTACCGACGCCCCCTTCACGGCCTCAAGAGGGCGAGATAATTCAGACATGCAAATCGCCCCCTCGAATCTTCACGTCTACCAACGCGACCTCAGCCTCGACGACTCCAATTCATTGGGACGACTGGCCCAGTGGATTGCCCCGGGGGCTCGTGTGTTGGACCTGGGATGTGGGGCAGGTGGGCTGGGCCAACTGCTGCGGCCGCTGGGCATGGACCGCATAGACGGTATCACCTACAACCCCGCAGAGGCCGAGGTCGCACGTCAGTGGTACCAACACGTGGCGGTGGCCGACCTCGATCAATGCGAACTGGCCAACCTGCTGGGCGAACAACGCTACGACGTGATCGTGTGTGCCGATGTGCTGGAGCACCTGCGCGCCCCCGAGCGTCTGCTGGCCCAGTGCCGCCAGCATCTGGCCCCCGGCGGCCAGCTGTTGGTGTCGATCCCGAACGCCGGCCATGCGGGGCTGATTGGCGAGCTGATGGCCGGGCGCTTGCAATACCGCGAGGAAGGCCTGCTGGACCGCACCCACCTGCGCTTTTTCACCCGCCGCAGCTGGCTCGGCTTTTTGGCAGAACAAGGCTGGGGCGCCACCCGGCTCGAGGGCATTCAACGCGATGTGCCTCAAACCGAATTTGAGGTGGCCTTTGACCTGCTGCCCCCAGCCGTGTCGCACTACCTGTGCGCACTGCCGGATGCCCTCACCTACCAATTCATCACGGCCTGCATCCCTGGCGTACCACACTCACCCGCCTTGCAGGCGCCTGTCGCGCCCTTGCCGCCCAGCTTTGGCACCACGCTGTACTGGGACGTCGGCCAGGGCTACAAGGAAGCCCAGAAGCTGCAAGTCAGTGGTGTGATGGGTCAGGCCTTTCAAACCCTGCGCTACCCCCTTCCCACCCAAGCAGGGCTTTGTGGGCTGCGGCTCGACCCCTCAGACCGGCCCGGCTTCATGCGGTGGCACCGGCTGGAGCTGTTCGATGCCACCGGCCAACGCGTGTGGGAGGCCGACTGCCAACAAATCGGGGCAGGTGCGCTGGCCGACTGTGCCCTGCACCAGATCAGCCTGGCACCACCGGTGGATGGGCAATCCGGCCTGATGTCGGTCCTGCAGGGGGATGACCCCTGGCTTGAGCTGCCCCGCGAATTGCCCTGGCAGGCCCTGGCAGGCGGCACACTGCAGGTCAGCCTGGGTTGGCCGGCCTCCACCGACTACCTGGCCCTGCTGGAACACCTGCAGCAACTGCAGCCCAGCGAGCAAGAGTTGGCACGCCTGCGCGAAGCCTGGTCGGTAGACCGCGCCCACACGCAGCACCTTGAGCAGCAACTGAACGCCATGGAGCGCGAGTGGCGACACGAACATGAGCAGGCTGTGTTGCGGTACGAACGACTGCAAGAACTACAAGTCGAACACGAGCGCACCCAGCAGGCCTTGCAACAAAGCCGAGAGGCATTGCAAGCCGCACAAGCCCACCCGTTGCGCCGACTGCTCAGGCTGGCCCGCCGGAGCCTGCGGTCGGCGGCACCTCAAAGCGTTACCCAGTGGCCCACGCCAGCCCCACCCGCGCCGTCCCTGGCGGCCAACCCCAACCCAGCCGGCGTGACGCAGCTCACACCGGAGGACAATCCACAGCCCGACCCGGTTGCTGTTGCAGCCCCGGCCCCGATCCCCACCCCATTGGCCCCTGCGGTCGACATCATCGTGCCGGTGTTCCGCGGCCTGAGCGATACGCAGCAATGCCTTGAGTCGGTTCTGACGCACCGCCAGACCACGCCCACCCGCCTGATCGTGATCAACGACTGCAGCCCGGAACCCGAATTAAGCGACTGGTTGCGCCAATGGGCCACGGCCCACCCCCAGGTGACGCTGCTTGAAAACGAGACCAACCTGGGCTTCGTGGCCACGGTCAACCGCGGCATGGCGCTGAGCGAGGCCAACGACGTGTTGCTGCTCAACAGCGACACCGAGGTGGCCAACGACTGGCTGGACCGGATGCGCCGTGCGGCCTACAGCGCCCCCCGAGTGTCTTCAGTGACCCCGTTTTCGAACAACGCCACGATTTGCAGCTACCCCCGTTTTTGCGAAGCCAATGACTTGCCCGAAGGGTTGGACACGGCGGCGCTCGACCAGATGCTGGCCCGGCATCTGTCCGGGCAAACTGTTGACATCCCGACGGCCATCGGATTTTGCATGTACATCCGACGGGACTGCCTGCAAGCGGTGGGTTTGTTCGATGTGGAGCACTTTGGCAAGGGCTACGGCGAAGAGAACGACTTTTGCTGCCGCGCCAGCGCCGCGGGCTGGCGCCACCTGCATGCCCTGGACACCTTTGTGCTTCACCGCGGTGGTGTGAGCTTTGGCGACAGCAAGAACGAACGTGAACGGGCTGCCCTGCGCACCCTGCGCCGCCTGCACCCCGGCTATGAGGCCGAGGTGCAACGCTTTGTGCTGGCTGACCCGGCCCACCAGGCCCGCCAGCAGATCGACCTGCAGCGGCTGCAGGCCACAGGCCGACCCAAGGTGCTGGCCGTGAGCCACAACGCCGCTGGTGGCACCCTACAGCACATCCGCGAACTAGCCGCTCAACTGGGCCACCAGGCCGATTTTCTGCTGCTGCGGCCTTACGAAGGCGGTGTACTGAAGCTGAGCTGCGTGGACCCGCGTGAGGGCTACCTGGAAAGCTTTCAGCTGCCCGACGAGGCGCCGGCCTTGCGAACGCGCCTGCAACAACTGGGCGTGGTGTTGGTGCACTACCATCACCTGATGGACCACGGCAGCGAGGTACTGAACCTGCCTCGCGACCTGGGTGTGCCTGCCGACTTCACCGCGCACGACTACTACACCCTGTGCCCCCAAGTGTCACTGGTGGACGTGAACGGGCGTTACTGCGGCGAGCAGGGCCCCAGCCAATGCGCCGCCTGCCTGAGAGAGCGCCCCGCCCCTGACCATAAGACCATTGAGGTGTGGCGCCGCGACCATCGCACCCTCTTGCAACGCATGCGCCATGTGTTGGCCCCCAGCATCGACACAGCCCGTCGCATGCACAGCTTTGTGCCCCAGGCCGATCTGCGCCTGGCCCCACACCCCGACCTGCCGGCGAGGCTGGCCTTGCCCAGCCCGAATCCAGCACCGCTGCCTGCGGGTGCAAGGCTCAAGGTGGCCGTGATTGGCGCCTTGAACGTGCTCAAAGGCGCCGACCTGCTGGAGCAAACCGCCCTGCTGGCGGCCCGTCAGGGCACTCCAGTCGACTTTCACTTGCTAGGTCATGCCTACCGCGATCTGAGCACTCAGCCCCGTGCCCACTTGACCGTGCACGGGCGTTACCAGAGCGACGAACTGCCCGCTCTGCTGAATTGGCTGCAGCCTGACCTGGTATGGTTTCCGGTGCAGGCGCCGGAAACTTACAGCTACACGCTCAGCGCCTGCCTGCAGGCTGGCCTGCCCATCGTGGCACCCGATCTGGGGGCTTTCCCGGCTAGGCTGGCGGGCCGGCCCTG
>Ga0208269_100560_pt1 | contig 15154 bp, 14 predicted proteins | sample LakWasMe88_LOW11_2_FD_183912 | JGI IMG/M metagenome (GOLD analysis project Ga0208269, IMG submission 183912) | Freshwater sediment methanotrophic microbial communities from Lake Washington under simulated oxygen tension - Sediment Metagenome... | ecosystem: Environmental > Aquatic > Freshwater >...
CCAAGCTCATGTCACCGCGCACGATGCACCACAGCTGGGGCAGTTCGTCCAGGCTGGTGCGGCGCAGCCAACGGCCCAGCGGGGTCAGATGGCTTTCCGGATCAGGTAGCAGGTGAGTGGCCACCGTGGGTGTGCCCACCCGCATGCTGCGGAACTTGGGCATCAGAAAGGGCTTGCCCTGACGCCCGACCCGGAGTGACCAGTAAAGCGCCGGCCCGGGTGAATTGAGTCGCACCGCCAGCCCGATCAGCAACATGGGGACACCCAACAGGATCAAGGCCAGGCTGGCCAGGGTGAAATCGAACAGTCGTTTACTCATCAGTGCAAGAAGTGCGTAGGCATGGGCGCCAAGCTTCTGAAGTGTGCCTGAGTCTTTACGTACTTGACACAATGGCGGGCACAAGTATCCCTGAACAGGGGTGATAAACCTTCATTCCAGCCTTTGTGTAGCGCGACTGGCGAGAATCGGAGTAACTGGTCGGCTCGGCGGCGGCCTTATTTATTGGAGGCCAGCAGCAAACCGGCAGCCCCCATGAAGAACCCTCCGGTGGCCTTGTTCAGTCGCACGACAGCCCGCTGGCTGGTGATGAGCCGGCGCAATTGCAGACCGCCCGCGGCATAGACCAGACTGGCCACGAATTCTGCGGCCAGATAGGTGGGTCCCAGGACCGCGAATTGCGGAACAGCCGGCTGGCTGGCATCAATGAATTGGGGAAAGATCGCGGCAAACAGAATGATGGCCTTGGGGTTGGTGATACCCAGCAGAAATTCCTGTCGCACCAAGGCCCGCCAGGTGCGTGGTTTGGCCACCGCTGCCGATGGGGATTGCCCGTCGGGTGCATCCTGTTGCGCCTGGGACAGTCCGCTGAATTCGCGACTGCGCCAGGCTCGCCAGCCCAGGTAGAAGAGGTAGGCGGCTCCGACCCATTTGACGGTGCTGAAAGCGGCCTCCGAGGCCAGCAGCATGGCACCCAGCCCCACGGCCGATACCGTCAGGAACACCGCGAAAGCCAGTACTCGCCCGCAGGTACCCACCAACGCCGGTACCACGCCTTGGCGGATGCCATTGTTCAAGGCACAGAAATTGTTCGGGCCGGGCGTCAAGGCGATGGCCACGGCCACCGGAAAAAAGAAAATAGCGTTCATGAAGCCATACTCCAGTGCCAAAGTATCACTGCAGCAGCATTCATGCCTGCGCAGGCCCTGTCATGTCAGGGGCTTTGGCTTCCTCCTGTTTCTAACACGGCTTGCATGAATCCCGCCCGTTTCATTCAGATTCCGGTGATCGATTCCACACGTTGCACGGGCTGCGGCTGGTGCGTGCCGACGTGCCATCTGCATCTTCTGAGTTTGCAGGCTCAGGGCTGGCGCAAGTTCTCCACGTTGCAGGATGCCGAGCGGTGCGTGGGTTGCCGAAAATGTGAGATTCGCTGCCCATTCGGGGCTATCACGATGGCCCCGGCAATGAAGGGGGCTTGAGCCCCGGAGTGGGGCTTTCAAAGCCCCACCGAACCCTGCCGTACGAGCTGTTTGGCCTGTTCCCGCCCAGCCAGCATGGCGTGCGGCATTGATTCGAAGATCACGTCAGATTCGTGCCTGATCGCGGTGGCGATGCCCTGCTCGTCGTCCAGATCGCTCAGGCGTTGGAAGACAGAATGAACCTTCCACTGTCCGGGCAGTACCTCGCTGGCGTACACCTCGATGAGGTAACCACCGTCTTCAAATGAAAAGTCTGCTGTCACGTTGTCGTTCTCCCCGAGCATCAGGCGAGTCTGACAAAGAGGCGTCAGGTGCGCATCGCCCAATTTTGGTAAGTGGCGGCGCGGATGTCTGGTCAATGGCTCCTGAACCAGACCTGTCGCTTTGGATAGGGTGCTGCAGAAATTCTTCGGCTTGTCACGGTTGAAGCGTACTATGTTGCAACGCAGCAATCGTATGCGGCGGCGTGTCTGTTCGACACGGCCGATGTCGGTAAGGAGGTCTTTCATGAGCACAGTTTCATCCAACGCAGCGCTCAGGCATGAAAGCAGGCCGCGTTGCAGCCGCTGTCATGAGCCACTGTTCCGCGTGGCGCGCGACTTGTGGATGCGGTTTCTTCCGGGGAGCCGGCTCCTGGAATGCCATGGCTGTGAGAAGCGTTATCTCGTGTTCCTCGGATTGCACTTGGGCCCTCTCTGATCAACCAAGCGACCTTTCCGGGGCCGCGCCCGGACCTGCCGCCACCCGCCTTGCCCTTTTGTATCCATCCGCCGAGCTGATGGCCGCTTCAGGGTTTCGCGAGGCTGCGGCACCCGCCTTGACGTGACGCCTGGTGCAAGCTTCGTTATGCTTGGGTGTCCTCCTCAAAGCCTGCCCCAACAGGCCCCGTTCACGCCATGAAACAACCCGACGCCATGCTCAGAATCCTGGAGACAGAAGCCAGCGGGGGCGCGGCTGACCCGGATGTGGCCATTGCCAACATCGCATCGTTGCTGGAACGTCTGGACCCGAAGGCAAATGGATACGAGAAGGATGTCGCTGATCTGCTGGCGATAGGCGCCTGCATCTGGGCCTTGAGCAAGCGAGTGGGCTGAGCGTCTCTTTACCCAACCCTGTGCAGCCCTGCTACCTCAATGGCGCTGCAGGCGCCATGAAAAAAGCCCTGACTCTTGCGAATCAGGGCTTTTCATTTGGTGCCGGAGAGATGAATCGAACACCCGACCTTCTCATTACGAATGAGCTGCTCTACCGACTGAGCTACACCGGCGTTAGCCCGCCATTATAGCGGGCTATGGTAGCTGGTGATGCGATCGACCTCATTTTTTGAGCCCAGGATGACGCTCACGCGTTCGTGCAACTGGCTGGGCTGGATGTCGAGGATGCGTTGGCGGCCGTTGGTGGCGGCGCCGCCGGCCTGTTCGACCAGCCAGCTCATGGGGTTGGCCTCGTACATCAGGCGCAGCTTGCCGGGCTTGTTGGGTTCGCGCTTGTCCCAGGGGTACATGAAGACGCCGCCGCGGGTCAGGATGCGGTGCACGTCGGCCACCATGCTGGCGATCCAGCGCATGTTGAAATCCTTGCCGCGCGGGCCTTCCTTGCCTTGCAGGCATTCGTCGATGTAGCGCTTCACCGGCTCGTCCCAGTGGCGCATGTTGCTCATGTTGATCGCGAATTCCTTGGTGTCGGCGGGGATGCGCACGTTTTCCTGGGTCAGCACGAAAGAGCCTTGTTCGCGGTCCAGGGTGAACATGCTCACGCCGTCACCCACGGTCAGCACCAGGGTGGTCTGGGGGCCGTAGACGCAATAGCCGGCCGCCACCTGCTGGGCGCCGGCCTGCAGGAAGTCCTGCTCGGTCACGCCGGGCGAGCCCTCGGGCTTCTTGAGCACGCTGAAGATGGTGCCGATGCTGACGTTGACGTCGATGTTGCTCGAGCCGTCAAGCGGGTCGAACAGCAGCAGGTACTCGCCCTGCGGGTAGCGGTTGGGCACCAGGTAGATGCTGTCCATCTCTTCGGAGGCCATGGCCGCCAGGTGGCCGCCCCATTCGTTGGCCTCGATCAGGACTTCGTTGGCGATGATGTCGAGCTTCTTCTGCACTTCGCCTTGCACGTTCTCGCTCTCGGCGCTGCCGAGCACGCCGCCCAGGGCGCCCTTGTTGACGGCCTGGCTGATGCTCTTGCAGGCGCGGGCCACCACTTCAAGCAGCAGGCGCAGTTGCGATGGGATGTGACCGTCGACGCGTTGCTGCTCGACGAGGAAGCGGGTCAGGCTGATTTTCGATGCCATGTTGATTTCTCTCCTTAATCGGCGAGTGCACGGGTGACAACCTCGCGCACATCGTTGCTGAGTTCGGCCTTGGCGGCCACGCGGGCGATGGCCTCGCGGGCGGCGCTGCGGTAGGGCTCGGCCAGTTTCTTCCAGCGGTCCAGGGCGCGGGCCAGGCGGGCGGCCACTTGCGGGTTGATGGCGTCCAGTTCGATCACGCGGTCGGCCCAGAAGACGTAGCCCGCCGCATCGCTGCGGTGGAAGGCGCCCGGGTTGGCGCTGCAGTAGCTGAAGATCACGCTGCGCGCGCGGTTGGGGTTGCGCAGGTTGAAATCGGGGTGGCTCATCAATTGGCGCACGGCACCCAACACGTTGCCGCCGCGGTCGGGGGCGCCGGCCTGCAGCGAGAACCACTTGTCGATGACCAGGGCTTCGTTCTTGAACAAGGCATGGAAGCGCGCCAGGGCCGGCACGGCCAGCTCATGGCCGCTGATGACGAGGGCACTCAGGGCGTTGAAGCGGTCGGTCATGTTGCCCGCATCCTTGAAGCGCTGGAAGGCCTTGCCCGGCCAGACGGTGTCGCCGCTGTGGCGCGCGGCCAGGCACAGCATGGTCAGTGCCAGGCCGGCCAGGGCCCGCTTGCCCGACGATTCGGGGTCGGGGCGGTAGCCGCCGGTGTCGCGGTTGGCCTCCCAGGCTTGCTGCCAGTCGGCCTGCAGGGCCAGCGCGAGTTGCTCGCGCATGGCTTCGCGCACGGCATGGATGCGTTGCGGGTCGACCACGTCCAGCTGTTCGGCCAGGTAGGTCTCGGACGGCAGCGTCAGCACCAGTTCCTTGAAGGCTGCATCGAGGTGGGGGTCGGCCAGCACCTGGCGCATGGCGCGCAGGTAGGCGTCGTCCAGCACCTCGTTGCCCGGGGCTTCCGCGGCGGTGATGGCCTTGATGGCGCGGGCCAGGGCCAGGCGTTGGCCGGCTTCCCAGCGGTTGAAGGCATCGCTGTCGTGGGCCAGCAGGGTCAGCAGCTCGTCGTCGCTGTAGGCGTAGTCGAGCACCACCGGGGCCGAGAAGTCGCGCAGCAACGAGGGCACGGGGGCGCTGTCGACGTTGATGAAGGTCAGCGTCTCGCTGGGCTGGCTCAGCACAAAGGTGCGCGTGCCGGCTTCGGCCTGCGGCCAGTGGGCCAGCTGCAGGGGCAGTTCGCGGCCCTGGGTGTCGAGCAGGCCCAGGTTCAGCGGAATCACAAAGGGTTCCTTCAGGGCCTGGCCCGGGGTGGGGGCGCACTGCTGGCTCAGCGTCAGCGTGTAGGTGCGGGCCTCGGCGTCGTAGCGGCCCACGGCCTGCACGCGGGGGGTGCCGGCCTGGCTGTACCAGTGCTTGAACTGGGGCAGGCGCTGGGCCAGCTCCGAGCCCGGGTTGGCGTCGGCAATCGCCTGGGCGAAGGCGTCGCAGGTGACGGCCTGACCATCATGGCGCTCGAAGTACAGCTTCATGCCCTTGGCAAAGCCTTCGCGGCCCACCAGGGTCTGCATCATGCGCACCACCTCGGCACCTTTTTCGTAGATGGTGACGGTGTAGAAGTTGTTGATCTCGATGTAGCTGTCGGGGCGCACCGGGTGGGCCATCGGGCCGGCGTCTTCGGGGAACTGGGCGGTGCGCAGCACGCGCACGTCTTCGATGCGCTTGACGGCACGGGCCGAGGGGCTGCCCGCCAGGTCCTGGCTGAACTCCTGATCGCGGAAGACGGTCAGGCCTTCCTTCAGGCTGAGCTGGAACCAGTCCTGGCAGGTGACGCGGTTGCCGGTCCAGTTGTGGAAGTACTCATGCCCGACCACGCTTTCGATGTTGCTGAAGTCGGCATCGGTGGCGGTGGCCTGGTTGGCCAGAACATACTTGGTGTTGAAGATGTTCAGACCCTTGTTCTCCATGGCGCCCATGTTGAAGTCGCTGGTGGCGACGATCATGAAGCGTTCCAGGTCCAGCGGCAGGCCGAAGCGGGCCTCGTCCCAGGCCACGCTGGCCATCAGCGAGTTCATGGCGTGCTCGGTCTTGTCGAGGTCGCCAGGGCGCACAAACACCTGCAGCAGGTGGTCGTGGCCGGCACGCGAGCGGATGCGCTGCTCGCGCGCCACCAGCTTGCCTGCCACCAGGGCGAACAGGTAGCAAGGCTTCTTGTGCGGGTCGACCCATTTGGCGAAGTGGCGGCCATCTTCGAGCTCGCCTTGCTCGACCAGGTTGCCGTTGGACAGCAGCACCGGGTACTTGGCCTTGTCGGCGCGCAGGGTGACGGTGTAGCTGGCCATCACGTCGGGACGGTCCAGGAAGTAGGTGATGCGGCGGAAGCCCTCGGCCTCGCACTGGGTGAAGAACGAGTCGTTGCTGACGTACAGGCCCATCAGCTTGGTGTTCTTGGCCGGGTTGCAGGTGGTGAAGATCTCCAGGTCGAAGGCGTCGGGGCCTTCGGGCAGGTTCTCCAGCACCAGCTGGTTGCCGTCCATCTTGAACGAGGTGCCTTGGCCGTTGACCAGCACGCGTGCCAGGTTGAGCTCTTCGCCGTCCAGGCGCAGGGCCTGGGCCGCCACCTCGGTGTTGCGGCGCAGGCGCATCTTGTTGAGCACGCGGGTCTTGGCCGGGTCGAGGTCGAACGTCAGTTCAACGGTGTCGATCCAGTACGCGGGAGCGGTGTAGTCTGCACGGTGGATGGCCGTGGCTTGTCCTTCTCGCATCATGTGTTTCTTCCTGTGGGCCGGGGTGCCGGCTGGGGCTGGTGGGGGTCAGACGCCTTGCTTGAGCGAGGCTTCGATGAAGGCATCCAGGTCGCCGTCCAGCACCTTCTGGGTGTTGGAGATTTCGACGTTGGTGCGCAGGTCCTTGATGCGGCTCTGGTCCAGCACATACGAGCGGATCTGGTGGCCCCAGCCCACATCGGTCTTGCTGTCTTCGAGCTTTTGTTGTTCTTCCTGGCGCTTGCGCATCTCGTGGTCGTACAGGCGCGAACGCAGGCGCTTCCAGGCCACGTCGCGGTTGCTGTGCTGGCTGCGACCGTCCTGGCACTGCACCACGATGCCGGTGGGGATGTGGGTCAGGCGCACGGCCGAATCGGTCTTGTTGATGTGTTGACCGCCCGCGCCACTGGCGCGGAAGGTGTCGGTGCGCACATCGGCCGGGTTGATGTCGATCTCGATCGAGTCATCGATTTCGGGGTACACGAAGACGCTGGCAAAACTGGTGTGGCGGCCGCCCGACGAGTCGAACGGGCTCTTGCGCACCAGGCGGTGCACACCGGTTTCGGTGCGCAGCAGGCCGAAGGCGTATTCGCCCTCCACCTTGATGGTGGCGCTCTTGATGCCGGCCACGTCACCCGGGGTTTCGTCTTCCACGGTGGCCTTGAAGCCCTTGCGCTCGGCGTACTTCAGGTACTGGCGCAGCAGCATGCTGGCCCAGTCGCAGGCCTCGGTGCCGCCGGCGCCGGCCTGCAGGTCGAGGAAGCAGGGGCTGGGGTCGGCCGGCTGGTTGAACATGCGGCGGAACTCGAGCTGTTCGATGCTCTGGGTCAGGTGGGTGCACTCGGCCTCGATGGTCTCCAGACCGGCCTCGTCGCCTTCTTCCTTGCTCATGTCGTAGAGCTCGGTGTTGTCGGCCAACTCGCTGCTCAGGCGGTCCAGCACCAGGACGACGTCGTCCAGGGCTTTTTTCTCTTTGCCGAGTTCCTGGGCCTTCTTGGGGTCGTTCCAGACGTTGGGGTCTTCGAGCGAGGCGGTTACCGTGCGCAGGCGTTCAGCTTTGGCAGGGTAGTCAAAGATACCTCCGTAACTCTTCGGTGCGCTGGCTCAGGTCTGCCAGGGTGGTGCCGATGAGGTTGACGCGTTCTGCTTCCATGATTTTTATCCTGTGAGTGTTCGGGGGCATGCCGCGGGGTGGCGCCAGGCGCCAGTGGCTGGGCATGCAAACCCTGCATTTTCTCACGGGTCGTGACAAGACTCCCGGGTGGCCTGTTTCTGCCTCAAATAAAAAAGGACCGCCGAAGCGGTCCTGGAGCAGGCCTGGGGCCCAGGCCCCTGGGCTCAGTGGATCACCATGAGGGTGAACGGCGGCACATAGGCCTGCAGCGTCACAAACAGGCCCACCAGGCAGGCCAGGGCCACCGAGTGGAAGAACACATACCGCAGGATGTCGCCTTCGTGGTCGAACCAGCGGGTGGCCGTGGAGGCCACGACGATGGATTGGGCGTCGATCATCTTGCCCATCACGCCGCCCGAGCTGTTGGCCGCGCCCATCAGGTTGGGCGACAGGCCCAGCTGTTCGGCGGCCACTTTCTGCATGCCCCCAAACAGCACGTTGGCTGCGGTGTCGGAGCCGGTCAGTGCCACGCCCAGCCAGCCCATCAGGGTGCCGAAGAAGGGGTAGAACACGCCGGTGGCGGCAAAGGCCAGGCCCAGGGTGGTGTCCACGCCCGAGTAGCGGGTGAGCGTGCCCAGGGCCAGCATCAGCACGATGGTCAGCAGCGAGTAGCGCACCAGCCAGATGGTCTTGCCGTACGACTTGATCAGGGCCGGCAGGCCGTAGCCCATCACCAGGCCGCCGATCAGGGCCGACAACAGAATGCCGCTGCCGGTGGCCGACAGCAGGTTCAGCACGTACTCGGCGCTTTCGGCGGTGGGCTTGGGCACCACGGGCGGCATTTTCTCGATCAGCTTGTGCAGGCCTTCAATGGCGAACTTCGGGGCGAAGAGGCTGTTCAGATAGGTCTTGGTGACCGGCAGGCCCCAGACGAACACAAAGCCGGTCAGGATGACCCAAGGCGTCCAGGCCTTGACCACTTCCGAGGTGGGGTGCTTGATCGGGGCCACGGGCTTCTGGGCCTGGCCGCCGGTGCTTTCGTGCCCCTTGAGCGAGACCGAGGTCCAGATCTGGGCCGGCTTCCAGAACTTCAGGAAGGTGACCAGGGCCACCATCGAGCAGATGGCGGCGATCACGTCCACCAGTTCGGGGCCCATGTAGTTGGACACCAGGAACTGCGGGATGGCAAAGCTCAGGCCAGTCACCAGCAGGGCGGGCCAGATCTGCTTCATGCCCTTCCAGCCGGCAAAGGCCCAGATCAGCCAGAACGGCACCAGCAGCGAGAAGAAAGGCAACTGGCGGCCAATCATGGCCGACACCGCAGCCAGGTCGTAGTCGTGCACCTTGGCCAGGGTGATCACCGGGGTGCCCAGGGCACCATAGGCCACCGGGGCCGTGTTGGCGATCAGGCTCAGGCCCGAGGCGGCCAGCGGTGAGAAGCCCAGACCGATCAGGATGGCGGCCGTCACAGCCACCGGGGTGCCAAAACCGGCGGCCCCTTCAAAGAAGGCGCCAAAGGCGAAGGCGATCAGCAACAGTTGCAGGCGGCGGTCTTCGGTGATGCCGGCAATCGAATCCTGCAGCACCTTGAAGCTGCCGTTCTGCTCGGTCAGCTGATGCAGGAAGATGATGTTCAGCACGATCCAGCCAATCGGCAGCAGGCCGGTCAGGCCGCCCAGAAACGCCGCCTTGCCGGCCATCTCGGCAGGCATGCCGAAGGCGAACACGGCGATGGCCAATGCGCTGAGCAGGCCCAGGCCGGCGGCAATGTGGGCCTTCAGGTGCAGAAAGCCCAGTCCGACCAGCATCACCACGACCGGCACCGCGGCCAGCAAGGTGGACAGGACCATGCTGCCTGTCGGGTTGTAAACCTGTTGCCAAACCATTTTTAGTCTCCTGTTGTTGATGGGGCGGCGCCACTTTATCGAGACCAACTGGGTTGTGGCTGTCGAGAAGCTGTCACAAAGGCCCGGATTGGCTGAAAAAATTTCAAGCGGATGTTGCAGAAATTTTTGGAGGCTGTTTTTGGCGTTTTCTGGGGTAAATGACGGAAGTTGCCGTCATTTTGTCAACCGGGTATCACCTGAGTTCGGGTCTTGAAGAAGGCCGCGGAGTTCACCAGCGCCGCGGCTTGCTGCTTCAGGCTTTGGGCCGCCGCCGCACCTTGTTCCACCAGGGCGGCGTTCTGTTGTGTGGTCTGGTCCAGCTGCTGCACGGCCTGGCCGATCTGGGCCACGCCCAGGCTTTGTTCCTTGCTGGCGGCGCTGATCTGGGCCACCAGCCGGGTCACGTCGGCGATGGCGCTGACCACCTCGGTCATGGTCGTGCCGGCCAGGCCCGCCACCTGGGCGCCTTGCTCCACCTGTTCATGGCTGGTCTGGATGAGCTGCTTGATCTCGCGCGCAGCCGCCGCGCTGCGCTGGGCCAGCACCCGCACCTCGCCGGCCACCACGGCAAAGCCTCGGCCCTGCTCACCGGCCCGGGCGGCCTCCACGGCCGCGTTGAGCGCCAGGATGTTGGTCTGAAAGGCGATGCCATCGATCACGCCGGTGATGTCGGCAATCCGGTGGGCGCTTTGCTGCATCTGCAGCACCGAGTTCACCACCGATTGCACCGCCCCACCGGCGCGCTGCGCCGTGTCAGAGGCCTGGTTGGCCAGGGCATCGGCGCGCAGCGCGTGGTCGGCGTTGTGTTCCACCGTGGCCGCCATCTCTTCCATCGAGGCCGAGGTTTGCTCCAGCGCCGAGGCCTGCTGCTCGGTGCGCAGGCTCAGGTCGTTGTTGCCGGCGGCAATCTCGGCACTGGCATGGGCCACCCCCTCGGCCCCCGAGCGCACGGTGCTGACCACCTGGGACAGGCGGGCCTGCATGTCGGACATGGCCTGCAGCAGTTCGGCCACTTCGTCGCGGCCCGTGGCCCGCAGGGGCAGGCTCAGATCGCCGTCGGCCACGGCCCGGGTGACCTGCACTGCGCGCCCCAGCGGGCGGGTGACCGAACGGCTGAACCACAGCGCACCCAGGGCACTGAGCAGGCACACCAGCCCCATGACCGACAGGCTGATCCAGGTGCTGGAGCGGGCGTGGCTGGCCGCCGCCTCGCCCGACTCTTCGCTGGCGCGCCGGATCAGGGCCGTGGCCTGGTCCAGCAGGCGGGCGGGCTCGCGGTCGATGCCGGTGACAGCCTTGTCGCCGGCAGCTGGGTTGAATTGGGCCTGCTCAAACGCCTGCAGCCCTTGCCGGTAGGCCTGGCCCATGTTGTGGTGGGTCTGGCTGAACTGCTCCAGCAGGGCTCGGGCGTCGGGCTGGTCGATCCGGGCCGCCAACTGACGCGCGCTTTGCTGCACCAGGGCTTCCTGCTTCTGGAAGGCCGCCCAGTAACGCTCGCGTTGTGCCGGGTCCTGGCCGCGCAGCAACACGTTCTTCCATTCCTGGATCTGAACCTTGAACTCGCTGAGCAACTGAACCGCCCCCAGGGCGTTGTCGTGGTCTCTTTGCACCACCTCGCGGTACACGCCGATGGACTGGTTCAGCTGGATCAGTCCGAACAGGGCGGCCGCCAGCAGGGCGGCGAGGGCACTGGCAAAGGCCAGCGGCAGTTTGATGCTCAAGCGCATGGTGCGGTTCTCCTCAAGCTCTGGCGAGAGCCGACTTGCCACCACCCAACGCTGTTTCAAATGCCCGCGCCAGCGAGCTTCATTGTGCAGAGATTTGTGACTAATGGTGATTTTTGGGGTGATTCATCCCAGAAAATCCGCCACCAGCGCGGCCAGGGCTTCGGGCTGGTCGTGGTGCAGCATGTGGCCGGCGTCGGCGATGCGGGCCACGCGGCAGTCGGGCACCCGTTGCAGGCGCTGGTGGTACTCGTCCAGGGTGTACTGGCCTTTCCACCACTGGCCCAGGCTGTCGTCCGAGGCTTCAACGGCCAGCAACGGGGCACTGATGCGGGCGTACAACTCCAGGGCTTCATCGACCCGGTACAGCTGCGCGCTGGTGACCTTGTGGCCTGCCTCGCCAAGGATCTGCCACTGGCTTTGCCCCTCAGGGCCCGCCACTTCGTGCGCCCAATGCTGGGCCAGCCACCGGGCCTTGTCGGCGCCCAGGCGGGGGTTGGTCTTCATCAGGCGCTGGGCCACGCCGTCCAGGCTGTCATACGCCTTCAGCGCCATGGCGCCCGAGTGCACCTTCTTGAGCTCGTCCATCCAGCGGGCGTAGCGCCCCGGTGCCTGGGCCGGGCGGGTGGCGGGCATGCCGAAACCCTCCAGGTTGACCAGGCGGCGGATGCGTTCGGGCCGGGCACCGGCGTACATCATGGCCACGTTGCCGCCCATGCTGTGGCCCACCAGGTCGACCGCCTGGGTGCCGGTGTAGTGGTCAAGCAGAAAGTCGAGGTCGCCCAGGTAGTCGGGAAAGCTGTAGTGATCGCAGACGGGCCCGGTGGTGAGGCCAAAGCCGCGCCAATCCGGGGCGATCACGTAGCGGTCGCTGGGCAGTGCGTCGATCATGAACTGGTACGAGGCTGCCACATCCATCCAGCCATGCACCATCACCAGGGGCGGCTGGCTGGCCTGCGGCGTGCCCCACACGCGCACGTGGTACTGGTGACCCCGGAGGGGAATGAATTCGCTGCGGGAGAGGCGTTTGGGCTGGTACATCGGGCGGATGATACGAAACACGCCCAAGTGACGTCAGTCAAGTCCAGGACAAGTCTGCAGCGCGCGCCAGCAGAAAAATCTGCCCGCCCGTACACTCTTCGCCGCCGTTGTTCGCCAGGAGGCTGTCCTTTTTGGCTGCTCCGTCAAAGGAGCCCTCGGCGGCGCGGATTTCCGGATTTCCATCAGACAGACCCATCGGAGTTTTCATGAACAAAGTCCAGCTCGGACAAAGCGATCTGCACGTCACGCCCATCTGCCTGGGCACCATGACCTTTGGCGAGCAGGTTGACGAGGCCAACTCCCACGCCATCCTGGACCGCTCGCTGGCGGCCGGCGTCAACTTCCTCGACACCGCCGAGATGTATGCCGTGCCGGCCCGCGCCGAGACCTGCGGCGCCACCGAAACCATCCTCGGCAACTGGTTCGCCAAGAACCCGGGCGCTCGTCAGCAGGTGGTGCTGGCCACCAAGGTCGCGGGCCCCTCGCGCGGCATGCCCTGGATCCGTGAGGGCGCGGGCATGACTGCCGCCGACATCGCGGCCTCGTGCGAAGGCAGCCTGCGCCGCCTGCAGACCGACGTGATCGACCTCTACCAGATCCACTGGCCCGAGCGCAACGTGCCGGCCTTCGGCGCCATGTACTACGACCCCAGCAAGGAGCGTTCGGTCACCTCGATCCACGAGCAGCTCGGGCCCTGGGCCGCTTGGTGAAGGCCCGGCAAGGTGCGCTATGTGGGTCTTTCCAACGAAACCCCTTATGGCGTGCACGAGTTCGTGCGCCTGGCAGAACAGCATGGCCTGCCCCGCGTGGCCACGGTGCAGAACCCCTACTGCCTGATCAACCGCAGCTACGAGAACGCCCTGGACGAAAGCTGCCAGCGCCTGAATGTGTCGCTGCTGGCCTACTCGCCGCTGGGCTTTGGCCTGCTGACCGGCAAGTACGACGCCAGTGGCACCGAAGGCCCCGAAGCGCCGAAAGAGGGCCGCATCGCCCGTTACGAGTCGGTGCGCAAGCAGCGCTGGGGCCGCCCCGAGGCCCTGGTGGCGGCGCGCCGCTACAACGCGCTGGCCCGCGAGCATGGCCTCACGCCCACCCAGTTGGCGCTGGCGTTCTGCTACACCAAGTGGCAGGTGGCCAGCACCATCATCGGCGTGACCTCGGTCGCCCAGTTGGACGAAGACCTGGCGGCCTGGGGTACCACGCTGTCGCCCGAACTGTTGGCCGCCATCGACGCCATCCGCTGGGAACTGCGCGACCCCGCGATCTGATCGACGCGGTCGGCCGAATCGATGGATTCAGGCCGACCCGGTTGAGTTCAGGCAGTCGCCTGGGCCAGCGCCCCAGCCCGCCAGGGGGCGCCGGGTTCACCCAGGTCCCAGAACAGGCCGGCCATCAGGGCCAGGCCTTCACGGGCCACCGAGGCCAGCAGGTGCTCATTGGGGGCGTGCTGGGCGCAGGCCGGGTAAGAGTGCGGCACCCACAGCGTGGGCAGGCCCAGGCCTTCCGAGAAGATGTCATTGGGCAAAGACCCGGCCAGGTTGGGCAGCAGGCTGACCGGCTTGCCCGTGCTGGCCTGCATCGAGGCCAGGGCCCAGTCGATCCAGGGGTTGTCCAGGGCCAGTCGGGTGGCGGCGCAGCTCATGCCCATCTCCAGCCGAACGTCGGTGAAGCCGTGCGCGTCCAGGTGTTCGCGCAAGTGCTTTTCGGCATGGCGCCAGTCGGTGCCCACCACAAAACGCAGCTGACAGTGCGCCACGGCCGAGGCCGGGATGGCGTTGATCGGCCGCACGGCCGAGCCGGCGCCCAGGCCCAGCACCTCCAGCGTGTTCCAGCCCACCAGGCGCTCGGCCGGCGTCAGGCCCGGCTCGCCCCAGCCAGGGCTGAGGGCGGGGTCATCGGTGCCGCCGCCCACGGGCAGGTCGTGCAAGGCCTGGCGCAGGCGCTCAGGCGGGGCTGGCGGGCGCAGGGCGGCCACGCGCATCTCGCCTTGCGGGCCGATCAGGCTGGCCACCGCGTGGCTCACGCGGGTGCCCGGGTTGCTCAGCACGCCGCCCCAGTTGCCCGAGTGGTAGGCGCGCGGGCGGGGCTGCACATGCAACGAGAAGTTGATGGCGCCCCGTGAGCCCAGGAACAGGGTGGGGCGCTCGGCATGCACGCGTGGGCCGTCGCTGGCCAGGAACAGGTCGGCGCGCAAGGCTTCGCGGTGTTGCTGGCAGAACTCGGCCAATCCGGGTGAGCCCGCCTCTTCGCCCATCTCCAGCAGCACCGTCAGGTTGTAGCCCAGGCGCTGCTGACGGGCCTGCAGGGTGTGGGCCAGCGCGCTGAGGTTGATGCTGTGCTGACCCTTGTTGTCGGCCGTGCCGCGGCCATACCAGCGGTCGCCCTCGACGCTCAGTTGCCAGGGGTTCAGGCCCTCTCGCCACTGCGGCGTCTGCCCGTTGACCACATCGCCGTGGCCGTAGGTGAGCACGGTGGGGGCGGCCGGGTCTTCGATGCGCCTGGCCAGCAGGAACGGGCCCGCGCCGGGCACGGGGTTGGGCAGGATCTGCACTTCAAACCCCAGCGCCTGCAGCACCGGGCTCATCTCGTCACGCAGGTAACCCTGCAGGGCCGCCCGCGAGGCGTCGGTGGCGTCCTGGCCCAGGTCGCTTTCGGTGCGCCAGGCGACCCGGCGCGCCAGGGTGGCGGCCAGGGCGCCACTGTCAAGTTCGTGGCGGGCTTGCTGGATCAGTTGGTCTCGGGTCATGGCGGGCTTTCAGTGAGGTGGGTGGGCCTCCCCGACGCCCTGGCAGATGCGGCGTTGGGGCGGTTCAGGAGCCGATGTAGCGGTCCTTGCGGTGGTTCATGGTCAGGATCAGGTTCAGCACCACGGCGCCGGCCACCGACAGGGCCACATTGGGCAGCGGGGCCGTCCACAGGGC
>Ga0208269_100564_pt1 | contig 15050 bp, 16 predicted proteins | sample LakWasMe88_LOW11_2_FD_183912 | JGI IMG/M metagenome (GOLD analysis project Ga0208269, IMG submission 183912) | Freshwater sediment methanotrophic microbial communities from Lake Washington under simulated oxygen tension - Sediment Metagenome... | ecosystem: Environmental > Aquatic > Freshwater >...
CGAGTTGCGCACCTGCTCCACCTTGACGGTGTTTTGAAAAGCGCTGATCACCCCTTCGCGATTCAATCGTTCTGCGTTGTTGGACGAGGGATCGCGAATCTTGCCGTAGCTGTCCTTCATGCGTTCCAGCAGGTTGCCCGCCATGGCCTTCCAGCCCGTGGCCTCAGGCGCGTCTGCGTCGCCTTCAGGCAGCGCCGGCGCATCGCCTTCTGCTGTGGGCGCAGTGGGCATGGGCAGGCCCTGGCGGTCGAGCCGCAATTCGTCAATCACCCGCTCGGCCAGCACCCGGCTTTTGAGTAGTTCCAGCTGGGTGCCCATGCCAGTGCGGTCGTCCAAATCCTGTGAGGCATCGGCATCCTGCCCAAACTGCACTACGCGCGCAGCCCGCTTGTCTACCTGCACGGTGGTGGTGGCCAGGTACAGCGGCGTTTTGATAAAGCTCAGCAGCACCGCCACCAGCAGGCCGGCGATGGCGACGGACAGGAGCAGCCCCTTGTGCTTGACCACCATGCGCCAGAGGTCGCGCAGATCAATCGTGTCGTCATCGTCGTCCGGCCCACCCGCATGGGCTGGCAGCGGCATGCCCAGCGCGTGGTTGCTGCGCAGCTGCAGCGCATGCGAGGGCGCGGGGCCGCGGTGTGGGGCGGGCAGATTTTCAGGCTCGGGCGTGTTGGGGTCTTGGGTCATGGCGCGCAAAAAATGGCATCAGGGCGGCGAGCCACCCAGGGCGCTCGCGAAGCGAGCGGGCTTCAATTGGGGGTTGCGATATTGCGGTAGCCGGAAGCAAACGGGTTGAGCGTATCGATGATGTCGCGGAACAGCGAGTCGCGCAGCGTGACGCGGGATTCCACCCGGTTGACCACCACCACGTCGTCGTTCTGCAGCATGGGGTCGGCTGCCTCGCCCTTGCGAATTTTGAGCACATCGTATTTCTGCGAAACGCTCTCGCCCTCGGGCGTTACGCGAAACAGCATCACGTTTTCCATGTCGGCCAGCTGGCCGCCACCACCGGCCATGGCCAGGGCGCGCAGCAGGGTGATCTGCCCCGTCAGCGGGTAAACGCCCGGCTTAGTTAAAGCGCCATCGAGCGTAATGCGCTGCGTGGTGAACTCTTTCACAAAAATGGAGATTTGCGGATCCTGCAGAAAATTCTTGCTGGCGTACTGCAGTGCAATCAGCGCTTCGGCGTCCGATGGGGTCAGCCCTGCCACGCTGATGGTGCCAATCAGCGGCATGGCAATTTGCCCGCTGGTGTTGACGCGCACCGTGCGCTTGAGCTCACTGACGCCAAACACCTCAACCTCCAGCAGATCGCTGGGCGTGATTTTGTAGTCGGAATCGACTGCGCTGGGCACGGCGCCAGCCTCCTGCAGCTTGCGTGCTGCGGCATCCAGGCCGGGCGCTACCTTCGCCGGCTTGGACGCAGAAGTTTCAGTGCGCAGGGCCACGCCTTCTTGTGCTGCTGCTGGCAAAGCCGTCAGCGTCCAGCCCAGCGCGACGGCAGTCAACCAGGTGGACAGAGGGCGAGGGAACGAAGCGAAATGGGGCATGAGGGCAGAAATCTTGGGGCCAAGAGCGGCAGAGGGCAAGCAGCGAAGTATAAATCGCGGACGCCAGGATGCGTTTACAAATTGACACGGCTCGGCCCCCCATGCGCAGACACCAGCTTGTCAGTCGCACTATCTACAATGTCTTTCCGCTGCGAGTCTCCAAGTCTGCAGATTTTTCCTCCTTTTCCTGCCATTGGCAGATTTTTATGAACCTGACGGAAGCGCGCATTGCCATCATCGGCCTGGGGTACGTGGGCCTGCCTCTGGCTGTCGAATTCGGCAAACTTCGCCCCGTGCTGGGCTTTGACACCCACACCGTTCCGCACCTGCACCTTCCCGGATTGATCGGCTACCTTCAAGCGGTAAATGGCGACCGCATAGTCAGCCTGGCCGACGCGCGAGCAAGTGTATGAAGATCGCGATCGCTGGAACTGGCTACGTGGGCCTGTCCATAGCCGTTTTGCTGGCTCAGCACCATGAAGTGGTCGCCCTGGACATCGTGGCCGCCAAGGTGGATCAGATCAACCAGCGCCAGTCGCCGATTGACGACGCGGACATTCAGCACTTTCTGACGGAAAAGTCTCTGAACCTTCGTGCCACGCTGGACCCCCGTGACGCCTACCAGGGCGCAGATTTTGTGGTCATTGCCACCCCCACAGACTACGACCCAGCTTCCAACTGCTTCAACACTTCAAGTGTCGAAGACGTCATACGTCAGGTAATGACCATAGAACCGGGCGCGGTGATAGTGATCAAGTCCACCGTGCCCGTCGCCTTTACTGCCAAGGCGCGTGTGCAGTACCAATGCAGCAAGCTGCTGTTTTCACCAGAATTTCTGCGTGAAGGGAAGGCATTGCACGACAACCTGCACCCGTCCCGCATCGTGGTCGGCGGGTGCCCCGAACAGGCGAACGTCTTTGCTCGGCTGCTGCAAGAAGGCGCGGCCACCCCAGACGTCCCTGTACTGCTGACCAACAGTACCGAGGCTGAGGCCATCAAACTTTTTGCGAACACCTATCTGGCCATGCGCGTTGCCTACTTCAACGAGCTGGACACTTACGCCGCCATGCACGGCTTGAACACAGGCCAGATCATCGAAGGAGTGGGTCTGGACCCGCGCATTGGCAACCACTACAACAACCCAAGTTTTGGCTACGGCGGCTATTGCCTGCCCAAAGACACCAAGCAATTGCTGGCCAACTACCAAAACGTGCCGCAAACGCTGATCAGTGCCATCGTCGCGGCCAACACGACGCGCAAAGACTTTATTGCCGAAGACATCCTGCGCCGCTGCCCGCAAACAGTAGGTATCTTCCGTCTGGTCATGAAGGCTGGGAGCGACAACTACCGGAGCAGCAGTGTGCAGGGAGTAATGAAGCGACTTAAGGCAAAGGGCGTACGCATTTTGTTGTATGAACCCTCTTTAGAACGTGAGGATTTTTATGGCTCGATTGTTGTGGGTGATCTGTCGGACTTTAAGCAGCAATGCGACGTGATCGTTGCGAACCGAAAAACAGCTGAACTGGCAGACGTTTTAATAAAAGTCTACACGCGAGATTTATACGGGCGCGACTAAAATTATCAGGTCATAGGCCGCGGTAATCAATGTAATCTAAGCTGCTGTTATGGCCTCGAAAAAATTATATCCGTTTAATGCAAAATTACTCAGAAAAACCACAGAGGTTGTAAGCGGGAAAATAGGAAAGGCTGTAGTCACAATTATGGGTGGGGCGTTAATAGCGCAAATTATAAGTGTGATTTGCCTACCAATAATTACCCGGTTATATACCCCAGAAGCAATAGGTGTTCAAAGCATTTTTATGTCCGTCGGGAATATGGTTGCGACTGCTGCAGCACTTACTTATCCCCTCGCCATAGTTTTGCCGGAAAAAAACTCAGATGCAAAGTATATATCTGTACTGTCTATTCTTATTGGAGTAATCTCTAGCGTATTAATATTAATCGTCATCGTGATTTTTGATTCTTTCACGGAAAAAAATCTCCCAAAGGTTGGGAATTTGGCCTACTTGCTTCCACTCTTTGTTCTGTTCTCTGTCTTCGGCGTAATATCTTCACAATATCTTGTAAGAGAAAAAAAATTTGGCCGCATTGCACAAACCTCGTGGCAAATTTCAGCCGTCTTAAATGGGGCAAAGCTTTTAATAGGGTCTTTTCATGCATCCGCAACAGTCTTGGTGATAATAGCAGTGCTAAGCGGATTGGTCCGCGCTCTGCTTTCGCTTCGTTATCTGAACGTGACGGCGCTTAAACCTCTACTAGGCGCAATATTTCCTTCCTTCAAAGAAATCAAAAGAATTTCTGTAGACTATCAAGATTTCCCAAAATATCGAGCGCCGCAGGCCGTAGTAGCTGCAGTATCGCAAGGATCACTATTAGTACTTTTCTCCATTCTGTTTGATAAGAATCTTGTCGGGCAACTTTCTTTAGCAGTAACAGTATTATCACTACCTCTTAATTTCGTGGGTTCAGCGGTCAATCAAGTGATGTACCCCATACTCAACGATGCGATCAAACAGAAGAAAAACATAACCGGTGATCTCATCAGCATCGCGCTCCTAATCGGAGCAATATCGGCACCGATCTTCATACTGCTTGGCTTCTCAGGCCAAATGCTGTTTGGCTTGATATTTGGTGAGAGTTGGAGGGTTGCGGGTCAATTTGCTGCTTGGCTTACTTTCTATATGTTCGTCGAATTTATAAGCAGGCCTGCGGTGGCGGCGATACCGGTCCTAAAACTGCAGAAAGGATTTTTGATATATGAATCAGCGCTATTCGCTGTCAAAATTCTGACAATGTTTGTCGCATTCAAATTGAATTTCTCTGCTGTAAATATGATCATTGTTTATTCCATATCTTGCGCACTGGTCGCGATGTTGCTCTTGGCTTGGATATTACGGGTCTCTTTATCAACAAACCCAAAATACCTAAATGACAGAAAAAGTTGACGGACACGATGATATCGGCCTCGCTCTCATATTTTTCGCGAGGCCTCAAGTGCTTGAAGAAACATTTAATGCAGTTAAAATCTTAAAACCGGCGAAAATTTTTCTTATTCAGGATGGACCACGGAATTCTGAGGATATAGTCCATGTCGAAAAATGTCGGGAAATCGTCACTGGAATTGATTGGCCTTGCGAAATTTTCCGAAATTACTCTGATGTAAATCTTGGCTGCGGAGCCAGGGTGTCAAGCGGATTGACATGGGCGTTTACGTATGTGGAAAAATTAGTAGTTATTGAGGATGATTGTGTACCATCACCTGATTTCATGAAGTTTTGCTCAGAGCTGCTGAATAAGTATGAGTTTGACTGCCGTATTGACATGATCTGCGGAATGAATCATCTTGACACATACGAGAAATGCAAACATGACTATTTCTTCTGTCGAAGCGGTTCGATTTGGGGATGGGCCACTTGGAGAAGAGCATGGCAGAAAATTGAGTTCGATTTTGAATTCTTGATGGATGAAGAAGCGATGAGACTTCTCGAGAAAAAATATGGTCGCTCACTTATCGAACGAGGTAAGAGATTAAAACTCGAACTCAGCAGCGGAACTAAGTTGTCCTCTTGGTCTTACCAGAGAGGAATAAGCGCTTACCTTAACTCGGGACTAAGTATAGTTCCAAAGTTTAATCTTATTAAGAATATTGGTATCGCGGCGGATAGTGCTAATTCAGTTTCTTCGCTAAATTTAATACCCATAGCCTTACGGAGAATCTACAAGTTAAAGATTCACAAAATAGCTTCTCCGCTAAATCATCCTAAATATGTAATTGCGGATATAGAATACGATGAGCAGGTCAAAAAAATAATGGCATCTTCGTTTGGATTCCGGCTTGCCTCGAGAAAAGTAGAAACTGCGCTCTATAGATTAATATCTGGAGATTTTAAAGGAGTATATAGGAAATGCATCCGATATTTGAGAGGTCGATGAAAACTAAATGAGTAAAATGGTATAGTAAATGCCAAAAACGTGGAGAGTCATGTTTAGCATATCGCCCGTTGCACTGTTGTTGCTGTTCCTATTTTTTCCAAAAAATATCGCCCAATACCTTGCCCCAATTGCCGCTTTTCTAATAGTTTGGGAGGCGAGGAGTAACTTTGGCCGGTATTTGTTCCCGAAGCTGTTTATTCTTGCACTTTTTCTTTTGCCCACTACGGTTGCAATTTTCACTAATGCGCCTGAAATCATAAGGGTGCTTTCCTTTGTAATTCTAATAATTTCTTTTCCGTTTAGTGGGATTGGAACTAATGGCTTAGCCCGAGTGGCCTTGCTTTGTTTTATGTACGCACTAATATTCCAAGTAGGAATATTTTTGGGATTTCCATTTCTTGCTGAGATTAGAGATAGTTCATACCCGATTGACTATTCTCCTTGGTCCGCCGGAAATATTGATTCCGTAAGTTATCTCGAGTTTAGATCTATCCGAGCTGCGGGACTCTTTTATAACCCAAATGTTGCCGCCCTTATGAGCTTATTTTCGTATGTAATATTTGCGCTTACGATACGACCAAGTTTTTCCGGACGTCTTCATATGGTTGTGCTATCGATGGCATTTATTTCGCTGCTACTGGCTGGTTCACGCACTTATATCTTTTCTTTTTTCCTGATTATATTTTTTAATGTCCTCAAAGATAAGATAACGCGCATACTAATCGTCATCGCCTCAAGCGGACTCCTAGTCGATTTTTTTATGAGTGAAATTTATAAGGATTTCAGTAGTAGTAACGGCTCTATGTTTGTAAAAAATGAGATACTGAGTAAATATATCGAGTGGAAGACTCAAGCCACGTACCCCGACTATTTTGGCCTCTTGTTAGGCGGTGAATACGGTATTCAGTTCGATAGCGATCTAGGTTACATAATTGGCGCCTGGGGGATTATTGGTCTGATTTGCGTGCTTGGATTTGGTGGTAAGTAGAATTCAGAACGCATGGCGGATATGGCCCTTCTTTCTGATTACTATTATTGGTAATTCTTTATTTTATGGATTATTGACTGCGCCCCTAATGATTTGTTTAATAATTGGCATGGTCAATAGAGATAAATTGGCTTATTCTAACTTAGCTCCTAAACGATGAATATTAAGTATGTTGCATTTTATGATGCCGGCAATTCTGGGAGAAATATAAGTTCTGCGGCGGTCAATAAAATTGAATATATTCGGAGTGCTTTCCAACGCACTGGTTTCAGTGTCGATATTATTTCCCCCGCATGGAGAATAAGGCGCACAAAGGATGACGCGTCGGCTCACTTGCGACAAGATGACGTGAAATTTCCGCCAAGTCTTGGTTATATTGGGCCAATGAGTTCTCTCATTAATGTCATTGTTGTTAATTTTTGGCTACTGTATATCTTTTTGATGAAATCGAAGAGGGGTGAAAAGATACTGATATACCATTCCTTGGCCATACTACCTGCGGTACTGTTTGCCCGTTTGACTGGTTCGATAAAAGTCGTTTTAGAGGTTGAAGAAATCTATACGAAGGTGGGAAACTGGAGTTCATTCCTTAAATGGGCGGAAAAATCTTATGTGCGCTTTGTAGGATCCTCATATCTTCTTTCAACGGAGGAACTGAGCAGTGCGATTTCTCCACGCCGCGGTCGTATCTATGTCTACGGATCTTATGTTGTCCCAACTTGCTCTCGTTCCGATGATTTGAATCCGCGTGTAATTAAGCTTTTGTACGCAGGAATTATTGATCGAGAAAAACGTGGCGCGTTTAATGCTCTCGCGGCAGTTAAACATTTAGGAAATAATTATGAGCTGCATATCGCAGGTTTTGGGGCTGTTGAGGAGCTACTCCAGGAGATAAATGCGTCTAATGTAGATAATCAGTGTAAAGTGTTTTACGATGGTCATCTGGTAGGCGAGGAATTTCGGAGATACTGCCGAAATTTTCATATTGGGCTCAGCACGCAGAGTCTAGCTGGTACATACGTAAATTCTTCATTTCCAAGTAAAATCTTAACGTATCTTTCTGTGGGGTTGCGGGTTGTTTCACCGTATATCTCATGCGTTGCACACTCGCGAATTGGTCACCTCGTGAAATATTATGAGAGAGACGAATCGAAGGAGATTGCTTCTGCTATTTGCAGCATAAACTTACAAGAAAGATTTGATTGTACTGAGGAGTTAATAAACTTAGATAACCTGTTTTGCAAAGAATTACGAGTAATGTTTGTTCATGAAGAGAATTAGAGTATTAATTTTTATTGGGTATTATCTCCCGGGATTCAAAGCGGGCGGGCCTGTGAGATCGTTAGTGAATCTTGTCGCTCAAATGGGATGCGAGTTTGAATTTTCTATCGTCACTCGGGATCGCGATTTGGGAGAGGTAATGCCCTATTTGATAGAAAAGGATGTTCAAGGATGGGCTGAATTAGACGGTGTCAAGGTGCTGTATTTGGAAGGAGGGATCACTCGAGTCACGCTAACAAAGATATTGAAGCAAGTGAATCCTGATTTTTATTATATAAATAGTTTTTTTGACTTTGAATTCAGTATTAGGCCTATTATTTTTCTTCGACTGACGGGTGTGGCCGCTGAGCGAATCATTCTTGCACCACGGGGCGAGTTTTCACTAGGGGCACTCGCGTTGAAGTCGCTTAAGAAGCGCGCGTTTGTTGCCTTGACACATGCTTTTGGTTTGTACCGGCGCGTTGTCTGGCACGCCTCCACCTCACATGAAGCCGACGACATTCGCCGCGTGATGGGTAAGGCCCAGGTTCGTGTCGCTTTAGATATTGCCTGCCCACCGCCGGCTTTGGCCATTCAACCGCGTCAAGCTGGCACCCCCTTGCGCTTAGTGTTCCTCTCGCGCATCTCGCCCATGAAGAATCTGCTGGGCGCTATCCAGACGCTGCAGCGGGTGCCCTGCCCGGTGGTGGTCGATGTGTACGGTCCGGCTGAAGACGCCGCGTATTGGTCGAGCTGCCAACAAGCGGCCCGGCAATTGCCGGCGCATGTGCAGTTCAACTACTGTGGCGTGTTGTCTCCCGCCCAGGTGCCCGAGACGATTGCGCGCTATGACCTGTTTTTTCTGCCCACTTTGGGCGAGAACTTTGGCCATGTGATTGCGGAGGCGTTGGGCTGTGGACTGCCGGTGTTGATTGCAGATACCACGCCATGGCGCGATTTACAGGAAAAGCAGTTGGGGTGGGATATTCCTTTGGATCAGCCGGATAAATTTGTTGCAGCTATTGAATTTTGTTGCCATATGCCCGCGGCGGACTACGACCTGTGGCGGCAGAACATTCGTGCCTGGGCGCTGGCTAATATTGGTAGCGATAGGGCCTTGGAACAAAACCGTCAGCTTTTTATGAATCCTGGAACAATAAATGAGCAGTAATTTTTCGGATATGGCCCTCATGATCACTGGTGGCACCGGGTCCTTTGGCAACGCCGTCCTCCAACGCTTTCTCGATACCGACATTGCCGAAATCCGTATCTTCAGCCGCGATGAAAAAAAGCAGGACGACATGCGCAAGCGCTACCACAGCGCCAAGCTCAAGTTCTATATCGGCGATGTGCGTGATCCACGCAGCGTGCAGCAAGCCATGCGCGGGGTGGACTATGTGTTTCACGCGGCGGCGCTTAAGCAGGTGCCGTCCTGCGAGTTCCACCCCATGCAGGCGGTGCGCACCAACGTGCTGGGCACCGAGAATGTGCTGGAGGCCGCAATTGCCGCAGGCGTCAAACGCGTGGTGTGCCTGAGCACCGACAAGGCCGTGTACCCTATCAACGCCATGGGCATCAGCAAGGCGATGATGGAAAAAGTGATGGTGGCCACCAGCCGCAACCTCGAAGGCACGGGCACCGTCATTTGCGGCACGCGGTATGGCAATGTGATGGCGTCGCGCGGCTCGGTGATTCCCCTGTTTGTTGAGCAGGTGTTTGCCGGCAAGCCCATCACTGTGACTGACCCCGCCATGACGCGTTTCATGATGACGCTGGCCGATGCGGTGGACTTGGTGTTGTATGCCTTTGAGCATGGCAACAACGGCGACATTTTTGTGCAGAAGGCCCCTGCCGCCACGGTACAGGTGTTGGCGCAGGCCGTTCTGGCGCTGATGGGCCATCCCGATCACCCAGTGCATGTGATGGGCACCCGCCATGGCGAGAAGTTGTACGAAGCCTTGCTAAGCCGAGAGGAAATGGCTTGTGCCGAAGATATGGGCGACTATTTTCGTGTGCCGCCCGATGGGCGCGACTTGAACTACGCGAAGTTTGTCGATGTTGGCCAGGCGGCTCTTACGCAGAGCGCGCATGGGGAGGAATACAACTCGCACAACACCACGCGGCTCGACGTTGCCGGTATGAAGGCCTTGCTGCTCAAACTTGACTTCATGCAGTGCATTGCCCGTGGCGAGCGAGTGGCGGCAGAGGATTGATGTGCGGGTTGCAAGTTGCTTGCACGGGGCTGAAAATTGCAGCGCATCGTTTTACTTGTAGGAGTGCGCCGTGCATCCCCTTATTGACTCCCATCGCACCCAGTTGCGGTCTTTGGCGCGCCGTTACGGGCTCAGTTCCATGCGGGTGTTTGGCTCCATGGCGCGGGACGACGCCAGCAACGCGAGCGATGTAGATATTTTGGTGGAAGGGCCAACGCCGTTGTCGGGTTTTCTGCTGGGTGCTTTGCTGATGGATGCCCAAGACCTGCTGGGCCGCAAGGTGGACATCGTCACTGTCAATTCGCTGCACCCCTTGATGCGCGAACGTGTGTTGCGTGATTCCGTGCCCATATAAACAACATGAAACCTTCTCGCGAGGCCGATCTGGTATATGTGGTGCACATGCTTGAATGCATCGAACGTGTGCTTGAATACTGCGAGGGTGGGGAGGCCAGCTTCAGGCAATCGCGTTTGATTCAGGATGCCGTTATTCGCAATCTTCAGACCATGGCGGAGTCCAGCCAGCGTTTGAGCGATGCCACCAAGGCAATTGCTCCCGAGGTGCCGTGGCGGGCCATCTCCGGATTTCGAAACATCATTGTTCACGATTATCTTGGGGTGGATATTGACATGGTGTGGCAGGTGGTTTCAGCAGAACTGCCGGCGCTCCAGGCGCAATTGCTGAAGATCAGCGCCGCCCTTATTTAAGAATTTTCCCGACCCTTATGAAAATATTGATCACAGGTGCCGATGGCTTCGTCGGCAAAAACCTGCAATTGCATCTGGCTGAGCGCAAGGATGTGCAAGTGCGCTGCTTTACGCGCAGCCACTCGGTGGCGCAATTGCCTGAACTGCTGCAAGGGGTGGATTTTGTGTTTCACCTTGCGGGGGTCAACCGCCCGCAAGACCCGAAAGAATTTGCCGAAGGCAATGTCGGGCTGACGCAGGCACTGTGCCAAGCGCTGGGCGCTATGGCGGCCGCTACCGGCAAGCGGGTGCCAGTGGTGTATACGTCGTCCACCCAGGCCGCGCACGCCAACCCCTATGGGCAAAGCAAGCGTGTGGCAGAAGATGCGCTGTTTGCGCTGGCGGTCAGCCATCAGGTGCCGGTGCATGTGTTTCGGCTGCCCAACGTGTTTGGCAAATGGTGCAAGCCCAACTACAACTCGGCCGTGGCCACGTTTTGCCACAACATGGCGCGGGGTCTGCCGATTCAAGTGAACGACCCGGCGGTGCCGCTCACGCTGGTGTATGTGGACGACGTGATTGCGCGCTTCGTGCAACTGCTCGATGGCGCCGATGGCGCTGTAGACGCCGAAGGTTTTGCCACCGTGGCGCCGCAATACAGCACCACCGTGGGCGCGCTGGCGGCGCAGATTCAGGCGTTTCACGACAGCCGCGCCACGCTGATGACCGAGCGAGTGGGTACCGGGCTGGTGCGTGCGCTGTATTCCACCTATGTCAGCTACTTGCCGGTAGAGCGGTTCGCCTACCCCGTGGCGCAGCATGCCGACCCGCGCGGCGTGTTTGTCGAAATGCTCAAGACGCCCGATTGTGGTCAGTTCAGCTACTTCACCGCGCACCCCGGTATTACGCGCGGCGGGCATTACCACCACAGCAAGACCGAGAAGTTTCTGGTCATCAAGGGCCAGGCGCGCTTCAAGTTCAGGCACATGCACACGGGCGAGACACACGAGCTGCTCACCAGCGGCGACAAGGCCGAGGTTGTGGAGACGGTGCCGGGCTGGACGCACGACATCACCAATATCGGCGAGGATGAAATGGTCGTCATGCTGTGGGCCAACGAGGTGTTTGACCGCGCCCGGCCCGATACCTTTACTTGTCCGGTTTAGGCATTAAATCGGCCTCTAGCGCTTATCCATATTGCGTAACCAGCTATAAAAAGAAGAGTCAATTGATGAAGAAGCTCAAAGTCATGACCGTGGTCGGTACCCGGCCCGAAATCATTCGCCTCTCGCGCGTGCTGGCGCGGCTCGACGAGCATTGCGAGCATGTGCTGGTGCACACCGGGCAAAACTACGACTACGAACTCAACCAGATCTTCTTTGACGATTTGGGCATTCGCAAGCCCGACCACTTCTTGAACGCTGCCGGTGGCAGTGCCGCGCAGACCATTGGCAACATCATCATTGCCGTCGATGCGGTGTTGGCTGAGGTGGCGCCCGACGCCCTGTTGGTGCTCGGCGATACAAACAGCTGCATGGCTGTGCTGCCTGCCAAGCGCCGCAAGGTGCCGGTGTTCCACATGGAGGCGGGCAACCGCTGCTTCGACCAGCGCGTGCCCGAGGAAATCAACCGCCGCATCGTGGACCACACGGCCGACATCAACCTCACCTACAGCAGCATCGCCCGCGAATATTTGCTGCGAGAGGGATTGCCGCCCGACATGGTGATCAAAACCGGCAGCCCCATGGCCGAAGTGCTGGCGCATTACCGCCCGCGCATTGATGCCTCTAGCGTGCTGGGCCGCCTGGGGCTGGCCGAAGGGCAATTCTTTGTGGTCAGCGCGCACCGCGAAGAAAACATTGATTCCGACCTGAATTTTGGCAAGCTGGTGCAGGTGCTCAATACCGTGGCCGAGCAGTATGGCCTGCCCGTCATTGTCTCTACGCACCCGCGCACGCAAAAGCGCGTGGACGCGTTGGGCGCCAGGTTTCATGCCAACGTGCAGTTGCTCAAGCCCCTGGGTTTTACCGACTACAACCGGCTGCAGCTCTCCAGCCGTGCAGTGCTGTCAGACAGCGGCACCATCAACGAGGAATCGTCCATCCTCAACTTCCCCGCACTGAACCTGCGTGAGGCCCACGAGCGCCCCGAGGGCATGGAAGAGGCTGCGGTGATGATGGTGGGCCTGGAGGTTGATCGCGTGCTTCAGGGGCTGGCCATTTTGCAGAGCCAGCCGCGTGGCGATACCCGGCTGCTGCGCCAAGTGGCCGACTACAGCATGCCCAACGTGTCGGACAAGGTGTTGCGCATCATTCACAGCTACACCGATTACGTGAACCGCGTGGTGTGGAAGAAGTATTGAGGCAAATGCCTGCGCCACGCCCCATCCGAGTGCTGCTGCTGACCCAGTGGTTTGACCCGGAACCCACCTTCAAGGGCATCGTATTTGCGCGCGAGCTGATGCGGCAGGGCTTCGAGGTGGAGGTTGTCACTGGCTTCCCCAATTACCCCGGTGGCAAGGTATACCCCGGCTACCGCATCAAGTGGCTGCAACGCGAGGTGATTGATGGCGTGCAGGTCACGCGACTGCCGCTGTACCCCAACCACGGCCAATCGGCCATCAAGCGGGTACTCAACTACGCCAGCTTTGCTGCGTCGGCGCTGGTGTATGGCCTCTTTATGGCAATGCGTGCCGATGTGATGTACGCCTACCATCCGCCGCTCACGGTGGGCATTGCGGCCAGCCTGATCCGGCTGCTGCGCCGCATTCCAGTGGTGTACGACATTCAGGACATGTGGCCCGATACGTTGCGGGCCACCGGCATGCTGAACAACCCCAAGGCCTTGGGCATGGTGGCGGCGGTGTGCCGCTGGGTGTACCGGCGCGTGGACCGCATCGTAGTGCTGTCGCCGGGCTTCAAGCGCTTGTTGGTGGAGCGCGGCGTGCCGGCCGCCAAGGTCGATGTGATTTACAACTGGGCCGACGAAGCAGCGCTGGCAGCGCCCACGGGGCACTTGCCAGCCGCATTCCCTGGGTCCGAGCGCTTTCGCATTCTGTTTGCCGGCAACATGGGCAAAGCCCAGGCGCTGGGCGCTGTGCTGGATGCGGCCGCGCTGCTGCAAGCGCGGGGCTCGCACGTGTGTTTCGTCTTGCTGGGTGGCGGCGTTGAGCGGGGCTCACTCCAACAGCAGGCCGCACAGCGCGGGTTGGCGAATGTGGTTTTCCTGCCCGCCGTTCCCATGGCCGAGGTGGGCGCCTATCTGCAAGCCGCCGATGCCTTGCTGGTGCACCTGCGCAAAGACCCGCTGTTTGAAATCACCATTCCTTCCAAGACCCAGGCTTACATGGCTGCCGGCAAGCCGCTGCTGATGGCGGTCGATGGCGATGCGGCCGACCTGGTGCGTCAGTCTGGCGGCGGCGTGGTGGCGGAATCGGAAAATGCTGCAGCCCTGGCGGAGGCCGCCGATGCCTTAGCCAACACCGCACCGCAGGCGTTGGCTGCCATGGGCAAACACGCGCAGCAGTTTTACGCCCAGCATCTTGCGCTAGCCGTCGGGGTGGGGCGCTTTGGCGAGCTGTTCCGCCGGTTGGCGAGCGAACCCAACAAGCCGTCACAGTGAAAAATAGTTAGTGTTTTATGCCTATAGCGCTTATCCAGATTGCCTAAGTAGCTATTGAAAAAATAGCAAACCCCTTGGTGCATGGCTCGCTCTGGCCCTTCGATGGCGCCATGATGCGATCGCATCATGATGCGTTAAAATCAAACCCAATCTTGGCAAGGGGAGCAGTTATGCGCACCACAATCGATTTGGACTACGACACCTTGGTGGCAGCCAAGGAAGTTGCCCGCATGGAAAACGTCAGCCTGGGCAAAGTCATCTCGCGCCTGGTGCGCCAGGCACTGACAGGTGGCGCGGCGCAGCAAGCCGGCAACGTGCCGGCGGCAACGGCAACGGCAACGGCAACGGGGTTCGTCCCGTTTGCGCCGCGCGGCGCGGTGATCAGCAATGAGCTGATCGACCGGTTGCGCGATACCGAGGGTGTTTGAGCCCATGCGCTCCCTGTTGGACGTCAACGTTCTGATCGCACTGCTGGATGCCGGGCATATGCACCATGCGCGCGCAACGGGCTGGCTGGAGCAGGAGATTGTCCACGGCTGGGCCTCGTGCCCCCTTACGCAAAACGGCTGCCTGCGCATCATGGCCCAGCCAGCGTATCCACACGCATTGCCCTTGTTCGCGGTCGCCAGCCGCCTGGCCCAGGCCGCAGCGCATCCGGCGCATACTTTTCTACCCGATGACTACAGCCTGCTGGACGCGGACCAACTGCACTGGCAACACCTGCTCGGCCATCGGCAAATTACCGACAGCTACCTGCTCGGCCTGGCCGTGCGCCAC
>Ga0208269_100575_pt1 | contig 14787 bp, 14 predicted proteins | sample LakWasMe88_LOW11_2_FD_183912 | JGI IMG/M metagenome (GOLD analysis project Ga0208269, IMG submission 183912) | Freshwater sediment methanotrophic microbial communities from Lake Washington under simulated oxygen tension - Sediment Metagenome... | ecosystem: Environmental > Aquatic > Freshwater >...
GTTGAGGGGAGTTCTGAGTGACGTTCATGGTCGCCTAAAGGATTCTGCGAATTTAGCGGCAGGTGCGGATGGTAGGGCTTTGTCAAGACAGGCCGTTGACGCGCCTCAAAGCCGGTGCATTTGTCTTGTGGCAAAGCCCCCTTGGGTAACTGGGGATTGCCGCGGGTTGAAGGGCTTCAAAACCGGGATTTTGAACCTTCCGCTCGGGCCTCTGCGCCGTTGATCTTGATCGATGGGCTGTCCTGCCCCTGCGGGGCCCGGGTGCCTCACGACGCGCCAGCGCTTGGCTGCCCGGCCTGTCCGGGCCCGCGCACAATGCAAACCGGATCGAATGTCCCAGCCCGCGAGGCGGGCATTGCGGGCGGCATGTACCGCGTTGGTAACTCGATCCGTGTGAAAATAGAAACTAAGTTACAGGAGACACTGCATGAGCACCCGCCGCGCCACCAAAATCGTTGCCACCCTTGGCCCCGCTTCCAGCGATCCCGACCTGCTGGAGAAAATGATCCGTGCGGGGGTCAATGTCGTGCGACTGAACTTCAGCCATGGCAAGGCCCAGGACCACATCGACCGCGCCACCCTGGTGCGTGCCGCCGCCCAGCGCGCCGGGCGCGAAGTGGCCATCATGGCCGACCTGCAAGGCCCCAAGATCCGGGTCGGTAAGTTTGCCGAAGGCAAGGTGATGCTGGAGCCGGGCATGCCCTTCGTGCTGGACGCTTCGCGCACCGAACTGGGTGACCTGCAAGGCGTGGGCCTGGATTACAAGGAGCTGCCACGTGACGTCAAGGCCGGCGATGTGCTGCTGCTCAACGACGGCCTGATCGTGCTGACCGTCACCGCGGTGCGCGGCGAGCAGGTGCACACGGTGGTCAAGCTCGGCGGTGAGCTGTCCAACAACAAGGGCATCAACAAGCAGGGTGGCGGCCTGACCGCCCCGGCCCTGACCGCCAAGGACATGGAAGACATCCGCACCGCGATGAGCTTCCAGGCCGACTACGTGGCCGTGAGCTTTCCCAAGAACGCCACCGACATGGAAATGGCGCGCCAGCTGTGCAACGTGGCCGCGGCCGAATACCGCCACAAGCCGGGCCTGATCGCCAAGATCGAACGCGCCGAAGCCATTCCGCGCCTGGAGGAAATCCTGGCCGCCAGCGACGGCATCATGGTGGCGCGCGGTGACCTGGCCGTTGAAGTGGGCAATGCCGTGGTGCCGGCGCTGCAAAAGCGCATGATCCGCCTGGCCCGCGACAACGACAAGGTCGTGATCACCGCCACCCAGATGATGGAAAGCATGATCACCAACCCCGTGCCCACCCGCGCCGAGGTCAGTGACGTGGCCAACGCCGTGCTCGACGGCACCGATGCTGTGATGCTCTCGGCCGAGACCGCGGCTGGCAAGTACCCGCTGGAGACGGTCGAGGAAATGGCCAAGATCTGCAGTGCTGCCGAGGCCGCCGAGGAGGTCGAGCTGGAAGCCGACTTCATGGGCAAATCGTTCAACCGCATCGACCAGTCGATCGCCATGGGCGCGCTGTTCACGGCCCACCACCTGGGCGCCAAGGCCATCGTGGCCATGACCGACAGCGGCTCGACCGCGCTGTGGATGAGCCGCCACCGCATCCACGTGCCCATCTACGCCCTGACCACCAAGGTGGCCACCCAGCGCCGCATGGCCCTGTTCCGCAATGTGCGCCCGCTGCTCATGGACACCAGCGGTGACCGTGACACGGCGCTGGTGCAGGCCGAAGCCCACCTCAAGAAGCGCAGCATCGTCGGCAGCGGCGATGTGTATGCCATCACCTGCGGCGAGCCCATGGGCGCACCGGGCGGCACCAACATGCTGAAGATCTGCCGCGTCAGCTGAGCGCGGTCTGCCCCTGGCGCCCGGAGGGCCCCAGGGTGCTGCCCTGGAAGCCCGTCTGGGCATGGCGTGGCGTGGCGACATACGGCTAAAATCTCCGCAGTTACAGCGGGGTTACCAAGCCGGGGCTTGCCCGCGTTCACCGATTCATCATTACCTTCCAGGGATCTACACCATGTCTCTCGTCTCCATGCGCGAACTGCTGGACCACGCCGCGGCCAACGGCTATGGCATTCCGGCCTTCAACGTCAACAACCTGGAACAGGTTCAGGCCGTGATGGCTGCGGCCGACGAAGTGGGTGCCCCGGTCATCCTGCAGGCCAGCGCCGGTGCCCGCAAGTACGCCGGTGAGTCTTTCATCAAGCACCTGATCCAGGCCGCCACCGAAGCCTACCCCCACATCCCGCTGGTGATGCACCAGGACCACGGCACCAGCCCCAAGATCTGTGCCGGCGCCATCGACCTGGGCTTTGGCTCGGTGATGATGGATGGCTCGCTGCGTGAAGACGGCAAGACCCCGGCCGATTTCGCCTACAACGTCGAGGTGACCCGTCAGGTCGTGGCCCTGGCCCACAAGGTGGGTGTCACGGTTGAAGGCGAGCTGGGCTGCCTGGGTTCGCTCGAAACCGGCGAAGCCGGCGAAGAAGACGGCATCGGTGCCGTCGGCAAGCTCGACCACAGCCAGATGCTGACCGACCCGGAAGAGGCGGCCCGCTTCGTGCAGGAAACCCAACTCGACGCACTGGCCATCGCCATCGGCACCAGCCACGGCGCCTACAAGTTCAGCCGCCCGCCCACTGGCGACGTGCTGGCCATCAGCCGTGTCAAGGAAATCCACGCCCGCATCCCCAACACCCACCTGGTGATGCACGGCTCGTCGTCGGTGCCGCAGGAATTGCTGGCGCTCATCAACCAGTACGGCGGCAAGATGAAGGAAACCTACGGCGTGCCCGTCAGTGAAATCCAGGAAGCCATCAAGCACGGCGTGCGCAAGATCAACATCGACACCGACATCCGCCTGGCCATGACCGGCGCGGTGCGCAAGTTCCTGGCCGAAAACCCCGACAAGTTCGACGCCCGCGAATGGCTCAAGCCGGCCCGCGAAGCCGCCAAGGCCGTGTGCAAGCAGCGTTACCTCGAGTTCGGTTGCGAAGGTCAGGGTTCCAAGATCAAGGGCAGCAGCCTGCAGATCCTGGCTGCGCGCTACGCGGCCGGCGAACTCGCTCAAGTCGTGAACTGAAGCCGTGTGGCCCCTTGGGGGCCACACCCATCAAGAGGCCCTGCGGGGCCTTTTTTCATGCCCGGCCCCGGGCTTGAGGCCGCCTGCCGGGCCGCTTCGTAGCGTGGCCGGCCGACTCTTGCGATAATCGGGCCGAATAGCGCGGGCCCGTTGACTGTTCAGCGGGCTTTTTCATTTCCGGGTTTCCGCCGTTTTCTCTGAAGTCAAAACCATGTCCACCGCCTTGCACACCTCTGCCCTCCATTCCCTCTCCCTGCTGGCCCGTGGCAAGGTGCGCGACAACTATGCCGTGGGCACCGACCGCATCCTGATGGTGGCCAGCGACCGCCTTTCCGCCTTCGACGTCATCATGGGCGAGCCGATTCCGGGCAAAGGCGAGCTGCTGACCCAGATGGCGCTGTTCTGGTTCGACAAGCTGGGCCACCTGTGCCCCAACCACCTGACCGGCGACGCCCCCGAGAGCGTGGTGGCCGCCGACGAAGTGGCCCAGGTCACGGGCCGATCGATGCTGGTCAAGCGTCTCAAGCCCATTCCGGTCGAGGCCGTGGTGCGCGGCTACCTGGCCGGCAGCGGCTGGAAGGAATACCAGGAAAGCCGCTCCGTCTGCGGCGTGCCCCTGCCCGAAGGCCTGAAGAACGCCTCGCGCCTGCCCGAGCCCATCTACACCCCCGCCGCCAAGGCCGAGATGGGCGAACACGATGAGAACATCACCTTCGAGCGCACGGTCGAGATGATCGGCCTGGACCTGGCCACCCGCATCCGCGACATCAGCATCGCCATCTACAAGGCCGCGGCCGAGATCGCGCTGACCAAGGGCATGATCATTGCCGACACCAAGTTCGAATTCGGCCTGGACACCGATGGCACCCTGGTGCTGATGGACGAGGTGCTGACCCCCGACAGCTCGCGCTACTGGCCGGTGGAAGGCTACGACGCCGCCTTTGCCGCCGGCGAAAACCCGCCCAGCTACGACAAGCAGTTCGTGCGCGACTGGCTCGAAGCCGTCCGCGTCAATGGCGCGCCCTGGAACAAGACCGCCCCCGCACCGCGCCTGCCGCGCGAGGTGATCGAGAACACCGCGGCCAAGTACCGCGAAGCGCTGCAACGCCTCACGGCCTGATCCCCGGCCTCGTGCGAGCGGGGCGCGCAACCGCCCCCTCGCTTGGCCTTGTAGTAACCCGATAACACCCGCCCATCGCGGGTAGCCCGAACAATCAGGTCGCCTCAATCAACACAGGAGACCAACATGGCGGGTAAGAAGATTCTCATGATCTGCGGGGATTACTGCGAAGACTACGAAGTGATGGTGCCGTTCCAGGCGTTGCTGGCCGTGGGCCACACCGTGCATGCGGTGTGCCCCGACAAGAAGGCCGGCGACGCCATCAAGACGGCCATCCATGACTTCGAGGGTGCCCAGACCTACAGCGAAAAGCCCGGGCACAACTTTGTGCTCAACGCCAGCTTTGCCGATGTCCGCCCCGAGCAGTACGACGCCCTGGTCGTGCCCGGCGGCCGTGGCCCCGAGTACCTGCGCACCTACCCCGCCGTGGTGGCCGCCGTGCGCCATTTCTTCGACACCCAAAAGCCCGTGGCCGCCATCTGCCATGGCGCCCAGCTGCTGGCTGGCGCCGGTGTGCTGAAAGACCGCACCTGCTCCGCCTACCCCGCCTGCCGCGCCGAGGTTGAACTGGCCGGTGGCCGCTACGCCGACATCGCCGTCGACAAGGCCCACACCGACGGCAATCTGGTCTCCGCCCCCGCCTGGCCCGCCCACCCCGACTGGATCGCGCAGTTCCTGCACGTGCTGGGCACCCGCATCACCCACTGAGGCCGTCCACTGAGGGGCCCACTCTGCAGCCAGGGCCGTCACTTGACGGCCCCGCCGGCCCGCCGCGAAGATGCAGGCCTGCCCAGGAGACAACAACATGTGCCAGGTGTTCATCAGCGCCGACCCGCGCCTGTACGACAACCGTGCCCGATCCGTGCGCCTGCACGGCGTGGCCACCAGCATCCGGCTGGAGAACCTGTTCTGGCAGGTGCTCGAAGAAATCGCCGCCCGCGACGGCATGAGCGTGCCCCAACTCTGCGCCCGCCTGCACGACGAACTGCAGGCCGAACGCGGCAGCGTGGAGAACTTTGCGTCCTTCCTGCGCGTGTGCTGCGGCCGCTACATGGCCCTGCAACTGAGCGGTGGCATCCCCCAGGACACCAGCATCCCCATCCGCAGCCTCAACCCAGAGCGCGTGCTGGCGACAGAACACCACCGCCCGACCCACTCCACCCGCCAAGCAGCCTGACAACCCCAAGGCGGCCTGCGGCCCCCTCGGGGGGCTGAGCCCTGCGGCTCCAGGCCTGCCTGCGCAGGGCTGGACAGGGCGAAGAGCGTCCGCGTCTCGCGGCCGCACGTGGGGCCGACACGAAGTGCACGACCGTGGGGGCCTTAATTCAAGGACATGCTCAGCTTGCGCCGGTACTTTGACACCAGCTCGGCCTGCGGGTCCAGCTCGGCCACCGACTTGCCGGCCAGTTCGATGCCACCCGCACTCTTGCCGCTGCCATCGGCCGCGCTGGCCTTGGGCTTGGGCGGGGTCAGCAATTCCAGGATGGCCACAAAGGTCTTGCGCGCTGCTTCCTGGTTCCAGGTCTTGTCGCGCATGATGATCTCCAGCAGCTCGTCCATGGCGCCGGTCCAGTCGCCCAGCGCGATCAGCATGCGGCTCTTGGCAAAGCGGGTGTCGAAGTCGCGCTTGTTCTCGGCGATGCGGGCGTCGAAATCGGTCAGTGCCCATTGGCCACGCTCATCCGTGCTCACGAACTCCAGGGCTTCCATCCAGTGCAGCAGGGCCTCAAAGCGCAGCGGCTTGGGGATGCGGGTGAGCGGCTCGGCCAGCAGGGCGCGGGCTTCTTCGAAGCCGCCCTCGGCGATCAGCAGGCGGGCGTAGTCGAAGCGCGCATCGTCATTGCCCGGGTCGGCGGCCACGGCGTCGGCCAGCTTGGCCATGGCGGCTTCGGTGTCACCCGATTCGAGCAGGGCTTCGGCTTCTTCGGTTTCGCTTTCGGCCAGCAGGGCCTCTTCGGAGGGGATGTGCTTGTCCAGAAAGGCCCGCAGTTCTGCAGGGGGAATCGCGCCCATGAAGCCATCCACCGGCTTGCCGCCCATCAGCAAGATGCAGGTGGGCAGGCTGCGGATGCCGAAAGCCCCCGCCAGCTGTTGTTCCTCATCGGCGTTGATCTTCACCAGTTTGAAGCGGCCCGCGTAGTCTTCTTCGAGCTTTTCGAGCAGCGGACCCAGCTGTTTGCAGGGCCCGCACCAGTCGGCCCAGAAGTCCACCAGCACGGGCGTGCTCATCGAAGCGGCAATGACTTCGGTTTCAAAGTTTTGGATCGTGACGTCAATCATTTCGTAGCCTTCTGGGCCTAAAAGTAAAATTCAGGGTTGCAACCCGGTGTCTCCGGCTGTGGCGGGCCCAAACGGGCCTGCTGGCCCGCACCGAACCTTACAGCCTATGACAAGCAGCAGCATTCAAATCGGCGTGGTCATGGGTTCCAGCAGTGACTGGGACACCATGCAGCATGCAGTCCAGATTCTCCAGCAATTCGGCATCGCCCACGAAGCCCGGGTGGTTTCGGCGCACCGGATGCCGGACGACATGTTCGCCTACGCCGAAGCCGCCGTCGGCCGCGGTCTCAAAGCCATCATCGCCGGGGCTGGGGGCGCAGCCCACCTGCCCGGCATGATCGCCGCCAAGACCACCGTGCCCGTGCTGGGCGTGCCGGTGGCCAGCCGCCACCTGCAGGGGGTGGATTCGCTGCACAGCATCGTGCAGATGCCCAAGGGCATCCCGGTGGCCACCTTTGCCATCGGCACGGCGGGGGCTGCCAATGCAGCCCTGTTCGCGGTGGCCCTGCTGGCCAATGAAGACCCGGCGCTGCGCCAGCGCCTGGAGGCCTTCCGCGCCGAACAAACCGAAGTGGCCCGCGCCATGACGTTGCCGCCCGCCGCGTGATGGCGATGACGACGATGACGAACTCTCCACGCCAACCCCTGCTGCCAGCCTCCCAGGGCGAAACCACCCTGGGCGTGCTCGGTGGCGGCCAACTGGGCCGCATGTTTGTGCATGCCGCCCAGCAGATGGGCTATTTCACCGCGGTGCTGGACCCGGACCCGACCAGCCCGGCCGGCCGCGTCAGCCACCACCACATCCAGACCGATTACCTCGACCCCCAGGGCCTGGCCGAATTGAGCCGCCTGTGCAGCGCGGTGACCACCGAGTTCGAGAACGTGCCGGCGCAGGCGCTGGCCACCCTGGCCGAGCAGCTGCCGGTGGCGCCGGCTGCCTCGGCCGTGTCCATCGCCCAGGACCGGGCCCGCGAGAAGGCGCACTTCGTGAGCTGCGGCGTGCCCTGCGCCCCGTATGCCGTGATCGAGACCGAAGCCCAACTGGCGGCACTCGATGACGCGGCACTGCTGCCCGGCATCCTCAAGACCGCGCGCATGGGGTATGACGGCAAGGGCCAGGTGCGGGTCAAGACCCGCGCCGAGCTGGTGGCCGCCTGGCAGGGCCTGAAGCAGGTGCCCTGCGTGCTCGAAAAAATGCTGCCTCTGGCGGCCGAGTGCTCGGTCATCGTGGCGCGTGATGCCGCTGGCCAGCAGGTGCACTTTCCGGTGCAGCGCAACCTGCACCGCGACGGCATCCTGGCCGTCACCGAGGTGTTCGACGGCAATGTGAGCGCCGCGGTGGCCGCACAGGCCGTGGCGGCCGCCCGTTCGGTGGCCCAGGGCCTGGACTACGTGGGCGTGCTGTGCGTCGAGTTCTTTGTGCTGCAGGACGGCTCGCTGGTGGTCAACGAGATCGCCCCCCGCCCGCACAACAGCGGCCACTACACGATCGACGCCTGCGACCTGTCGCAGTTCGACCTGCAGGTGCGCGCCATGGTCGGCCTGCCCCTGGTGCAGCCGCGCCTGCACAGCCCCACCATCATGCTCAACCTGTTGGGCGATCTGTGGTTCGAGCCCGGCAGCGACCAGCAACGCACCCCGGCCTGGGACCGCATCCTGGCCCTGCCCGGCGCGCACCTGCACCTGTATGGCAAGCTGGATGCCAAGCGGGGCCGCAAGATGGGTCACCTGAACTTCACCGGCCCCAGCCCCGAGGCGGTGCGCGAGCAGGCCTTGCAGGCCGCAGCCATCCTGGGCATTGCGCCTTTCTGAGCCGGCCGGAGTGCGACACCATGATTCTTGATGGGCAAGACCCCGCCGCGGTGCTGAGCGCCGCCCAGGCGCTGGCGCGTGGCGAACTGGTGGGCCTGCCCACCGAGACGGTTTACGGCCTGGCGGCCGATGCCGGCAGCGACCCCGCGGTGGCGCGCATCTTCTCGGCCAAGGGGCGGCCCAGCGACCACCCCCTGATCGTGCACGTGGCCGGGGTCGAAGGCGTGAACGCCTTTGCCCACGAGGTGCCAGCCTTCGCCCAGCGGCTGATCCAGGCCTTCTGGCCGGGCCCGCTGACCCTGATCCTGCCGCGCCGCCCCGAGGCCGGTGCGGCAGCGGCGGCCGGCCAGGACTCGGTGGGTCTGCGTTGCCCCTCGCACCCCGTGGCCCATGCCCTGCTCAAGGCCTGTGAGGCCCTGGGCGTGCACGGGCTGGCGGCGCCCAGCGCCAACCTGTTCGGCCGGGTCAGCCCGACCACCGCGGCCCATGTGCAGGGCGAGTTCGGTGACGGGCTGCTGGTGCTCGATGGGGGTGCCTGCGAGGTGGGCATTGAATCCACCATCGTCGACTGCACCCGCGGGGCCCCGGTGCTGCTGCGCCCCGGTGGCGTCACGCGCGAGCAGATCGAGGCCGCGTGCGGCCAGCCCCTGCGCACGCGTGAAGAGCTGGCCAGCCCCGATCCACGGGCCTCAGGCACCCTGGAGGCCCACTACGCCCCTCAGGCCAAGGTGCGCCTGATGGGGGCCCAGGCCCTGCAGACTGCCCTTGACGTGCTCGGCCCTCAGGCCAGTGCGGTGGCGGTCTATGCCCGCAGCCTCTTGCGCAGCCCGGCGCCGGGCGTGCTGCTGCGGCCCATGCCTGAGCAGGCCGAAGACGCGGCCCGGGAGTTGTTTGCGGCCTTGCGCGACTTTGACCTGGCCGGCGTGAAACTGATCTGGGTCGAAACCCCGCCCGCCACCCCGGCCTGGGAAGGGGTGCGCGACCGCTTGCAACGGGCTGCCGCGGCCTGAGGCCGGCCCTCGTTAAACTACCGGCTATCTTTTGGAGATTTCAATGACTGGAAAATGGTTGCGCCGCGCTGTGTTGCTGGCGGCTTGTGCATCGGCCGCCGTGCTCTCGGCTTGCGGCTCCAGCACCATCGAGTCGGCCCTGGCGCCCTCGCGTTTCATCGCTTTTGGCGATGGCCTCAGTGACCTGGGCCAATCCGGCTCGCGCTACACCGTCAACGACGGCACGGTCAACGTCTGGACGCAGCAAGTGGCCACCAGCTATGGCGGCACCCTGGTCACCCAGGCCTCGGGCGGCACCAGCTATGCCCGCGGCCATGCCCGCATCGTGGGCACGCCCGACGACGTGAACGGCAGCACCTTGACCGTGGTGCAGCAGGTGGACAAGTTCCTGGCTGCCGACAAGTTCGGTGCCAACGACGTGGTGCTGCTCAACGGCGGCCTGAGCGATCTGCTGGTCAGCTACAACGCCAACAGCAGCAACTCGGCCAGCTTCGCGGCGGCCATGACCCAGGCCGGCACGGACCTGGGCACCCAGGTGCGTCGCCTGGTCACGGCGGGCGCCAAGTACGTGGTGGTGTCGGGCCTGTACGACGTCAGCAAATCGCCCTGGGGCGTGGGCACCGGCCAGGCCAGCATGATCAGCAACGGCGTGCTCAAGTTCAACAGCGCGCTGCTGCTGGCGGTCAACGACCTGGGCGCCAACGTGCTCTACATCGACGCCGCCTACTACTACAACCTGGTCATTTCCTCGCCCAGCAGCTACAGCCTGACCGATTCGACCAACATCGCCTGCACCTCGACCGACAGCGGCGCGGGCATCGGCATCGGCAGCGGCCAGGTCAACTCCAGCCTGTGCACCACCAGCACCCTGGGCAGCGGCATCGATTACACCAAGTACACCTTTGCCGACAAGCTGTACTTCACGCCTGCTGCCCATGTGCTGTATGGCACCTACGCCTATGGCCGCATGAAGTCGCGCTGGTAAGTCAGTGCACGCACACGGTGCGCTGCGCAGGCAGCGTTGCCAGCACAGATCAGGGGGCTCAGGCCCCCTTTTTCATGGGCCAGCCGATGGCTGCGGCTGGCCACCATGAAAAAGGCCCCGCAAGCGGGGCCTCAGGGCGTGGGGCCGTTCAGTCTCAGAACCGGTAGCCTGCCGTCATCGTGAGCACCACGGGGTGGAAGGTGATGTCCATCACGCGGGCGGCACCCGCGGTGGTGGCGGTCAGCGTGGTCTTGACGCGGGCGGTGGCCACCGAGCCATGGAGCGACCATTTGTCATTGATGCGGTATTCCAGGCCCACCTGGGCGGCCAGCCCCCAGGAGTCGCTGAGCTGGATGTCGGTCGGCCCGCCATTGAGCGAGTTGCCGATGCTTGTGGAGCTGCGCTTGTCGAACTTGGTGTAGTTGACGCCCACCCCGACAAAGGGGCGCAGCGCGCTGCTGCTGTCGCCAAAGCTGTAGTTCAGGAACACCGTGGGCGCAAACTGCCTGATCTTGGCAATTGTCTGCCCCTGGTAGGCCGACACGATGTAGCCCGGCACGATGGCCGGGTTCAGCTTGGCGGCGATGTCGTGGGTGGGCGGAACGCCCATGGCCAGTTCCACCTCCAGCCGGTCATCCAGCTTGCGGGCGTACGAGAAGAACAGCGTGCTCTGGTCTTTCACCGTCAGACTCACGCCCGAGTTCGGTTGCAACAGGAAGGGGCCGGTGGCGTCGCTGGCGGACGAGTTGGGTTGCACCTGGGTGTAGCCCACCCTGACGATGTTGTCCTGGGCCCAGGCCGTTGTGCCGCCCAGCAAGAGGGGAGCGAAGGCCAGGGCGAGAGGGTTCAGCCGGAATGTCATGTTTGTCTCCTGCGTCTTGGGTGGGGCTCAGAGGCCGGCGGCCAGCACTTGCTGGAAGAAGCCGCGCGCCGCGACCGTGCAGAACGGCGGCACCAGGCTGCCGTGGTAGGCCTGCACCACGGCGCTGGCACCCCCATCGGTGGCCCCGGCGGCCACAGCGGCCGCGGCGGTGGACGCCTTCAGGGTGGCAAAGCCCACCTTGGCGGCCGCGAACGGGTCGCTGGCGCTGGTCACGGCCGAGTCCACGTCGAGCACATTGAGCAGGCCGGTGCCCATGGCCAGGGGCGAGGGCGCGCTCCACAGCTTGGCCATCAACTGGGTGTTGACGCTGTAGAACACGGTGGGGTCGCCGTTGCCGCCGCACATCAGCACCGGGCGGGTGGGGGTCCAACCGCGCAAGTCATTGGTCTTGAAGGCCTGGCGCAGGGTGTTGCTTGGTGCGCTGGCGGGCAGGCCGGTCGTGGTGGTGGGGACCGCGCCATCCGGGTTGGCCATGGCATCGAGCAGGAAGGCCAGGCGTGCGTTGTTGGTCACCAGCGGGTTGCTGCCAAAGCCCAGCGCAAACAGCGGCGCCTGCGCGGCAGGGGTGGTGGGCGGCGTGATCGCATTCAGGGTGGCTTGCAACGCCGCCGGGGAGCCGGCCGGTGCCGTGGGAGGGGTGCTGCTGAACAGGGCGGTCTGCGGCAGCTTGCCCTGGCTCAGCAGCGTGCTCAACGACGAGGTTGAGGGCAGCAAGGTATCGATGCCGGTCGCAAAGTTGCTGCTGTAGATGTCGGTTGTGCTGTTGTAGAGGTTGCCGTAGGCCTTCTGATAGCTGGTGGTCAGCATCGGGGTGAAGATGGTCGAACCCAGGTTCACATTGCCGTAGTACACCGCGTCGACCAGCGCAGCCAGGGCGTAGGGGCCCGACAACGGTGCCGAGGCGGTCACGCTCTTGCCCAGGGCCTGCAGCGCCCGGTGCGTGGCCATGGCCACGTGACCGCCCTGCGAGTAACCGGTGATGAACAGCTTGCCCGAATCGGTGCCTCCCACATTGGGCAGGGCGGTGCGGGCGGCGGTCAGGGCGTCGATCATGTCCTTGGACTCTTGATCGGCGTTCAGGTAGGGGTGGTAGCTGAGCTTGGAGGCGTCGTAGCCGGCGTAGTTGGGGGCCACCACGATGAAGCCCTGTGCGGCAAAGGCGGCGGCCACCAGCGCACTTTCACCGTAGGCGTCGTTGCTCGAGTCCAGGATGTTGGCGATGTTGTAGGCCTTGGCGGTGGTGGTGCCGTGGGCATACAGCACGATGGGGCGAGCGCCGGTGCAGGCGGCATCGGTCCCTGTGGGCACCATCAGCGCACCTGTGCCGTTGGTGGCTTCGCCGGCACCGCCCACGGTGCCGTACTGGATGTAATGGAAGTTGACCCCGCATTTCGGCGTGCCGGCCACCGCCAGCAGGCCCTTGCCGGTGGTGCTGGCGCTGAGCTGGGCCTGGAAGTCGCTGGCGCTCAGGCCGGTGACACGCAGAGGCGGGTTGTACTGCAGCGAGCCGCGGCCGCCGCTGTTGTCGGTGGTGGTGCTGCCCCCGGTGTCAGACCCGCCCCCGCCGCACCCTGCCAGCAAGAGGGCCGCAACAATGGGCGCAAGGCCGATGAAATGGCGCATGGATGTCTCCTGTTAAAAATAGAACGACCGTTCGTTTTTGCGTCGCTCCATCGTAACGCTGGCGATACTTGCGCCGTCAGCGGGAAACTACCAAGCCCTTCGCGGCCGTTGTCAACGCCGCCCAGGTGTGTCTGTCGACCTACCGGTAGCGCAGCTTCATGGCCAGGATGCTGGCGGCCAGGGTCAGGGTGACCGCATTGGCCGCCACGATGGGCCAGGCCCCCAGCGCCAGGCCATACAGCAGCCACAAGGCCACGCCGCAGGTGAACACGCTGTACATGCCCAGTGAGATGCCGCGCACATCGCGGGTCTTGAAGGTCAGCCAGGCCTGGGGCACAAAGCTGCAGGTGGTGAGGCAGGCGGCCAGGTAGCCGGTCAGGTCGGTGAGTGACATGGGGTGAGGCCGGTTCAGGGCAGGTTCTGATCCCGTGCGGTCCAGGCGATCAAGGCCTCGATCACCGGGCGCAGGGCGTTGGCATTGGGGTGGTTGGCCATGGCCACCAGGGTGTAGCGGCGGCCGCTGGCGCCATGCACCACGCCGGCCACGGCCGTGACATCGCGCAGGCTGCCGGTTTTCAGGTGGGCGGCGCCCTGCACGGCGGCGTTGTCCTTGCCCAGGCGCCGCAGCGTGCCGTCCACCCCGCTGAGCGGCAGCGACGACAGCAGCTCCGGCATGGTGCCGCCGGCCCAGGCGGCCTGCAGCAGCCGCGTCAGGGCCTGGGCGCTCACGCGGGTGTCCCGGCTCAGGCCCGAGCCGTTCTCGAGGCTGGGCAGATCGGCCTCGCCAAAGCGCCGCCGCCACCACTGGCCCAGCACCTCGCGCGAGCCCGCCGGGGTGCCCAGCCCTTTTTGCTGCAGGCTCAGCGTCAGGAACAACTGCTGCGCCATCACGTTGTTGCTGTATTTGTTGATGTCGCGGATCACCTCGGCCAGCGGGGGCGAGGCCAGGCTGAAGACGGGCTGCAACCCGGCCGGCACCAGCCCGTCACGCACCTGGCCGCCGAGGCGGCCCCCCATGTCTTTCCACAGGCCTTCCAGGGCGCGGGCGTTGTAGCTTGCCGGCTCGGCATAGGCCAGGGGCCAGCTGCGCTCGCCGCAGCTGGCCGGGTAGCCGCCGGCAAAGCTCAGGCGGTTGGGGTCGGCCAGCTGGGCCTTGAGCTGGGTGCGCCAGTCGCCGCACTCGCCCGCCAGCAGTGGCACGCTGGGGCTGAACTGCACGCCGGCCATCGGTGGGTCGAGCTGCACCCGGGCCAGGCCGGCAGCCGGGTCGGGCACCCAGGTCAGCACCAGCGAGCGGAAGTTGATCAGCAGCGCGTCGGCTGCTGCGTTGTAGGGCTTGAGCGGCTCGCCATCGAAGTCGGCCGGGTTGACCGCAGGCAGCTCGAAGGCGCTGTGGTCCAGCACGATGTCGCCACTGATCTGGCGGATGCCCAGGCCCTGCACCCGGCGCAACAGCAGCCACAGGCGCTCCAGCACCAGCTTGGGGTCGCCCTGGCCCTTGATGACCAGGTTGCCCTGCAGCGTGCCCTCGCGCACCGTGCCATCCAGGTACACCGGGGTCTGCCAGCTGAAGGCCGGCCCCAGCAGCTCCAGGGCCGCCTCGGTGGTGATCAGCTTGGTCACCGAGGCCGGGTTCATGGGGGTGGCCGGGTTCAGCGCCAGGCGGGGCGGTCGCTGGCCTTGCACCTCGCTCACCAGCAGGGTCACAGAATCCCGTGGCAGGCGCGAGCGCTGCAGCGCAGCCTCGATTTCGGGGGGCAGGGCGGTGGCGGCCTGGGTGCACAGGGCATGGGCCAGCAGGAGCGTGCCGCCCAACAGTGAACGCAGGCGGGCGCGGGCCAGGGGGGAGAAGGTTGACGGCGGCATCAAACGGCTTGGTTTCATCGCAAGGGAGATCAGTCTGGCCTCGGATATTGACATGGCACCGCCTGCCTGGAGCCATTTCGGGATAATCCCGTCATGCGTTTTTCTCC
>Ga0208269_100576_pt1 | contig 14732 bp, 14 predicted proteins | sample LakWasMe88_LOW11_2_FD_183912 | JGI IMG/M metagenome (GOLD analysis project Ga0208269, IMG submission 183912) | Freshwater sediment methanotrophic microbial communities from Lake Washington under simulated oxygen tension - Sediment Metagenome... | ecosystem: Environmental > Aquatic > Freshwater >...
ACCACATGCAGCAACCCGCTGATGGTGACCACCCCCCACTCAACGGCCCCCCAGCCATTGACCACGCCCCAGCCCATCCACAGGCCGGCCGGCGCCCACACCCCCATCATCAAAAACGAGGTGAAGAAGGCGAAGCGGGAATCACCCCCGGCCCGTTTGGCTGCGATGTTCCACAGGGCATGGATGAGGCCGGCCAGCATGACCAGCGAAAAAGACAGAAAACTCATGAAGCCGGCCCGGCGCTGCTAGAGCGCCGTGGGCGAAACACCCGACCGTGCTCAGGCCCGGCCGATGATGGCAGCGGTGGCCATCAGCTCTTCGAGCAGGGCCAGAGAGACCTGGCCAGACACGGCATACGGGTCCAGTTCGGGGCGCTCGGAGTACTTGAGCAGGATGGAGGTGTTGAGCTTGGACAGGTTCACCAGGCCCATGGTCCAACCGCCGAAATGGCGCTCGGAGATTTCCTCGTAGACCAGCAACTCGACCTGGCTGTGTCGGGTGTCGCGCAGGATATGACCGTAGAGTTCATTGACGGCAGAACGACCGCCTTCGATGGCCTGCAGAAAAATACCGCCGCCGTAGCACAGCACGCCCGTGATGCCCGAACCCGGGTTGTGTTGGCGCGACTGGGCCAGAATGGCGTCGATTGCGGCCGGCGAATTGTCAACCACGCGGCTGGCGTAGAGCAGACGAACAAGCATGGTCAGTCCTTGCGAGGAATCAGGGAGAGGAATTCACGGCGCAACGCAGAGTCCTTGAGGAACACGCCACGCATCACCGAGTTGATCATTTTGCTGTCCATCTCGCGCACGCCGCGCCAGGACATGCAGAAATGACTGGCCTCCATCACGATGGCCAGGCCATCGGGCTGGGTCTTCTCCTGGATCAGGTCGGCCAGCTGCACCACGGCTTCTTCCTGGATCTGGGGGCGCCCCATCACCCAGTCGACCAGTCGGGCGTACTTGGACAGACCGATCACATTGGTGTGTTCATTGGGCATCACCCCGATCCAGATGCGGCCCATGACCGGGCAGAAGTGGTGGCTGCAGGCACTGCGCACCGTGATCGGGCCGACGATCATCAGCTCGTTGAGGTGTTCCGCATTGGGGAACTCGGTGATCGGCGGCGCCGCCACGTAGCGGCCCTTGAACACCTCGTTCAGGTACATCTTGGCCACCCGGCGGGCGGTGTTGTTGGTGTTGTGGTCCCGCTCGGTGTCGATCACCAGACTGTCCAGCACGCCTTGCATCTTGTGCTCGACTTCGTCGAGCAGCTTCTCGAGTTCACCGGGCTGGATGAAGTCAGCAATGTTGTCGTTGGCATTGAAACGCTTGCGCGCTGCGGCCAGGCGCTCACGGATTTTCAGCGAGACGGGGGTGCCCTCGTCCGGGTTGATTGGGTTCATTGTGGCTTGTACTCTGTCCAAACAGCCAAGGATGGTAACAGCGATTGAATTTTAGGGTTTATCGGCTGATAGCCACTGCGGAACAAGGGTTTCACGCTACACATTAAGTAGCAATAAAGCCCTGTTGAACGGGCCTGTGCTCAGTAGCGATAGCCGGTCAGCCACAAGGCCAGCCGCATCAGGCCGAACGCCACCCGGTCCAGCACCCGCAAACGCCAGGGGCGCCGCGCCAGCAGCTCGGGCTGCACCGGGCGCCCGGCCTGTTGCATGGCGGCCTGCAAGGCACTGCGCAGGCCAGCGGCGAACTCACGGTCGTCGATGACCACATTGGCCTCGCGGGCCAGCAACAGGCTCAGCGGATCGAGGTTGGACGAGCCCACCGTGCTCCAGCAGCCGTCCACCACCGCCACCTTGGCATGCAGAAAGCTGGGCTCATACTCGTGGATCTCCACACCGGCGGCGAGCAAGGGGCCGTACACCGGACGGGCCGCGTGGTGCTGCATGAAGCTTTCATAGCGCCCTTGCAGCAGCAACTGCACCCGAACGCCGCGCTGCGCTGCCATCACCAGGGCACGGCGCAGCTTGCGCCCGGGCAGGAAATACGCGTTCGCAATCAGCACCTCCTCGCGCGCCGCCCCGATGGCCCGCAGGTAGGCCTTTTCGATGCGCGCGCGATGCCGCAGGTTGTCGCGCAGCACCAGGGCGGCGCGCAGGCCCTGGTGACCGATGCGCGGGGTGCCCGGGGCGGGCGCCGGCAGCGCCTGACGCCAGTCCTCCAGGGCCCGCGGCAGGCGCCGCGACCGGATGGCCTGCGCCGCCTCCAGACGCCACCACAGGCGCGACATCGTGTCCGCGGCTTCGGCAACGACCGGGCCGGACAGGCTCACGGCCAGATCAAAGCGGGGTTGCCGAAGCGACCCATGGTGCGGGTCGTACCAGTCGTCCAACACATTGATGCCACCGCAGAACAGACGCTCGCCATCCAGCACGCACAGCTTGCGGTGCAGGCGGCGCCAACGGTTGGGGATCAGCAGACCGCCTGGCCCCAGGGGTGAAAAGACCCGCCACTGCACACCCGCAACCTGCCAGCGCTGCTGCCACAGCGCAGGAATCGCGTCGGTGCCCACACCATCCACCACCACACGCACCGACACGCCGCGCCGGGCGGCTCGCTCGAGGGCCTGGGCCACGCCCTGGGCACTGCCCGTGAAATCGAAGATGTAGGTTTCCAACCAGATGCTGTGACGGGCCGCCTCCATGCCGGCGATCAGGGCGGGAAAGAACTCGGTGCTGCCCTGCAGCAATTGCACCTCGTGGCCGGCGCGGTAACTCAAACCATGGGCCCGCGGCATGCTAGAACCGAAAGTCGGTGATCAGGGGCAGGTGGTCAGACATGCGGGCCCAGGCCCGCCCATGCGGCACTTCGGCACGGATCGGGGCCAGGCCTCGGGCGTAGATGTGGTCCAGCTGCGCCAGGGGCAGGCGCGACGGAAACGTGGGGTGGCGTGCGGCCTCGAACTCGATCAGGCCGTCGTGGCGCAGCGTGCGGCTCAGCGTGCCGCCAAACTCATTGAAGTCACCCGCCACGATCAAGGGCTCGCTGACCCGCACCTCACGGGCAATGAAGCGACGAAGTTGCTCCACCTGCCGCACCCGGCTGCCAGGTATCAGGCCCAGGTGCACCACGATCACATGGACTGGCCTATCCGCCACCAGGATCTCCACGTGCAGCAGGCCGCGCTGCTCGAAACGGTGGTCCGACATGTCCTCGTGCTGGTGGTTGACCACGGGCCAGCGCGTGAGCAGGGCATTGCCGTGCTCGCCATGGCGGGTGACGGCATTGGTCCGGTAGACCGCTTCATAACCTTCCGGGGCCAGGTAGTCGGCCTGCGGCATGGCCGGCCAGCGTGCAAAGTGGCTCTGCTCACGGCGATGCACCTTGCGCACCTCCTGCAGGCAGACCACATCGGCGTCCAGTTGCTCCACGCCATGGCCAATGTCATGAATCTCAAGCCGGCGCGTCGGCCCCATGCCGCGCACGCCTTTGTGAATGTTCCAGGTGGCCACCCGAAAAACGCCGTCTTTGTCCATGCTGGAATTGTGGCCCATCCCTCAGCAGGCGCGTACCGCCTGAAACAGACACGGACTAGGTAAATTTTCTGATTTCGCGGCGTAACACCCGTTCTAAACTATCTTCAGGCAAAAATCGGTGCTTGGTCAGTACTACAACGAACACAACACATGGCAACAGCCCCCCAACGCGACATTGCCGATTGCCTGGCCCTGGTGATCGACAGCAATGCCACTTCGCGCAGCATCCTGGCTGGCCAGTTGCGCGACTACGGCGTGGGCAAGGTGGTGCAGTGCAGCCGGGTGCGGGATGCCCGCAACCGGCTGGAGCACACGGTGTTCGATTTTGTGCTGTGCGAACAGTACTTTGACGAGACCAACGAATCCGGCCAGACCCTGCTCGACGATTTGCGCCGGGCCCACCTGCTGCCCTTTTCCACCGTGTTCTTCATGGTGACGGCCGAGGCGTCCTACGCCTCGGTGGCCGAAGCCGCGGAATCGGCCCTGGACGGCTACCTGCTCAAGCCCTTCACCCCGGTGGCCCTGTTCGACCGGCTCAGCCTGGCGCGCCTGCGCAAGGTGCACCTGATGCCGATCTTCAGTGCCATCGAAGACGAAAACTTCGAGCTCGCCGCCAGCCTGTGTGTGCAGCGCTTCGAGGCCCAGCAGCCCTACTGGCTGTACGCCGCCCGCATCGGCACCGAATTGCTGCTGCGCCTGGGGCGCCACGACGAAGCCCGCACCCTGTTCGAAGCCGTGATCGCTGCCCGTGCCCTGCCCTGGGCCAAGCTGGGCGTGGCCCGGGCCCAGGTTGAATCTGGCCAGGCCACCCGGGCCATCACCACCTTGATGGGTTTGATCGGGGAAGACGCCAGCTACACCGACGCCTACGACGTGCTCGGACGGGCCCAGGTCGAGGTGGGCAATTTTGCCGAGGCGCTGGAGACCTACCGCACCGCCAGCACGCTGACGCCCGACTCGGTCGGGCGCCAGCAGAAGTTCGGCATGATGGCCTTCTACATGGGCGACCGCGTCACAGCCACCAAGGCCCTGGCGCGGGCCACGATTTTGGGCATCGATTCCAAGCTGTTTGACTTCCAGTCCATCGTGCTGCTGGCCTTCGCCTACTTCGCGGACAACGACCGCAAAGGCATGGAACGCTGCATGGCCGACTGCGCCCGCATTCTGGAACGGCACCCCGACAGCCCCCGGGTGCGCCGCTTCGTCGAAGTGACCGGTGCGCTGCAACAGATTCTTCAAAGGCAATTTGCCCGCGCGGTCGAGATGGTGCGCAACATGGCCGCCCAATTGAGCGACGTGGATTTCGATTTCGAGGCCTCCTGCAACCTGGCCGGTCTGTTGTCGGTGCTGGCCCACACCTCGATCGACCTGTCTGAGGGCAGTGGCTGGATCAAACAACTGGGCATGCGCTACGCCAACACCCGGGGCCTGAGCGAATTGATGGCCAACGCGTGCCACCTGCACACCCCCTATGCAGACACCATCCGCGCCTGCCTGCAAGAGATCAACGGCACCGCCGAGCGCGCCATGGGCCTGAGCCTGTCAGGCGATCCGGCCGGCGCCGTGCGCAGCCTGCTGGAGCACAGCGAAGCCACTCTGAACGTCAAGCTGCTCGACATGTCGCAACAGGTGCTGTTGCGCCACCAGGCCCGCATCGCCCAGGCTGAGCCGCTGCAACAGCAGATCGACGCCTTGCGAAGCCGCTGCGGCACCACCCCGGCGCGGGCCGTGCTGGGGCAGGACAGCGAACGCCAACCCGGTGGGGTGACGCTGCGCCTGCGCAAACGCGCTGAGGCCAAGGCCCAGGCGGCTGAAAGCCTGCAAGCCGCCCAAGCGCCAGCAGAGGCGCCACCCAAGCCTCAAGCCGAATCGAAATCAGAGGCTCTGACCCAGGGCCTGGACGCGCTGCGTCTGCGCCCAGGGCGCTGAGGCGCAGGCGGCGGTCACGCCAGAAACCGAGGCAGCATCAAGCAAGCCTCGGCATTCGACGCTGAAAAACACCGATCTGCCGCCGCCAGCCAGGGCAGCCATTGGCTGGCCGTGTGTTCACGGGGGCTCAGGCGCACAGGCAAGGGCGTGGGCACCGTCAGACCGAACACGCGCTCGCGGTTGCGCTGCACACCAGGCGCGTAGCGATGCTGCCACTCGGGCCAGATGTCATAGACATTCTCCAGCCCCCAATCCAGCAGACGATGCCCTGGGGCCAGGGCATCGATGCCAGTCTCCTCCATCACCTCACGCACCGCGGTATCGAGCCAGCTTTCATCCGCATGGTCCTTGCTACCGGTGACGGATTGCCAATGCTCGCCAGCATCGGCGCGCCGGATCAGCAGCACCTGGCGGTCGGGCGTGTGGATCAGCACCAGCACCGACTCGGGGATCTTGTGGGCGCGCGGCTCTGACATGGGGATCTCCGGGGCAAAAAAAAGCGGCCAGGGCTTGCGCCGTGGCCGCTGCGGTCCTGACCGGCACGGTGGCCGTCAGGGGATTTGCCGGCCTCAGGCGGCGGGCGTGGCGTTGCGCAGGCGGATGTGCAGTTCGCGCAACTGCTTTTCATCCACCGGGCTCGGGGCCTGGGTCAACAGGCACTGGGCGCGCTGGGTCTTGGGGAAGGCGATCACGTCACGGATCGACTCGGCACCGGTCATCAGGGTCACGATGCGGTCCAGGCCGAAGGCCAGGCCGCCGTGCGGAGGCGCGCCGTACTGCAGGGCGTCGAGCAGGAAGCCGAACTTCTGCTGGGCTTCTTCGGGGCTGATCTTGAGGGCGTCGAACACCTTCTGCTGCACGTCAGCGCGGTGGATACGGACCGAGCCACCCCCCATTTCCCAGCCATTGAGCACCATGTCGTAGCCCTTGGAGATGCACTTCTCAGGCGCGGTGACCATCCAGTCCTCATGGCCGTCCTTGGGCGCGGTGAAGGGATGGTGCACGGCGTTCCAGCGCTGAGCATCTTCGTCGAACTCGAACATCGGGAAGTCAACCACCCACAGCGGGGCCCAACGGTGTTCGAACAGACCGTTCTTCTTGCCGAATTCGCTGTGACCGATCTTGATGCGCAGGGCACCGATGGAGTCGTTGACGATCTTTTCCTTGTCGGCGCCGAAGAACAGCAGGTCGCCGTCCTGGGCTCCGGTGCGGGCCAGGATCTCGGCGATGGCCTTGTCGTGCAGGTTCTTGACGATGGGGCTTTGCAGGCCGTCACGGCCCTTGCTCAGGTCGTTGACCTTGATCCAGGCCAGGCCCTTGGCGCCGTAGATCTTGACGAACTCGGTGTAGCTGTCGATCTCACCACGCGACAGGCCCGAGCCTTCCTTGGCGCCGCCCGGCACACGCAGGGCCACCACGCGGCCACCCTTGGTGGTGGCGGGGGTGGAGAACACCTTGAAATCAACATCGGCCATCACATCGGTCAGCTCGGTGAACTCGAGCTTCACGCGCAGGTCGGGCTTGTCAGAGCCATAACGGAAGGCTGCGTCCTGGTAGGTCATGACCGGGAACTCGCCCAGGTCCACGCCCAGGGTGTTCTGGAACACGGTCTTGATCATGCCCTGGAACATGTCACGGATGTCCTGCTCTTCCATGAAGGACGTTTCGATATCGATCTGCGTGAATTCGGGCTGGCGGTCAGCGCGCAGGTCTTCGTCGCGGAAGCACTTGGTGATCTGGTAGTAGCGGTCGAAACCGGCCACCATCAGCAGCTGCTTGAACAGCTGGGGCGACTGGGGCAGCGCGAAGAACTGGCCGTCGTGCACGCGGCTGGGCACCAGGTAGTCACGCGCGCCTTCGGGCGTGGACTTGGTCAGCATCGGGGTTTCGATGTCGATGAAGCCGTTGGCATCGAGGAACTTGCGAACTTCCATGGCCACGCGGTAGCGCAGCATCAGGTTGTTCTGCATGTACGGGCGACGCAGGTCCAGCACGCGGTGGGTCAGGCGGGTGGTTTCGCTGAGGTTGTCCTCGTCGATCTGGAACGGAGGCGTGACCGAGGGGTTGAGCACCTTGAGCTCGTGGCACAGCACTTCGATCTGGCCGCTCTTGAGCTTGTCGTTGGTGGTGCCATCCGGACGGGCACGCACCACACCCTTGACCTGCACGCAGAATTCGTTGCGCACTTCTTCGGCCACCTTGAACATCTCGGCACGGTCCGGGTCGCAGACCACCTGCACATAACCTTCGCGGTCGCGCAGGTCGATGAAGATCACACCACCGTGGTCACGACGACGATTGACCCAACCCGACAAGGTAACGGTTTGGCCCAGCAGGGCTTCGGTCACGAGACCGCAATAGTGTGAACGCATAGCCATAAGAAACATCCAGCGCCAACAGGCGCATTACTGAGAAGATTGAGAGAGGATGGCCGGGCCCGCAGGAGCGACCACGCCCATGGAAACGATGTACTTGAGCGCCTCGTCCACGCTCATGTCGAGTTCGATGCAATCGCTGCGTCGCAACATGACGAAATAGCCCCCGGTGGGGTTGGGCGTGGTGGGCACATAGACGCTGAGAAAGTCGTCCTTGAGGTAGGTGAGCACGTCACCCCCCGGGGTCCCCGTGACGAAGGCCACCGTCCACACGCCATCGCGCGGCCACTGGATCAGCACCGCCTTGCGGAAGGCGTTGCCGCTTTCCGAGAACAGCGTGTCCGAGACCTGCTTGACGCTGGAATAGATCGAGCGCACCACCGGGATGCGGTGCACGATGGCATCGCCCAACTTGACAAGTTTGCGACCCAGGAAATTGCTGGCGACGGCCCCCACCACCAACAGGATGAGCAGCGTGAGCACCACCCCGAAGCCCGGGATGTGGAAACCCAGCAACTCGTCCGGCCGCCATTTCTGGGGCAGGATGAGCAGGGTCTGGTCCAGGGTGCCGATGATCCAGTCGAGCACCCAGATGGTGATGGCCACCGGCACGATGACCAGCAGACCCGCGAACAACCATTTGCGCATGGCAGCCATGGGGGTGGTCATCCGTGACAGGCGCAACCGCCGCCGCACGAGCCGCCCGAGGCGGTGGGGGCGGAGTCGGCCTTGGCCGTGCTGGGCGACGACGACTCGGCCGGCGCGCTGGAGGAACCAGCGTCAGCGCCCGAGGCGGGGGCCGTGGCCGGGGCACTGGTGCCTGCAGGGGCACCATTTGCGCCGCTGTTGCCGCCCCGGAAATCGGTCACATACCAGCCCGAGCCCTTGAGCTGGAAACCGGCCGCGGTGATCTGTTTGCGGAAGGCCGAGGCATGGCAGGCGGGGCATTCCGTCAGCGGGGCGTCGGAGATTTTTTGCAAGACGTCTTTGCTGTGCCCGCAGGACTCGCATTTGTAGGCGTAGATTGGCATGGCTTTCTGAGCTTGGAAGGGGGTTGCAAAACCCTCAATTATAGGCGGGCGGTCATTCTGCAAGAGCCGCCCGGTGGATGAACACAGCTGCCCTGGCCTCAAAGCCCTGGCAAGACATGGTGCGAGGCGCGGCTGTTGCGGATGCCCTGCGGCCCCAGCGAGCCGATCAGCATGCCCACCAGCGCCGCCACAAAGCCAGCCAGTTGGGCCGGCACCTCTTCACCGGCCGAGGTCACGATGAACAGCAGCCAGCACAAAATACCCAGCACGATCGAGAACAGGGCGCCCTGGGTGGTGGCCCGCTTCCAGTAAAGCCCGGCCGTCAGGGGCACGATGGCCCCCACGAGGGTGACCTGGTAGGCGCCCGACACCATTTCATAGATGGGCTTGTCCTTGGACAGGATGGCATAGGTGCACACGAAGACGCTGAAGATCAGCACGGTGATGCGCATGGTGCGCAGTTCCTGCTGGTCGCTCTGGCGCGGAAAGAACTGGCGCCAGATGTTCTCCACAAAGGTCACCGACGGCGCCAGCAAGGTGGCCGAGGCCGTGCTCTTGATGGCCGACAGCAGCGCACCGAAAAACAGCACCTGCATCACAAAAGGCATGTGGGTGCGCACCAGGGTGGGCAGGATCATCTGGCTGTCCACCTTGCGGCCGGTAGACAGGAGCTGCTCGGTGGTCTCGGGCATGATGATCAAGGCGCTGGTGACCAGAAACATGGGCACGAAAGCAAACAGGATGTAGCAGATGCCGCCGATCACCGGGCCCCGGGTGGCGGCGCGCTCATCCTTGGCCGACATCACCCGCTGGAACACGTCCTGCTGCGGGATCGAGCCCAGCATCATGGTCATGCCCGCCCCAATGAAGAACAGGATGTCCTTGAACTGCATGGGGGGCCAGAAGGCAAACAGGTCCTTCTCCTGGGCATAGGCCAGCACCTTGTCCACCCCACCCGCCTGCTGCCCGGCAAACACGGCCAGGATCAGCAGGCCGCAGACCAGGATGATCATCTGGATGAAATCGGTCACCGCCACCGACCACATGCCGCCGAACAGGGTGTAGGCCAGGATGGAGGCCGTGCCGATCAGCATGCCCACCGGCTGCGAGATGGCACCTTCGGACAGCACATTGAAGACCAGCCCCAGCGCCGTGACCTGGGCCGCCACCCAGCCCAGGTAGCTGATGAGGATGATCAGCGAGCACAGGATCTCGATCACCCGGCCATAACGTTCACGGTAGTAATCGCTGATGGTGAGCAGCGACATCTTGTACAGCCGCGCCGAGAAGAACAGCCCGACCAGGATCAGACAGAAGCCCGCCCCAAACGGGTCTTCGACCACGCCATGCAGGCCTTCCTTGATGAAGGTGGCCGGAATGCCCATCACCGTTTCCGACCCGAACCAGGTGGCAAAGGTGGTGGTCACGATCATGAACAAGGGCAGATGGCGCCCGGCGATCGCGAAATCGGCGGTGTTTTTCACCCGTTTGGCCGCCCACAGGCCGATGGCGATGGTGACGAGCAAGTAGATGATGACCAGGGTCAGCAGCACGGAAACCTCCAGGAAGACGGCGGATTATCCCGAAATCGGGCCCAGGCGGGCCGCTGGCCGTCAGAACAGGCGGATTCTGATCACCAGTTGCAACACCAGCAGACCCAATACAAATCCCATGCCACCATAGACGATGGACTGCAGCAGGCGGTTGGTGCGCCGCTGCTCGGCCAGCAGCAGGGCCAACTCCTTCTTATGCCCGGACGGCCCCTGCTCCAAGTAACCGGCCAGCAGGCGAGGCAGCTCGGGCAGCAACTTGGCGTAGCGCGGAAACTCATCGCGCAGCTGCTTGAACAGGCGCTGCGGACCCACCTGGTCGAGCATCCACTTCTCCAGGAAGGGCTTGGCCGTGCTCCAGAGGTCCAGCTCGGGGTCCAGTTGCCGGCCCAGGCCCTCGATGTTGAGCAGGGTCTTCTGCAACAACACCAGCTGGGGCTGGATTTCGACCTGGAAGCGGCGCGAGGTCTGGAACAGGCGCATCAACACCATGCCCAGCGAGATTTCCTTGAGCGGACGGTCGAAATAGGGCTCGCACACACTGCGGATGGCGGCCTCCAGCTCGTCCACCCGGGTTTCCGGGGGCACCCAGCCGCTTTCGATGTGCAGCTCGGCCACCCGCTTGTAGTCGCGGCGGAAAAAGGCCGTGAAGTTCTGCGCCAGGTATTCCTTGTCGTACTCGGTCAGGGTGCCGACGATGCCGAAGTCCAACGAGATGTAGCGCCCGAAGGTGCCAGGCGCCAGGCTGACCTGGATGTTGCCCGGGTGCATGTCGGCGTGGAAGAAACCATCGCGGAACACCTGGGTGAAGAAGATGGTGACGCCGTCACGCGCCAGCTGTGGGATGTTGACCCCGGCGTCGCGCAGGCGCTCGAGCTGGCTGATGGGCACGCCCTTCATGCGCTCCATGACCATCACCTCGGGGTGACAGAAGTCCCAGAACACCTCGGGAATCAGCACCAGATCCAGCCCGCTCATGTTGCGCCGCAGCTGGGCCGCATTGGAGGCCTCGCGCACCAGGTCCAGTTCGTCGTGCAGGTACTTGTCGAACTCGGCCACCACTTCGCGCGGCTTGAGGCGCTTGCCATCCGAACTCAGGCCCTCAACCCAGCCGGCCATCATGCGCATCAGGGCCAGGTCCTTGTCGATCACGGGCAGCATGCCGGGGCGCAGCACCTTGATCGCCACCTCACGCTCCACCCCGGCCGCCGTGCGCACCACACCGAAGTGCACCTGGGCAATCGAGGCGCTGGCCACGGGCTCGCGGTCAAAGGCCAGAAACACCTCGTCCACGGGACGACGGAAGGCGCGTTCGATGGTGGCGACGGCCACGTCAGAGCTGAAAGGAGGCACCCGGTCCTGCAGATGGGCCAGTTCTTCGGCAATGTCTGGGGGCAGCAGATCGCGCCGGGTGGACAGCACCTGGCCGAACTTCACGAAGATGGGGCCCAGTTGCTCCAGCGCCTCACGCAGGCGCTGCCCGCGCGGGGCGTCCAGCGAGCGGCCGATGGTGATGATGCGTGCCAGGCGGGTCATCCAGGGCCGACCGAAATGGGTCAACACCATCTCGTCGAGACCATAGCGCAACACCACCCAGAGGATGTAGCACCCTCGCAACAGACGGCTCATAGACCGTCCTTGTCACGCACGATGGAGGTGGCGGGGAAGCGGGTCACAAAATCCTTCAGACCGCGCGCCAGGTTTTTGACCGCCTGCACGACGGTGTGCGCCGGGCCGTCGCCCACCACGCGGGCCAGGTCTTCTTCGAGATCCCAGCGCACGTGATCGACGATCCAGTTGATTTCGGCGGCAAATTGCACATCGCCTTCGATGCGCACCGGCGGCTTCTCGCCCGCCACGACGGCCTGCACCAGGGAGGTGGGCGAGCTTTCGGTGACGGCCAGGTGCAAGTCGGAGTTCGCACCCGGCTCGGCCAGGTCGATCAACCCTGCCGGGGTGATGATCAGTTTGATGTCAAAGAGGCGCCATTGCACGCTGGCCACGCGACCCTTCTGGCGCGACAGCCGGGCCATGGCCTCGGGCTCTTGCATCAACACGTGGTTGATGAGCAGCACACCACGGTGCTGCAACTCGCTCACCAGCCAGGCAGGGGGCTGGAAGGTGCTGGTGACGCGGTCAAACAGTTGATCGATCAGGGAGAAAGGGGATGCTTGGGCCATAGCCGGCGATTATTCCCCGAAAGTGAGGCGCCAGCCCGATGACCCTGCACAGGCCCGGGCAGGCGGCGTGTTTATTGCAGTGCCTGCACACCGGCCACCAGCCAGCCCGCACTGCCGTCCTTGGGCTTGGTCATGTTCCAGACCTCGCGGAACGGATTGGGGCCGGCCGAGGGCTCCTCGCGGATCATGCCGGAGAACTCGACGCTGGCCATGTAGCCTTCGCCCAGGTCTTCAATGCCCAGCAGCTGGGCCTCGATCATGACCACGTCGGTCTTGTTCTGCTGCCCCGGGCGATGGGCTTCGCGCTCGTTGAGTTGCACCCGGATCTCGTCGAGCATGCCGTCGGTCATCATGGCGCGCAGGGTCGGGATGTCGGAACGGTCCCAGGCGGCTTGCAGGGCCACGAAGTTGCGTTTGGCGGCGCCCAGGAAACCCTCGGTGTCGAAACCGGCCGGAATGCCCCAGCTCTGGCTGCCCCCCAGCGCAGATCCAATCAAAGATCCGCCAGATTGGCGGCCGGCAGCCTCGGGGCCGAACTGGCTTTGGCGCTCCCACGGACGGGCCGAGGCGTCGTTGCCGACGTGATCGGGGCTGTACTGGCGCAGGGCCGGTGCGGCGGCGGGCGAGCCTGCGCCCTGGAACGCGTAGGGGCCGGATGCCGCAGCGGCACCGCGGCGGCTGCGCATGAACCAGCCGATCACGGCCATGGCCACCATGGCCAACAGGGCCACCATGAGGATCTGGCCAAAGGCCTCACCAAAGCCCAGCGAGTGCGCCAGCCAGGCCAGGCCCAGGCCGGCCGCCAGGCCGCCCAGCATGGCGCCCCAGGGGCGGCGCGGAGCCTGGGCAGCGGCAGGGGCAGGCGCCGGTGCGGGCTTGGCCACGGAGGACGCCGCGCCAGCGGGGGCCACCGAGGGCGAAGCGGGCGTTGCCGGCGTGGGCGAAGCTGCCTCACGCTGGGTCACGTTCGAGGATTGACGCCCGATCGATTGGCCGCCCCCCAGCCTGCGTGCGGCCTCGGCCTCCTGGCCGGCCATCACCAGTGCCAGCGCCAGCACCACGGACCAAAGCTTCATCATGTCATCTCCATTTTCTCGTTCAGTGGGGCCCAGCCCCGTTCATTCATGGGGGCGGGCACGCCCCTCAGCACTTGATGCCGACGTGCAAGGCCACCACACCACCGGTGAGGTTGTGGTAGTCCACATGGCCGAAACCCGCCTGCTTCATCAAGGCCTTGAGCTCTTCCTGCCCAGGGTGCATGCGGATCGATTCGGCCAGGTAGCGGTAGCTGTCGGCATCGCCGGCCACCATCTGCCCCAGCCGGGGCAGGATCTTGAAGGAATACCAGTCGTAGGGCTTGGCCAGCGGCGCCGCCACCTTGGAGAACTCGAGCACCAGCAGCTTGCCGCGCGGCTTGAGCACGCGGTTCATCTCGGCCAGGGCCTGGTCCTTGTGGGTCATGTTGCGCAGGCCGAAGGCCACGCTGACCACATCGAAGTGGTTGTCGGGGAAAGGCAGCTTTTCGGCATCGCACACCAGGGTGGGCAGCACCACGCCGGCATCGAGCAGGCGGTTGCGCCCAGTGCGCAGCATGGCCTCGTTGATGTCGGTGTGCACCACACGCCCCGTGCGGCCCACCTTCTTGGAAAAGGCCATCGCCAAGTCGCCGGTGCCACCGGCAATGTCGAGCACCTGATCACCTTCGTGCAGGTTGGCCACCATGACGGTGTAGGCCTTCCAGGCCCGGTGCAGGCCCAGGGACATCAGGTCGTTCATGATGTCGTAGCGTGACGCGACCGAGTCAAAGACCCCGCGGACCTTGCGAGCCTTCTCCTGCTCGTCCACCGACTGAAAACCGAAATGTGTCGTGCTCATGGCTGAATGCTATACGTTAGTGCCTCTGTCACCGGCGACAACCCCGCTTGCGGCAGGGTGGGGCCCGGTTCGGGCGGAGTGGTTCAGTGGCTGGAGCAGCCATGCCCGCCCTTGACGGGCATCGGGTCATCGCGGCCGCGACCGGCCGCCTGCAGGCGGGCCTCGTACTCGGCCCAGAGTTCGGCCTGGCGGCTGCCCAGCGAATAAAGATAGTCCCAGGTGAAGATGCCGCTCTCATGGCCATCGGTGAACAGGGGCTTGACCGCGTAGTTGCCCACCGGCTCCAGGCCCAGCAG
>Ga0208269_100577_pt1 | contig 14692 bp, 10 predicted proteins | sample LakWasMe88_LOW11_2_FD_183912 | JGI IMG/M metagenome (GOLD analysis project Ga0208269, IMG submission 183912) | Freshwater sediment methanotrophic microbial communities from Lake Washington under simulated oxygen tension - Sediment Metagenome... | ecosystem: Environmental > Aquatic > Freshwater >...
CTCGGGCATCACTTCGCGCTGGAGCGCGAGCTGTCGCCGCCGGATATTCTGGTGGTGACGTTTACCGAGGCCGCGACCAAGGAACTCCGGGAGCGCATTCGCGACCGCCTGAGCCAGGCGGCCCGTTTTTTTCGCGAGCAACCGGCCGACAGCGACGCGTTCCTGGAAGCCGTGCGCAGCGATTATGACAGGGCGGCCTGGCCGGCCTGCGCCCGGCACCTGGAACTGGCCGCCAACTGGATGGACGAGGCTGCGGTGTATACGATCCACAGCTGGTGCAACCGGATGCTGCAACAGCATGCGTTCGACAGCGGCAGCCTGTTTCGGCAGGAGGTCAATACCGACGACAGGGAGCTTCTGCATGAAGTGGTTCGGGATTATTGGCGCACCTTTTTCTACCCGCTGACGGCAACCGCCTGCCGGGTCGTCGCCAAGCTCGCAGGCTCCCCCGACGACCTGGTCAAACTGCTGACTCCTTTATTGCCCGAAACCGAAGCGTTCGGGCTTGAATTCGATGAAGACATCACGGCGGTTTTTCAGGCCTGGGAAACTTGGGAAAATAAACGCCAGGATCTGGAGGGAGCGGCCCGCTCGCTCTGGTCCAATCATCGCACCGAGATCGATGCGCTGCTGAACGAGGCTTCGGGCAATGGCTGGCTGAACGGGAACAAATACCGCAAAGCGACTTTCGCCGAAAAGCTGAACGAGATGGCCGATTGGGCGAGCCGCCGCAGCCCGAAGGCCATCGATGTGCTGGAAAAATTCGCCCAGGAAAGCCTGGTTTCGGCGCTGGTCAAAACCCATCAAGACAAGGCCGCGCAATTGCAACATCCGGCATTCGCCGCCGTCGATGCCTTGGCCCTGCACAGCCGGGAAGAAATCGACACCAACGCCAAAATCACCCTGCACGCCCTGCACTGGATCCGGGATCGCTACGACGGCGAAAAACAGCGCATCGCCCGGATGACCTTCGACGACATGCTGACCCGGCTCGACAAGGCCTTGCAGGGCGGCAACGGCTCGCGGCTCGCAAGCGTGATTCGGCAGCAATATCCGATTGCGCTGATCGACGAGTTTCAGGACACCGACCCCGTGCAATACCGCATTTTTTCGACCCTGTATCCAGCCGATAGCGACACCGGACCGGGCTGCTTCATGATCGGCGACCCGAAGCAGGCGATTTATTCGTTTCGCGGCGCCGACATCTATACCTACCTAAAGGCGCATCAGCACACGCTCGGGCGGCATTACACGCTGGGCACCAATTTCCGCTCCACGACCGAGCTGGTCGACGCGGTCAACCAGGCCTTTTTGCAGGCGGACCGGCACCCCGAAGGCGCTTTCCGCTTCAAGCGCGAAAAGGACGATCCGCTGCCTTTTTTGCCGGTCAAGGCGAAAGGCCGCGATGAGGAATGGCTGATCGATGCTCAGTCCGCCCCTGCCCTGACCCTCTGGCATTGGGATGCGGACGATGCGATCGGCATGCCCGCGTATCGCGAGAAAATGGCCGAAGTCACCGCCAGCGAGATCGTCAGGCTGCTGAATGCGGCCAAGTCCGGGCAGGCCGGCTTCAAATCCGCAAAGGGCCTGGAGCCCCTGCAACCCTCCGACATCGCGATTCTGGTCCGCAGCGGCACCGAGGCCAAGGCAATGCGCAATGCCCTGGCAAAGCGGCAGTTGCGCAGCGTCTATCTATCCGAGCGCGACTCGATCTTCGCCACCCGCGAAGCCGCCGACCTGCTGCTCTGGCTGAAGGCGCTGGCCAAACCGCGCAACGAGCGCAGGGTGCGCACCGCGCTCAGCACCGCGACCTTCGGCTGGACCTATCAGGCCTTGCAGCAACTGGCTATGGACGAGCCGGGCTGGGAACAGCAGCTGGAACGCTTTGTCGCCTATCAGCAGCGCTGGCAGCAGGACGGCATCTTGCCCGCCTTGCGGCAGCTGATCAATGACTATGATTTGTATCACCGGTCGACACAAGACAGCGAGGGTGAACGCCGCATCACCAACCTGCTGCATCTGGCGGAACTCCTGCAACACGCAGGCAGCCAGCTCGAAGGCGAACAGGCGCTGATCCGGCATCTGGCCGAGGCGATCGAAGCCGGAGGCAGCCATGCCGGCGACGAAGGCATCATCCGGCTCGAAAGCGACGCGAACCTGATCAAAATCATCACGATTCATAAATCCAAGGGTCTTGAATATCCCTTGGTTTTTCTGCCTTTCATCTGTAGCTTCAGGGAAGTCAGCGGCCGTTTCAACACCTATTATCGCTATCATGACGATCAGCAAAATCTGCACATCGATCTGAGCAAGAGCGAGGCGATTAAACAGAAAAGCGATGGCGAACGGCTGCAGGAAGATCTGCGCCTGCTTTATGTCGCGATCACGCGGGCGCGCCATGCCTGTTGGCTGGGCATTGCGCCGATCAAGACCGGCAACGGCAAGGCCTGTCAGCTTGAAAAATCCGCGATGGGATCGATGCTGGGCTGGGAAGAGAAAATGCCGGTTAAGGCGCTAGAGCAGCGGCTGACCGAACTCAAGGGCGATTGCGCCTCGATCGCGATCAGCCTATTGCCTGCCGCCAGCGATGCCCCTTACTTTCCGCCGCAACAAAGCGAGAGCCCCGATCCGACGCTCGACGCCACCGCCAAAATCCCGAATGACTGGTGGATAGCCAGCTACAGTGCGCTGCCCACAGAAGACAAACTGCAAGCAGCAGAAGACCGGCCCGACCTGCCGCAGGAGCCGGAAACCGCCCGAGACGACAAGCAGAGCGATGAGGCGGAACCGTCTCTGTTACCATCGATCGCGACGCCGACCGGCATCCACGGCCTGCCACGCGGCGCAGGCCCCGGCGTGATGATTCATGACCTGCTCGAACACTGCGCGCATCTTGGCTTTTCGGCCGTACAAGCGAATCCGGCGCTCAGAAAGGAGTTGATCCAAAAGCGTTTCGGCGCCAACGAATGGGTTAACCATCAGGCTATTATCGACTCGGCCCTATCGGACTGGCTGAGCCTGCCGCTGCTCGAAAACACGGACATCAGCCTGGGCAAGCTGAGCACAGGGACTTACCGGCCCGAACTGGAATTCCTGATCGGCGCGGACAAGGTCGAAACGCAAGCCTTGGATCGCCTCGTGACCCAACATATTTTTCCCGGCCAGCCCCGCCCGGCTTTGCTGCCCAAGCAGGTCAACGGCTTGCTGAAAGGTTTTATCGACCTGGTCTTTGAGCATCAGCAGCGGTATTACGTCGTCGATTACAAATTCAACAGCCTCGGCGGCAACGATGCGGCCTACACGCCGGAAGCGCTGGCGGCGGCGACGCTCGCGAAGCGTTACGATCTGCAATATGCGCTTTACCTGTTGGCCCTGCACCGGCTGCTGAAAGTCCGGCTCGGTGAAACCTACGATTACGACACCCACATCGGCGGCAGCCTGTATTTATTCCTGCGCGGCTCGCAAAACCCGACCAGAGGCAGGCTTTTCGACAAACCGCCGAGTGCCTTGATCGAAGGCATGGACCGGCTATTTTCCGGCGGAGAAAAACGATGAAACAGGGACACTCGGTGCTGGCAACAATCGACTACTGGATCGCTCGCGGCTGGCTGAGCCATTTGAACCGGGCTTTTGTCCGTTTCCTGCTGGATCAGGATCAAGATGCCAGCGAGACTGTGCTGTGGGCCGGCGCGCTGGTCAGCCATCAGCTGGACCGGGGCGAGGTGTATCTGGACCTCGAACAACTCAGCCAACAGCCCGGCTTGACGCTGGCGATACCGAGCGACGATGCCTGGGCATCCGAGTCCGAAGCCGCGCATGCCGAACTGTCCGCGCTGAAGGTTTACAGCCTCGGCCAATGGCAAGCCGCGCTGCAAGAATCCCTCCTGGTCTCGACAGGCCAAGGCAGCACGCCGCTGGTTTTGGACGGCAAACGCCTCTATTTGCGGCGTTATTGGCAGTATCAGCAAACCCTGGACCAGTGCATCGAACGACGCCTGCCGCCGGTTCGCGACACTTTGCCAGAGTCCTTGCAGGCACAATTGAAGACGCTGTTTACCGGCAGCTCCGAAAAACCGGACTGGCAAAAAATCGCCTGCGTCCTGGCGCTGCGCTCGCGCTTCGCGATCATCACCGGCGGCCCCGGCACCGGCAAAACCACGACCCTGACCAAGCTGCTGGCTTTGCTGATCCAGCTTTCCGCGGACGAACCCGGCGGCGCGCACAAACTGAACATCCTGCTGGCCGCGCCGACCGGCAAGGCGTCCGCCAGGGTCAGCGAGTCGATCGGCAAGGCGCTCGAAAATCTCGCCGTCGCTGATGCCATCAAGCAGGTGATCCCGAAACAAGCGAGCACGCTGCACCGCCTGCTGGGCAGCCGCCGTGACTCCCGCCGCTTTGTCCATGATAGGCACAATCCGCTCGTCGCCGACATCGTGATCGTCGATGAGGCGTCGATGATCGACCTCGAAATGATGGCATCCTTGCTCGATGCACTGCCTGACAACGCGCAATTGATCCTGCTCGGCGACAAGGATCAGCTGGCTTCGGTCGAAGCCGGTTCGGTGATGGGCGACTTGTGCCTGGGCGCCGAAAACTCGGCCTATGATGAAGCCGCCCGGTCATGGATAATTCAGTATTCCGGCGAAGAACTCGAGACCACCGGCACACGAGGTACCTCGATCAATCAGCAGACCGTGATGCTGCGCCATAGCCACCGCTTCGACGAGCACAGCGGCATCGGCCAATTGGCGCGATCGGTGAATGCCGGCAATGGCGCGCTGGCGCAGTCCATCCTGAATGATACAGCCCGCTATCCCGACCTCTTGCCCGAACCGCACGACGACTATTTGCGGCTCAGGTCCAACCCGCAGCCGGATGCGGCCGACCGTCTGTTAAAAAAGCTGGTCGCGGTGAATGCCGGCATCAACGCGGAAGGCAAACCCAAGCTTTGCCAGGGCTATGGTTATTACCGGAATGTGATTCGGCAGCATCGGCCCGCGGACAACACGCAGTACGACCAATGGGCGGAGCAGGTACTGCATGCCTTTGACGCCTTCCAGGTGCTCTCCGCCCTGCGCCGGGGGCGCTGGGGAGTCGAAGAGCTGAATCAGCGCATCGCCGCCTGGCTGTTTCCGAAAGAATCGCTGAGTCACTGGTACGAAGGCCGGCCGGTCATGATCACGCGCAACGATTACAATCTGGGCTTGATGAACGGCGATATCGGCATCACGCTTAAGGATCACGCCGGCAAATTGCGGGTCGCCTTTCCCGCCAATGACCCGCTGGCCGAAATCAAGATTCGCTGGATATCGCCGATGCGCCTGCCGGATGTCGAAACCGCGTTTGCGATCACGGTCCATAAATCGCAAGGCTCGGAATTCAATCACGTCGCTCTGGTACTGCCCGAAAGCAAAAGCCCGGTCTTGACCCGGGAGCTGATTTATACCGGCATCACGAGGGCAAAAGAAAACTTTACCCTACTGGAAAGTCAAGGAGATGTTTTTGACCAAGCCGTCAAGACTCGCGTGAAAAATCCTGCAAACGCCAACAATTAGGATGGTCATATGTCGAGCTGTCGACAAGCCCCGCGTATATTTTCAGTTTTGATTCAGCAAACTGATGTAACGTTAACCAATTTTTCAATTTTATCTTAGTGTCATGGAAAACCTTAAACGCCTGACCGTTCCTTGTCCAGCCCTGACGAATTCGCTATTTTTAATCCTGTTTTGCAATACCGCGTTGTGGCACGAACTCTTTAAGATCAAAGGCGGCCTATCCCTCGACACGCTCTTGTTCTATGCGCCATTTTTCCTGGTGTTAACGCTGCTGTTAAAATTGTTTTTCACGCTCTTCCGGCTGAAATATCTGTTTAAGGGCGTTCTGGTTTTATTTTTATTCGCCTCTGCAGCGATCGATTACTTCATGGTCAACTATGGAGTCGTGATTGACAAAAGCATGCTGCAAAACGCGCTGGAAACCAATACCGGTGAAGCATTCGAACTGCTGAATTGGAAGATGCTGGGGTATTTGATCGTGCTAGGCGGCATTCCCGCAGCTTTGATTGTGCGGACGAAGATCGCCTACCAACCTTTGCCACGACAATTATTGAACAATCTCAGAACCTTACTCGTTTGCGCGGCTTTGATCGGGGGACTCGGCTATTTCTTTTACGGCGATTACACGTCGATTTATCGAAACCACCGTGAACTGCGCTACTTGATTAACCCGGTCAATTTGGTGGATTCTTCGGTTTCCAATCTGAAACGCAAACTGAAAGGCCAACACGCGCTGATTCCGCTGGGCGCTGATGCAAAAATTACCGCCAACCCGAATCCATCCGGTAAAAAAAATCTAACCGTACTGGTCCTCGGCGAAACGGCGAGGGCGGCAAATTTTGCCTTGGACGGCTATCCTCGGCCAACGGACCCTTATTTGAGCCAACAACAGGTACTGAGTTTTACCAACGTGCATTCTTGCGGCACCGCGACCGCGGCATCCGTTCCTTGCATGTTTTCCAACCAGGGCCACGACCATTACGATCCGGCAAAAGCCCAATATACCGAAAACGTCTTGGATGTCTTGAGCCATGCCGGGGTCAAAGTGTTATGGCGCAATAATAACGACGGCTGCAAGGGCGTCTGCAAGCGGGTGGCGAGCGAGGATATTTCGCATTTAAAACTCGCCAACTTATGCAACGCGGAGGATTGCTACGATGAAGCGCTGCTGTATCAACTGCAGGCCTATGTGGATAAATTAACCAGCCATGGTGTGATCGTGCTGCATCAAAAAGGCAGCCACGGGCCGGGTTATAACCTGCGTCATCCGGCCAATTTCACCGTTTTTAAACCCGAATGCGAGCAGGACAATTTAAACGATTGCAGCCATCAGGAAGTGGTTAACGCCTACGATAACACCATTGCCTATACCGATTATTTTCTAGCCAAGGTCATCGAATTTTTAAAGAAAAATTCGGCTAAATACGATACCGCGATGCTCTATGTATCCGATCACGGCGAATCGCTCGGTGAAAATAATGTCTTTCTACACGGCCTGCCCTACTTTATCGCGCCGGACGAACAGAAGCATGTGCCATTGATCACCTGGTTTTCACAGGATTTTATTCGGGATCATAAAATCGATTCGGCGTGTTTGCGGCAGCATAAAGACAGCCCTTATAGCCACGACAACTTGTTTCACTCCTTATTGGGCTTAATGGGAGTGCATACGCAGGTTTATGATGCCAAGCTGGATATTTTTGCCACGTGTAAAGCGTAAACACCTGCCGCGGTGAATAGATAGACTCATCGCGACTATTCGACAGGCGCCTCGACCGTCACGACATCGCCGATTTCCTTGCCGCTCAGCGTCCAGGCAATCGGCGAACCCTTCAAGATATGAAGCGGTGACCGCTTCTTACTCTCGATCATCCAATTTCTGATCCGAATCTTCCTCGCAAGACGAAAACGGGGTTCAGCCAAGGCCTCTCCTTGCTCCCAATAGCTTGACAAGACCTAACCAAAATCCCTCCGCTTACGCCGAAACAGGGGCAGCCCTTTCATCTGGACTAATGCGCTATCCCGCCGATTTTTATCCTGTAAATTGAGCCTAAGTGCAGTCAGAATGCGCGATCGCCCGAATGCAGGCAATCTCAAGGCAAATCAATGTACATGTATTGTACAACAATATCTTGACAAAAAATCGCAGCCCGGTAAACTTTCATTTACAGAATATAAATTTTCGACCCTTATATTGCCGAATTGTCGCCGCTTTTATTTTCTGTAGTGCTTGGCACTTAATATCCTCCCCTCAAGCCTCCCTTTCTCCCCCAAAGGGAGATTTTTTGCAGACGGTTGAAACATGTTGACGACGCCATCGATAAGCCTGACAATCCTGAAAAAATGTGTCGAGATGAATTTCTACCTATCCGTCATCGTGCTGATAGCGTCCGGCGTCCTGTCGTTCTCGGATAACGGCTCAATCTTCGAGTTTAATGCCGATCTTTATGGCCCGCTGGCCAATAATCTGCGTATGATGCTGGTTTATCTGGCTTTGACGGAGATTTTTCTGTGTATCGGCTGCTTTTTTTCAGGCAATACCCATTATTTTATGTTGGTCGGTTTATCTCTGACGCTGATGTCCGGGTCTTTACAGGTTTACAGCTTGATCAACGCTATTGAAGTGGATCCCAATTTATCGCTTTTTTTCGCCTATACCGGCGTGTCCCATCTTGCTTTCGGCCTTTCGGCACATCTGCTGAGAGCGAATCGCCCGCACATCCAAACAAGATCCCCCCGGTCTTCGTAAATCCCGTTCGCTCATGCGATATAACCTGGATCGATTCAAGATGAATATTTTTTGGCTGCTAGCTTTTTTACTCGCGAGCTGCACAGGCTTGCCGAAAGGACTGAAACCTGTGGAAGACTTTGATGCAAACCGTTATGTGGGCACCTGGTATGAAATAGCCCGTCTGGAACAGAGCTTTGAAAAAGGCCTGGACAATATTTCGGCCCAATACACGCTCGCGAAGGACGGCGGCATCGAAGTCCTGAATCAGGGCCGGAATCAGGAAACCGGGGAATGGAAAAAGGCCGAGGGCAAGGCGTATTTTATTGATCAGCCGACGGTAGGCCGGCTCAAGGTCTCGTTCTTTGGACCCTTTTACGGCAGCTACAACATCATCGCGCTGGACAAGCAAAACTACCAATATTCGATGGTGACCGGACCGAACAGATCCTATCTGTGGATTTTGGCCAGAACCAAGACCCTGCCGAAGGAAACCCTCGACGCTTTAATCGAGAACGCCAAGAGACAGGGATTTGAAACCGACAAATTGATTATGGTCAAGCAGGACGAATAGCCGCGTGCGCAGCGCGCGCACTTCACAACCTTCCCTTCAAAACCGCATCACGACCGCGCCTCTCCTACATAACGCTTTTCTGGCAAGAGAGCCCCACCACTCCTCCGCCGAAAGACTGAATCAGATTTGAAGCATAGACCGTAGAGCGTAGCCTCGATGCAGCGGAGCGGAATCGAGGTTACCTTGCTACTCGTTTATCGCATTACTTACACGGCACATCTAAGCAGTCGATCTGCTTGTTGTCCAAGCATATCATGCCAACCTTTGATTCAAAGTACGCAGTGATGTTGAGCGTGACAGGAACAGACAAAAGCTGGCCATTGCAACGCGTTCTAATTTGATTTTGTTGCTGCTGCGTAAGCGAACAAGAAAAATAAACATTATTAATCGATTCACCTTTTGGAATAACGTATCGATGTAAAATAGCTCCCTTTAACGTCGGATGACCGACCCACAACTCAATTAATAAGCGATCGAGTATAAGATCAAAAGGACTCCTGTTGTAAATATGAAAATACAAGCTAATTTCCGGAATCTCCATACCAAAACTGATATTGATTGGGCGACTACTTCGCAGATCAATATCAATCAAGTTTGCGGTCTTATCAGGTTTGTAAAAGCAGCGGATAAGCCAACCTGGAAGTTTTCCAAGCAGTAGCCTTAGCACATAACCAAAAGGCTCAGGAATCATATTTCAATCACACCTAATTGATTCTTGCGTTGTTTTCAATATTTCTTCCCCTTCACGCATAAGTCCTTTTGCTTTATTCAGGATTTTTGAATGCGCATCCTTTAATAGTGATAATTCATTTCGCGCAGAGGCAGCAAGCGCCTGATACTGCTCCAGCAGTGGCTTTTCATCGCCTGGCATAACATTCAATTTAGGCAGAGGATAATTGCTTTTTTCAATTGCCTGATACAGAGCGCGCGACTGTTGTGTAATTTTTGTGACAATGGGTTCAACATTCGAAAGACGTTTATTCAACTCTTCGAGGTTTGTCATGAATTTATCATGGCCATAACCGAGACGTGAATTATAACTATGCGCCATCCTGGAGTTGAAATCGTGACTTACTTTCGAATTAGCTTGAAAGCAGGTCATTGGACGAAGAGAGGCATCATCTTTTAGTTCGGCAAGGTCATTATTAAGATCATCAAGTGCTGACTGCTCATCATCCAATGCTGATTTAATATCATCAATATTCTGCTTGATTCCGGTAGATTTGACTGCATTAATTCCCTCGGAAAGCCCGCTAGCAAGATTCATTATTGCTTCCTTTTCTTTATGAATCGCAGCAAGTTCTCCTTGCCATTGTTTGAGCAATAAATTGTAGTCATTTTCAGTTGTAGGCATAAAAACCACATTTGATATGCTCCCGGAATCAGTTGGAAACATAAGAACTACTGTTCCACTTTGCTTTCGACCATTTATTACAAGGTCCCCAAAAAGCTTATCGGCAGTTAAGGTAATAGCATCTCCATCAGTGGTTCCTCGCACTGGCAAGGTATCACTCTTTGTGCTTCCGTAGCCATCCGGCGTAACCATGATTAAAGAACCAGATACAGTATCCTCAGTTTGCGTCAGACTCAGATACACCATCTCTCGTGGCCTGGAATCGGCAGTAAATACACCAGTAAATGTATTTTGACCGTAGCAGGCTACTACGTTGCAGGCTAATAAGAGGTAAAAAAACACCCCTAGTAATGTTATTTTTCTCAAGCTATCTCCTCATTTGATGGGCATTCGACCTATCTATGAATTAGGTATCCTAAACGAAGCAAAACATTGCTCCATCCAGTTGCTTAATAAATTATAAAAACTCCAAATTTCAGCCATATGGAGAAAATAACATCTTCTAAATAAAGCTCAATACCTGGTTTAGAATTCCCTGGAAAACCGCCTAAGTTGCCCTATTATTGCAATATACGATGCCTTGAACCATGAAGCACGATAATCGCTTAACGAAGATTAAATTGCTTTTTTTGATAACTCTGATTTCGCTGGGCCGGGCTAACATAAAGCTGTTATACAAACCTCGCGACTGCTGCAGCAAAAAGCCGTGACTTACCCGAGCGCTCGGAGCCACCTAAGAAAATTTCACGCTCGCGAAGAAACTGATCAAAATCGCCGCCAAAAACCTGTTTTCGGCAGCAGATCTCAAAAAATCGACAGGTGTGTTTGAAAAATTTAGCGCGAATCGATCAATAATTCCGCTGCACCGAAAACTTAGCCAGCTGAATCAAGGCGTCCTTGTATTCGGATTCCGACAGCACTTCCAGCGCATCGATCGCTTTTTCGGCTTCTTCGTCGGCGCGCCGCTCGGTGTAAGCGATTGCCTGGGTGCGCTGCACGACCGCATAGACTTCGTTGAACGCCTCGCGGTCGCCGTTCTGGATCGCGTCGATCACGATTTTCGCATCGGCCTGGTTGCCTTTTTGAATCGCATAGATCAACGGCAGCGTCGGCTTGCCTTCGGCCAGATCGTCGCCGAGATTCTTGCCGAGCTCTTCTTTGGTGGCCTTGTAATCGAGCGCGTCGTCGATCAATTGAAACGCGATGCCCAAATGCTGGCCGTATTTCGCCAGCCCTTCTTCGGTCGCGGAAGACACGCCGGAGACCACCGCGCCAAGACGCATCGCGGCGCTGAACAGGATCGCGGTCTTGCGCGAGATCACTTCGAGGTACTTGGCCTCGGTCGTTTCCGGGTTGTTGCAGTTTAACAGCTGCAACACCTCGCCCTCGGCGATCAGCGTCGTGGTTTTCGAGAGGATTTCCATCACCCGCATGTTGCCGGTGCGCACCATCATTTCGAAGGCGCGGGAATACAGATAGTCGCCGACCAGCACGCTGGCCGCGTTGCCCCAGACCGCATTGGCCGATTCCTTGCCGCGCCGCAGGTCGGATTCGTCGACCACGTCGTCATGCAGCAAGGTTGCGGTGTGAATGAACTCGATCACCGCCGCCAGGATCAGATGCTTGTCGTCGACCTTGCCGAGCGCCTTCGACGCGAGCAACAGCAGCATCGGCCGGAGGCGTTTGCCGCCGTTGCCGACGATATAATGCCCCATCTGATTGATCAGCACGACATCTGAACTGAGCTCGTCGATGATCAGTTGGTCAACAGCTCTGGCTTCGGATTTCGTTAAATTTTTGATCGATTCGAAGTCGATCGGCGCCGTTGGACTCGGGTCGATGTGTGTTTGCAATGCCATGCTAATCAGTATAAAAAATAGGATTGTTTTTGATCGTAAAGCCGCAAATCCGCTGCATACTATCTGCTCATATCTCCTTAATGAACAGCAAACTCCCCATCCTATTGAATAAAGGCTATTGATGTCAATAGATAATTTTGCTATCTTATTCGGAATAACTTGCAACCTAGCCAAATTTTAGTTGACTAGTCGGCAATTACAAATATAATAGTCTGTTCACTTTTTACAGTAAATGCTTGACGGAGCTTACTCAGATGTATGCGGTAATTCAAACGGGTGGTAAACAGTACCGGGTGGCCGAAGGTACGACCTTAAAAATAGAAAAATTGGAACTTGGTACTGGCGACAGCGTTGAATTCGACAAAGTTCTGTTGATTCAGTCAGGCGATGCAGTCAAAGTTGGCGCGCCTTTCATCGAAGGCGGCAAAGTCTCTGCGACCGTATTGTCGCAAGGCCGCCACAAAAAGATCAAGATCATTAAATTCAGACGGCGTAAGCACCACATGAAACAAATGGGTCATCGCCAATATTACACAGAAGTCCGGATCACCGGCATTTCTGCATAATTCCTAAGAGGTGTTATTGTGGCACATAAGAAAGCGGGTGGTAGTACTCGGAACGGTCGCGACTCAAACGCGAAAAGATTAGGCGTTAAACGTTTTGGCGGCGAAGTCGTCAAAGCCGGAAACATCATCGTTCGTCAACGCGGCACGCATTTCCATGCCGGCGACAACGTAGGTCTCGGCAAGGATCATACCCTGTTCGCGACAGCCGACGGTAAAGTCGTATTCCAGGTTAAAGGCGAGAAAGGCCGTAAGTTTGTCAGCATCGTTGCTGCCTAAGCCTAAACCGATAATCTAGGGCAACTCCGTAAGTCATGTTTCGGGATTTGCGTTTAGCAACCCGGAACTCCCCAAGAAAGCTCCGCAATCCATCGCGGGGCTTTTTTTGTTTTGAACGCAGGCAAACCTGCACGGCATATTTGATCCATGAAATTTGTTGACGAGGCAGAAATACGCGTTGAAGCTGGCGACGGCGGCAACGGCACCATTGGTTTCCGGCGCGAAAAATACATTCCGCTGGGCGGACCCGACGGCGGCGACGGCGGCGACGGCGGCAGCGTCTTTCTAATCGCAGTCGAAAACGTCAATACGCTGGCGGATTTTCGCTATCACGCCGTGCATCGGGCCGAGCGCGGCCAGAACGGCATGAGCCGCAATTGCACCGGCAGAAAGGGGGAGGACCATTATGTCCCGGTTCCTCTGGGCACGCGCATCAGCGACGCCGATACCGGTGAAGTGATGGGCGACTTGACCGAGGTCGGCGAAACCCTGTTGGTCGCGAAAGGCGGCTTTCACGGCCTCGGCAACACGCGCTTCAAAAGCAGTATCAACCGCGCACCGCAAAAGGCCAGCAAAGGCACGCCGGGCGAGCATCGGACGCTGCTTCTCGAAATGACGCTGATCGCCGACGTCGGTCTGCTCGGCATGCCGAACGCCGGCAAATCGAGCCTGATCCGCGCCGTGTCGTCCGCCCGCCCGAAAGTCGCCGACTATCCTTTCACGACTCTGCATCCGAATCTCGGCGTGGTTCGCGTCGACGAGATGCGCAGCTTCGTGATCGCGGACATTCCGGGCGTAATCGAAGGCGCGGCCGACGGCGCAGGTCTCGGCCTGCAATTCCTAAAACACTTGTCGCGTACCGGCCTGCTCCTGCATGTGCTCGATATCGCGCCCTACGAAAGCAGCGACGATCCGGTCAGCTCAGCGCAAAAAATCATTCACGAAGTCGAGCAATGGAGCGACGATCTGGCGGACAAACCGCGCTGGCTGGTACTGAACAAGATCGACATTCTGCCTGCGGACGAAGTCGACGAACACTGCGATGCAATCGTCGAGGCGCTGGACTGGGACGGACCGGTCTTCAAAATCTCGGCGACGAGCGGCGAAGGCACGCGCGAGTTGATGTTCGCGATCATGGATTTTCTGGAACAAGAGCGGCGCAAAGACAGTGAAGAGGAATGATTTTTCGCATGTTAAACGGATCGTCGTCAAAATCGGCAGTTCGCTGCTGACCAAAGGCGGCAAGGGCCTTGATCAAGCCGCGATTGCCGGCTGGGTCGCGCAAATGGCCGGTTTGCGCCGGCAGTCTATCGACGTGGTGCTGGTATCCTCCGGCTCGGTCGCCGAAGGCATGTGCCGCCTGGGCCTGAAAACCCGCCCGACCACGCTGCACGAATTGCAGGCCTCGGCCGCGGTCGGCCAGATGGGGCTGGTGCGCGTATTCGACGACAACTTTCAACAGCACGACCTGCATGCCGCGCAGGTGCTGCTGACCCACGACGACCTCTCCGACCGCCGGCGTTATTTGAACGCGCGCAGCACCCTGTTGACGCTGCTGGATTTCGGCGTGGTGCCGGTGATCAACGAAAACGACACGGTCGCGACCGAGGAAATCCGCTTCGGCGATAACGATACGCTGGCCGCACTGGTCGCAAACCTGGTCGAAGCCGAACTCCTGATCATCCTGACCGATCAGCAAGGCCTTTTCACCGGCGACCCGACCGTCTACCCCGACGCGACGCTGGTTTCCGAAATTCGCGCGAACGATCCGAACCTCGAT
>Ga0208269_100579_pt1 | contig 14623 bp, 12 predicted proteins | sample LakWasMe88_LOW11_2_FD_183912 | JGI IMG/M metagenome (GOLD analysis project Ga0208269, IMG submission 183912) | Freshwater sediment methanotrophic microbial communities from Lake Washington under simulated oxygen tension - Sediment Metagenome... | ecosystem: Environmental > Aquatic > Freshwater >...
AATTCCAAAATATAGAACCGGAAACAGCGCGAAAGATATATCAGACAGTATGCGTTCTAAATAGGCTTAACGTACCCGTTAGGGCTGGAATAATTAAACGAGTGCATGGGGTCACATTTACCGAATTCAAGGAAAATTTTTTTGGCCCCTTAGAAGCTGTTGTATATGCTCGATATTATGAAGCTGCCCGTGATATGAGCTATTCAGCAAGACACCCATGGATTGCTGAAATTGTGTTTGAAAAATCACTACCTTATCCGGAAGAAAGGTTAGACTTATATTTAAGAATAATGGAAGCAATTGATGTTGGTTATGACTCTGATAGAAAAGCGTATCGCGCTCTAATTAAGGCGAAGGAATTGTTAAGGTTATTTATCGATCCAAAAATAGTAAGAGAGATATATAATAGGGCAAAAAACATAAGCGACAACGATCCCTATTATCATCAGCAAAAAGCTATTTTTGAGATGCGCCGGGATAATCCAAATTATGAAAAAGCGTATGAAGAATTAAAGCACGCAGAGGCTTTAGCACCTTATGACAAATCTGTCAAACATAGCTTGGCAGAGCTGGAGTTACTTCGCGCGAAAAGCGCGAACAGCGAAATGGAATCAGAAAGACATACAAACGCCGCAATAGAAATTGCCCAATCTTTAACAGGCGCAAGCGCAGAAACATCATACGGTTATCATACATTAGTAAAAATAGCCATTGATAAGCTAGATAAACAGCTAAAAGTGCAGCCAGAAAACGATCAAATTATTTCATCCCTTGTAAATGAAGCAGAAAGAAAAATAAAAGATGCTCTACAAAAATTTCCCGACGATGATTACATACTTGCCGCGGAATCGCAACTTGCAAAATTAATCAATGAAGATGTTCGAGCCGTAGCCGCTTTGGAACGTGCATTTAAAATAAATCCTATGAGCCCTTTTTTAGCCAGAGGACTGGCTCGGCTTTATGAAATTCGTAGTAATTTTGAAAAAGCCAAAGAAGTTCTCGAGAAGTGTTTAGAAGGGCTGCCTGCTGATAAATCTGTAAACTCCGCACTTGCTAGTCTATATACACATCATATTCCAGTCGAAAAAGAACAAGCAGAATATTATTGGCGTAGATCTTTCACGGAGGGCGACTCCAATTATGCAAATCAATTTTGGTATGCAAGACAGCTTTATATTAATGGCAAACATGATGAAGCAATAGAAAGATTTAATAGATTGCGTGGATTGCCAGTTTCACCGGATATAAAAAAGAAGATAAGGGCGCCTATTTTAAACAAAGATGGCAGCCTAATAAAATTCCGTGGCCGAATAGAAAAGTTAGAAGATAGTTATGCATTATTGTCTCAGGAAACGGGGAGTAATTGGGTTTTCTTGCATAGGTCAAACGTAACTTCAAAAACATGGGAAGATTTACAGAGAGGATCAGAGGTGAGTTACCACATTGGCTTCACCTATCGTGGATTAGGGGCGTTTGATCTGGAAGTTATTTGACTTTTAGCCTCATACGCCATAATGCGAATTCGTAGATAGACAATCAGCCATAGTCTTACTGTGCCCTGCCAGAGGACAGTCGGCACGACGCGCGCCCAGCTGCTCATCTCGATCAGAGCAGCCTGTCCCGACTCTTCCGGTGGTCTCACTACGTCCGGGTTCGTAGAGGTATTCACAGCCGGCGATGATTCTGGAGGCTGCGTATACGTCCGGGCAGGCAACGGTCATGACGTTGGTCATTACGCCACCTACCCGATGTACGGTGACATAGATAGCTCGGGCCCACTGTGTAGCGGCGGCGAGCAAGGTCAATGATACCGGCGATGATGGCTGGTTCCTCCTGTCGCGATGCTGAATTTTGGACAGGCCCCCAGTCCAGCAGCGCGTAGGCTGGGTTGATGAACGAAACCCAGCATTTACAGTGATTGCTATATTTACTACCAACTCAGCGCGCTACGATTTTCCCCTCTCGCTCTGGCCGATCCAACACCGGTTCGGATCGACCGTGCTGTTGACCTACCGCGATTTCCAGCGTTTCGATCCGATCGACCGCCCGCTGGACAAGCTGCTGAACAAACTGAAACGCGACGGCCACGACATCACCGACGCCTCCGCCCAATACGATCTCATGCTTTCCGTGATGCAAACGATGGACTGGCAGTTCGACGCGCTCAGAATGCTATTCGTCAAGCAGGAAAAAATGGGCATCAACGTCCGCCCGGCTTGACGGCTTCTGAAGGTAGGATACGCACCGCGTACCTTACCCTATCTGCATCAATATGCTTCCGCCATCGGCCAAAAAGCAGGCCATTGATAAGCTCGCTTCAATATTCGGCATAGGACTTAAAAGTGGCTATTTTAATGCCGCTCATACAAAACAGCGCCTTGTTAACCTTTAGTTATCTCTAAATTTATAATATTATATTAAGGATTAAAGATATCCCATTTTGGAGAAAAACTTGAAAAGAAATAATTTACCGACAATCTTGGCGCTTTCTGTATTAGCCACTGGATGTGCCTCTATGAGTGGCTGGCATCCGATTGTTGATCCTCGTATGGACCCTCATCCAGAAACCGTTCAGCGCGACATGGTAGAGTGTAAGGAGCTGGCAAAACAAGCCTCGGATATCACAAAAGAAGTCGCTATGGGGGCAGGTGTTGGCGCTGTTACGGGTGCAGCGGGTGGCGCAGCTATTGGCGCGATAGCAGGCAGTGCTGCAACAGGTGCCGCGGGTGGTGCTATTTTGGCCATTCCCGCTGGATTGTGGAAAGGTTATGAAGCCAACGAGGACTTTAAACGAGCATTCAAAACCTGTATGCGTCAGCGTGACCATAAACTGGTCAACTAAAACCAGGTAGATGGGGTTAACAGCTTTATCGGCAATTGCTCCTGTATTGCTCCACCTCCTGCATCTATGCAGTCGTCGTTAACCCAACATTCAAGGCGTCAAATATTGGGTTGCGAAAAATGCAACCCAACGCGACTCGTTCGCTCCCTGCTCTTTCACCGTTGTAGGGTACGCATTTATGCCCTTCAGGGTATACCGCGTACCGCTTCCAGTCGAGTTCCCATACGGCCCCGGCTGCTTTACCTATTGCGCCGTACCGCGCGGCTGGATTGAGGTACGAAACCCAGCACTTCCGAAGCAAATAAGCTGGGTTTACGCGAAGCTCCAACCCAGCCTACATTTTTTCTTCTGCCTTTAAGGATTTTTGATGCACCAAAACGTTAGGATTGGGGCTGCACTCCGTAAGATGGATTCGTCGATAGGCAATTCGCCATAGCCTTAAAGCGTGTTGGCGTTTTGCTATCGCGAAAACCGCCCTACCCTTTGCCTAAAAGCCGTTTGTCCCAATCAATCTTTTCGGGAGGAGAAACGATTAACTTTTTGGCGTCCGGATGATTGGGATTGACCAAGGCATTTGCATCCAAGCGGGCGATTACGGAAGGAACGATCAAAATGGCTGTTCTTGCTTCTTGTAGCCATTGATCGCCGAAAGTTCTGGCGTACGGGCTGTTTTCGCGATCCCACCCGGGAGCCAGCGAATCCGCGTTCTGCGTTTCAATCGAGATACCGCCCGGCACTTCGGCGACCACGTAAGCGTGGGTAACCGGTATACGGCCGATATTGGCATGGGCCAATATTTCGAGCATCGCGCAGGAATAGCTCAACGAGCCATAGATGAGCGGCCGGCCTGGGCTGTTCCTGCGGCCGCCGACCAAAGCCGCGCCGGTGCCGTCCCAGATCGGGAAGCGGCTGTCGCTGATTCGGAAAATCCGCATCAGGCCGCAATGCCGTAAAACAACTTCCAGAGCAGTTCCTCGACGCGGCGCGCGCCGATTTCGGTCAACGACGCTTCGAGGGGCGATTGATTTTCCAGCATCGGATGGGGCGTGTGCAGAAACGTCCTCGCAGCATCGTCGGAGTGCCAGACATATTGCGCCATCGCATAAACCCTGGCCAGACGTTCGGCACGTCCTGATTCTTCCGCGGTCAATTTGGTGCGGCGGCGCTTGTAGGTCGCCTCGGGTACGATTTGATATGACAGCCGCTTTTTTTCTTCGCGGGCCGAACAAATACGTTCGACGCTGGCCTTCAATGCTTTCTTGGGCAGGCCTTCGGCAACCAGATGATCAAGCTCGGAAAACGAATGCGGAACAACGTCCAGATCCATTACGGAAGCAATGTTTTCAGGGGTAACGAGTAACATGATGAAAGCTCGCGAGTATCATTTTTCCCCACACTTATGGATCAAGTGATACTTTCTGTCACGCGAAAAATGGGGGTACAAGTTCCATACCTTGAATGGACATACACGAACCACGAAAAATCCTCCCCTTCATCGCCGCTTCGTTGGCCCGCTTGGAATGACCCGCCAACGTCCGCTGCCCTACCCCATTCTTGATGACGATACGCACATTGACCCTGGACGCGCACCCGGACAAGCCGGGCACGGCCCCCCGGTGATAAGCACCTAAGGAATGGGGTGCTCCTCGAAAAACTCCCAGCTCAAGCCGGTAGCGTTGGGTCCTTTAGGATCCACTAACGGGTCGCAGTCGCAGCCGCCCGGATAGGTGTGCTCGGCGCCATCGATCAGGTATCGCTCGATGAGGGTGTTCCCTGCCAAATCCTCATAGATCTGGTGGACGTAGTTGCGCCCGTTGGGAACCTGGCCATACTCGGTGGCGTCCGCGATGTCGTCGATTCCGTCAATGGTTGCCCATTGACCGACGATCCGGTCGACCGTCGGCGGCGGCACGACGGTGTCGGCGGTGCCCTGCCAGAGGATGGTCGGCACGGCGCGCGCCCGGACGTTCATCTCGATCAGAGCGGCCTCTCCCGACTCTTCCGGGGTCTTCACTGTGGAAGGGTCGCAAAGGTATTCGCAGCCGGCGATGATGCTGGAGGCGGCGTATACATCCGGGTAGGTAACGGTCATGGCATTGGCCATGACGCCGCCGGCCGATGTGCCGGTGACATAGATGCGGTTGGGGTCTACTGTGTAGTGGCTGCGGACATAGTCGGTAATACCGGCGATGATGGCGGGCTCGCCCTTGCCGCGATGCTGATTTTTCGACAGGCTCCAGTTCCAGCAGAGATTGAGGTTTGCAAGGATGCTCTGGGCCGGGTAGACGACAATGAATCCTTGTTGCTCGGCCAGTTTGCTCCAACCGGTCCGCTTCTCGTAATGGTGGCTGCCCCGAGAGCAACCATGCAGCGCCACGACCAAGGGCATCGGAATCCCCTGCTGGTACGAGGAGGGAACATGACCGTGGAAACTCCTGATGCCCTGGCTGCTGGCATACAGGCTGGCGAAGGTGGTGCCTACGGCGGCGTGTGCCGGGCTAAGGATAGCAAGGGCAGTCATATAAAGGGCTAACGCCGCGAGGAAACGCATGGTGAATTTCATCGAAACTCCATTCGATATGGTTGTCTGAAAATGACGCAATCATCAACTCAACATAAAAGTAAGTCAAATGATCTATTAGAATATCTTAAGCTGCGCTAGAGATACCCAGTAGGTTGCAATCTTTAATACGCTTTAGCCGGATGGATCATGTTGCCCAGTCCGCGCTTTTTTGACGCTTGAGATACCAAAACTTTAAGGCGAGGATGAAATCCAGACCCTCATCGTCGTGGCAACATGCGTTTTTCGCTTCGATTTCCGCAAGGCTGGTGGCGCCGTAGTAATGGCGGATTTCACCGCAGCATTGCGGCTGATGGTTTTTCGAATAACCGGTAATAGCACACTAAATTTGAACAGCGCTTAATATATCGCACCCCTCAAATCCTTACCATGCTGAATCAGTTGCAATGCGAAAGTCAAGACCATTCCGCACCAAATTTGTGAGCCATATCACAATATTTATAAAAGCCCCAACTAAACTTTAGCTCCGATTCTTATCTTTTAAGAGAGGACTAAGCTGACTTCTATGAACAATTTTCTGACTATGACTTTTTCGCGCGAGCACTGCCCGCGCTTTTTTTTGCCCGTGCTTGCCCTGTTTTTATTCAGCGGCAATTTATGCGCCGGCACAGTAAACCTTGTCTGGGATCCGAGCACGTCATCCAATGTGGGGGGATATAAAGTCTCTTACGGCACCAGCCCCGGCAATTACACGGCAACCGTTGATGTGGGCAACCAGACCAGTTACGCGGTTTCGGGGCTAACGGAAGGCTCCACATTCTATTTTGCGGCGAAGGCCTACGATACGACCAAGGCCACCGAAAGCGCTTATTCCAATGAAGTCAATTTGACCGTCCCTACCACGACGACGGCATTAACGGCTGACTTTACAGCCAGTAAAACCAGCGGAGATTATCCTTTGGTGGTCAGCTTCACACCGGTTACGACCGGGACGGTCACCGGCTACACTTGGGACTTCGGCGATGCCTCGATACCCTCTGCGACCAGCCAGTATCCCACGGTGACCTATACGAGTCCGGGAACGTATAGCGTCAGCCTGACCGTCACCGGCCCCGGCGGCAGCGCGACCAAAACCCAGCCGAACGCCATTACCGTGACGACGCCGCCACCTGTAGCCAATTTTTCAGCAACCCCGACCTCCGGCGTTGCGCCGGTCGCGGTCAATTTCACCGATACCTCGACAGGCAGCATTAGCAGCAGATCGTGGAATTTTGGCGATGGCACGACCAGTACGGAAGTCAATCCGAGCCACACCTACAGCGTGTCGGGCTCCTACACAGTCAGTTTAACGGTCACAGGACCGAGCGGCAGCGGCAGCGACACCAAAACAAACAACAACTTCATCAGTGTCTCCTCTTCATCGATCACCACGAATCAGCTAACAAGCAATAGCAATGGCCTAGTGGCGGCCTACGGTTTCGAGGAAGCCAGCGGCACGATGATTGCCGATGCCTCGGGTAACGGCAATAACGGCACGATTAACGAAGCAGTCAGAATTACCGCCGGTAAATATGGAAATGCATTGAAGTTTGATGGCGTCAATGACTGGGTCACTGTCAATGACAGCGCCTCGCTGGATCTTTCAGCCGGCATGACGCTCGAAGCCTGGGTATACCCGCAGTCACTGGCCGGTTGGAATAATGTCATCTTGAAGGAAGTATCAGGAGGCTTGAGTTATGGTCTCTATGCCAATTCGGATGCCGACGGAGCGAGTGCTTATATCAATAATGGTAGTGACCGCGGTGTCGCCGAACCAGCACAGTTGGCATTGAATCAATGGACGCACCTGGTAGGAACCTATGATGGGCAAGTTCAGCGGCTTTATATCAATGGCATCGAAGTCGCCAAGACTGCCCAGAACGGCCTGATTCAACAATCCAGCGGCGTATTGCACATCGGCGGCAATAGTGTTTGGGGTGAATATTTCCAAGGCTATATCGATGAGGTGCGGATCTACAATCGGGCTTTGACAGCATCCGAAGTCAACTCCAACTTAGCAACCGCCATTAGTGTTTCAAATCCTCCGCAGTTTGTCATGGGCGACAAAAACCTGGAGCCTTGGATCGATTACAGAGCTCAGGGCACTGCCGAAGCGTTCCAGACGACGCCCGCAAAGTCCAGCGTATTGACCACAGTGGAAATTTATCTGGACGCCAGCTCAACCGCAACGGAGCTGGTTGCCGGTATCTATAAGGACAATAACGGTCACCCTGGGACTCGCGTGGCTACAGGCAAGATAAGCAAACTTAAGGCGGGAGCGTGGAACTCAATCCCGATTCCCCCAGTTTCTGTAACCGCGGGCCAACCTTATTGGATTGCGATACTGGGAACGAAAGGGAAAATGGCTTTCCTGGACCAAGTGGGATCGTCAACCGGCTTGATGGAAACCAGCGCATCCAAAACGCTGACGAGCTTACCGAGCACATGGAAGGGTTCTACAACTAAAGCCAAGGCGGCAATGACCACCTATGGAGGTGGATATTAAACATCGGATCATAAATCCCTAATTGGGTATGCCGACGGAACGGGTGAAGCATCAGGCGAAACCCTGTATCCGTCGGCACCTTTAGCTGTTTGTCACCAACCCAATGTAGCGCGGATGGGTGAGGCACGAAACCCTGCTCCCGAAGCAAACTTTTTAGAAATATCGCGCCACCAAACCGTAGCCCGCATTCGCCGCCGGAATCGGTATTTTCACTTCATAGCCGGCACCCGGCGCTTCCTGCATTTCCTCCCCGTGCATGTTCTGCATTCGTTCGACGACGATGTCGCGGTTGCCTTCGGGCAAAACCAGCTCGATGCGGTCGCCGACCGCAAACTTGTTTTTCACCTCGATTTCCGCAAGCCCGGTCGCGCTGTCGTACTTTCTGATTTCGCCGCAGAATTGCTGCTGACGGCTAAGCGAATAGCCGGTGATGTAGTTCTGATAGTCCTGGGTGTGATGGCGCTGGTAGAAACCGTCGGTATAGCCGCGGTTGGCAAGGTTTTCCAATACGCCGAGCAGTTCCGGGCGGAACGGGCGGCCAGCCACTGCATCATCGATCGCCTGGCGGTAGGTCTGCGCGGTGCGCGCGACATAGTAGTGCGACTTGGTGCGGCCTTCGATTTTCAGGCTGTCGACGCCGATCTCGACCAGGCGCTGCACATGCTCGATCGCGCGCAGGTCTTTCGAGTTCATGATGTAGGTGCCGTGCTCGTCTTCCAACACCGGCATCAACTCGCCCGGGCGGTTTTCTTCCTGCAGGAAATAGACGTTATCGGCCAGCGGATGGCGTTCGGCGCCGCCGCAACTGGCGGTGCTGAGGTCGCTCATCGTCAAGGCCCCGCCGTTCAATACATAATCGCCCTCGGCGTTTTCATGCGCCGGCAGCGTATCGTATTTCCAGCGGCAGGAGTTCGAGCAGGTGCCCTGATTCGGATCGCGGTGGTTGAAATAGCCGGACAGCAGGCAGCGCCCGGAATAGGCGATGCACAGCGCGCCGTGCACGAACACTTCCAGCTCCATATCCGGGCATTGCTGACGGATTTCGGCGATTTCGTCCAGCGACAGTTCGCGCGACAAGATGATGCGTTCGACGCCGACGCTTTGCCAGAATTTGACCGTCGCGTAATTGACCGTATTGGCCTGCACCGACAGATGCACCGGCATGTCCGGCCAGGTTTCGCGCGCCAGCATGATCAGGCCGGGGTCGGCCATGATCAGCGCATCCGGCTGCATCGCGACGATCGGCTCCAGGTCCTTGATGAAGGTCTTGACCTTGGCATTGTGCGGGATCACATTCGTCGCCAGGAAAAATTTCTTGCCAAGCCGGTGCGCTTCGGCGATGCCGATGCCGAGATTTTCGGCTAGGAAATCGTTGTTGCGCACCCTGAGACTGTAGCGCGGCTGCCCGGCGTACACTGCGTCGGCGCCGAATGCGAACGCATAGCGCATGTTTTTCAGGGTGCCGGCGGGAGAGAGAAGTTCGATTTTTTTCATGGGGTTAAAACTGGATTTGGCAATCGGCTATTTTAACTGATTACCGGACTATGAGTCCGGTAATTGTAGGGAATTACCGCTAACGCGGCCTCAACACGGCTTGTTTTTATCACCGATAAAGGGTCTAATTTACCGAAAATACCCGGCAATATTGGGTATGTTTTTCCACTAAATCACCTTAACTTTAGCGGCAGATCATCATGCATTCTATTCCAGTACGCTTTCATCACAGCCGTATCCAGGCCGCATTTCTGGCACTTCCGCTGATCGTGGCCGGCTGTTCGTTCTCGGATAGCTCGAAGAGCATTTCCAATAGCGTCGAGAGCGTTTCCGACAGCGTGGGGAGTATCTCCGATTCATCAGGTTCGAGCGAGTCTTCAACGTCGAATAAAGAAAAGAAATACCAGAATGAAGTGTCAGACTACACGATGGCTTATGTGAAATCCTCCGCTGCGGAGGCTGATTACACGAGTTATCTGAAAGGCTTGAGCGATATTGCCGCCAAGATCGGCATCGTTAATTGGGACCAGGAACCCAAAACCTACCTGGCGATCGGCAAAGGCTTGAAAAAAGCCGGGGTTGAAGGTGTCGCCTACGAAACCTATAAGCAGAATTTTGCAGGCTCCGATGCAGAGAAGATGCAAAATATTCAAAAAGGTTACGAGTCGGAAAAATAATTCCCTCGCAGACTCTGGCCGGCTCCCCGGATCATGATACGCTCGAAGTGGCAGTCGCTCGGCATACCTGCGGTGATGGCGGCCTTGGTTTTGCTGTCGCCCTCCCTAGAAGCGGCGACCTTCAATTACCTGTACATCGAAGCCAGCGAAGGGAATTCGAGCGGGGGGCATGCTGCGATTCAATTCGATGACGACATCTATCATTATCAGCATGTGGATTCCGGCCTGATTCGGCTGTTCCGGCAGGAAAAAGCCGACTTTCATTTTTTATACCGGTATTTGCAGAATCGCCCGCTGCATCAAAGCCGCATCGAGGTCAGCGAAGACACCCTCGATCTGCTGAAAGATCAATTCAAATGGCAGTTCTTGACGCAGGAAAGGCAGTTCAAACGGCTCGACGATCTGCATCGGGACAGGCTCTTTATCCGGCACTTGCTGCATCGATTGACGGCCGAGCCTGCTTGGTTTGATGCCGATGCGGCCTCGGTTTTGCGCTTAAAAGGCGTCGGGCTGTTTTATCCGGAGCCGGGCCGGCAGCCTCAATACACGGACAACGAATTGGCCGGGCAGCAGTCGCTCGGCATTCAAAACTTGTGTCAAAAAATCGAGCAGCGCTATGGGACGGGCTTTTTGCAAAGCCGGCGCGCACAGATCGAAGCGCAAATCAAAGCCTTGGCGCCAAGCCGTTGGCCTGCGCTCGATACGAATTCATCCGCTGAAAAATTCCCGGCCTCCCTCTATTCCTTCAGCGAAAGCTACGCGGACTCCGTGACTTCCTTATTTGCACTCGAAGCCCTGCTCGATGCGCGTCCCTTGCAATCCGATGCGCTGGTGCTGACGCATCAACCCGCCTTCAAGATTTCCGAAGCGGAAAGACGAAGTTTGCGGCTGTTACGGGACGATCTGGAAACCGGGCTGATTAAAGCGATCGCTTCCAGCCGGCCGGACTGGGGCTATGCGGTTTTAGTCAATCTGGCCCGGTATCTCGCGCTTGAGGCCTCGTTGCAGTCGGGCTACTGGGCTTTTATTGACGATTTTGCCGACAACAGCGAATGGCTCAGGCCGGATCAATACCTTGAACATCAGTCCCAGTTACGGATTCTGATTAATGACGCCAGGACCGCTTGGGATCGAATCCGCCAGTCGGCCGCGTTCCGTCAACGCTTGAGCGAAGCCGAATACAGCCGAATCGAAATGGCGGCCAATCGTTATAGCGAACTGCTCAAGAGCGAGCAGCGCCGTGATTTCCGCTATCGAGGCCAGCAAGCCCTGCCCGCCAAGAGCATCGGTTTTCCGGCGGGGCCGCGGCCGTATCTGACAAAGGAGCAATTGACGACCGCGCTGTCCGCACTGGATCAGCTTGAACACAGCCTGTTTGAAACGTTGGGGCAAAGCTATCGCTATGATCTGATCACCCGCAATTGCGTCACCGAATTGTTCAAAACCATCGATCAGGCGATGTCAGCTCCCTTTCGAGCAGGAAATAAACCTGCGGACCTTGAAGCCTTGACGATCAAGGAATCCGAAAAACGTTTGGGAGGATATGTTCCGATACCCTATCACTTCATTCCTTTCGTCTCCTACCAAGCGGTTCAGAATCGTTACCGCGTGCTAGAGAGCCGTGACCTGGATTCTTACCGGGGCATCGAACTGGCAAAGCTCAAGGCTCGACAAAACGAGCTGCTCACAGCCCTCAGGGAATCGAACATCGTGAGCAGCCGCTTATACCAATATAATCCAGACGATGCCTTATTCGTGTTTTTTACCGACGACAGCGTGCTGCTCAGGCCTCTGTTCGGTGCGGTCAATACCGCCGCCGGGATCGGCCAAAGCGTTTATGGGCTTTTCAGCTGGCCCCTGGATGCGGGAAAAAATTTGCGCTCAGGCGCAACCGGCATCTTAATGAGCCTGCCCGAATTATTTTTTTTCAATATGCGCAAGGGCAGTTACAAATATTTGTCCTTCAAGCAATTGACCGATGCGGGCTTGCCGAACGATTGACATCATCGCAAGGGCGGATAGGGAACAAACGGCGCAGCTCATCAATCTCAGGACTGCTGACACGCATCAATACGCTTCGCTTTTATGTCTAAAAAACATCGAAGGCGAGGGCGAACGCGGGTTAGGCCGGTTTCGACCGATGCGATTGACTTTTGTGAACCGGAAACTAACACCTGTTATAGTTACAACTCTTCCCAACGCATTTACCGGAGATTCATCATGTCACTTTCGATGTACCAAGCCTCTGTCCCAGTCTTCGTCCGTATGCTGGATAATTTATCGAGAATACTCGAACTGGCTATTCAGTACGCCGACGAGAAAAAAATCGATCCGGCCGTTTTGATCAATGCGCGCTTAGCGCCCGACATGTACCCTCTCTCCCGGCAAGTGCAAATAGCCACCGATATGGCGAAAGGCTGCGCCGCGCGTCTGGCCGGCCTGGAAGTCCCCATTTATGACGATAACGAATCCACCTTTCCGGAGTTGCTGGCGCGCATCGCCAAAACGATCGCGTTTGTTCAAAGCGTCAGCCCCGCAAAAATCGACGGCAGCGAAGAGAGACAGGTCACGCTCAAATTGCGCAACCAGGAAGTCAGCTTTTTAGGCCAGCCCTATCTCGTGCATTTCGTGCTGCCCAATTTTTATTTCCACATTACGACCGCTTATGCGATTTTGCGGCATAACGGCCTGGCGATCGGCAAAAAAGATTTCATCGGCGGCCTTTAAATCAGGGCCATTACCGTAAAAATGGATTCTAATGTGGGTGGATAAGCGTAACGCGTCCACCTTACATTTTCTGTTGTCCCTTCCTGCCCCGGTTATTTTGTTGCGCATGACGCCGAAGACTGGGCCTGCATCGCACTCAAATACCTCACGATACGCTCGATGATCTGCCGGCGCTCTGTTGCCGGCAGCATTCGCCCCAAGGGCGGCATGGTCGTACCGGGCTTCAAGCTGAATTCCGGCCCGCTTTTGCCATTATTTTACCCGCGTAGCCGACTTATGCAGAGTATCCTTAGTGTCGATCCTGTTGAAACCCCAGGTCGCGCAGCAAAGAATCCGGCAACGCAGGCAACAGCGAGCGGGGAATCAGGAAGGTGGATAAATTGAACAAGTCGGCGAAGATACGTTTACCGCTGACGGTCGCCTTCAGATAATCATGGCCGCTCGAGCCGCCGGTGCCGATCTTGCTGCCCAGCATCCTTTGCGCCATCAAGGCATGGCTGCTGCGCCAATGGGTCAAGTGTTCGTCGATGTCCATCAGACGGCTTAATACCCGGAAGGGCAGTTGCAGCAACGGCTCGTCCCGGTAAAGCTGGATGAAAAGAGCCGCCAGTGTGGCTTTATGGCTCAATTGAAAGCGTCCCTGTTGCCGGTATTGTTCGTAAAGCCGTTGCTCGAACAGGCAGTCAAAGCTTTGACGGGTCGCTGCATGTTCGGCAATTTGCTGTTGTTTTTCCTTGTCGCTCAATACTGGGTTGTTTTGAATGATGTCGGCGTCGCTGGCGAGCATTTTATCGACCGCAAGGCGATAGCTGGCCCAGAAACTAAAGCCCCCGCATTCCAAAAACGGCGTTCGGGCCAGCCAGGCATCCACCCATTCAAACAGCGATGTCTGCTTGGCGATCCGTTCCAGATAGGCGCAATCCTCCGGGTTGAAACGTCCGAAACTGACGTTACTGAAATGATGCGACAGGCCCAGACGCAATTCGATTTCGCGAAACTGCTTGCTTTGAAATCCCGAGGCCGGAATCAAGAAATTACGAAAATCCAGAAAGTCCAATGGCGTCATTGTTTCGATGATGCCGATTTGCTGATTGATCACCGCCTGGATGCGAATGATCCGGTCGAGACGCACCGAGATGATGTGCAGCCTTTTCTCATCCAAAGGTGTTTGGGAAAATAGCTCCAGCACCGAAAGCAGTTCGTGAAGGATTTGTTTGAACCACAATTCATAAGTCTGATGGGTGATGATAAATAGCATTTCATCATGCGCTTCCTTGCCGTATTTGCCGCTTTCGGGGTCTTGCGCATTCAGCAGCGTGTCCAATTGCAGGTAATCGCTGTAATAAAGCGGCTTGGAATGCTGGCTCATGGCTTGATCCTCTCTGATTCGGAATGGAAGGGGTGGCTTTTTCCGTTAGCTACCAAAATACTGCATAACTTTCATTTTAACAATCGATCGTCGGATTGCCGGTAAAATTGCGCCGAGAAGACAGGTCAATCCTGTTGCGGCCGTGAAACTTAATCCTGTGGAATCGGGTCTCATCGCTTATTAAATGAGACGGAGGACATGCAATGGTTACTGCATCGAATCCGGCCGGAACCGATGGTTTCGAATTCGTCGAATATACCGCGCCGGATACCCGTAAGTTAGAACAATTATTCAAGCAACTGGGTTTTGCCGCCGTTGCCAGGCACCGCTCCAAGGATGTGGTGCTTTACCGGCAAGGCCAGATCAATTTTGTGATCAACCATGAACCCGACAGTTTCGCGCAAGCGTTTGCGAAAGTGCACGGTCCTTCGATTTGCGCGTTTGCGAT
>Ga0208269_100580_pt1 | contig 14615 bp, 15 predicted proteins | sample LakWasMe88_LOW11_2_FD_183912 | JGI IMG/M metagenome (GOLD analysis project Ga0208269, IMG submission 183912) | Freshwater sediment methanotrophic microbial communities from Lake Washington under simulated oxygen tension - Sediment Metagenome... | ecosystem: Environmental > Aquatic > Freshwater >...
TACAACCGCCTGCCCTACGACCCGGCCAAGGACTTTGCGGCCGTGAGCCAGGTCGTCACCTCGAATTTCGTGCTGCTGGTCAACCCGCTCAAAGTGCCTGCCCGCAGCACGCGCGAGTTTGTCGACTGGACGCGCAGCCAGAAAGGCCTGTTCATGGCCACCTTCGGCGCGGGCACACCCGGCCATTTCGGGGCCTACATGTTTGGCGACGCCATCGGCATCAAGCCCGAGGCCGTGCACTACAAGAGCACGGGCGACGCCCTGGGCGGCCTGTTCAGCGGCGACGTGCAAGCCGTGTTCGCCAGCGTGGGCCTGGCCGTGCCCAACGTGAAGGCCGGCAAGCTGCTGGCCCTGGGCAGCAGCGGTGCCACCCGCAGCGCCAGCCTGCCCGACGTGCCCACCCTGAAGGAACAGGGCTATGCGGGCCTGGAGTTCAACTCGTGGTTCGGCGTGGTGGCCCCGGCCCGCACCCCGCCCGAGATCCTGGCCAAGCTGAACGCCGACATCGTGAAAGCCGTGCGCTCACCCGAAGGCCGGCAGAAGATGGAAGACGCGGGCTTTGCCGTCACCGGCACCTCGCGCGAAGAGTTTGGCCGCATCATCGCGGCCGACACCGTGACCTGGGGCAAGGCCGTGGCGGCCACAGGGTTCAAGGCGGATTGAGGGCTCGGGGCGCCCACCCCGGGCCCCACCTTATCCGAACGGTCGCATCAAGCCCGCGACACCAGCGGAAAGTTCTCGGGTTTGCGAATGGATTCCAAAGACAAGTCGATGTCCAACTGGGGCCAATAGAGGTGATCCGAGGAAGGCCATTGAACGTCGGCCAGCTGGATGGCCGTGGCCCGCTGAAACCAAGGGAAATCGCTGAAGCTGAGTGTCAGGTGCTCCTCACCGACACGCAATGACAGGCCTTGTGTCGAGACCTGGGTGACTTCACACCCCGAAGTGATGGCGCCATGCATGGTGGATCTCCTGCAAATTGACCTCGATAATCGATTTGGCCTGATTCAACTGGGTGGAAGACAGGCCTTTATTTTCCGCCAAATGCACCGCTGGCGTGATCCAGAACTTGGCCTCACCATCGGGATGCTGGATATGAACATGAATCCTTGGCTCTTCGCGAGAGAAGAAAAATAGACGATATGAACCGGCTCGTAACAGGGTGGGAGTCATGCTGACGACGTTAGCTACACACCTGCACGAGGCTTTGGCAGGCCATCTGCTCAAACACACTTTCCATCGGGCGTCCGTCGCAACTGCTCCAACCGCGTCTCAGCTGCCGGCCACGGGACGCGTTGGACCAGCTCCTGCTGCTCGATACGTCGGCTTAGGATGAATGACGAGAGCTACAGTGATCTGTCCCCCGGCTCGCCATTGATTCGTTTCATGCACCAATACCTGCAAGTATTGCAATTTACGAATCTTGCACCAGCCCTGACAATCGCCGGCCATGCCAAACCGGCCCACCCCGCGCCATGGTGGCCAGGGGGCCTACAAGGAGACTTATGTTGTTGACCGATTCCGTTGCCACGCCTCACCCGATCTCGCGCCGCCGCATCGCCGGCTGGCTGGGCGCCACCGCCCTGGCCCTGGGCAGCCTGGGTGCCCAAGCCGACACCTGGCCCAGCAAGCCGATCCGCTTTGTGGTGCCCTTTGGCCCGGGCGGTGCCAACGACCTGGTGGCGCGTGCCGTGGCAGAGGCCACCGCGCGCCAACTGGGCCAGGCCATCATCATCGACAACAAGCCGGGCGCGGGCTCGGTGCTGGGCGCCGACATCGTGGCCAAGTCGGCCCCGGATGGCTACACCTTCCTGGCCCCGGCGGCCGGCGTGGTGACCAATGCCATGATCAAGTCCAAGATGCCCTACAAGGAAGACGATCTGGTGCCGGTGGCCATGATGGCCGTCAGCCCCTCGGTGATCGTGGTGCCGGCCGACTCGCCGATCAAAGACCTCAAGGGCCTGCTGGCAGCCTCCAAGACGGGCCCGGGCCTGAACTTCTCCACCGCCGGCACCGGCAGCACGCCCCACTTTGTGGCCGAGATGCTCAAGAAGAATGGCGCCAAGCTGCAGGTGGTGCCTTACAAGAGCGGCTCGGAAGGCGTGGTCGCCGTGGTGGGCAAACAGGTGGACGCCACCTCCGAAGCCAGCGTGGTGGTGCTGCCGCAGATCAAGGGCGGCAAGCTGCGCGCCGTGGCCTCGACCTGGAACCGCCGCATCGCGGCCATGCCCGACATCGCCACCGCCGAAGAGCAGGGCTTTCCGAACATCTTCATCGGTCACTGGTCGGGTGTTTTTGCGCCCAAGGGCACCCCCGAAGACATTCTGGACCGCATGAACCGCGCCATCGACGCGGCCATCAAGTCGCCCGAGCTGCGCGCCCGCCTGATCCCCCAAGGCATTGACCCCGTGGGCGGCACGCGAGCCGACTTTGTGAAGTTCATCAACGCCGAAAAGGCCCGCCTGGCACCGATCGCCAAGGCCTCGAACATGCGCGAAGACTGAACCGAGGCCCCAACCATGACCCCCCAAAAACTCTGGAGACAGGCCGGCCACTGGATCGGCGCATTGACCCTGGGGGCCGCCTTGTGCGGCCAGGCGCTGGCGGCCGAGCTGCATGTGCTGAGCTCGGGCGGCTTTACCGCCGCCTACAAGCAGTTGGTGCCGGGCTACGAGAAGGCCTCGGGCGACCAGGTGGTGTCGGGCTACGGCGCCTCGCTGGGCGGCGCGCCCGACTCGATCCCCAGTCGGCTGGCCCGCCATGAACCCGCCGACGTGGTGATCCTGTCGGCGCCGGCCCTCGAGGCCCTGGTGGCCGCAGGCCAGGTGCGCCCGAGCAGCCGGGTGGACCTGGGCCGCTCGCTGATCGGGCTGTCGGTGCGCAAGGGCGCCCCCAAGCCCGACATCAGCAGTGTGGAAGCCTTGAAGAACACCTTGCTGCAGGCCCGCTCGATCGCCTACTCGGCCAGCGCCAGCGGCACCTACCTGTCGACCGTGCTGTTCAAGCAATTGGGCGTGGCCGATCAGGTCAAGGACAAAGCCCGCCGCATCGTGAGCGAACGCGTGGGCAGCGTGGTGGCGCGCGGTGACGCCGAACTGGGCTTTCAGCAGGTCAGCGAGCTGCTGCCGATCGAGGGCCTGGACTTTGTCGGCACCCTGCCCGATGAGGTGCAAGAGGTGACCATCTTTGCCGCTGGCATCACCACTGAGGCCCGCGAGCCCGAAGCCGCCAAGGCCTTGCTGCGCTACCTGTCGTCCACCGAGGCGGCCCCGGTGATCCAGAAGACCGGTCTGGAGCCGATTCCGGCACGCTGAACCCGCCGGCAGCAGGGTCAGAGCCCGTCCAGCAAAGCGGGCAGGCCCTGGGCCGAGGGGCAGCGCAGCAGCACATCGGCCAGTGCATCAAGCTCAGTGGGTTGGGGGTTGAGCACCACCACCCTAGCGCCGGCCTCTCGGGCCGTGAACACCAGACCGGCGGCCGGGTACACCGCACCGGCCGTGCCCACCACCAGCATCACATCGCAGGCCGAAGCGGCCTGCTCGGCCGCGCGCAGCGGCGCTTCAGGCAGCGACTCGCCAAACCAGACCACACCTGGCCGCGCCAGACGACCACAGGCCGGGCAACGGGGCGGGTGGCCAGGCTGCAGAGCGGTCGAATCACAGGGCACGCCCAAGGGATGAGGCCGCTCACAGGCCGGGCCTGCCGGGTGTGCCGGGTCTGTGCCGCCCAGCCAGTGGTCTTCAAAAATATGGCCGTGCAGCGCCAGCACATCGGGGCTGCCCGCACGCTGGTGCAGGCCATCGACGTTTTGCGTGATCAGCGTGAGGCGGCCCGGGTGGGCCTGGGCAAAGGCGGCCAGGGCGCGGTGCCCGGCATTGGGCTGGACGCGGGCAATGGCCTCGCGGCGAAATTGGTACCAATCCCAGACCCGGGTCGGGTCCGCCCGAAAGCCGACTTCGGTGGCCAGTTGCTGGGGGTCGAATTGCGCCCACAGGCCCTGCTGGGCATCGCGGAAAGTGGGCACCCCCGACTCGGCGCTGACCCCGGCCCCGGTGAGCACGGCCACCCGCCGGGCCTCGGCCAGCCAGCCGCGCACCTGGGCCAGCGCAGCCGGCAGACCGTCCACCGGATCGGCGGCCATCACAGGCGTTGGCGCAGCGCCTCGTACAGGCACACGCCGCTGGCCACCGACACGTTGAGGCTTTCCACCGCGCCGTGCATGGGGATGTTGACCAGCTCATCGCAGGTCTTGCGGGTGAGTTGGCGCATGCCGTCGCCTTCGGCACCGAGCACCAGGGCGGTCGGGCCTTTCAGGTCCACCTGGTAGAGGGTCTTGGGGGCATCGCCGCTGGTGCCGATGCACCAGATGTTGCGTTCCTTGAGCTCGCCCAGGGTGCGCGCCAGGTTGGTGACCATGAAGTACGGCACGGTCTCGGCGGCACCGCTGGCCACCTTGGCCACGGTGGCGTTGATGCCGGCGGCGTGGTCCTTGGGGGCGATCACGGCGTGCGCACCGGCCCCATCAGCCACCCGCAGGCAGGCGCCCAGGTTGTGCGGATCGGTGATGCCGTCGAGCACCAGCAGCAGGGGCGGTTCCTTGATCTGATCGAGCAGGTCGTCCAGCGACTTGACCTGGGCCACGGCCTCGACCCGGGCGGCCACGCCCTGGTGGCCATGGCTGCCGGCCAGCTTGGCCAGGCGCAGGCCGTCGGCCTCGATCAGGCGCACGCCGGCTTCGCGCACGCGCTCCAGGAACTGGCGCATGCGCGCATCACGGCGCGTGGGCTCGAAGTAAATTTCGATGATGGTCTGGGGCGCGGTCTTGAGCCGCACGCCCACGGCGTGAAAGCCGAACAGCACTTTGGGGGATGACATGGGGCCCGATTATCCCCGCAGTGCGCCGCTCAGACGTCGGCGGTCTGAATCCGACCCGCTTCGATGGTGATGCGGCGCTCGCAACGCGCGGCAATCGCCTGGTCATGGGTGACCAGAACCAGGGTGGTGCCGAACTCGCGGTTGAGCTCGAACATCAGCTTCATGACGGTGTCGCCGGTGGCGAAGTCCAGGCTGCCGGTGGGCTCGTCGGCCAGCAGCACCGCGGGCTCGACCACAAAGGCGCGCGCCAGCGCCACGCGCTGCTGCTCGCCGCCCGACATGACGCGGGGGTAGTGGCCCAGGCGCTGGCCCAGGCCCACGTGGCGCAGCATCTCGCTGGCAGCCGAACGGGCGTCGCGGCGGCCGGCCAGCTCCAGGGGCAGCATCACGTTTTCGAGCGCGGTGAGGTTGCCCATGAGCTGGAAGCTCTGGAACACAAAGCCCACGCGCCGGGCCCGCAAGGCTGCCCGAGCGTCCTCGTCGAGCGCGAACAGATCGTGGCCGTCCAGCCGCACCGTGCCCTGGCTGGGGGTGTCCAGGCCGGCCATGATCGACAGCAAGGTGCTCTTGCCCGAGCCCGAGGCCCCCACAATGGCGGCAGTCTCCCGGGCCGCCAGTCGGAAATCGATGTCACGCAGAATGTCCAGCGTGCCCGTGGAATCGGTGACCGACTTGAAAACGTGTTCGACCGAGACGATCGCAGGCGAGAGGGCTTCAGACATGAAAGGTAGGGCGTGTTGAATGCAATGAAGATGCGACTGGCAAAGCCAGCCGGGGTGAGTGCACGGCGTCACTTTATCCTGAGCGGCGCCAGTCTGATGGTGGTTGGGGCATGTGGCGCCCTGATGAAGGCCCAGGCCGCCCAAGCCTCCCCCAAGCCCACGGTGCTGGTGGTGGGTGACTCGCTGAGTGCCGAGTACGGCTTGCGCCGCGGCAGCGGCTGGGTGGCGTTGCTGACCGACAAGGGCCTGGCAGAAAAACCGGGCTTCCAGGTGGTCAACGCCAGCATCAGCGGCGACACCACCTCGGGCGGTCGGGCCCGGCTGGGGGCCTTGCTGGCCCAGCACAAGCCGCAGGTGGTGGTGATCGAGTTGGGGGGCAATGACGCCTTGCGCGGCCTGCCGATCAAGATGACCGAGGACAACCTGACGCAGATGGTGCGCGCGTGCCAAAAGGCTGGCGCCCGGGTGTTGCTGGTGGGCATGCAGGTGCCACCGAACTATGGGGCCGCCTACACCGAAGATTTTTCGCGCACTTTTGCCCGTGTGGCGGCGGCCGAGAAGACCGCGCTGGTGCCGTTTTTGCTGAAGGGCATCGCCGATGGGCCCGATGCCGAGCGCCTGTTCCAGGCTGATCGCATCCACCCCCGCGAGGAGGCACACCCCAGGATGCTGGCCAATGTGTGGCCCGAACTGCGTCGGCTGCTGAAATAAGCCTTGGCGATCAGGCCTGAGGAGCGTCTCCGGCAGGAGGCGCCTCGGCACTGGCTTCGTCAGCGTCATCAGGCTCGTCGGCCTCTGGCGGCAGCCCCAGGGCCTTGCGATCCGCCTTGGCCTTGAGTTTTTCTTCTTTCTTGCGCTTTTTCGCCAGTTCTTTTTGACGCTTTTCGTAGCCGTAATTCGGTGTTGCCAAGTCGGGTTCTCCTTATCGAGTTGAAGTCCACTGTAACACCCGCCGGATGGCGCTCAGCCCGCAGGGGGCGCCGTGCCGCTGCCAGGCGCAGGCGGCCAGTGCACCGCGCCGCGGTAGGCATGCCAGCTGGCATGACCCAGCCAGGGGCCCACCAAGACGATGCCGGCCCCCCAGGGCCACAGGGCAGCCACCACCAAAGCGGTGATCAGCGCTGCCCAGAACAGCATGATGCCGGTGTGGGTGAAGACCACCCGCAGGCTGGTGATGGCCGCGGTGATGGCGTCGGTGTCGCGGTCCAGGATCATGGGGATGGACACCACCGCGATCGAATAGACCAGGCTGGCAAAAACACCACCGACCACCGTGTAGACGGCCACGAACTCCCAGTTGTCGGGGTTGAAGATGGCGTCGATGACGCCGGTGGTGGACGGCATGCCGGTGTTGAAGAACACCGCAAACACCACCAGCGAGGCGCGCCCCCACAGCAGCTCCAGCACGATCATGACCAGCACCAGCATGGCCATGCTGCCCAGGTGCCGATCCCAGCAGGTGATGGACAGGCCAAGTTCAGGCTTCAGGCCGGCTTCACGGCGTCGACTCACGTCATACAACCCCATGGCCATGAAGGGCCCCACCAGCAGGCAGCCCGAGGCGATCGACATGGTGTACTCGGGGCTGCTGCGAAACACCCAGCCCAGCACCAGGGCCATGCCCCAGAAGCACAGCCCGTAAAACAGGGCGATGCCCGGGGCGGCAGCCACATCGAGCGCACCGCGCTGCAACCAGCGCAAAGGGTCGGCCCAATGCAAGGGCGCCAGGGTCAGGCTGTCAGCCTCGGCGCTGTCGGGGTGGTGAACCGGGCCATCCACAGGGGCCGGCGTGGCGGCGGGCCCGTGGAAATCAGGGTGCGGCAGGGGTGCGGCCATGGCGGGAACTTCCTTTCAATGGCCCGGAGAACCCGGGGCATGGCGCAGGCTAGCCCGGCAGGGCCCACCGCGGTACTCAGGAAACTACCAACCCGACCGCAAATCGCTCAACGATCCGACAGATGCAAGGCCAGCGCCTGCGCCAGGTCGGCCTGCAGGTCCTGCACCGCCTCCAAGCCGATCGAGAAGCGCACCACGGTGCCCGGGCGGAGATGGGCTTGCGGCCGGCTTCGCATGCTGGCCAGGTGGTAAGGCACGACCAGGCTGATGGGGCCACCCCAGCTGTAGCCCAGCTTGAACAGGCGCAGCGCATCGCAAAAGGCATCCACCTGGGCTGCGCTGTAGCGCTCGTCGATCACGATGCTGAATAGACCGGCCGCCAGAGCGGGCTGCCCCTGGGCGCCGCACAGCGCGTGCCAATGATCGTGCCCAGGCGCGCCGGCCAGGGCCGGATGCAGCACCTGGGCCACAGAAGGCTGGGATTGCAGCCAGCTGGCCAGCGCACGGGCCGCCTGGTCATGGGCCTGGTAGCGCAGGGCGATGCTGGGCAGCGAGCGCAGCACCGACTCCACATCGTTGGCGCCCACGCCCAGGCCCAGGCGCATGTGGGTGCCCTTGAGGCGCACATGCAGGGCCTCGTCGCGGGTGATGATGCTGCCCATCAGCACGTCACCCCCGCCACTGGGGTACTTGGTCAGCGCCTGCGCGCTGATGTCCACGCCCCAGCCCTGGCCAAAATCAAAGGGCTTGAACGCCAGCCCCGCGCCCCAGGTGTTGTCCAGCGCGCTGATCACGCCGCGCTCACGGCAGATCGCCGTCAGGGCCGGCAGGTCGGGGAACTCCATCGTGACCGAGCCCGGGGCCTCGAGCCAGACCAGGCGGGTGCGCGGGCTGATGCGGGCTGCCAGATCGGCCGGGTTCAAGGGGTCGTACCACTGGTGGGTGATGCCCCAGCGGGCCAGTTCGCCCTCGGCCAGCGCCTTGTTGGGGCCATAGGCGTTGTCCGGAATCAGAATCTCGTCGCCCTGGCTGAGCAGGGCCAGGGCCACATTGGCCAGCGCCGCCAGGCCGCTGGGCACCAGCAGACATTGCGACCCGCCTTCCAGTTGGCACAGACGCTCTTCGAGCGTGAAGGTGGTGGGGGTGCCATGCAGACCGTAGGTGTAGCCCGAACGGCTGCGCCAATCGCGGTATCGCATGGCCGCGGTGTTGGCAAAAATCACCGTCGAGGCCTTGTGCACGGCTGGCTGCGGGGCCTGGAAGCCGGCCGGCGGCTGGTAGGGATGGTGGATCAGCTGGGTGATCGGATCGCGGGAGTCGGAGCTTGAATCGGTCATGGTGCGATGTTATCTCTGCCCACCGCCGCATGTTGCCGGGTGGTGCTTGTGGTAGCTTCACTGAACAACACCCCCGCACTGCCCGTCATGAGGCAGGCACCGAGCCCGGAAGCCGCTGTGAAAAACGACCGCCTGCATCGCCTGTTCCCTTTCCTCAATTGGCCACGGCCCTCCCGTGAGACGCTGCTCGGCGAGTTTGCCGCCGGCATGACGGTGGGGCTGATGCTGCTGCCACAGGGGGTGGCCTATGCCGCCCTGGCCGGCATGCCGCTGGTCACAGGCATTTATGCATCCATCGTGCCGGCCGTGGTGGCTGTGCTGTGGAGCTCATCAACCCGGTTGGGCGTGGGCCCGACGGCGCTGAGCAGCCTGCTGATCGGGGCCTCGCTGTCCGGCCTGGCGGAGCCGGCCAGCGACACCTGGGTGGCACTGGCGGTCTGGCTGGCCCTGATGTCGGGGGGCTTGCAATTGCTGCTGGGCCTGGGGCGTTTCGGCTGGCTGCTGAACCTGGTGAGCTCGCCCGTGCTCTCCGGTTTCACGCAGGCGGCGGCCTGGCTGATCCTGGCGTCGCAGATGCGGGCGCTGACGGGGCTGGCACCCGACAGCAGCGACTGGCTGGCGCTGAGCCAGCATGACCTGCTCTCACTGGGGTTTGGCGTCGGCTCACTGGCGGCGCTTTTGCTGGCCAAGCGCTTGGTGCCACGCTGGCCCGCCGCCATGATCATCGTGGTGGCGGCCGGCACCCTCAGCGCCAGCCTGGGGTTTGCCGAATCAGGCGGTGCCGTGGTGGGCGCCCTGCCCTCCGGCCTGCCTCATCTGTATTGGCCCGGCGGGCTGTCGATAAACGCCTTTGGCCAATTGGTGATGCCGGCCCTGGTGATCACGCTGATCAGCTTTCTTGAAACAGCCTCCAGCGCCAAGGTCGAAAACCAGCGCGGAGGCACGCAATGGAATGAAAACCAGGATCTGATCGGCCAGGGCCTGGCCAAGATCGCTTCGGGTTTGAGCGGCTCGTTTCCCATCAGCGCGTCGTTTTCGCGCTCGGCCATCAACCTGTACGCGGGCGCCAAGACCGGCTGGGCCACCCTGTTCTCGGTGTTGCTGGTCGTGGTGGTGCTGCTGTTCCTCACGCCTTACATGTATCACGTGCCCCAAGCCGTGCTGGCGGCCATTGTGGTGGCCGCTGTCTTGAACCTGGTGCGTCCGATGCAGCTGATCGGCCTGTGGAAGATCTCCCGGGTTGAGGCGCTGACCGCCGGGGCCACCTTCGTGCTGACACTGGCGACGGCGCCGCAGCTTTACTGGGGCGTGCTGGCCGGCTTGGTGGCCAGCCTGACCCACTTTCTGTACCAGCGCCTGCACCCCCGCATCATCGAGGTGGGCCTGCACCCCGATGGCAGCCTGCGCGACCGCCACCTCTGGCACCTGCCCCCGCTGGCCCCGGATCTTTACGCCCTGCGCATGGATGCAGAGCTTGACTTCGCCTCGGCCAGCACGCTGGAGCGCAACATCGTCGATCACCTCGCCCGGCACCCGGCCACGCGATGCGTGTGCTTGTATGCCCAGCCCATCAACCGCATCGACGTGACCGGGGTGGAAGCGTTTCAGCAGATCATGCTGATGCTGTACGAGCGTGATATCACGCTGGTGATCAGCGGACTGAAATTACCAGTTGATACCGTTTTACGGCGTGCCGGATGCCTGAAAGAAGGGCCATTGCTCAAAACCTACCGGACCGATCTCGAAACACTGGCCGCACTGCAAAACTTGCCGTCAAACGGGTAAAGCAGGCAATAAGCACCACAATTTGTCACTTAGCGTCGAGAGGCGTACTGTTAAACTTCGCAAAACTCTTGTCCGTCCTCAACTCGTGTCCCCCTCCCAGGCTCCTGCACCGATTGACCTCAGCAGTCTTCGTCTCGACACCGCCCTGGCGTTGCTGGCACAAGATGAGGACTTGCCCCTTCCTGCCCCGGAAAGCCCCACAGGCTATCTGCAGCATCTGATTGACGGCCTTTGCGAGCTGTCTCTCAAGGATCCGCTGACCGGGCTCGCCAACCGACGTCAATTTCGGGCTGTGCTGGAGCGCGAGGTCGACCGCGTAACCCGCACCGGCGAGTCAGCCCTGCTGCTGATGCTGGACATCGATCGTTTCAAGTTGGTCAACGATAGCCACGGTCACCCAGCGGGCGATATCGTTCTTCAATCGGTGGCCAACACGCTGGCCAACTGCGTGCGCCCCATGGACACCCTGGCCCGCTATGGGGGCGAGGAGTTCGCCGTGGTCTTGCCAGGCTGCCAGGCCGCCTTCGGGCGTGCGGTGGCCGAACGCATCCGATCCATCGTGGAATCCACCCCCATCACCATCGCCCCGGGGGTGGCCATCAACGTGACCGTCAGCATTGGAGGGTCGTTCACCCTGCCCTGGGTCCGATCGCCGATATCCCTCTGGATAGAGCGAGCAGACCACCAGTTGTACCGGGCGAAATCGGAGGGTCGCAATCGAGTCTGCCTGGATTTCCCGCCAGACAGCACGGTGAGTGCGGAAGAAAAGGGATTGCTGTTCTACGACGTCCAGGATCAGGACGACATTGGAACTTCAACCGATCAAAGTGACCCGGCCGACAGCGCCAACCGAAAGTGAACAGATGAGCGAAGCGCTGAAAACCACCCCTGCAGAAGCTGTGTCGGCCAAGGTCCTGGCCATCACCAGCGGCAAAGGCGGCGTCGGCAAAACCTTTGTCGCGGCCAACCTGGCGGCGGCCCTGACCCGTCGTGGCCAGCGTGTGCTGGTGCTGGATGCCGATCTGGGCCTGGCCAACCTCGACGTGGTACTGAACCTGCACCCCAAAGTGACACTGCATGACGTGTTCACAGGTAAAGCCACCGTGGACGAGGCCATTGTCAAGGCCCCAGGCGGCTTCAGCGTGCTGCTGGCCGGATCAGGCATGGTCGAATACTCACGCCTCACGCCCGAGGTGCGCGACGAATTTGTTCGCGTGCTGCGCAGCCTGCTGCCGCGCTTTGACGTGGTGCTGCTCGACACGGGCGCCGGGATTTCTGACGTGGTGTTGTTTGCGGTCTCGCTGGCCGGTGAGGTGCTGCTGGTGGCTACGCCTGAGCCCACCTCCTTGACCGATGCCTACGCCGCCATCAAGGTGTTGTCGATGCAGCAAAAGCGCCGCCAGGTGCGCATGATCATCAACCAGACCGTTCGCCCGGGCGATGGCCGCGCCATCACCGGACAGCTGCAGCAGGTGCTGGACCGCTTTGTGAGCACCGACACGGGCCGTCCGGTGCGCCTGATCCACCTGGGCGACATCCCGGCCGATCCCTCGGTGCGTGACGCCGTGATGCGCCGCCAGTTGCTGTCGATCAACAACCCCAACAGCCCTGCGGCGCTGGCCATTGCCCAATTGGCCAACAAGATCGACGAAACCGTACTGATCAAGGCTTAAGGGCCTGATAAACGCTGGAAATGACTTGCGGCCATGCCATGCCGCAGGCCACCGGGAGCCCTGGTCTCCCGGCAAGCGCCCTCACTCCTGCATCTGGTCGATGATGACCTGACCGAAGCCTGAGCAACTGACCTGCACAGCGCCCTCCATCAGGCGGGCAAAGTCATACGTGACCTTCTTGCTCAGAATGGCCTTCTCGAGCGAGCGGATGATGAGGTCGGCGGCTTCCTTCCAGCCCATGTGGCGCAGCATCATCTCGGCCGAGAGGATCTCCGAGCCCGGGTTCACATAATCCTTACCCGCATAGCGCGGCGCCGTGCCATGGGTGGCTTCGAACATGGCCACGGTGTCCGACAGGTTGGCCCCCGGCGCAATGCCGATGCCCCCCACCTGGGCCGCCACAGCATCAGAGATGTAGTCGCCATTGAGGTTGAGCGTGGCCACCACGCTGTACTCGACGGGGCGCAGCAGGATTTGCTGCAGAAAGGCATCGGTGATGCTGTCCTTGATCACGATCTGGCCACCCGTCTTGGGGTTGGGCACGCGCATCCAGGGGCCACCGTCGATCAACTCACCACCGAACTCCTTGGCCGCCAGGCCATAGGCCCATTCGCGGAAGCTGCCCTCGGTGAACTTCATGATGTTGCCCTTGTGCACAATGGTCACGTTGGGCTTGTTGTTGTCGATGGCGTACTGGATGGCCTTGCGCACCAGGCGCTCGGTACCCTCCTGCGAGACCGGCTTGATGCCCAGGCCCGAGGTTTCGGGGAAGCGGATCTTGGTGATGCCGAATTCGTCGTGCAGGAACTTGATCAGGCGCTTGGCCTTGTCACTGCCGGCCTCGAATTCGATGCCGGCATAGATGTCTTCCGAGTTCTCGCGGAAGATCACCATGTTGGTCTTTTCGGGCTCCTTGAGCGGCGAAGGCACGCCCTTGAAATACTGGATGGGACGCAGGCAGACATACAAGTCCAGCTCCTGGCGCAAGGCCACGTTGAGCGAGCGGATCCCGCCACCCACCGGGGTCGTCAAGGGCCCCTTGATGGACACCAGGTAGTCGCGCACCACGTCCACGGTTTCCTCAGGCAACCAGACATCCGGCCCGTAGAGGTGGGTGGCCTTTTCGCCGGCAAACACCTCCATCCAATGGATCTTGCGCTGCCCGCCGTAGGCCTTGGCCACCGCCGCATCCACCACCTTCAGCATCACCGGCGTGATGTCACGCCCGACACCATCGCCTTCGATGAAGGGGATGATCGGGTGATCGGGCACCTTGAGGGTCTTGTCCGCATTGACGGTGATCTTCTCGCCCTGCTCGGGAACCTGGATGTGCTGATAACGGGTCATGGACTGACGTCTCCGGTGAGGCTGAACAACTTAACAAATGAAGTAAAACCTGCTGATCTTAGCGCTTGCCATTGCCAGCATCGACCGCAGATCAGAAGCCCTTGTGCAACGAGGTCGACAAGGGCCGAAGACACGAGGGCTGAAGCGCATCAGCGATGCAAGCCGTGCAAAGCGCGCCGTCGTGCAAAGTTGGCCAGGCCGACCGGGCGCCCCGCTGTTTTTAGGCCAAAATCGAACGTGGATGTGCGCCGATTTTGGGCCACACCACAGGATCACCCCATCATGAAACTGCCCCGCCGCCCTCTGTCTCAGGCATTGCTGTGTGCACTGCTGTCCCTCTCCGGCCTCGCAGCCTCCGCCCAGGAAGGCCCTCAGCTCGACCTGCCCCGCGTGCAATTGACTGCAGGCATGTACCAGATCGATGCCCAGGTGGCCGCAGCCCCTGTAGAGCGCCAGATCGGCCTGATGAATCGCCCCAGCATGCCGCAACAGGAAGGCATGCTGTTCGTCTTCGAGGTGCCCGCCACCCAGTGCTTCTGGATGAAGAACACCTTGCTGCCGCTGACAGCGGCCTTCGTGGCCGATGACGGTACGGTGGTGAACCTGGTCGACATGAAGCCGCAAACCACCGACTCGCATTGCAGCAGCAAACCTGTGCGCTTCGTGCTGGAGATGAACCAGGGCTGGTTCCAGAAGCGGGGCTTCAAAGCTGGCCTCAAGCTCAGTGGCCCGCCGTTCGACAAACGCTGAGCCGGCTTGGCCAGGTCTGATGAGAATTGCAGGCCGCCCATGAAAAAAGCCACCCGAGGGTGGCATTTTTCATGGGAGCAGCAGGGCTCAGGCGAAGTTGGCTTCCGCAAAACCCCAGTTGGCCAGCTTGTCGAGGAAGGTTTCGACAAACTTCGGACGCAGGTTGCGGTAGTCGATGTAGTAGGCGTGTTCCCACACGTCCACGGTCAACAGGGCCTTGTCGGCGGTGGTCAGGGGGGTGCCTGCGGCGCCGGTGTTGACGATGTCGACGCTGCCGTCAGGCTTCTTGA
>Ga0208269_100581_pt1 | contig 14565 bp, 14 predicted proteins | sample LakWasMe88_LOW11_2_FD_183912 | JGI IMG/M metagenome (GOLD analysis project Ga0208269, IMG submission 183912) | Freshwater sediment methanotrophic microbial communities from Lake Washington under simulated oxygen tension - Sediment Metagenome... | ecosystem: Environmental > Aquatic > Freshwater >...
TCGCGCACGTCGGCGTCGTCGTCGACGATATGGATGGCGATCCGGTTCATGCTGCCTCGTCCCTTTCTGCTGGCGCTGTCGGCACCAGCGGCAGCCAGACCGTGAACCGGGCGCCGCCCAGTTCCGGGTCGCTGCCCACTTCGATGCGTCCGTGGTGGGCTTCGACGATGGAGCGGCAAATGGCCAGGCCCATGCCCATGCCCCCTTCCTGTGTGCTGAAGAATGCATTGAAGATCTGTTCGCGGGCTGCCTCGGCGACACCGGGGCCGTTGTCGGCCACCGAGACACTCGCCATGCGCTCTGCGTGCGCGCAGCCGAGCGACACGCGCACCTGGGCCGGCTTGCCACTGCGGATAGACCAGGCGCAGGCGTTGGCGAGCAGGTTGTTCAGCACATGTTCAAGCAGCAGTTCATCGGCTTGCACCCACACACTGTCTTGCGTGCCCAACCAGTCCACTCGCACCGCATCGGCGCGCGGATGGCTGGCAATGCAGCGCTGCACGAAGCGTGCGAGCTGCACCGGCGCCAACACCAATTCGCGCCGCCGCGCAAAGGCGTTGACGCGCTGGATGATGCCGCCCGCCTTGTCTGACAGGCGTGCCATGCGTTGCACCACGCGCTCGATTTCGTCCTGGGCAATGCTGTGGCTGCGCAGGCGATTGAGCAGGCCGTGAGCAAAGCTGCTGAGCGCGCCCAGTGGCTGGTTGAGTTCGTGCGCCAGGGTAGAGGCGGCCTCTCCCACCGCCACCAGGCGCCCCGAGGCTTCCAGGCGCTCCTGCTGCTTTGCGGCCAGTTGTTCGGCGCGCTTTTTTTCACTGATGTCCAGCACCGAGCTCATCCAGCCCACATGCTCGCCACGGGCCGTGGCCAGCGGAGCCTCGTGAATCAAGACGTCCACCAGATGGCCGTCGCGATGTTCAAACTGCACCTCCAGGCCCTCGCTTCGCGTCCCCTGCGCAATCACGTCCTGGTGCATGACGTGGATTTCGTCGGCCCGGTTGGCCGGCCAGTAGGGCATGGGGGCGCTGCGGCCCACCAGCTCGGCGGCGCTGTAGCCCACCATGCGGCAAAAGGCTTCGTTTACGTACAGGATCTTTCCATCGGGCGCCCAGGCGCGCATGCCGATGGTGACCGAATCTTCCATGGCGGTGCGCAGCACCATTTGCGCTTGCAGAAGCGCCTGGACACGCTGGCGCTTGGCAATGTCGCGGCGCAGGGCCAGCAAACTCACCAGCATGCCAGCCAGAAACAGCAGCGCCACTGTGAGAAACAGGCGCGGAACCATCGCCGGCTGCGTGTGCAGCGGCGCGATCTCAATGAACATGTCAGTGCCGGGAAGATTCATCGCCGCGAGGTAAGACGCAGAGGCAGAGCGCTGCTGAGAAGATGGTGTCAGCGCCGGGTCGTCGGCCAGGCTCACCCGGTGTGTCTGGTGGAACCAGGCGGGCACCAGCCCGTCCACGCAGTCCTGCATGGACAGCGCAGCCAGGTAGTTGCCCAAAAACTCGCCGCGCTCGAAATACGGCACGGCCAGCCATACGACATCGGTGGCATTGCCTTGCGCATCGCGCAGCGGACCGGCATAGCTGGAGCGGCGCAGGCCGACTGCCACGTCGAGCATGCTGGTCAGCGCTTCGTCGTTCCAGGGGTTGGCTGCACGCGCCTGGCGCAGGCCTTCGGGCTGGCTGGCGCCCACCTGGCCCCGGTCATAGGCCAGCCAGCCGTGCCACAGGACAGCGCCGGGCTGGCTCCACAGCAATCCTCCTTGCACGCTGGGCGCAGCGCGCGCGCTGGCATCGGGCCGCTGCAGCGTCTGCCGGGCGAGCACCCGCAGGTCTTCCTCCAGTCGCACAAAGTGAAAGCGCACGCTTTGCTCCAGCCACTGGCCGTCGGAGACGCGGCGGCGCTCTTCTTCTTCGTGCTCGAAAGCGTTGAGGTACAGCACCAGCGCCACCACCGAGGCCACCACGAGCAGCAGCAGCCCCAGCAGCCACCACAGGGTGCGGCGCCCGCGCGGCGCCTGTCCGGGCGGGGTCTGCTGCAGCAGGGCGAAATCAAGCGGCGGCGTGCGTGGCAAGGGTTGCATGGGAGTGTTGGGGCTCTCGCCTCGCCGTAGCATAGCGGGCATGCCTGACCAGATCGCACAAGCACTCTCGCGGCGCCGCGCCTTGCGCGCCGGTGCGGCGCTCGCCCTTGCAGCGGGCAGCAAGGGCCTGCGCGCAGGATCCGACCCGTTCACCATCCGGTTTTCGCATGTGGTCGCCGAAGATACGCCCAAAGGCCTGGCGGCCAGGCGGTTCCAGGCCCTGGTGCAGGAGCGCTCAGGCGGGCGCATCACGGTCACCATCTACCCCGAGGCCCAGCTCTACGGAGACCATGACGAAGTGCAGGCGCTGCAACTGGGGGCAGTGGAAATCCTCGCGCCGTCGCTTTCCAAGTTCGGCCGCATCGGATTTCCAGAATTCGAGCTGTTCGATCTGCCCTACCTTTTTCCCGATGTAGCGAGCGTGCGCCGTATCACGCAGGGTGTCCTGGGTCAGCGCATGCTGGCCCGGCTAGAGCGCCAGCGACTGGTGGGTCTGGGCTTCATGGACAACGGCTTCAAGCACATGAGCGCCAACCGGCCGCTGCTGCAGGTGGCGGATTTTGCGGGCCAGCGCATGCGTGTCCAGGCGTCGCGCGTCATTGCAGCGCAGATGCGCGCGCTGGGCGCGCAGCCGGTGACGCTCGCCTTCAGCGAAACGCGCCGCGCGCTGGAAGTGGGCGTGGTCGATGGCACCGAAAATCCGATCTCCAACTTCTGGACCCAGGACATGCACGAGGTGCAAACCGACCTGAGCCTGACGGAACACGGCTACCTGGGCTATGCCGTGGTCACCAGCCAGCGCTTCTGGCTGGCCCTGACGGCGAGTGACCGTTCGCTGGTTCGCGGCGCCATGGGAGAGGCCCTGGCGTTTGGCAACCAGATCGCCGATACGCAGAACGAAAAGGCGCTGATTGCGCTGCGCACATTCCCGGGAACGCGCATTCACCCGCTGGCGCTGGCCCAGAAAGAGCGGCTGCGAGCAGCCGTGCAAAGCGTGCATGCGGGGCTGTCGCAGCGCATCGGCGCAGACTGGCTTGACGAAGCCCGTGCGGCTCTGGCCCGGGTGCCTTGAAACATTACTGGAGTTTCGGGTTTTCCCTAGGTAGCCAACTGTTGAATCCCACAGTTGTCAGGGGCGACTCTGGCCCGTATCGTTCGCTCACTGTTTTTCAACCCGGAGACAAAACCCATGAAGTTCACACTGAAGCTGCTTGCCGCCAGCGCCCTGCTCTCGCTTGGCTTCGCCGCTCACGCGGCGCCCATCGTCATCAAGTACAGCCACGTTGTGGCCGACGTGACGCCCAAGGGCAAGGCGGCGCTCAAGTTCAAGGAACTCGCCGAGAAGGCGCTGCCCGGCAAGGTGGAAGTCCAAGTGTTCCCCAACAGCCAGCTGTTCGGCGACGGCAAGGAAATGGAAGCCCTGCTGCTGGGCGATGTGCAGATCATTGCGCCTTCGCTCGCCAAGTTCGGCAAGTACACGCCCAAGCTGCAGATTTTTGACCTGCCTTTCCTGTTTGACGACATCCAGGCCGTGGATCGATTCCAGGCCAGCCCGGAAGGCCAGAGTTTGCTGACCTCGATGTCCAAGAAGGGCATTCTCGGGTTTGGCTACATGCACAACGGCATGAAGGAATTGTCGGCCAACACCAAGCTGTTGTTGCCCACCGACGCCAAGGGCCTGAAGTTCCGTATCCAGGCGTCGGACGTCCTCGAAGCCCAGTTCAAGGCCGTGGGCGGCAATCCGCAGAAGATTTCGTTTGCCGAGGTCTACCAGGCACTGCAGACGGGCGTGGTTGATGGTACCGAGAACCCCTGGTCCAACATCTACAGCAAGAAGTTCCACGAAGTGCAGAAGTACATCATGGAAAGCGATCACGGCGTGCTCGACTACATGGTCATCACCAACGCCAAGTGGTGGAATGGTCTGCCGCCTGACATCCAGAAGGGCTTGAAGACCGCCATGGACGAATCCATCGCCTACGGCAACAAGGCCGCATACCAGGAAGCGCTCTCGTTCCGGGACAAAATCATTGCCGACAAGAAGGCCGAAATCGTTCCACTGAGCAAAGAGCAGAAGGCTGCCTGGCGCACCGCCATGAAGCCGGTGTGGAAGCAGTTTGAAGGCGACATCGGCAAGAGCCTGATCGACGCTGCCGAGCGTTCGAACAAACCATAAGGCACTGCAACCTTTCCACCAGCCCCGGCCCGTCCGGGGCTTTTTTTGGAGCTCTTGGAGTCCTTTCCATGAAAATCCTCGATCGTCTCGAAGAGTGGATCATTTCACTCATGCTGCTGGCCATGACGGGCCTGACCTTTCTGCAAGTCGTCATGCGCTACGTGTTCAACAGCGGGTTCACTTGGGCGCTGGAGCTCACCACCGTGTTTTTCGCCGTCATGATCTTCGTTGGCGTGTCATATGGCGTGCGCGTAGGCTCACACATCGGTGTCGATGCACTGGTCAAGCTGCTCGCTCCCGGCAAGCGCAAATTCGTCTCCATCCTTGCCGTGCTGCTCAGCCTGGTGTATGTCGGCTTCATCCTTGTGGGCTCCATGGAGTACGTGCTCAAGATGAAGCAGGTGGGGATTGAGCTCGAAGACATGTCGATTGAGCGCTGGCAGGTTCTGGCGGTGATGCCGCTGGGCATGGCGCTGACCGGTTTTCGCTTTCTTCAGATTCTCTATGACCTTGCTACCGGCCGCGCCGATTCGCTGCGCCTGGCGGACGAGGCGGCGGAAGCCATGGGCCTGAAGGCCGAGGAGCAAACGCAATGAACACGCTCGTACTTTTTGCCCTGCTCTTTTTCTGCATGGCGATTGGCATGCCGATCGCCATCAGCCTGGGGCTCTCCAGCATCGTCACCATCGTCTTTTTCTCGCAGGATTCGCTGGCCAGTCTGACGATCAAGATGTTCGAGACCAGCGAGCACTACACGCTGATGTCGATTCCGTTCTTCGTGCTCGCCGGCGTACTGATGTCCACGGGCGGTGTGGCCAAGCGGATGGTGAATTTCGCCATTGCCGCCGTGGGCCATTTGCGCGGTGGCCTGGCCATTGCCTCGGTGCTGGCCTGCATGCTGTTTGCGGCGGTGTCGGGCTCCAGCCCGGCCACGGTGGTGGCCATCGGCTCAATCGTGATCGCGGGGATGGTGAAGAACGGCTATCCCATGGAATTTGGCGCTGGTGTCATCTGCAATGCCGGTACGCTGGGCATCCTGATTCCGCCCTCCATCGTGATGGTGGTCTACGCCGCCGTGACCGAAGTCTCTGTGGGTCGCATTTTTCTGGCAGGGGTGATTCCGGGTCTGGTGCTGGGTTTCATGCTGATGGTCGCCGTCTGGTGGCGCGCTGGGAAGCTCAAGACCACGCCGCCGCCCAAAGCCAGCTTTGGCGAGGTGATGCGTGCGCTGCGCGAATCGCTGTGGGGCCTGGCGCTGCTGGGCATCATCATGGGCGGCATTTACGGCGGTGTGTTCACGCCTACGGAAGCTGCTGCGGTCTCGGCGGTCTATGCCCTGGGCGTGGCGGTTTTCATCTACCGAGACCTGCGGTTCAAGGACCTGCCGCATGTCTTTCTGGAGGCTAGCCGCACGACCGTGATGCTGATGTTCATTGTGGCCAATGCCTTGCTGTTTGCCCACGTGCTGACGACTGAGCGCATTCCCCAGACCATTGCCGAGCACATCATGTCCATGGGCATGGCGCCCTGGATGTTCCTGATGGTGGTCAACGTCATCCTGCTGATCGCCGGCAACTTCATGGAGCCCACCGGCATCATCCTGATTTTGGCGCCCATCTTCTTTCCGATTGCCACGCAGCTGGGCATCGACCCCATTCACCTGGGCATCATCATGGTGGTGAATATGGAGATCGGCATGGTGACGCCCCCGGTGGGACTGAACCTGTTCGTGACCAGCGGGGTGACCGGCATGAGCCTGGTGCAGGTGACGCGCGCCGCGTTGCCCTGGCTGTCGGTGCTGCTGGTCTTTTTGATAATGGTTACCTACATCCCGCAAATCAGCCTGTTCCTGCCGGAGTTGATGATGGGCAAGTGATGACCCAGTCCGGATGAGATGACAAACGGGGCCATGGCCCCGTTTGTCATTTCACAGTGGATGCTCGGTAAAGAACCGCCCGCCGTGGTAGAGCAGCGGCGCGGCGCCGGCGCGGTGGTTGCAGCGCTCCACCTGGCCGACAAAAATGACGTGGTCGCCCTCTTCGTAGCGGCTGCGATTGAAGCATTCAAAGCTTGCCACCGCACCCACCAACAGGGGCGCGCCCGCAATGCCGGGCACATGGTCTACGCCGGCCCAGCGATCCACGCCGTGCGCTGCAAATTGCTCGGCCAAGGCCTGCTGATCGGCCGCGAGTACATTGATTGCATAGTGCGAGCCGGCCGAGAGCGCGGCCATGGAGGCGGCCACACGGGCCAGACTCCACAAAACCAACGGCGGGTTCAGCGACACCGAGTTGAAGGAATTGGCCGTCAGGCCCACCAGGTGCCCGTCGGCCGCCCGTGCGGTGACGATGGTGACTCCGGTGGCAAACATGCCGAGCGCGGAGCGAAACTCGCGGGTGGAGAAACTGGGCGGACGGGGCTGTAGGAGACGCGGCACAAGGGGCGGGAGCAGGCAGGGCGGGCTATTATGGAGCCCCGTTTGAAATCGCGCTGCGCACGGTGCTGCGGCGCCGGCTCCCGATTGATGTCTCTGATCCCCTTGTTTACCGCCCAAGGCCCTGGCCCCACCGTGCAGATGCTGCACGATGCCGATGGCGGTCTCCTCCGTATTGCCCCGCAAGTGGAACCCCCGGCCAGCGCTCTGCGTATTCTGGCTTCGCCTCGGGTGCTGCATTGATGCGGCGGGGTCTTGTGTGCGCTGCAGCGTACCAGGGGCTGCGAAGCCTGGGCGCCTTGCTGCTGGCGATGGGCGGCTCACTGGCAGCGGCCGAACCGCGCCTGCCAGCGCCGGCTGCGTCGGTGGCCTGCGCGCTGCTGGTGCCGCGCCTGCCCGGCGTCTCGCGCGCCAACTGCGAGGGGGCGAGGCTGGAAGAGAGTGGCGCTTTCTCGCGCAAGGGCGTACCTCTGTACTGGCGCGACGTGATCAGCAAGGGACCCCAAGGGGCCGCTTCCTCAGAACCCTTGCGGGTGCTGGTGATTGGAGCGATTCATGGCGACGAGCTCACGGCGGGCGCGCTTGCAATGCGCTGGATCGCGCTGGCCGGCCAGACTCCACGCGACGTGCACTGGCGCTTTGTCCCGGTGGCGAATCCGGACGGCTTGCTGGCGCGAAAGCCTCAGCGAACGAACGCAAAGGGGGTGGATCTGAACCGCAATTTCCGCACGCCAGGCTGGGACCACGACGCCCCCTTGCATTGGCAAACGCGCGCTCGCAAGGACCCCCGGCGCTGGCCTGGGTCGGCTGCGTTGTCCGAGCCCGAAACGCGCTTCCTGAACGATCAGGTCGAGCGCTTCCAGCCCCAGCTGGTGGTCAGCATCCACGCGCCGTATGGAGTGCTTGATTTTGACGGACCGGTGACGCCGCCGCGCCAGCTGGGCGCGCTGCGGCTGGAGCGGGTGGGTGTGTTTCCGGGATCGCTGGGCCATTTCGGCGGCTTGCAAAAGGGTCTGCCCGTGGTCACCATCGAGTTGTCGAACGCCTTGCGCATGCCCAACGAGGCCGAGCAGCGCGATATGTGGGCCGACCTGCTGCGCTGGATGGACGCGCGCTTACCAAGCGACGTGCGCGAGGCGAGTGGCAAGACAGGCCCGGCGTCGTGACCAGTCTTTCTGATTGCTGACGGGCCTTTGCGAGCACAGGGTAAACGCCGCAAACGCAGTTCGGTCTTCTGCTGCATGCTCTGGCAAAAAGCGGTTGGCACCGCACTTTGGGAGATTCCATGCATTGTGTTTCCAGCCTCGTGACCTCTCTGCGCGCCAGCTTGGTGGCCATTTGCGCAGCCCTGCCCCTGATGGGTTTCGCCCAGGCGCCAGGCGCCGTCAAACTCGGCGTGATCGGCCCGTTCACGGGCGCCTCGTCGGATTTCGGCAAACCCCTGCTGCAAGGCATCCAGCTGGCCGTCGATGAGATCAATGCGGTGGGTGGCTACCTCGGACGGCCCCTGGAACTGGTGATACGGGACGACCAGGGGACGCCCGATGTCGGCCTGAAAGCGGCGCAAGAGGTGCTCGGTGCTGGGGTGGCAGGCACCATCGGTTACTGCAACACCGGCGTGGCCCAGAAATCGCTTGAGGTATTCCAGAACGCCAAAAGCCCGTTGATCATTCCCTGTGCCACCGGCACGCCGCTCACCAGCCAATACCCCGCGCCAGAGAGCTACATTTTTCGCACCTCGGCGCGCGACAGCATTCAGGCCCCCTTTGTGGTGAACGATCTGGTCAAGCGCGGCTGGACCAAGGTGGCCATCTTTGCGGACACCACGGGTTATGGCGAGGCGGGCTTGAAGGATGTCGAAGTCGCACTGGCCGCACACCAGTTGCGGGCGGTGAACGTGTCGCGGTTTCCTCTGGGGGTGACGGACCTGCGCGAGCAACTCAAGGTGGCGCGCGACGCCGGCGCCAATGTCGTCTTCAGCTACACCGTGGGGCCGGAGAATGCTGCCATTGCCAATGGGCGGCGCGATCTGGGCTGGAAGGTGCCGCAGGTGGGGGCTTGGCCGCTCTCGTTCCCGTTCTTCATTGACGGTGCGCGCGAGGCGGCTGACGGTGCGCTGATGGCGCAGACCTTCATTGCCGAGCCCAGCAATGAGCGCCGGGCGGCGTTCCTGAGTGCTTATTCTCGAAAATGGGGCGGGCGCATGGTGGTTCCCATGGCCGCAGCGCAGGGCTACGACGCGGTGTACCTGTTCACCTATGCGCTGCTCGGGATTCGCGATGGCAAGCTGACCGGACCCGCAATGAAAACCGCACTGGAGAACATTCCGCGGGTGTACTACGGCGTGGTCGCCACCTACGAGCGCCCCTTCAGCAGCCAGGACAAAGACGCGCTGACGGCGAACATGCTGGTCATGGGCAAGGTGCAGGGCGGCGCCATCACCTTTGCCTATCCCGAGGATGCCCGGCGCAACCTGATCGTGCAGCGCAAGAAGTAGATTCAGGCCGCGGGGGCGCCGAGCGCTCCCGAGCGCGGCGGCACTCCATGAAAGCCCAGGCCCATTGCCGGGCGCTTGTCATTGAGCTTTTTGGCATCCAGCGCTTGCTGTGACTGATTTTTCAGCTACTCAATCAATAGCGTTTCTGATCCGCTTCAGGCTGAGCACCTCGTGTCCGTTGAGGAACTCCTCGCCAGGCTCGGCGTTGCGCAGCGCCAAATTTTGGGTGAAATTGAAGGCGGCGCCCGCGCAAATGGGAGGCGTTGCCAATGGCGATGGCGATGGCGCCGGCAGCCAAAACGATGGTTTTCATGGGACTCAGTGGGATCGGCAGGAGATAATTTGGATAGGAGAATTAACTCTTTTATCTGATCATCAGGCGGCCTAATTGGCTGACTGCGAGGTTTCCATGAGCACTTTCGATCCGATCGCCCTTGAATGCCTTGCAGCCATTGTCGAAGAGGGCGGTTTCGAGCGCGCTGCGCAGCGCCTGAACGTGACGCAATCGGCCGTTTCGCAGCGACTGCGGGCGCTGGAAGCGCAGGTCGGCTCGGTGCTGATCGTGCGCAGCCGCCCGCTGCGTCCCACCAGTTCAGGGCAACTGCTGCTCAAGCACACCAAGCAGATGCGGCTGCTGCGCGCCGATCTGGAGCGCGATCTGCAGGAGCTTGCCCCCAGCGCCCAGGGCGGTGGGCGCGAGGAAGAGCGCATTGCCATTGCCGTCAATGCCGACAGCATTGCCACCTGGGCGCTGGAGGCGCTGGGGCCGCTGGCGCGCCAGCGTCTGCCGCTGGAGATCATTGCCGACGACCAGGATTTCACGCAGGAGTGGCTGCGCTCGGGCCAGGTGCTGGGCTGTGTCACCACCCTCAAGCAGGCCTTGCGCGGCTGCCGCATGGTGCCGCTGGGTTCCATGCGGTACGTTGCCGTGGCCGAGGCCGAATTTGCCGCGCGATGCCTGCCGCGCGGGCTGACGCAGCACAGCTTTCGCGAGGTTTCGTTTGTTTCCTTCAATCGAAAGGACGACATGGCGGTGGAGTTTGTGGCGCGCGCCTTCGGACTCAAGCGCGTCTCCCTGCACCAGTTGTTTGTGCCCAGCACCGAAGGACAGTTGCGCGCGGTGGAGGCAGGCTGGGCGGTGGCGATCCTGCCCGAAATTCTGGTGCGTGACGCGCTGGCAGAGGGGCGGCTGGTGGATCTGGCGCCCGGACAGACGCTGTCGATCGCGCTCTACTGGCACTGCTGGAATCTGGAGTCGGCGGTGCTGGAAACCTTGACCCAGGCATTGATCAACGGGGCGGCGGCCGCGTTGGCCTGAGGCCACAGGGCCCGGACAGGGATCGGTCAAGTGAAAACCCCAAGGTTTTTATGTGACCGAGGGATTCAATTTCCTACTTGACTGCATAAGATAGGCGGTATGCAACCAGCACCCGCCAAAGTGTCCTTCAAAGAGCAGATGCACCAAGCCCGCGAGCACGCCATCTTGCGATCGGCCTGTGATCTGCTGGGCGAGAAGTCGTTCGACGCCATGACCATGGACGACGTCGCCGGCAAGGTGGGCATTGCCAAAGCCAGTCTGTACAAACACTTTGGCAGCAAGGAGGAGCTTTGCAGCGCTGCGATGGTGGAAGTGCTGTCCTCGGCGCAGACCTATTTGAAGTCGCTGGACCCCGCGTTGCCTGCGGTGGACAAACTGCGCGCCGTGGTGCGCTGGTCGCTGGAACGCCTTCTTGCGCAAGAAATGCCCTTGCTGCCCAGCCGCAACTCCACGCTGCGCAGCGTGCTCATGGCCAACAAATGCTATGCCGACGGCGTCATCCAGGTGAGCGACATCATTGGCGAATGGATTACCGAAGCGCAGGCCGAAGGCGTGATCGACCCGGATTTGCCGCCCATTGTGGTGCTCTACACGCTGTACGCCCGCGCCTGCGATCCGGTGGTGAGTTTTTTGAAAGACAGCGCGCTCTACCAGGACGCAGAAATCGTCGATCTGGTGCTGCGCACCTGCTTCGATGGCATGCGGGCACGCTAGATGCAGCGGAGGCAGCACGCGACCCCCAAATGAAAGACGCCCGCAGTGCGGGCGTCTTTCATTGCCAACCTGTGTGTTTTCGTCAGGCAGGCAGCAGCACGCGGTCTACTACGTGGATCACGCCGTTGCTGGCAAAGACGTCAGTGCCCACCAGGTTTGCCACGCGGGCGTTCTGATCGGTGATTTGCAGGCTCGCGTTGAGCGTGAAGCTCTGCCCTTGCACCGTGGTGATTGGCTTACCCACAGGGACCTCGGCCTTGAGAACGCGGCTTGGCAGCACATGGTAGGTCAGCACTTTGGTCAGCATGGCCTTGTCGGCCAGCAGGGCAGCCTTGCTCACCCCCAACTCGGCAAGCAATGCGGCAAAGGCCGCATTGGTGGGTGCAAACACCGTGAACGGCCCCGTGCCCTGCAAGGTTTCCACCAGGCCCGCCGCCGCGACCGCTTCCACCAGGATGCTGAAATCGGGCAAGGCCTGCGCTGTTGCGACGATGTCCCGGTTGGCCGGCAGCAGGACGCGGTCCACCAGGTGCACCACGCCGTTGCTCGCCTGAATGTCGGTGGCCGTGATGTTGGACACGCGGTTGCGCCCATCGGTGATCTTGAGGCCACCGGCCGATTCAACCTTGAAGAACCCGCCGCCCACCGGGGTGATGGGCTTGCCCACGGGCACATTGGCAAGCTCGACCTTGCTGCCAAGCACATGGTAGGTCAGCACGGCGGTGAGCAAGGGCTTGTCGGCGAGCAGCGCTTCCTTGGTGATGCCCAGCTCCGCCAGCAGGGCGGCAAACGCGGCGTTGGTGGGCGCAAACACTGTGAGCGTGCCGGTGCTCAGGGTGGGCACCAGATCGGCGGCCACCACGGCTTCGACGAGGATGCTGAGGTCGGGCGTTTTCTGCGCAACCTCCACGATAGTGCGTTGCGGCTCATCGTCACCACCACCACAGGCCTGGAGCAATGTGGTGCTGGCGCCCAGCGCGGCAGCGATCAGGACGGTACGGCGGTTGAACACGGTTTTCATGTGGATTCTCCTTGGGGGTTAGGCGAGGCTCAGAACCAGGCTGCCTGGCTCACTTGGGCATGAGCACGGTGTCGATCGCATGGATCACGCCGTTGCTGGCGAGCACATCGGTGGCGAGCACTTTGGACTGGTCCACCATCACGCCCATGTCGGTAGAAACCGTCAGCTCCTGACCTTCCACCGTCTTGAGCTTGCCGGGCTTGACGTCCTTGGCCATCACCTTGCCAGGGACCACGTGGTACGTCAGCACCTTGGTCAGAGCGGCCTTGTCGGCCAGGAGACCGTCAAGCGTGGCTTTGGGAATTTTTGCAAACGCCTCGTCGGTGGGGGCAAATACGGTGAACGGGCCCGGCCCTTTGAGCGTATCCACTAGACCGGCCGCCTGCACCGCAGCCACCAGGGTCGTGAAATTGCCCGCCTTCACGGCAGTGTCCACGATGTCCTGGGCCAGGGCACTTAGGGTCGCGCCTGCGGTGAGGGCCAATGCAATCAACGTCTTTTTCATAGGTCGTTCCTCCTGCATGAGATGCAGATGACACGCCAGGATGGGCGCTCGCGGACTGTATAACCGTTTGGTATGAAAGTAAACCAATCAGTCATTTTGAAACTATTTGGTACTACTTTCACAAAAAAAACCCTGCCGAAGCAGGGAGAGTTTGCGTGGCTGGCTTATCGGACGATGAGCACCGGCACGCGGCTGTTGGCCAGCACCTGCGTAGTGACCGAACCCATCACCAGCGTGGCGAGGGCGCCGTGCCCGTGCGAGCCCATCACCAGCAGGTCGTATTTGCCACCGTCGGCAACCTTGCCAATGGCTGCACCCGCCGGACCGATCTTGACGATGCGCTTGATCGCCAATCCCTTGCGTTCCAGAAACTTCGAGACCGGAGCCAGCACCTTTTCTGCCTGGTCCGCGTAGTATTTGTCGACGACTTCCTTGCCCAGCGCCGCGCGCGCCCTGGCAGGCAGTTCGGCCTGCACGGTGATCACGCTGTACTCTTGCTTGCTGCCCAGCAGCTCGTCGTGGGCCGCAAGGTAAGCGAGCATTTTTTTGGTGTAGGCGCTGCCGTCGACAGCAAGAAGAATGTTCATCGCGTTTCTCCAGGAACGGGGACAGGAATCGACACACCCGCGGGTGCCGTCGCTTACGCAAGCGCTAGAGCCTCTGCGTTTGCACCATCATACGGGCAGCTGAGCCAGCGATATTTCATCGGCAACCCGCTTCAAAAGTTAGGTGAAAATGGCCTCCAGCGCTTATGCAGAGATCGTTTTATGCTATAAAAAAAGAAGCAACGATCCTGGATCGCCCCGACTTCACCGTGTCTCGACACAGCACAGGGGGTCGAAGAACGCCTGCTCGTTCTTGCGCGCATAGCCCAGCGGGTTGGCCCGAACCCGGCAAGACCAGGGGCTCCCATCGGCGCGCAGACCTTGCTCCGTGTAATCAATGGCCGTATGCAGGTGGCCGTGAAGCCACAGCCCTGCATGGGGCAGCAAGTGGTCGAGCGCATTGCAGAAGCCGGCGGTGCCCGGCGTCAGGCCATAGCGCGGATCGGCGCTGCGCAGGCTGGGGGCAAAGTGCGTGACGGCGACGGTGGGGCCGTCAAACGGCTGGGCCAAGGTCTGCGCCAGCCACGCCCGGCACTGGAGGGATTCCTCGCGTACCTCCGGCGCCAGCAGAGGCATGCCACGGACCGTGGCGCCGGTGGTGCGCAGGTAATAGTTGGCGGCGCGAAAGGCTTTCTCGCGCATCTGCAGGCGCCGGACGTCGTCCACGCCCGCGTCGTCGGCCAGGGCGTCGAAGTCGCTCCACAGCGAGGTGCCGACAAAACGTACGCCGCTGAGGACGGTCTTCTCACGCTCGAGCCAGACGAGGCCCAGGCGATCGCAGCTGGCCCGCAGACGCGCCTGCGCGGCGTCAAAATCCTGTGCGTCGTACTCGTGGTTGCCAGGAACGAAGATCACCGGCACCGGCCAGCCGGCGTACTGCGGCAGCGGCGAGAAGCGCTCGAGGCCGAAGTCATCGCCCTGCAACAACGAACCCGTCTGGTAGGAGCCAATGTCACCCGCCAGCACCAGCACCCCGGCGCCTGCGGCCGGCTCGGGGGCAAAGTGGGGATGCACTTCCAGGTGCAGGTCCGAGAGCAGCTGAATCTTCATGCGCCGATTTTCGCGTCTGCTCGGCGCGATGGGCAGCGTCGGTGCGTGGGGGCTTCCCTTGGAGTCTGTCGGACTTGGAAATCGTCGGCTGCAAATCGGCCGCAGCGGTCCATTTTCCACCGTCTTTTTGCCCCATAGCCGGGCTATGGGGCTGCAAAT